>UMHM01032574.1_pt1 | contig 62456 bp, 52 predicted proteins | sample 1965501 | NCBI WGS metagenome assembly UMHM01 (sample SAMEA4836095, study PRJEB28245) | human gut metagenome | biome: gut microbiome; material: fecal sample | place: Denmark | collected 2008
TTGTCCCGCTCCCGTCGAAAGACAGAAAAACATATCAGGAGGTTGATCAAATTGAAAACAGCAGTCATTTATGCCAGATACAGCTCGGACAATCAGACCGAGCAATCTATCGAAGGGCAGCTCCGAGTTTGCGAAGAGTATGCCGCAAAGAATAATATAGTAGTGATTGACACCTACATAGACCGTGCGATGACGGGGACAAACGACAACCGCCCCGATTTTCAGCGCATGATCAGGGACAGCGCGAAAAAGACTTTCGGTTATGTGCTCGTCTACAAATTCGACAGGTTCTCACGGAACAAGTACGAAACGGCGATGTACAAAAAACAACTTAAAGACAACGGAACAAAAGTCTTGTCGGCAACCGAATTTATTCCAGATACGCCAGAAGGCATTATTTTTGAGAGCATGCTTGAAGGATATGCCGAATACTATTCCGCAGAGCTTTCACAGAAGATAAGACGAGGGAATAACGAGAGCAGGCGCAAAGGGAACCTTACGGGAGGAAGGGTGCTGTACGGTTATAAGAATGTGGACAAGAAAGCCGTCATCGTTGAAGAACAGGCGGAAGTTGTACGATACATATTCGAACAATATGCGTCAGGCGTATATGTGCGCGATATAATAACCGCGTTGACGGAAAGAGGTATATTGTACAGAGGAAAGCCATTCTGTCGCACGACAGTCTATAAGCTGTTGAAAAACGAACGGTATTCGGGAGTATACCACTACAACGGTGAGGCGTTTTATAATATTTATCCTCCCATAGTTCCCCCAAAGACATATGACAAAGTGCGTCGAAAGATCGAATCCAACCGCTATGGCAAGCAAAGCGTGCAAGTGGATTATCTGCTTCGTCACAAATTAAAGTGCGGTTACTGCGGACGATCCGTCAACGCCGAATGTGGTACCTCGCATAACGGTGAACGCAAATATTACTACAAATGTTTGGGAAGGAAGCATAGCGGAGATTGTAAGAAAGCACCTATACGTAAGGATCTTTTGGAACACATAGTCATTGACCATGTCGTGCAGGCATTGCAGGAAGAGGATATTAAAAAAGCTATCGTTTCGGGTGTTATGGCAGAACAGACACGACAAGCAAAAATGAATACCGCGCTCAATTTACTTCAAAAGGACAAACATCAGACGGATACAGCGATCGAAAATATCATGTCCGCAATAGAAAAGGGCGTAGTGACGAACACTACAGCTAAGCGATTAAAAGAATTGGAGGAACGGCAAGAGAAATTAGAGAAGCAGATACTGATCGAGAAGAGCAGAACAGCGGTTAGTTGCTCCGAGAAAGAGATCAGAGAATACTATGAAAAAGCCTTGCGGTTGGAACCAATGAAGCTGATCACATATCTTGTCAAAGAGATCATTTTGTATGACGACAAAATCGAGATACATTTTAACAGCCCGATAAAGAAAAGTCCCGACGATGAGCGGGGCTTTTCTTTTTACTGCAACAAACTGCATTTTGCATTCAAGGTCCCGCAAAGGAGGGCATTGCGGAGATTTGCGATCACTGTAGAGATGTTTGTGTGATGATCCCGTAGTCAGAGTGACTGAATAGGGCAGTAAAAAGAAGAACCTAATCCGACCAAAGTGGTTCGTTTTAGGTTCTTCTTGGTGGAGCTTAGGGGATTCGAACCCCTGACCCCTTGTCTGCCAGAGGCTCAAAAACCCTACTAAACAGTAGGAAAAACGGACATTTGACACCACTTGACACCAGGCTAAAAAGGCAGCCTATCAAGGCAGCTGACACAATGATTTTAAGAAAAAAGAAGCAAAAAAGAAGTACGGCGCTGCGCGGCTGATCAGGACTAGCGCGCCGCAGTGCTGCGGCTTGCTTTGCACCCGGCGCCCGTACCCGACGTAACGGGTACGAACCCCGCGCGCTCCGGACAGGCTGCCGTGCATGTTTAAGTGACGTACTCTTTTTCTGCGTCCTCGGAGGGGGCGCATAATGCCCCCTCCAGGACGATGCCACCCTTTGCGCGAAACCATACATTAGCTCTCTTAAGAGCTTATACAGAACTCTGAGTGCAGTTTGGAAGGCTTTCAGACACGGTCTTTTGTAGCGTTGAGCCCGGTGGTGACGGCTCGCGAGCAGGATATCCCCCTGCAATTTGCAGAGGGAGCTTGCTTTGAGCCCGTATGGAGCCCGGACGCTTCGCTTTAATCTGCCGCCTAACTGCACTCAACCCCGCAGCTCTGGCAGCGGCAGAACCCCACAGATTGAGTCCACCGTACCGTTTACAGCCGTACACGCTGTCCGAGAGTTTTTTTACGTCAGTCCTCCCGCACGACTTACCCGGCTGTCACGCGCCTGGGTGCCTGCTAGCGCGTCATCATATGTATACCAGGGGACACTGTCCCTGCTGCCGCACAGCCGCCGGCTGCGCCTTTGATGCATATATCTCCCCCTTACCCCCACTCGGAGGGTATGGAAAAGGTCTATTGAGTGCGGTTATCTAGACGGCGCGCGGAGCGCCGAGGATCGTCGGGGAGCACAAACTGTTGACAAAACGCTCAAAATGCATATAATTAAAGTAGAGCGTTTGGTGTAGAGCGAATTAAGTTTCGACGACCAGTAATGAACAACCAAGGCTTCCCGGCTAGTTGTTATCGCTCTTTTTCTTTTGCCCTTTTGCTTTTACTTCCTCGATTTTCGGCTTGTCACTGTCTGCAATTCGCCAACCTTTGAGCGGCTTTTTATGGAATTCGGAAGTGCTGCGTTTTTCCGGCGTCGGCTTTATGTATGCATCGCTTTCATCGGTGGGGTCCGGATTCTTGTCCAGCTTGATATTTTTCACGCCGCGGGTGATGGGCGAATGAGTGATACCGATGAACTCAAAGTTGTTGCCCACCTTTCGGTAGATATATTCCGGGTGACCGCTTCCGCCCTTTCTGCGTTTGCGGAACTCATCACGAGGCGAGCCCTCATTGCTGCCGGCAGTTTTTCGCTTGTTTGACTTCGCTTGCTTTATCTGTCTTTTATCTGTCATCGGTATATTGCCTTCTCCTATATTTCCCGTAGCATTTCTGTCCGGGTATTCCCTTGTGTTTTTGTTGCCGCGGCGGCTCAGCGCGTTTTACGGGCTCTGCGACTCGCAATCAATCATCCGCACCGAGAGAATCTCGCACGGTAGCTGTAATTCGTACCGTTCGTGCGCTTTGCAACGTGCTTCGGCATCGGAACGGGCGGACAGCAGAATTTTCAGCTCGTGACGATAGCCGTCAATCTGCCAAGCGCGCAACAGCACCTCGAATTGCTTCCATGCGCTCCGCCTCATGCCGCCACCTTGTCAGGGTTTTCGAAGATGACGAGCTCGCGCACGTCGGCTATCGCGCCGGCGATGTTCGAGTAGGTCTGCTGCATCGCGCTTTCCGGGCAGATGATGACGACACGGTAATTGCTCTTACTCTCGCGCTCGAAAGATATTGCAAGGGTGCGACTCATGTATGTGAAGCCGTCGTCGAAGAACGTCACCTTGTCGCGGATCCCGTCCGCCCGGAGAAACTCCGTCATCCTGATGTAGTACTCCGTCTTTGCGATTTTCACAGCTTTCACCTCCTTCATTCCGGGGACTTCCGTCCGCCGCGCGAGTGAATTAAAATTCCCTCGCGCTACTTAGGACACGAGTGTCCTTAACGCAAGGAATCAAGATTCCTTGCTCAATCGGCGGAGTTAGTTACCCCACCAAAACGCCTGCGCGCCGAAGCCGCTCCACCGCGGCAAAACGGCGCGCAGGCTATTTCTCGCCGCCGTTTTTCTTTGAAAACGTCAACGGGTTGCTTTCACTGAAAGCCTCGACGCTCGCTCGACTGTAATCCACCGGCACGTGAGACTCCACATAGAAGTCTTCGAGCCCCCGGTAAAAATACGCCTTGCCGCTGTACGAGTTATACCTCTCATAAATGTTCCCCTCGAACACAAAGCGGCAAATGCGAGAACCGTCCGCAAGACACTTGCGCAGCATCTTCTCCACGTGCGGCGTCAAATCGTTGCGCAGCACGTCGCGCAGCACCGCATTCTGCTGCGGCTTGAGCCAGATGAACGTCCACTCCGTCGAAGCAAGCTTCTTGCGCTTGCTCCACCACTTCACGCGCTCATATCTGTCCCTGCGGTCTATGACGTACCAAAGGTCCGTCGTCAGCTCACGCAATGCTGCGTCGACGCGATCGAAGGACTGCATGTCCGCAATAATCGTCAGATCCTGATGCCGCAGCCACTTGATGGCGTCGATGATCTCCATCGGCGTCTTAGTCCACTCGCGGCAGTTGAGATCCGCGTCGAGCTCCGGGAAACATAGAAACGTCCCCGGAGGGAGATGTTGCACGTCCAGACTTCCTCCGGGAAGCCCGAAGCGTGTGATGTCAATATGCAGCGAGTCCACACCGGCGCGCGGATCCAAATGCACGGCATCCTTGCCGCGATACGCCAGCGGAGGCGTGTGCAGCTGCCAGCTGCTGTCTATGGCGTTCATGTACTCGATCTCCGCCCGGGCTTCGTCCAGCCGCTCGCGCCCGTGATAGAGATAATCCGTGATCATGATCGCCGCCATGAGCGACGTCTTGCCGGCACCTTGTTGCCCGGCAATGACGAAGAACCCGGACGGCATCCGCTGCTCTTTGAGCTGCTCCGTGAAGGTATACGGGCGGTCTTGCTTCGGCTTATACGCCGCCTTGAAGATCGCATACGCGCCCCAGACGGTGAAAGCGGAGCTCGCGATCGATATGAGCACTATGCACGCACCGGAGTAAACTATCATTCCGCGAGCATCTCCTCAAGGTATCTCTTGACCTTCACAAGCGCCGCCACGCGCTCACGGCAGCGGCGCACCTTCTTTTTCTTCCACACCTTCGCTAACTTCACCGACGCTTTGCTCGGTTTGCTCGGCGCCGGAGACGGGCTCGCCGCGGACGGCTTGTCCGCAGCGGCTATCGCCTCGTCGATATGGATCTGCCCCGGCAGTTCGCCCTTGTCGCTCTGCGCCGCCCTTCGCTGCGCCGCAAGCTCCGACACGCGCCCGGGCTTTTTTGCCACGGACTGCGCCGGGACTTCCGGGAACGGCAACGGCGGGATGTCCTCATCCAGGGCGGAGCCCAGCTGCGCCTGGTAGTCGTCCTCGATGGCGCGTCCCGCGCGCTGCTCCTCGATGATGACGCCCTGCACGAAGTTCAGGATGTCCTGCACCAGGATCTGCTCGTTCGGTTGTGTTGCTTTGACAGTCGGTTTCCTCATAGGCTAGAAAATGATGTGATCCTTATCCAGCACCACGCCCTCGATGTCCGCCGAGCCGGCGAGCTCGAAGCCGCCTTCATGCGGCGACGCGATCACGACGATCTTCATCCCGGACTTCGTCATCTGATTGAGATAGCCCGTCGTTTCCCTGTCCGCCACGGTGAGCGTCAGCTCCGTCCTGTCGTTGAGGAATGTCAGCGCGACGTTAAGCTCCGCATTGTACTCGCCGCCGTCCGGGAGATAGAAGATGTAGTCCATGCGCGCGTTGATTCGTCCCACCGTAGCGGATGACGATGCGCGCTGTCCGTTGAAGTAGAAGTCGTAGTCGTAACCCGTCGCGTCATAGCTCATCGGCTCGAAGGTGATCGTCTGCGTGTAGTTGCCGTTGTCGTCAATATCGAAGGTTAAAGCGTCGATAGTGTATGAGAAAAACACGCTTTCGTCATCCGACAGCTCGAACCCGCCCTCGATGACCTCTCCGGGAGAACCGGCGACGGTGCTCGTTTCGGTGAAGATCTTGTAAAGCTGCCAGCCTGCCACCGCGCCCACTACAATAAGAACCAGGCATATCGCGCAGACGATGCCGAGCTTGCCTTTCGTTTCGTTGCTCATGCCGCCACCTCCTCGCCGCTTTCAGTCGGATTGAGCACCACCGGGAATCGGCTCGCCACCACTTGCACGTCGGACTCGTATCGTCCGGCGCTCGTCAGTTCGATGTCGTCGATCGCAAGCCCCGTCGAGCTCTCGAAAGTGTCGGATTCGAAGACGTAAAACGGCTTCGTTTCATCCACGTCCTGGTAGAGCGTCACGCGCAGTTCCTTGAGTTTCAGCCCGCCGAAGCCGGACGCCGCCACGCCGATGAGCTGCGTATTGCCGGCAAAATAGCCGTCGTTGACGTTGATGTCCACCACCACCTCGCGCACGCCGCCCGCCGCGAGCTCGTCCAGCACTTCCTGTTTGACGAAGGCTACATATCCGCCCATGGACGGCACGTCGTAGTAATCGAAGTCCTTACCTGTAAGCGTAGTCAGCACTGCCGTGCTCGAGTAGTCGTTGTAGTAGTTGTCGCTGTCCACGGTGGTGAAGAACTGGTCGCCGAGAAGCTGCCCGAAGTTGGACTCAGCGGCTCTGCGGAAACCCTCGCGATGCCTCGTGACGCGCACCGCAAAATAAACGTCATTGATGTCGCGGCTCGTCACTTCGACAAGCTGCCCGTTATCATTGAACTCGTACACGCTCATGTACTTGCCGAGATTGACAAGGTTGAGCACCGACGAGCCGTAGCCCTTGTTGTTATGTGCCGCAGCGTAAAGCACCTCATTATAGAAGTCCTTCATCGTGTACTCGTACTCGTACACGTGAGTGTCCCACCAGTTTTCATCGTGGTTGAAGCCGTTCCAATCCGTAAAAATGCAGCGCACGCCGTTGAGGATCGATTTGCCGAGATTGAAACTTTTCTCCTCGGTCGTGTACGTTCCGTCCATAGCCACGGCGTAAACCGTGCCGCCGATGTCCAGGAACATCTCGTCGCCGAATTCCACCTCGTCAGTGCTCGCCCAGCTGCCGGCATAGTCATCAACATCGTATGCGTAGGTGTCCCAGCCGTCTATGATGCCGAGCACGTCATCCGCGGACGCAAACTTCCCGACAAGGTCTTCAAGCCCCTGTCGGGTTTCTCCGGACACGAACTGTATGCCTTTCCCGGTGACGGTCTGCATATTGATGTCCGCATAGGCGTTGAACGTGAACTCGAACACTTCTTTCCCGTTCCCGTCCGCGTTCTCCCAGTACTCGATCTCCATGAAGTAGCGTTCGTCGCCGTCCTTCGTCGTGACTGTGTTGACGTATGCCTGCGCCGTGGTGACGGGATCCAGATCGCCGAGCGTGACGATCGCCCATGCCGCGATGATGAACACCCCTATCACCGCCAGAATGACAAGAATGACCGTACATACGGTGATCGCCGCCTTTTCCGCTTTCGCGCTCATATCAAACCTCCGATCGCCGTTGCGACGCCTGTATTCGTCCACCACTCTTTGGTGAAAATACTTGCGTCGCCGATGGCTTGCAGCACCTCCGCGGTGCTGATGCCTTTGAACACGCCGATGAGGGCGACCGCGACGAAAAACGCCGCCACGATCGCCACCAGCGTGATGATGAACTTAAACACAAATGCCGCCGTCTTCATATGACTTAGAATGCGATTGTCGACTCGGAAAGAGATACGGATTGAACGGCGGACATGTTGCGGAATGCGAATGTCGAAGTCAGACCGGTATTTGTTTCTTTGACGGTCACGGTGATGTAAGGAATTTTGGAACTGTCGGCATATCCTGCAAACGTATAATGATACCGAGTGTAGCGATCGACGCGATGAATGTAGTTATACGCAGAGAGTGCCATTATGGGATTGATTTTCACCACACCGTTCTCGATAGTGATGTCAACAATCGTGTCCAAAATCGACTTTTTGGTAGTGGCATTGATTTCGGTAAGAGTTTTCGCCGTGGTGGTATTGCCTACGTCGGTTTGCTCATAAATGTTGACACTACCTTGCGCGCCTATTATGATTTCGTAATTCGGGGTGAAATTCTCGCCGATGGAATGAAAACCGTTGTCCAAAACGACGGAAAACTCATGCGTCGAGCCGCATTCAAGATTGAATATGTCAACGCCCCATGCACTGTCGTATTCGGACGAATAGCCTTCGGTGTTCAGCGATACCGTGGTAGGAAGTCCTGCGTAAGTAATGGATGCGCTTGCTGTATAACCGCCGTTTCTCGTTGTGACGGTAACGATAATCGTATCGGTGCCGAAAGGTTGCAGGCACGTAACCGTTGCAACATTGCTGCCGTCCGATTGCGGCGTGACGGTCACATAATCCGTCACGGGATTGTCGCCGTACGTGGGAGCTTCATTCCAGGCAATCGACCAGTCGACCGATTTATCGGGAGCGTCTTCAGGCATGACGGTTGCGGTGAGCGTAACGGATTTTGTATATTCGTCCTCTGCTGCTGTCGTCGCCATGCTCATAGTAAGCATGACATGCGCACTGTTTGTTATTGCCGTGTCTATCGGCGCAGGCTCCTCCGTCGGCTCTTCCGGCGCGGGATCGTCGCCTTCGGGCGTCTGCTGTTCCACCGCGGGCTCTTTGTCGAACCAGCCGTAAGGATTCCAGTTGGTGAACCCTTCCGTCATCGCCGCCATGACGCACACCGCCAGGATGAGAATGACGAGCGTCAGAGCGAACCCTTTCAGCGCCGTATTGTTGCTGCTTTTTGTTTGTTTAGGCATTGCTTCCTCCTATTTTTGTGCCTCTCGGCTTATTTTCGTTTTGCGCCGGGAAAGGGAGGCAACCCACACCCGGCGCCCGGTTATTCTCAGCCGCCCACTACGGGCGACTTTGCCGGCTTTTTCGTCGCCGCTGCCTTCCGCTCAGGCAGCTTCTCCACGCGCTTGATGGACACGATCTGCACCAGCTTCTGCCGGCGGCTGTCCTCGATGAAGTCCGCCTTGTACTTCACCTTCTCCCCTTGCGCGATGACGTACTTCTTGACTTTGCTGCCGTCTTTGTTGCGCACCGTCTTATCCAGGCGCACCACCGTGTTATCGTCCGTAATGCGGCTGTCGAAGCGCGCGATCTGATGCAGCGCGTTCTTCTCCTCTCCCGTCATCGGGATCATGCTCTTCGCTTTCTTGCTCATTGCTTCCTCCTTATTCCGTTGCCGGCATATTGAAGCTCACGATCTTGAAACTCTCGACAGGTGCGTTGGCGCCGACACCGAGAATCACGCAGCCATATTTTTGCGAATTGAATTCGATCATCGAGTCGGATGTCCCGAGAACAAGGTACATCGTTTTTTCGGCGTCCTGGAACATATGCTGCGTTCCGTCCGTACCGCTTGCAGTCACTTCGTAAGTCGTGCCGTTGAGCTCGACCGTGACAGACTCGACCGTGCCGAGGATCTCGAACATTCCTTCTTCATCGAATGCCGGAGAGAAAGTGTCTATCGAAAGAAAAGAAAATGCGAAATATCCGTCTGCTGAAGCTTCGGTTGCGATCGTAGTCCAATCGGACGCCTCGTCGAACTCGTAACCGACCAGCTCGTCTATGCTCGTGAGATTGAGGCTCAGCGTCTGATCCGCTTGCGGCTTTTCAGGCTCGACGGGAGTCTCGGGCTCCGTGGGCTCTTTGGGCTCGTCCGGGACTTCGGGATCTCCGCCCGGTGTGACGGTTTCCTCCTCCGCATCACCGAGCCAACCGTAAGGGTTCCAGTTGCTGAACCCCTCCGTCATAGCCGCCATGACGCACACCGCCAGCACTAGGATCGCTAGCGTCACAAGAAATGTCTTCAACATCGCGTTCTTTTTCATTTGCTTCCTCCTTGTCTTAAAAGTTGAACGCCCGGAACGCAAAATACAGAGGGTTTGCGCTCCGGGCAGTGTTCACGAATTGATAAGTTCCTCAAGGCGGTTCGCCAGTTCCGACACTTCGCCCGAAACATCCTCCAGCTCATCCGCTGCGGCTTCCATTGCCTCGCCGCGCTCACCGTACTGCAGTGACTCCGGGAGATTGTCAAAAGCGTCCCGCTCTTCCTGAGCGACCTCGCAGATCTCATCCGCGATCTCGTTCAGCTTGTCCATGATCTCCGCGATCCGATTCCTTCTTTCTTTGTTCATAAAAACCCTCCGTGTGCGCGTGTAGCGCGTTGTGCGCGGCGGTGGGGTGTTCACCATACCAAAACTCTTGAAAACGTCCCACGCGCCGCAAAGCTGCTCAAAACGTGTAGCTCTAAACTAAATATATATGCTCAAAACGAGCAAGTCAATGGTTTTTTTCAATTTTGATTGAGAATTTTTGCACAAAATGAGCAAAATTCAATTATGGACTTAAAAAACATTCGAAAGAGCAGACATCTTTCACAACAAGATGTCGCCGATGCAATAGGCATTCCAGTGCGTACCTTCTGTGGATATGAACGCGAAGAGCGCGAACCTACACTTGAAATGTTGGGTAGGCTCGCCGACTTTTTCGGCGTGACGGTCGACGAGCTTCTCGGCAGAACGCCGCAGCTCTTTGATGATGCGCGCGTGCCTAAAACCGAAGTTCAGGATCTCTTCGACCGTCTAAATGTGGTAGACCAGGGACGAGTGCTGGGCTATATGTATTCCATCCTTGAAGGTTACGGGGACGTCTCGAAACGCCGGGCAAACTGACTGTATAATTCCTCTCACCCTTTACGGACGGTGAGATTATGGATGAACGGGATCTTGACGAGCTCCGCGCGATCGCGCTGAGTGTCGGGCGTCTGATCGGACGTCTGGAACAGGAGCAACAATCGCAACCGCCGGCGGATCCGCCGGCATTTTTGACCAACGGAATGCGTTTTGCAGCTCAGGAAGGCGCATTCCGTCTTTATGTAAAAGCCGAAGGAGGTGATGCAGCACAATCGGTGTCAAATGTCCGAACTCAACAAGAAGGAGATGAGGACTTGAAGTATCTAAGCAAACGCAAAGACGGCAGGTGGTGCGGACGGAGAACGGTGAACGGAAGGCGTGTATGCGTTTACGGACGTACGCAGCGGGAATGCCGGGATAAGCTGAATGAAGCGCTCAATCTTAAAAAGAAGAGTCCGAAGCGCGAAAGTCTGATCACTTTTGCCCGCTGGTGGATAGAAACCTACAAAAAGGATAACGTGTCGAAGAGCACTTACGACAGCTACCGCTATGCCGTCAACACGCACCTGAACATTACAACGCCAATTAACAAAGTTACGACGGTGCAGCTGCAAGAGCTTTTGAACCGTCTGCCGGCGACCAGAACCCGGGAGAACGTATACAAAACCGTGCGCCAGATAATGAAGAAGGCGTACGAGTTGGATCTCATCAAAAAGGATGTGTCTGCTTTCCTGGTGCTGGGGAAAATCGAAAAGGGAGAACGTCGTGCGCTCAATCTGGATGAGCAGCGTGCTCTCATCGGCGCGCTCGGCGACGATATGTTTGCCCGGCGAGTCATGTTTTATCTGTGTACGGGAGCGCGCCCCTCGGAGATAGCTACCGTGCGGAAGGACGAGATCCGTCCCGGCTGGATAAAGATCAACGGCACAAAAACAGCTAAGGCTGTGCGCTGGGTAAAAGTGTCGGGGCGGCTCAGTGAGATGGTGAAGTCGCAAGGAGCTGACTTTTTCACCTTCAACAATAAGCGTTTCCGGGAACGCCTGCAGAAGTTCGCCCGTGCTGCCGGCATCGAAGCAAACATCGACGTGTACACTCTGCGTCATACTTTCGCAACCAATCTTTACATCATAGGAGTGGCGGAAAAGGATCGCCAGGTGTATATGGGACACGCTTCAGGGAGCAGCCTGACTAACGATGTTTACACTACATTTTCGCCCGATGTGAAGTCAAAAGATATCTACGATATCTACGGGGACTGGTACCCTGAATTCTGACACCAAAATTGACACCAATTTTGACACCAGCGGCGAATTAAAATTTGACACCAATTTTGACACCAATTTCGTGCGATTTTGGTGTCAAGATTGCAAAACGTAAATATGGTGGGCAAAGAAAAAACCCACTAAACAGTGGGTTTTCTGGTGGAGCTTAGGGGATTCGAACCCCTGACCCCTTGTCTGCCAGACAAGTACTCTAGCCAACTGAGCTAAAGCCCCGCGGGTGGTGTAGACGGGTGCGTGCGGCGCGGGAGTGCCGTCTGCATCGTGTCCGTTTAGTTATCTTACCTTAATTTTTGCGTTTGCACAAGCAAATCTTTGCATTTAAGCGAAAAATTATTTGTTGCGGCTCAAAATAAAATTAACATTAAAATAATCCCCGCAAAAAAACATTTGGACACGTTGTTTGACAAAAGTCGGCGGATGTGTTTTTATAGTTATTACGGGATTGTATTTAGGTGCATAACCGTATTATTTAATCCTTAAACAAAATTTTGTAAGGCGGGTATTATGGAAGATTTGAAAATCGAATCCACGGAAGGCGCAGCCGTAGCCGAAGCGCCCGTAAAGCGAAGCATTTGGCACAAGCTTTTCGGCACTTATCCGGGTGACGGCGAAATGCAGCCGAAAGAGGGCATAGCTTATTCGCTGTGCGGCTTCGGACAGAACCTGATTTGTACCATCATAGGCTCGTATCTCACGGTGTTTATGACGGACGCGATAGGGTACGGTGCGCTCGCGGTTGCGCTGCTTATGCTCTTTGCGCGAATTTACGACGCTCTGAACGACCCGATTATGGGTTCGATTGTCGACAGAACGCGTACCCCGTGGGGCAAATGCCGTCCCTATCTCAAATGGATGGCAATCCCCGTTTCGGTGGTCACGATACTGTGCTTCCTGCCCTGGTATCCCAACAATCCCGGCGGATTTGCGGCGATGTCCATAATGTACATAATCTGGGGTATGGTTTACACCGTCTGCGACGTGCCGTACTGGGGGCTCAACTCCCGTATGTCCAACGACACGTTCCGCCGCGGCAATCTCCTGACCATAGCCCGTCTGCTGTGCACGGCGGGTGCGGGCATCGTCACCATAGTCGTGCCTCAGGTGACAAGTGCGATGACAGGCGACCTCCAGACGGAAATCAACGCGTATCAGAGCATAGTCTCGCAAATTCAGTTTGCGGTGGATAGTGAGGGCGGTGCAATAATCGTTCCCGATTTGGCTGACGTTGACGGCGACGAAAACACCACTGAAGATTTCTATCTCAACTTTGACGCTGACCGCACGGGGACGTTTAAGAATATTACCGCAAATTACGGCACGCTTGAGAATTTCATTCTTACTGAATTCGGCGAGAATTCTGCCGTGTATTCGGCTTGGCTTGCCGCCGGTGAAACATATGCCGAATATGATTCCGAATTGCTCGGCGGCAAGGCGTATACGGAGTGGACAGGCAATGACCTGCAAACCATCCTCGACGGAACGCTTGAAAACAAGCAGACCGACCTCGGTTATATCTACTTCATCGCTGCAATTATCTGCGTTGCGGTCGGCGCACCCCTCTTCTTTGTCGGTTTCAAAGGCACGAAAGAAAGAGCGAGCGAACTCGACAACGAAAACGTTCCTTCCCTCAAACACAATTTGCAGCTTCTGTTCAAGAACAAGCCCCTGATGCTCATCGTTATTTCCGGCATCCTCGGCGCGGCGAGAATGGTGTTCACCTACACGGGCGGTCTTTACTTCTGCAAATACGTCCTTGACAGCGTCAACTTCATCGGTATGCACGGCGAAGGACTTTATACGCTGGTCACGATAGCCATCGTTCCCGGCGGACTCATTGCTTCGCTGCTCGTGCCTTATCTCACCAAGAAGATTGGCAAGAAACAGTCGTATATCTGGACAAACATCGCGGGCGGGCTTGCGCTGCTGGTGGCATTCATAGTCGGTATCAGCATCGACAGGGGAGATTACACTTCAACCGCAACACTTGTCATCGCGCTGCTTGCAATAGTCATTTCGGGTATTCCTTCCGGTCTCACCAACATCGTGTCTTACGCGATGATAGGCGACACCATCGAATACCTCGAACTCAAAACGGGCGAACGTGCGGAAGGCATCTGCTTCGCAATGCAGACCTTCATCAACAAAATCGGTATGGCGGTCGGCGCGTTCATCGGCGTTATGGGGTACTATCTCGCAGGCGTCACCGCGAACAACCCCGGCGCACTGGATGCGAGCGGCAAAGACGTTATGTGGATAATGCTTATGCTCGTCGCGGCACTCAGCTTCATCCTTTCCGCAATCCCGATTTTCTTCTACAAGTTCAATGAGAAGGAACAGCAGGAAGCCGTTGCGGAAATCAAACGCCGCAAAGAAGCACAGGAAGCGGAACTCGCCGCGGCAGGTGCGGACGGCGCAACGGTCGAAATGTCTGCCGAAAGCGCGGAAAGCGGCTTTGCGGACGACTCCGACAGCAAAGACTGACATTCGTCATAAGACGGAACCCGCCTCTTTACGGGGCGGGTTTTTTATATGCGCCGCAATTTTCATATGAGCGCGTATATTTAGGGCAAAAGCATCTGCGCGTGCGCGTAAACGTGCGCGTAAAACGGTTCACACTATAAACTGACATACTACTGAGCGTTATTAACAAAATAAACTTCGCACAAGCGATTGCCAAAACGTGTGAATGGCGTTACAATCGTTAGGAGTCGGAGGCGATAATGTCGCAGGACGCAAAACGTATGAAAAAGAAAAAGATAATCGCCGCAGTCGTCATTGCGTGCGTTGCGGCGCTTCTTATCGTAGGGATTGTACTTACCGACCCTCTGTATACCTCATCGGAGGACATATCGGATGTGATGCAGGACGCCGTTCTGCACGAAGAGAATGCGATAAGTCTGTTCGGGCTGGAAGTGAATCCGTCCTTGATTTCCGCAATAACCGTGACTCTCGTGCTTTTGATTTTTGCCGCGATAGTCAGGATTTTCTTTATTCCGCGCTTCAAAACCGTACCCGGAAGATTTCAGCTGTTCATCGAAACGATAGTGGGGATGTTTTCGGGTCTTGCCAAAAAGAACAGCCCGCACTACAACGATTTCCTCGGCGCGTACATTTTCGCCGCGGGCGTTTATATTTTCGTCGGCACGGTGTTCGAGCTCGTCGGAATACCCGTGCAGGCGGTGAGCGGCAATTCCCTGTCCCTTCCCGCGCCGCTTGCGGACATCAACGCCGCGATAGCGCTCGGTTTCCTGTCCTATTTCGTGATTATGGCGGGCGGTATCGCGCACAACGGGCTCCGCGGGTTCGGCCGTACGATAAAGGATTTCTCGCTGCCGATTTCGATGAGTTTCCGTCTTTTCGGCGCGTTGCTGTCGGGACTGCTGGTCACCGAACTCGTCTATTATTACCTTGCGCTGAGTTTCGTGCTGCCCGTGATAGTCGGAGTGCTGTTCACGCTTATGCACGCGCTCATCCAGTCCTACGTTCTGGTTATGCTCACGTCGCTGTTCTACGGCGAAGTGACCGAACCGCCCGTAGCACACGAAAAGAAACACAAACCGGCACTCAAACACAAGCCGGCAAGAAATAACAAAACCGCTGTACAAGAGGTCTGAAATGAAAAAAGCTCTTAACGTAAAAATCATTGCCGCCGTACTTATGGCAGTCATCGCGCTCGCCGCACTCGGACTCGTGCTCGGCATAGTTTTCTCCGACAATATAGCAGCTGCGGAAACGGAGCAGGCGCAAGACGCCGCAACCGACGGAACCGAGCAGCCCGCGGACGGAGGCACGGATGTCACGACGGACACCCCCGCGCCTGCCGACAACACGCAGGGGATGATTGCCATTGCGGCAGCCATTGCCGTCGGCATCGCCGCCGCGGCAGGCGCGATAGGTATGGCAATAGCGATATCCAAGTCCAACGAGAGCATCGCCCGCCAGCCCGAAGCGAAGAACGACATACGTTCCAGCCTTATGCTCGGTCTGGTCTTCATCGAAACGGCGATAATTTACGCTTTGATAATCGCGATTCTGCTGATATTCGTGCTGTAAAGGAGACGGGTAATGCCGCTTAACATCGACTGGCAGCAGATATTGCTGCATTTGCTTAACTTTCTCATTCTCGGCGTCGGGCTGTATCTTTTGCTTTACAAGCCCGTGCGTAAGTTTATGAAAAAGAGAGAGGACGGCTATAAGGAGAGGGAGGACAAGACGGCGGAAGCTCTCGAAGAGGCGCGGCACAGTCGCGAGGAATACGAGGGCAGGCTTTCTGCCGCGGATGCCGAAATCTCCGAGATGAAAAAGCACGCGACGGAAGAGATGAACGCCGTGCGTGCCGAAAAGCTACGCGACGCGCAGAAAGAGGCGGAGGACATCGTTTCCGCGGCGCGTGCAAGCGCGGAAAAAGAAAAGAAAAAGATTATCGACGGCGTCGGCGGCGACATCCGCGATATCGTGAACGATATGGCGCAGAAAGTCGTGATGAGTTCGGGTGTGGACGACGCTTACGAAAAATTCCTGAGCGCGGCGGAAGAGGAAGAGAAGGATGGAAAAGAATAAAGCCGTATTGTATTCCGCGTCCCGTCCTTCCGACGAACAGTTCGCGCGTTTCGAACGCTTTCTCGAAAAGAAGTACAAGCGCAGGCTGGAACTCGAATGGGTGGAAAGCGATATGTTCCCCGGCGGGTTCAGGCTGGAAGCGGAAGACGACGTCTACGATTGGAGCGTAGGCGGCAGATTTACGCAGTTAAAACGCAAACTTCAAGGGCTTTCGGGTTCTGCCAACAACATCATTCCGCTCATCCGTCAGGCTCTCGAAGACTGGACTCCCGAAGCGCTCGCCGAAGAAACGGGCAGGGTGCTTTCGGTAGGCGACGGCATAGTCGCGGCGGACGGGCTTGCGCACGCGTCGTACGGCGAAATAGTCGTCTTCGACTGCGGAGTCAAGGGGATGATACAGGACCTCCGCCCAGAAACGTGCGGAATTATCGTTTTCGGCGACTGCCGCGATATATCGGCGGGCGACATCATACACCGCACGGGCAAGACGGCGGGCATCCCCGTCGGAGAAGAGTTCCTCGGCAGGGTCGTGGACGCGCTCGGCAATCCCGTGGACGGGCAGGGTGAAATCAATCCCGACGGTTACCGTCCCATTGAATGCCCCGCGCCCGGTATCGTGGACCGTCAGCCCGTCAACAAGCCTATGGAAACGGGTCTGCTGGTCGTGGACGCGCTTTTCCCGATAGGCAGAGGTCAGCGCGAACTCATCATCGGCGATAGGCAGACGGGCAAGACGGCGATTGCGCTTGACACCATACTCAATCAGAAGGGCAAGAACGTCGTCTGCATTTATGTCGCGATAGGACAGAAGGCCGGCTCCGTGGTGCAGCTTGCCGAAACGCTGCGCAAGCACGACGCGATGAGTTACACCGTCATAATGGCGGCGGGCGCGGGAGAGTCTGCGCCTATGCAGTATATCGCGCCGTACGCAGGGTGCGCGCTGGCGGAATACTTTATGTATGCGGGCAGGGACGTGCTGATAGTCTACGACGATTTGTCCAAGCACGCCGTTGCGTACCGCACTCTCAGCCTGTTGCTCGAACGCGCCCCCGGACGCGAAGCGTATCCCGGCGATGTGTTCTATCTTCATTCCAGGCTTTTGGAGCGCGCGGCTCATCTTTCGGACGAACTGGGCGGCGGCAGCATAACCGCTTTGCCCATTGTCGAAACCCAGGCGGGCGACGTTTCGGCATACATTCCCACGAACGTAATTTCCATAACGGACGGGCAGATTTTCTTGGAGAGCGAGCTGTTCTTCGAGGGACAGCGTCCCGCCGTCAACGTCGGTCTTTCCGTCTCGCGAGTGGGCGGCAACGCGCAGACGCAGGCGGTCAAAAAGGCGGTCGGGTCTTTGAGGCTGGACCTTGCGCAGTATCGTGAAATGGAAGTGTTTATGCAGTTCGCGAGCGACCTGGACGCACTCACGCGCAACCAGCTTATGTACGGACAGGGGCTTATGCGCCTGCTGCGCCAGCCGCAGGGCAAGCCGTATTCCCAGGCGGAAGAAGTTCTGCTTCTCGTCTGCGCGCTCGGACGCGTGCTGCAAGGCGTCGCACCCGACAAAATTGCCGACGCCGCGCACGGACTTCTGACTTATTTTGCCGAGCGTCATCCCGAATTTGCCGACGAGATAGAGCGCACCAATGCGCTTTCCGCCGAACTCAAAGAGAAAATTCTCGCCGCGGCGGCGAAATACCGTACGGAGCTTGACGTATGAGCAGTCTTGCGGAAATCAAGCACAGGATAGCGAGCGTACGCGACACCAAAAAGATTACCAACGCGATGTATCTCATCGCGTCCACAAAGGTGCGCAAAGCCAAGAGCGACCTCGACAAGACGCGTCCTTACTTTTCCGCAATGCAAAAGGAGATTTCGCGCGTGTTCGGCGCGTGCGGCGAAACGGGCAGCAACTGGTTTTATCCCGACGAGGACGAGCATAAACCGCGCGGAGCGTGCGGCATACTCGTCATCACCGCGGATAAAGGGCTCGCCGGGGCGTATAACCAGAACGTGCTGAAAAAAGCCCGCGATTTGCTCGGCGAACACCCCGACGGCAAACTTTTCGTCGTCGGAGAATACGGCAGGCAGTATTTCGTCAATCACGGCGTGCCGTTTGAGGAAAATTTCGTCTATACGGCGCAGAGTCCGACCCTCCACCGCGCGCGCGAAATATGCGATATTCTGCTCGGTATGTACACAGACGGCGCTCTGGGCGAGATATACGTCGTTTACACCGACTTCGGCGGAGGCAGGACGGAGCACGTCTACGTCACGCGTCTTCTGCCGCTGAGCCGCAAGGATTACGTCTCGGGCGGAGAGGACGGCACGGAGTTCGAGTTCGAGCCGTCTGCGTCGGAAGTGCTCGACAACGTAATGCACAGCTACGTTTCGGGCTTTGTGTACAGCGCGCTCGTGGACAGCTATTGCTGCGAACAGAATGCTCGTATGCTTGCAATGCTCGGCGCCGACAACAATGCGGACGAAATCCTTGCCGAACTTTCGCTTGAATTCAACCGCGAACGCCAGGCTGCCATCACGCAGGAAATCACCGAGGTCACTTCGGGCGCGAAGTCTATGAAACGCAAGGGAGCAAAGCAATGAAAGAAGGCATAATCACCAGAATTTCGGGTCCCGTCGTCGACGTGATGTTCGACGAGGCGCTGCCGCATCTGCGCGACGCGCTTACCGTCGGCGAGGGCAGCGACTCCAAGGTTATGGAGGTTGCGCAGCATATGGACGCACACGTCGTGCGCTGCATAATGCTGTCCGAAAGCGAAGGGCTTGCGCGCGGAATGCGCGTGACGGCGACGGGCAAGTGCATAGAAGTCCCCGTCGGCGAGCGTACCCTCGGCAGAATGTTCAACGTGCTCGGAAGACCCATAGACGGCGGGGAAGATATTGACCCTTCCGCCGACCGTATGGGGATATACCGACCCGCGCCCGCTTTTCCCGAGCTCAATCCGTCGGTCGAAATCCTCGAAACGGGCATCAAGGCAATCGACTTGCTCGAACCGTACAGCAAGGGCGGCAAAATAGGGCTCTTCGGAGGCGCAGGCGTCGGCAAAACCGTCCTCATTCAGGAACTCATCCACAATGTCGCCACCAGGCACGGCGGCTATTCCGTGTTCACGGGCGTCGGCGAAAGAAGCCGCGAGGGCAACGAGCTCTGGACGGAAATGAACGAAAGCGGCGTGGCGGAAAAAACCGCGCTCGTCTTCGGACAGATGAACGAGTCGCCTGGCGTGCGTATGCGCGTCGGACTTGCGGGGCTCACTATGGCGGAATTCTTCCGCGACGTGCGCCACAAGGACGTGCTGCTTTTCATCGACAACATCTTCCGTTTCGTGCAGGCGGGCAGCGAAGTTTCCACTCTGCTAGGACGTATGCCTTCCGCAGTCGGATACCAGCCCACGCTTGCGGAAGAAATGGGCGAATTGCAGGAGAGGATAACTTCCACCAAAAACGGCTCCGTCACTTCCGTACAAGCGGTCTACGTCCCTGCGGACGACCTCACCGACCCTGCTCCCGCCACCACATTTTCCCACCTCGACGCCACTACGGTGCTCAGCAGAAAGATTGCGGAACAGGGCATATATCCCGCAATCGACCCTCTCGGTTCGTCTTCGAGGATACTCACGGAAGACGTGGTCGGGGCGGAGCATTACCGCGTCGCGCGCGGAGTGCAGGAGATTCTGCAAAAGTACAAGGAAATTCAGGACATCATAGCCATACTCGGTATGGAAGAGCTCAGCGACGAGGACAAGCTCATCGTCGCACGCGCCAGAAAAATACAGCGATTCCTTTCGCAGCCTTTCCACGTCGCGGAAAAGTTTTCGGGCAATGCGGGCAAGTACGTCGCGCTGTCCGACACGGTTGCGGGGTTTGCGGCGATAATAGACGGCGAAGCGGACGAATATCCCGAAGCGGCGTTTTACAATGTCGGAACGCTCGATGAAGCCCTTGAAAAGGCGAAAAAGCTGAAAGAGAGCGTATGAGCCGCAACAAGTTTTTCCTGCATATCCTTGCTGCCGACAAGCCTTTTTACGAGGGTGAGTGCGTGTCTTTGGTCGTGCCGACCTTGCAGGGGCAGTACGGCATTATGGCACATCACAGCAATTATATCTCCGCGGTCGTGCCGGGGGAGCTTGATTTCACCGTGGAAGAGGACGGCAAAGAAAAGCGCATACGGGCGGCGGTGTCCGAGGGGATAGTCAAAGTCGAAAAAAACGAAGTTCTCGTGCTCGTCGATACGGCGGAAAGTCCCGACGAGATAGACGAGAGCAGGGCGCGGCGCGCCGCAGACGCGGCAAAGGAAGATATGCTCCGCAGACAGAGCGTGAGGGAATACTATGCGGCACAGGCGAAGCTTGCCCGCGCAATGAACAGACTCAAAGTCAAAAAACACAATTCGGAAACGGAGCTTTGAGCGGTTTTTGCAGCGCCTGTGACGGGCGCTCTTTTTTTGTCCTTTTTGCCCGAAAAGCGCTTGCGTAATAGCGGCACCTTTGATACAATGTAACAGCTATATGTTGTGGTCGTGTGCCGCAAACAATTCTATATATGGTTTCGGAGGGGCTTATGTACATTGTCAAACGCGACGGTACCGAACAGCGTTTCGACGCGGTGAAAATCAAGAACGCGCTTGCCGCCGCATTCGGAAGCGTCGGTCACGACGCAGGGGAGGACGTCCTTGACAGGCTCACCGCCGTCGTGGTGTCGAAGATACCGTCATTTCCCGTCACGGTCGAACAGGTGCAGGACCTTGCGGAAAAAACCCTTATGGAAGAGGGCTATTTTGACGAGGTCAAGAGTTTCATCCTCTACCGCGACGCACGTGCAAAAGCGAGAGCGCACCGCAACGAGATTGCTTCGCGTTTCGACGACCCCGTGCTCGTCGGAGTGCTGAAAGGGATACAGTACGATTATCCCGAACCCGAATACGACCTGATGCATCTCAGCGGCAAATTTGCCTCGTTCGCGCGGGAAGGTGCGGACGAAAGTGCAAAATACGCGTCTTTGGTGCGCGCCGCGGTGGAACTCACCACGCAGGAAGCCCCCAAGTGGGAGTTCATCGCCGCGCGGCTTGTGATGTTCGATATGTATAAGAAGCTCGCCGCAGAGCTCAAAGCGCGTGACATCAAAGGATTTTACGCAAAACTTGCCTATCTTACCGAAAGGAAACTTTACGGGGCGTACATCCTCGAACATTACACGCGGGAGGAAGTCGCGGAGTGCGCGTCCATCATAGACCGCCGCCGCGACAACCTTTTCACTTATTCGTCGCTGCAACTCGTGCTGAAACGATACGTAATCCACGATTTCGACGGTACGCTGCTCGAAACGCCGCAGGAGATGTTCCTCGGCATCGCAATGCATCTTGCGATGAACGAAAAGAACAAAATGCAGAGGGTGCGCGAGTTTTACGATATGCTTTCTCTTCTGAAAGTCACCGTCGCGACGCCGACGCTGTCCAATTCCCGCAAGCCGTACCATCAGCTTTCCAGCTGTTTCATCGACACCGTTCCAGACTCGCTGGACGGCATTTACCGCAGCATAGACAATTTCTCGAAAGTCAGCAAATTCGGCGGTGGAATGGGGCTTTATTTCGGCAAGGTGCGCGCGACGGGCGCGCCCATACGCGGATTTCAGGGCGCGGCAGGCGGCGTAATACGCTGGATTAGGCTCGTCAACGACACCGCTGTCGCGGTCGACCAGCTCGGAATGCGTCAGGGTGCGGTCGCGGTTTATCTCGACGCCTGGCACAAGGATTTGCCCGAATTTTTGCAGCTGCGCACCAACAACGGCGACGACCGTATGAAAGCGCACGACGTTTTCCCCGCCGTGTGTTATCCCGACCTGTTCTGGCGTATGGCGCGCGACAACATAAACGGTATGTGGTATATGATGTGCCCGCACGAGATTTACACTGTAAAGGGCTACCACCTCGAAGACTGCTACGGGCAGGAGTGGGAAAACAAGTATTTCGATTGCGTGAGCGATGACAGGATATCAAAGCGCGCAATACCCGTGAAAGAGGTGGTGCGGCTCATCCTCAAATCCGCCGTCGAAACGGGCACGCCGTTCTGTTTCAACCGCGACCACGTCAACAAGTTCAATCCCAATCCGCACAAGGGAATGATTTACTGTTCCAACCTCTGCACGGAAATCGCGCAGAATATGTCGCCCATCGACCTCGTTTCGCGCGAGATAGTGAAGACGGACGACGGCGACGAAGTGGTGGTGCAGGTGACCAAGCCCGGCGAATTCGTGGTGTGCAACCTCGCGTCCCTCGTTCTCGGCAACATAAACGTGAAGGACAAGGCGGAGATAAGGAGCATTGTCCGCACCGTCGTGCGCGCACTCGACAACGTCATCGACCTCAACTTCTATCCCGTCGAATACGCGAAGATAAACAACAGGAAATACCGTCCGATAGGACTCGGCGTTTCGGGATACCACCATATGCTTGCCAAAAACGGCATCGGCTGGGAGAGCGAGAAGCACCTTGCGTTTGCGGACGAAGTGTTCGAAGAGATAAACTATGCCGCCATCGAGGCGAGCTGCGACCTCGCCGCCGAGAAGGGAAGCTACGAGTACTTCGAAGGTTCGGACTGGCAGACGGGGGCTTATTTCGAAAAGCGCGGCTACACGTCCGACCGCTGGAAAGAGCTCGCGGCAAAAGTCGCGAAATACGGTATGCGCAACTCCTATCTCATTGCCGTTGCGCCCACGTCTTCCACGTCAATCATAGCGGGAACGACCGCGGGGCTTGACCCCGTGATGAAGAAGTTCTTCTTCGAGGAAAAGAAGGGAGCAATGATACCGCGCGTCGCGCCCGAACTGTCGCCCGCGACCTACTGGCTCTACAAAAACGCGCACCTCATCGACCAGACCTGGACAGTCAGGGCGGCAGGAGTAAGACAGCGTCATATCGACCAGGCGCAGTCGCTGAACCTTTACATAACCAACGAATATACGATGAGGCAGGTGCTTGGGCTCTACATCTCCGCGTGGGAGGAGGGCGTCAAGACGGTGTATTACATCCGCTCGAAATCGCTCGAAGTCGAAGAGTGCGAGTCGTGCAGCTCTTGACGGCAGAAACGGCACTTAAACTGTACAAAATTAAGTAATAAAAGCGGAATACGGAGGATTTATGGACAAAGACCATCTCAAACTCAAACCATTGTTCAACGAAAACGGCGATACAGAAGTCGTCAAACGCCGTATGATTGGCGGCAATACTACCAATCTCAACGATTTCAACAATCTCAAATACACTTGGGTGAGCAGCTGGTACAGACAGGCGATGAACAACTTCTGGATACCCGAAGAAATCAACCTCAGCCAGGACGTCAAGGACTACCGCAAGGCGCTTACGCCCGCCGAACGCAGAGCGTACGACAAGGTGCTGAGTTTCCTCGTCTTCCTCGACTCCATCCAGACGGCGAACCTGCCCAACATCGGCGAATACATCACCGCAAACGAAGTCAATCTCTGCCTGAACATCCAGACCTTCCAGGAGGCGGTGCATTCGCAGAGCTACGGCTATATGCTGGACACCATATGTTCTCCCGACGAGCGCAACGACATCCTTTATCAGTGGAAATTCGACGAGCATCTGCTTGCGCGCAATAAGTTCATCGGCGACGTCTACAATCTTTTCCGCGAGGACAAATCCGCCGCAACGCTGCTCAAAGTGATGATTGCCAACTATATCCTCGAAGGCATCTACTTCTATTCGGGCTTTATGTTCTTCTACAACCTCGGCAGAAACGGCAAAATGCCCGGGTCCGTGCAGGAGATACGCTACATCAACCGTGACGAGAATACGCATCTGTGGCTGTTCCGTTCCATAATCCTCGAACTCAAAAAGGAAGAGCCCGACCTTTTTACCGACGAAGCGGTCGAGGAGCTCAAAGAGATGATGCGCGAGGGCGTGCGCCAGGAAATCAAGTGGGGACAGTACATCATAGGCGACGATATTCCGGGGCTCAACAATCAGATGGTGGAGGACTATATCAAGTATCTCGGCAATCTTCGCTCCACGGGGATAGGGTTCGGACCTCTTTACGATGGCTACGAAACCGAGCCCGCGTCTATGGCGTGGGTGAGCCAGTACTCCAACGCAAACCTCATCAAGACGGACTTTTTCGAAGCGAAATCGACCGCGTATGCAAAATCCAGCGCCATCGAGGACGACCTGTGAGCCGTCACACAAACCGATATTACAGCGCCCGCCGAAATACGGCGGGCGTTCGTTTTGCAAAAGAGAACGCTTTTAGTACGGGTTCTCACCCCGACAAAGCAAAGAACACAGCTTCTGCTGTGTTCTCGCGTGGTCCGGGTGAGAAGATTTGTAAGGAGCAGGGCGACGGAAGAGCGAACGCGAACGAGGGTGCCAATGAGGGACGAAGACAATCTGCCTTTCGGACAAACAGCGGAGCGAAAATCAGCGTGAAGAGTGTCAAGGGCGGTGCGTCGGGGGAGTGCGCGTGAGCGTCACGTGTGGTCGTTGCTTCTCACCCCCGACAAAGCAAAGAACACAGCTTTTGCTGTGTTCTCGCGTGGTCTGGGTGAGAAGATTTGAACTTCCGGCCTCTTGAACCCCATTCAAGCGCGCTACCAAGCTGCGCCACACCCAGTCGTTTAACTTTGATTGCCGGATTATTATATAACAGCCGTGCAAAATTTGCAACAAATTACGCTACTCTTTTTCTTTTTCTTTTTTGCGTGCCTGCCACGTTATGACGAATATCACAACGCCCGTCACCGCCACCGCACAGCAGAGCACAATGGACACAATCTGAACCGTTGTCAGCCCTTCGAGTTCCACGTCCGATTTCGCGGCATATCCCACCGTCCCTTCGACGGACACCAACCAATACTCGCCGCTTTCGTCGAGGATTTCCATTCTCGTTCCGTCAACGACTTCCAGGACGGGCGCAGAGGAAGAGTCGGGCAGGGAATAAATGCCGACAAGCCCGCCTGCGCGGTCTGCGGAAGCCCTGCCGAACACCTGCTTGCGTTCGGGCACGGGTTCGACGTATTCGGTGACGGAGTCGGCGGGGGCAAAGTACGTCGCGCCGCCGTAGCTTATTCTGACCCAGGCGCCGTTGTCGAGGGCTGCGGCGTCGTCGGTCACCGTGACCAATGCGTCGCTCTCGAATGTCAGCGTTTCGTCCGCGGCGGGGTGGGTGCGGAGCGCAGTACCCGCGGCAAGAGTGTATGTGCCGCCCATCGGTGAGGGTGAAACGGGTGATAGAGCGTCGTTTTCGATATAACCCGTCCTGCCGCCGAAATAGACGTATGTGTAGCCTTCCTGTGCGGATATGCCGTCGTAGCACAGCACCACCGTGCCTGCGGGGGCGGAGTACATAGTGTCAAAGCGTCCCGGCTCGTCAAAGAGGTATGTATCGCGGGAGAGCGCGGCAAAGAACAGCGTTTCCGCCTCGTCGGGGTCGGGGTCGGGCACGGGAGTGTAGGATGACTCGTCCGTCGCTCCGACTTCCGCAGAACCTATGAAGCAGGCGGAGGACGCGAACACCGCACGGCTGCCGTCAAGCACGAATGCGACGGGAGAAGCGGTGTAGAGCGAATGTCCGAGGTCGAACTCCGCACTCACGGCGACAGCAGAAAGCTGGTTGGAGAATCTGACTATCTTGTTTTCGTCACGGTAAGAAACGAACAGATTGCCCGCATAATCGGCGGCAATGTCCGTCGCGCCCGCAAAAGAGCATTCCCTGAACGGAATGAGCTCCGAAAGAGAAACTCCCGCAGCGGAGAGGGTGTACAGCCCCGCGTCCGTCATAAGGTAGACGACGTCGTTGCGCGCGCCCGCAAGCGCAATGCCGTTTTCGACGGACATTATGTGGCGTATGGAGCCGGGGAGGGAATATGTGTAAAGGTTTGCGTTCGTCAGTATGACGAGTCCGTTCCCTGCGCAGACGATATCGACAACGGTTTCTCCCTCGGGGACTCCGCAGTACACCACAGCCGCGAGGGTGCCTTCGGCGGAGGGCATAATGCGGTAGACTTCGGTCCGCGTCGCGGCATATGTCACGTCCTGCGAAGTCGATGCAAGCGCCACGGGGGCGTCGGGCATAGCGACATAGCGGACGGAATTTTCGCCGAACACCGCAACGCGCGAATTCCCGCCGTCGGCGACGATGAGCCCCGCGGAAGTGATGAGAACGTCTGCGGGGGAGTCGAACTGTCCTTCGCCCGACCCGTTCATCGAAAGGGTCCGCGTGAGCGTCACGCTTTGAGCGGGAAGGTCGACCGAATAGACGTCCACGCCGCCCGACGCGTTGATGACGTAAAGATTGTTGCCGCCTGCGGCAAAGACAGTTTCTTCCGAAGCGGCAATGCCCGTGGAAAACAGCGCTTCGCCGTCGTTGCGGTTGACGGCAAGAATGCCGCTTTCCGTCGCCGTGAAAAGAGTTTCGTTTGCCATAGCGACGGAGTAGGGATAAACCGCGGTATCTTTCTTGTCGGGCGACCCCACTTCGTCGAGATTGAGGACATAGTATCCGCGCACGCCGTATTCGGCGGCGTAGATGTAAAGGCACATATCTTCCGCGGTAAATATATTCTGTCCGCTGAGGGCGGCGCTATGGGTGATGTCTTCGCGGATTACGGAAAAATCGGAAGAGGAGTAAACGCTGAGAGAGATGGCGTATTTGATGTAAAACCTGCTGTCGTCCGCGGCGATGTAAGACACGTTCTGCGGGTCCTTGATGCCGTCGGCGGGCGACACGGCAGCATCCTGCGACGCTATATCGACGCAGGCAAACTGCTGTACGCTTCCGTACGAGAAGAGCAGAACGCTTCCGGACAGCCACATACCGCCGATGTCCTCATATGCGCTCACGTCGATATGAGAGGACAGGGCAAAGTCGTGCGAAGCGACGAGAATGTTTCCCGATGCGGCGTCGTAGACGGCAAGGTAAGTGTCGTTTGCGGCAAGCAAAGTTGCGTCGGTGACGGGGAAATAGCCGTCTTCGGGAAGCAGAATGTCGAAATCCGTCTGTTCGGCGTGCGCCACGGACGGGGACGCCGCCGCGAGCACCGCAGTCAACAGAACCAACGCGCATATGAAAACACACGCGAGCGGAAAAATTGTGGCAGATTTCGACAGAGATTTCATACGGATATTATATCCAAAAGCAAAAGTTACGTCAACACTATTACTATTTGTTGAAATATAAGGCAAATTATGGTAAAATCACAGACAAGGTAACAAAATGGCTAACAGGAAATTTCATTACAACGACAGGAAATCCGACGGCGGCAATGCGGAAGGACGACAGTCCGCTCCAGTCCGTCAGAACGGGCGCAGAAAGCAGAATGCGGCAGCGCGCGGCGCGGCAGCGGCAAGAAAAGCCGCGGTCGATGCGGCGGTGGCGGGACGCTATCCCGCAGAAAAACTCGCCCTTCCCATTGCGGGAATCGGGGTTGCGGACGAACTCGTCGGGCTGCTTTCCGTCAACGGCATAAGGACGGCGGGTGACCTTGTCTGCCGCACGGAAAGAGAGATGTACAAGGTGCAGGGGTTCAACAAGAAGATGCTGCTTGCCTTAAAACGCGCCTTGTCCGCGGTCGGGATGGAATTTTATGCGGACGCCGCTCCCGACAAAGCCGCGAAGAGTACGGGCGACAGCCCTGCACAGCGCAGGAAGGAACAGCTCGAAAAACCGCAGCGCACACCCGCCGCACAGCAGCGCAGGGAAAGGGAGGAGCGTCCGAAAAAACTCACCGAGCCGCTGCCTTTTACGGAGTGGAGAAAAATCCAGAAAGGCGGGAAATGGGGTTTTTACGACGGTTTCAAGACGGTAATCCCCGCAATGTACGACGAAGTGTTCTTTTTCAAGGACGGGCTTGCCGCGGCGGAACTCGACGAAAAGTGCGGTTATATCAATCCCGAAAACGAAGTGGTCATCCCTTTCGATTACGAAACGGCAATGAGCTTTTCGGAAGGGTATGCCAGCGTGGTGAAGGGCGGCAAGTGCGGCTACATCAACAAGGACAACGAAGTGGTGATACCTTTCGTTTACGACGCGGCGACGCCGTTCGAGGGCGGAGAGGCGAAAGTGAAAAAGGACGGACGCTGGGGCACGATACTCCCTGACGGTTCCGTGAAGTGGATTTGAAATGTTCTGCGTGACAAAACGCAGTCGAAGAGTATTTTGCATTGCCGTCGTGATACTGCTCACGGCGGCGTTTGCCTTTTTATGCGTGCCGTGCACGGCGGAGGCCTTCTCCGCCTCCCTCCCTTCCGGATATTACGATGCGGCGGGAGCGCAGGGCGACTGGTATTTCGGTGAGGATTATCTCGACATTGAAGGCGCGGCGGAGCTTGTCGCGCAGCTTCGCGCCGAATACGACTTTTCCGCGCAGGAAAGCGACCCTGTCGTAATCGCGGTGATAGACACCGGACTGAACGCGGAAAACGAGCTGTTCGGACAGACGGAAAACGGCACGGACGTATTCTTCCGCGACAGCGAGGGCAACGTGGTGTGTTACAACGCGCTTACGGGGGCGTCGGGGTCGCTGTCCGACGTGTCCGACGGCGCAACGGGAGATTATCACGGCACGCACGTTGCGGGAATATTGGCGCTGCTTATCCGCGGGCTGGGACTTGACGACGTGATAAAGATAATGCCGATTAAGGCGGGCACGCGTTCGGGCAGCGGAAACAGTTTTTCGGAGAGGAACGTGGAGCGCGCCATCGATTTCGCGCTGGAAAACGGCGCCGACGTGGTCAATATGTCGCTTGGGATAAGCGAAAGCAAAAACGGCAGCGACGCGTGGAAAGACATCGTCACGTCCGACGATTCCGAAAAGGCGGTGTTCGTGGCAGCGGCGGGAAATTACTCGGACAGCTCCGAAAGCGACGCGTTTTATCCCGCGGCGAGCGAAAACGTGATAGGAGTGATGAATTATTCCCACGGAGCGGTCGGCGCGGAGATGTACGCAAGCTCCAATTACGGCTCTCTTTACGACGTGTGCGCGCCGGGGACTTCCGTGATTTCCGCCGACGGGGCAACGGGCGGATACAAGCAGCTTACCGGCACGAGTATGGCCTCTCCGATAGCGGCGTTTGCCGTCGCTCTGCTTCGGGTGAGGTGCGAAGCGCAGGGCACGGAAGCGACCGCGGAGCAACTGAAAGAAATGTTCCTGCTGACATTCCGCGATACGGCGGATTACCGCGGCGAAGATTATCCTTTGCTCTCGCTTGCGGGAGTGCTGGAAGCGGACTTCGCTTTCGACGGGGAAGGGAACTGCTATCTTGCTTCCGCCGCATCCGACGGCATCGTGTTTTCGACGCAGTCCGTGACTTTGGGGCGCGGGAGAGAGGTGACTTTTTCCTCGTCGTCGGAGTACACGCACACGGGGGCGACGTACGTCTGGTCCTATTCCGCGGACGGAGTGAATATGTCGGCGGAAGGACAGGAGGTGACCGTCGTGATGGATGTAAGCGAAAAGGAAGACATTGCGGTCACCCTGCGCATTTACGCGCCGGACGGGACGCTGCTTGCCACGCGGGTTGGCTATCTCGCTACGGAATACCTGGTGCCTACGGCGGCGAACTCTTTGCTTACGATGTCGTTGCGTGCGGACGAAGACGGGACGGTGCAGCTTGCCTCGGGCAGGACGCTTGTCCTCGGCGTGGATACGCTCCGCTACGCCGACCCGCAGACGGAAGTGGTGTGGTATGTCAACGGCGCGCGCGCTTCGTCCGAACACACCTTCGCCTTTTATGCGGAAGAGGGCGGATATTATGAGATATACGTCACCGTGAACGGGGAAAAAATCGGCGAAACGGTGAGAGTGTCTGCCGAGGGAGAACCTGCGGGCACGGGGCTTTCGGACGGCGAGATTGCGGGCATAACCGTGGGCGCCGCGGCAGCGGCGGGAGGATGTGTCGCCGCAGGGTTTGCCCTCCGAAGACGTGCGGGAGCGCGGAGAAAGAGCGGGGACGGGGAGTCTGCGGCATAAAACACGAACACCCCGCGTCGCGGTGCGGCAGAAAACCCTCGAACGGTTTCAATCAGACGTGACGGCGTATTGAGGACGTGAAAAAGCCGTAGCGGGTGCGGGGAAAAGGTTGGGAAACCGTCGGAAAAGAGTATGAAAAAAGACCGCCGCGTTACGGCGGTCTTGATTTTTGTCTTCAAAGATTACGCTTTTTTGAGTGCGTCGAGAGAGCGGCAGAGGGTCGCTTTCTTGCGTGCCGCGGTGTTGCGGTGATAGACGCCGTCGGAAGCGGCTCTGTCGATGATGGAAACGGTCTCGGGGAGCAGCTGTTCCGCAAGTGCAACGTCTTTTGCCTCGATGGCGGCGTTGTATTTCTTGATGGCGTTTTTCACGCGGGATTTCTTCGCGACATTCTCCGCATTTCTTCTTTTGGAAACCAAAACTCTTTTCTTGGCGGACTTGATGTTGGGCATTTTATTCTCCTCTTACGGTATATCGTTTTTAATTGCTTAGCTATATTACCACATCATTTCGGGCGACGCAACTGTTTGACGCTTTTTTTTCAAATCGCGCATACTAAACCCGTGAAAAAGAGCGATTTTGTCACGGATATGGCGGTGGACGCGCTGGAAAAGCATTCTCTCGCGTCGCTCGCCGCAGAAAAAGAACTGCAATACGGCATAGTTCGGAAGGTCGTAAATCTGCGCGAGGCGGAGCTTGCGCGCAGGATAGGCAGGGAAAGAGGGGTGTACGTCACATTCGATTGTCCGCCCGCTTCGATGGGAAAAGACAGAGCGGTACGTGCGTTGAAAAGCTACATCGCAAATACGCTGGTGGAGATGGTCGGCGTGATGGGCAGAAAGTCGAAAGTTCTTGTCGTGGGTCTCGGCAACGACGAAGTCACCGCCGATTCCCTGGGCTGCCGCACGGTGCGTATGCTGGACGTTTCCGCCGTCAGCGAAGCGGAAAGACCGAGGGAAAAGGCTCGCCTCTGCGCAATGACCACGGGGGTGGAAGGCGCGACGGGAATAAGAAGCGCGGACACGGTGGAGGGCGTATGCGCCAAAATCAAGCCCTCCTGCGTTATCGCGGTGGATTCGCTCGCAACCGCTTCGGTGGGGCGCATAGGAGCGTCCTTTCAGCTCACCACCGCGGGCATCGCTCCCGGCAGCGGGGTGGGCGGCGACAAGGCGAGAATCGACCGTTCCGTGCTCGGTGTGCCCGTGGTCGCCGTAGGTGTCCCTCTTGTGCTTTCGATGCGCACGTTGCTGCGTTCTTTCACGGAAGAATACACCGCCGCGGTCGGCTGCAAAGGCGACGAATTCCGCCTGCGCGAAATTATGGTCGAAAAGCGGCTGGGGAATCTTGTCGTCGCTCCGAAAGAAGTGAAATATTACGTCGAACGCGCCGCCGCGCTCATAGCGGGCGCAATAAACGCCGCATTCGGCGAACACGGCGGAAAAACGTGTTGACTGCGCAATTTACGGCGATAAAGTCTTGTTTTTGAAAATTTCGGGGACGTATTCCGTATGCAGACGGGAGAGCATCCAAAGGTATTTCGCGCTTTCGTCACAGCCCGTGAAGACGAAGGATACGGGCGGAAGTTTTTTGTCGGACGCGAAGAATTCGGGCGCGGAAAGCGGCATAATGTCGCGCCGCACTTTGTCGGTCAGGACGTCGTTGCCGTCGGAATACTCGGCGTCGCCCAGAATGCGTTTCACCTCCTTTCTGACATAGACGTAATGAGAACATCCGAGCAGAACTTTTTCCGCTTTTCCGCGGAAGGGGGAGAGTTTTTCCGCGAGGTAATTTTCAAGCTCCGAAAAGTCGGGACGTGTGCGGCTTTTGAAGCGCAGGGACGCCTGTATTTCCGTGAGCACCGCAAGCTCGGGGGTGTCGGCGCACATAAAGCCTCTTTGAGCCGCGTCAAGCCCCGCGAGAGTGCGCGGCGTCGCGAGCACGAGCGTTTTTTCGGGAGTGCAGCCGTCGAGGTCGGGGATTAGCTTGTATGCACCGTCGGGGCGCACGGTGACCGACGCCGTATTGCAGCCGAACACCACCGCGTCCGCACGTGAGCGGAGCAGTTTCATTGCGTTCTCGGCTGCTTCGAATATCTCGGCGCGGCTTTTGCTGCCGAAAGGCATACGCGCGGTGTCCGCGAGGTACACAAAGCCGCAGGAGGGCAGTTTGGTCTGCAAAAGCGCGAGAGTGGTGAGCCCGCCTATCCCGCTGTCGTAAACTCCGATTGTAGGCGCCATACTCAAAAATTTATTCCGCGCGGGGCGCGAATATGCTCGCGCGGGCGGATTTGCCGTTACGCTTATTTTTTGCTTGATTAAAAGCGTGATTTATAGTATCATTGTTAAGAAAAATCTATCAGAGGTATTCCATGAAGACTTTTACAACCGATTTCATCCGCAACGTCGCTCTCATCGGACACTCCGGAGAAGGCAAAACTTCTCTCGCCGAAGCGATGCTTTTCGAAACCAAAACCATTGACCGCCTCGGCAAAGTCGACGACGGCACCGCCACGATGGACTATGATGACGAAGAAATAAAGCGCAAGATATCCATCAGTATGGCGCTCGGATACGCCATCCGCGGCAATGTCAAAATCAACATCCTCGACGTGCCCGGTTTCTTCGATTTCGAGGGCGAAATGGTCGCCGCGCTCAAAGCCGCCGACAGCGCGATAGTCGTCACCAGCGCGTCCGGTACGCTCACCGTCGGCACGGAAAAGGCGCTCGAAATGTGCCTTGAAAAGAAAGTTCCCGCTTTCATCTTCGTGAACGCGGTCAACAAGGAAAATTCGGACTTCATGGCGACGGTGGACGCAATCACCGCCAAATACAACAAGGTCGTCCCCATCGAGCTGCCCATTATGGAAGGCGGCAAGATGACGGGCTATGTCGACGTCTTCACGGGTGAGGGTCACGCCCTCGGCGGAAAGAGCGTCGCAGTCCCCGCCGCGCTCGAAGCCAAAGCGGCGGAATTCAAGGACAAACTTATGGAAATGGTCGCGGAAACGGACGAAGAGCTTATGATGAAGTTCTTCGACGGCGAAGCGTTCACGGCGGAAGAAATACAGCGCGGGGTGCACGCCGCAATCGCGAGCGACAGCTTCGTGCCCCTTATGGCGGGCAACGCAACCACCTGCACAAGAGTGGACGGACTTCTGGACAAGATTGTCGACCTTCTGCCTTCTCCCGCAAAAGCGCACAAGGCGAAAGCCGTCAAGGACGGTGCGGAAATCGAAGTCGCCTGCGACGCTTCCGCTCCCTTCTCCGCACAGGTGTTCAAATCCGTCGTCGACCCCTATGTGGGCAAGATGCTCATCCTCAAAGTCATCAGCGGCAAGCTGACGAGCGGCGACACCGTCTTCAACAATACCGCGGAAAAGACCGAAAAGGTCGGCACGATTTACGTCCTCAAAGGCAAGAAACAGGAGCCTGTCGACTGCCTCGAAGCGGGTGACATCGGCGCGCTTTCCAAGCTGGTCTGCACCAACACCAACGACACCCTGTCTTCTCCCGATTTCAAGCTGAACTTCGAAAAGATAGATTTCCCGAAGCCCGTCATTTCCTATGCGGTCACCGCGGCGAAGGACGAGGAAAAAGTCATTCAGGGTCTTATCAAGATGCAGGACGAGGACGCGACGTTCAAGGTCGAAAAGAACGTGGAGACCGGCGACGTGCTCATCAGCGGTCTCGGCGAAGCGCAGCTTGACATAATGTGCAAGCGCGTCAAGAACAAGCTCGGTCTTGACATCGGCTGGCAGGAGCCCAGGGTCGCTTACCGCGAGACCATCAGAAAGACCGCGGAAGCGGAAGGCAAACACAAGAAACAGTCCGGCGGCGCGGGACAGTACGGCGACGTCTTCATCAAGTTCGAGCCGGGGGCGGCGGACGGTGAGTTCGAGTTCGTGGACGCAATCGTCGGCGGTGCGGTGCCCAGACAGTTCATCCCCGCAGTCGAAAAGGGTCTGCGCGAAGCCATCAAGAAAGGCGTGCTTGCCGGATATCCGATGGTGAACATCAAAGCCACGCTTTACGACGGAAAATATCACCCCGTCGACAGCAAGGAAATCGCGTTTATCACTGCGGCGAAGCTCTCCTATCAGGAAGGCTGCGCCAAGGCGTCTCCCTGCTTCCTCGAACCCATTATGGAAGCGAAAATCACCGTTCCCGACGAATATCTCGGCGACATCCTCGGCGATATGAACAAACGCCGCGGCCGCATTCTCGGCACGGATATCGCCGAAGGCGGCAAACAGATTATCACCGCGGAAGTTCCTCAGGCGGAGATGTTCCGTTACGCAACCGACCTCAGGAGTATGACGCAGGGCAGAGGCAAGTTCTCTATGGAGCTCATCCGTTACGACGAAGTGCCCGCAAGTGCGAACGCAAAGATAATCGAAGACGCAAAGAAGCGCGAAGAGGAAGCCAAGAAGTAATTTCCCCCTCGAAAAATGCAATCAAAACGCCCTCCGACGGAGGGCGTTTTCGTTTTGTCGCACAAGGATTCGTCTTTGCCGTTATTTTTGCACAAGCATAGGTATTGCGCGCTCGATGAGCAGACCGAAGCGCAGGTCGACCTTTTCTTTCACGGAAACGCCGATGCACTCTTTGCAGAAATCCACCGCAATCTGCGCCGCTTTTTCGAAGGGGACGCCGCTCATCAGCTTGCCTATGAATGCGGAGGACAGGCAGTCGCCCGCGCCGTGAATGTATTCGCGGAAGCTGTCGTTCATCTGCAAGGCTATTTTGCCGTCGTTCAGCGTGGCGGTGCCTTGCTTGCCGTCCTTCATTATGCCGGAGAGCAGCACCTTTTTGTACCCTTTGTGGCGCAGAATGTTGAGTATCATACTAGCATTGGCTTCGTTGGGTTCCAGACTCATATCCAGCCCCGCCAGCATCTTGCCCTCCGTGAAGTTGGGCATTACGATGTCCGCAAGCCTGCACAGCTCGAACATTTTGTCGCGGTAAGCGGAGTCGAAAATCTTGTAAAGTTCCCCGTTTTCCGCCATTGCGGGGTCGACTGCAATCAAAGTGCCGCCCGCTTTGAGGTCCGCGGCGATTTCGATTGCCGCGTCCGCGGTGTCCATCGAACCGAGAAATCCCGTGTAAAGGCAATCGAATTTTATGCCTAGCTTTTTCCAATGCGCGTAAGAGGGCAGCATATTGGCGTAAAGGTCGGTGTATGTGAAGCCTTCGATGCCGTAAGTCTGCGTGGAGAGCAGAGCCGTGGGCAGCCCCACCGCGTCGTGTCCGCAGGCACAGAGAATGGGGAGAGCGGCGGTCAGAGAACATCTGCCGACGGAAGAATAGTCCTGTATGGTCAAAATTCTTTTATCCATACATCAAGTCTAGCACCTGCGGAGGACATTTTCAAGACTGAAAGTAAAAAGGTTAACCGTTCAAAGTGCGACATTTGTCGGAAAAGTGCCGTCCGTTTCCGAAAGGCGGGCGAGAAGGAAACATAAGTCCGTGCGTTCTTTCTTAATGCGCGCCCGACTTGAAAATTGAGTTGCAAAACGCGGGCGGAGATGCTATACTGTCTAGGCTGCGCTAGACGGGGAGCCGGCGGTGCCCTGTAAACTGCAATCCGCCACAGCAGTGTCGAGCGCCGACCGAGGCTTTTCTTATGGGAGGCCGCGCCGCACAAGGAGCGTTGATAGCAAGGTCCCGTGCAACTGCATACTGTGAACCGTGTCAGGGCTTGACCGCAGCAGCACTAAGCAGAACTTGCAGTGTGCCACGGGGAAACTTTGAAGGAGCCACCTATGCGGTTTCCGCTTCGGTTTGAACTGTCGGAGTCGGTGCGCAGCAAACACAATGCCGCTAAGCTGCGGCATTGTGTTTTTTTTATGCTTACCGGTTATAGGTTTTGCTTCGGAACGCTTGAAATCCGCCGCTCATTTCACGTCGCGTTTTGCCGTGGCAAAAAGCCCCGCCGCGGTGAAGAGCACGAACCACATCGCGCACCCGCCGAAGGCAATGCCCGCTTCCTTTGCCGTGAAAGCGTATGCGGACGCGAAAGCGTCCGCGCAGTAGTAAGGATTGAAGAGCATATACACGAAATTGCCCGTCACGTCCGTGCCCGTGGTGAGCATCGCAAGGGCTATCTGCACCACCATCACAAGGATGTCTCCGAGGAAGATGAGCATCACGAGCAGCGCCGCCATCGAGCCTGCCTTGGAGCGCAGCAGGAAGGATACGGACGTGCATATGGCCGCCATAACGAAAGCGAGCGCGATGTACGAGCCGAAAGCGGACGGAGTGTAGGAAAACACATAGTCCGAAAGCTCCGCACTCATATCCGTCGCCGCCGCGGCAATCCCGCACATCGCGAATGCCAGACACACGTACAAGACCGAAACGGCGGTTATGGCTATAAATTTTGAGAGATAAAGTTCGGTTTTCTGCACTCCGCGTCCGATATACAGCCTCATCATTCCCGACGAAAAATCCGTCCCGATAAAGAGTGCGGCAATTATCGGAAGGAGGAAGAACACTCCCGTCGAGGACGGGGCGGCGTTCAGAAGAGTGAAGACGAAAGTGCCCGTAAGCCCTTCCACCGTGTCGGGGTCGAGCGTACCGCCGTCGGCGGGATATTCCTGAATGAAGGACGTGAGCGCGTTTTGCGCAAGAGCGAATATCAGCGTCAGAAACGCCATTACGCCTATGCCGATGTAGACGCTCTTCATTTTGGACAATTTCAGAAAGTCGGAGGACAGCAGACCGAGAAATTTCTTTACTTTTTCCATCTTTTCCTCCTCACAGCATATCTATGAAAGCGGATTCCAAATCTCCGCGCTCGGCGGAGAGCTGCATCACCGCGACGCCCGCTTCCGCAAAGAATGCGCCCACGGCGGGAAGCATATCCGCTTCGCCGAAAATTTCCACCGTGTTGCCGCGCATTACGTATTCGTTTTCGTTATAACGTGAGCGCAGGGCACGTTCCGCGCGTTCCTTTTCCGCGACCACGACTTTTATGCGGGGGCGGGCAAGTGCGAAGAGTTCTTCTCCGCGCACTTCGCTGACCAGCCTGCCTTCGCGCATAACTCCGTAAGCCGTCGCCACCCGTCCGAGTTCTCCGAGCAGATGCGAGGATATGACCACCGTCGTGCCGCGCTCTTCGTTGAGGCGTCTGATGAGTTCGCGCACCTGCAATATGCCGGTCGGGTCAAGCCCGTTGACGGGTTCGTCGAGGAAAAGTATTTCGGGGTCGCCCGCGAGCGCCATTGCTATCGCAAGCCGCTGTTTCATACCGAGGGAAAAGTTGCGCGCGGTCTTTTTGCCAGCGTCTTCGAGCCCCACGAGAGAGAGCAGCGCTTTGACGTCTACTTTGTTCAGTCCCGTTGCGCGGGCATAGACGGAAAGATTTTCCGTCGCGGTCATTCTGGGATAAAACGCCGGCTGTTCGATGAGCGCGCCGATTTTCCGCCCTTCTTCCGAAAGAGCGCGCGGAGTGCTTTCGCCGTTCAGTTCAACGGTGCCGGAGCTCGGCGAAGCAATTCCGAGTATCATCCTGATGAGCGTCGTTTTGCCCGCGCCGTTTTTGCCTATCAGCCCGTGCACTTCGCCCTTGCGCACCGAAATCGAAACGTCGTCGACGCGTCTTACGCCGCCGTAAATTTTTGTGATGCCGTGCGTTGCGACGGCAATTTCGCAATTTTCCATACCATAAGAATATATTCCGCCCGCCCCGTTGTCAAACCAGCCGCACTCCGATGCGTTTGCTGAAAGACGCCGCCCGCAACACAACACGGTATTCAGCGGCTTTGCTATCACGCCGGGGCGGGGCGACACCGAATCCGTACGGTGTCGCCTTATCCGCCCGTTCGATTCCCTCCATTCCGCCTTGAAAAACGTAAGAAAAAACACCCCGCGCTGTGCGGGGTGCTGTATGGAGCGAATGAAGGGAATCGCTCCGCACTCACAATGCGAATGCGCCGCACGCCTTGGGGATGACATCGTCCGCGCACGTCATTTCGGTGTTCGTGCTATCACGCCGGGGAGGGGCGACACCGAATCCGTACGGTGTCGCCTTATCCGCCCGTTCGATTCCCTCCATTCCGCCTTGAAAAACGTAAGAAAAAACACCCCGCGCTGTGCGGGGTGCTGTATGGAGCGAATGAAGGGAATCGCTCCGCACTCACAATGCGAATGCGCCGCACGCCTTGGGGATGACATCGTCCGCGCACGTCATTTCGGTGTTCGTGCTATCACGCCGGGGCGGGGCGACACCGAATCCGTACGGTGTCGCCTTATCCGCCCGTTCGATTCCCTCCGTTCTGCCTTGAAGGGCATAAGAAAAAATACCCCGCATAATGCGGGGTGCCGTGTGGAGCGAATGAAGGGAATCGAACCCTCGACCGCAGCTTGGGAAGCTGCTGTTTTACCATTAAACTACATTCGCATTCCGTGCGTGCTTTATTTTATCACAACGGAGCGGTTTGTCAACTCTATGCGCGTCTTTCGGGCGTAAATTCAAAATCCGTGCCCATTTCGGTTGCGTTTTTTGTAAGGTTAGATTATAATCTTCCTAATTTTATTATATAAGAGGCAAATTGATGTACAAACCGGTTGACACATCGCTGAATTTCGTGGAGCGCGAAAAGGAAGTGCTCGCGTTCTGGAAAGAGAACGAGATTTTCGAAAAGAGCGTCGAAAAGAACAAAGGCAAAGAGAGTTTTAATTTTTACGACGGACCTCCGACCGCCAACGGCAAACCGCACATCGGGCACATTCTGACGCGCGTTATGAAGGACATCATTCCGCGTTACAAGACTATGAAGGGCTACTATGTCCGCAGAAAGGCGGGCTGGGACACCCACGGTCTTCCCGTTGAGCTGGAAGTGGAAAAACAGCTCGGTCTGGACGGAAAGCAGGAGATAGAGCAGTACGGCATCGAACCTTTCATCAAAAAGTGCAAGGAGTCGGTGTGGAAGTATAAGCACGAATGGGAGGTTATGTCCGACCGCATAGGTTACTGGGCGGATATGAAACATCCCTACATCACCTACGAGGACAATTACATCGAGTCCGTGTGGTGGTCGCTCAAACAGATTGCCGACAAAGGACTGCTTTACAAGGGGTACAAAATCGTGCCTTACTGCCCGCGCTGCGGTACGGCGCTGTCCTCGCACGAAGTGGCGCAGGGATACAAGGACGTCGAAGAGAAGTCCGTGTTCGTCAAGTTTGCCGTCAAGGGCAGGAAGGACGCATATTTTCTCGCGTGGACGACGACGCCGTGGACTCTTCCGAGCAACGTGGCGCTCTGCGTCAATCCCGCGGAAGATTACGCCGAAATCAAGGTCGGCGGCGAAACGTACATTATGGCCGACGCGCTCGTCGGAAGCCTCTTCGGAGAGGGTGAGTACGAAAAACTGTCCGTGAAAAAGGGCAAGGAGTACGAATATACCGAATACGAGCCGCTTTTCGATTACGAAACGGGGGCAAAGGAAAAGGCGTGGTACGTCACCTGCGACGGGTATGTGACCTTGACCGACGGCACGGGCGTCGTGCACATCGCGCCCGCATTCGGCGAGGACGACAGCAACGTCGGCAAGCATTACGGTCTGCCTTTCGTGCAGATGGTGGACAGCCGCGGCAGGTTCGTCGACGCCGCGTACGACCTCAAAGGCGTGTTCGCGAAAGACGCGGACAAGCTCATCATCGAAAGGCTGAAAAACGAAGGGAAACTCTTCAAGGAGCTTATGTTCACGCACAGCTATCCTTTCTGCTGGCGCTGTGACACGCCCCTGCTTTACTATGCAAGAAGCAGCTGGTTCATCAAGGTGACGGAAGTCAAGAAAGAGCTGCTCGCGTCCAACGCGTCCGTGAACTGGATGCCCCCGACCATAGGCACGGGCAGAATGGGCAACTTCCTCGAAAACGTCATCGACTGGGGCATTTCCAGAGAGAGATACTGGGGCACTCCGCTGCCCATTTGGGTGTGCAACAAGTGCGGCAAAGTGCACGTCGTCGGTTCGCGCGAAGAACTGCGCAGGCTGGGCGGGCTGGACCACGACATCGAGCTGCACCGTCCCTACATCGACGAGGTGAAATGGAAGTGCGAATGCGGCGGCGAAATGGTGCGCACCCCCGAAGTGCTGGACTGCTGGTACGACAGCGGCTCTATGCCTTTCGCGCAGTGGCATTATCCTTTCGAAAACAAGGATATCTTCGAGGAAACTTTCCCCGCGGACTTCATTTCCGAAGCGGTGGACCAGACGAGAGGATGGTTCTATACGCTGCTTGCCGTTTCCACGACCCTGTTCGGGAAGTCGCCTTTCCGCAACTGCATAGTGCTCGGTCACGTCAACGACAAGGACGGCATAAAGATGAGCAAGCACAAGGGCAACGTCGTCGACCCGTTCACGGTGCTCGACAAGCAGGGCGCGGACGCGACGAGATGGTATTTCTACACTTCGTCCGCACCTTGGCTGCCTTCCCGTTTTTCGGCGGAGAACGTGAGCGAGTCGCAGCGCAAGTTTATGGGCACGCTGTGGAACACTTATGCGTTCTTCGTGCTGTATGCCGAGATAGACAAATTCAACCCCGCGGAGCACAGGCTGGAAGACCAGAAACTCACCGTTATGGACAGATGGATACTGAGCGGTCTGAATACGCTTGTCAAAACCGTGGACGAAGGGTTGAACGAATACAAGATTACCGAAACTTCGCGTGCCATAGGCGCGTTTGTGGACGTGCTTTCCAACTGGTACGTCCGCCGCTCGCGCGACCGTTTCTGGGGCAGCGAGATGACGCCGAGTAAAGAAGCGGCTTACACGACGCTTTACACCGTGCTCTCCACGCTCACGAAAGTCATCGCGCCCTATGTGCCGTTTATGGCGGAGAATATGTATCGGAACCTCGTCGTTCCTTTCTTTGCGGACGCGCCCGAAAGCGTGCATCTGTGCGATTTCCCCGTCGCGGACGAGAAGATGATAGACACCGCGCTGGAAGCGGGTATGCGCGACGTTCTCACCGTCGTTATGCTCGGCAGAGCGGCGAGAAACCTCGCCAACATCAAGAACCGCCAGCCCCTCCGCCGTCTTATCTACAACGGCAGGAAGGAGCTCGCGCAGGAGCTGAAAGCCCTTGTCGAGGACGAACTCAACGTCAAGGACGTGCAGCTTTCTTCCGACAGTTCCAAGTTCATAAGCTATGAGCTCAAACCCCAGCTCAAAACTCTGGGGCCCAAATTCGGCGCGCTGCTCGGAAAGATAAGGCAGATACTTGCAGACCACGCCGACGAAATAGTGGCGGCGGTCAGGTCCGCGGGAGTGTATTCCACGGAAGCGGACGGCAGAAAAATCGACCTCACCGAAGACGACCTGCTCATCACGGTGAAGAGCAGGGAAGGTTTCTCGTCCGAGTCCGACGGCGAGACCACGGTCGCGCTCGATACCGCCCTCGACAAAGAGCTGATTTTCGAAGGCGCGGAAAGAGAAATCGTGAGCAAGATACAGACAATGCGCAAAGAGGCGGGCTTCGAGGTCACCGACCACATAGCCGTAGGTTACCGCGCGGAAGGCGTCGCCCTCGAAGTGTTCCGCAAAGGCGGCTTTGCAAAGGACGTGCTGTGCGACAGCATCTCCGAAGACATAGACGGCTACACCAAGGAATGGAACATCAACGGCGACAACGTCACGGTGTCCGTCAAAAAGATAGGCTGATATGAAAATCGCGCCGGACTGGAAGGACTATTCCGTCATCGCGACGGGCGACGGCGAAAAGCTGGAACGCTGGGGGAAGTATGTCCTTCTGCGTCCCGACCCGCAGGTCATCTGGCGCGCGGCGAAGCCGCTGAGGTCTTACCGCGGTATAGACGCCGTTTACGAGCGTTCTTCCGCAGGCGGCGGCAGGTGGGTCTACCGCAGCGGTGATATGCCAGAAGAGTTCGTCATCGGCTGGCGCGGGCTCCGTTTCAAACTCAAACTTATGGGGTTCAAGCACACGGGGCTTTTCCCCGAACAGGCGGTGAACTGGGACAGAATGTCACGGCTCATAAAAGAAGCGGGCAGAGAGGTCAGCGTGCTCAATCTCTTCGGCTATACGGGCGCGGCGTCGCTTGCCTGCCTTGCGGCGGGCGCGAACGTCTGCCACGTCGACGGGGCGAAGGCGATGGTGGAACGCGCGGGCGAAAACGTGAAACTTTCGGGGCTGGACGGCTCGCATATGCGCTACATAGTGGACGACTGCTTCAAGTTCACCAAACGCGAGCTGAAAAGAGGACGACGCTATGACGCCGTGATACTCGACCCTCCGAGTTTCGGCAGAGGTCCGAACGGGGAGAAGTGGAAGATAGAGGAAGGCATAAGCGACCTGGCAGAGCTGGTGGCGCAAGTGCTTTCGGACAATCCGCTGTTCGTGTGTCTGAATTCGTACACCACGGGTTTGCAGCCGGGAGTGATGACGAACATACTCCGTCTTGCGCTTTCGCGCAGCGCCGTCATAGACTCCGACGAGATAGGGCTGCCCACGGAAGAGGGGCTTGTCTTGCCGCAGGGATGCACGGCGTTTGCGACTTTCCGTGACGGTGCAGACGACTGAAAAAACACTTGACATTAACGGAACGATAAGATAAAAACAGAGTTATGAATTACAAAGACCTGAAAATTCTTTACGAGGACAATCACATTCTGGTGACGGTGAAGCCGTACGGCGTGCCCGTGCAGGCGGACGCTTCGGGCGACCCGGATATGCTCACCCTGCTCAAAGATTACCTCGTGGAGAAGTACAATAAACCGGGTGAGGCGTATCTCGGACTCGTGCACAGGCTGGACCGTCCCACGGGCGGCGTAATGGTGTTCGCCAAGACGTCCAAAGCCGCCGCGCGTCTTTCCGAGGCAATCCGCAACGGCGAGGTGGAAAAGCGTTATCTCACCGTGGTCGAGGGCGCGCCGCGCTTCAAGTCCGACAAACTGCGCTGCTGGCTCAAAAAGTTCCCCGACCAGAATATGGTCAAAATGGTGCCCGAACTTACGGAGGGCGCGAAGTATGCGGAGCTCGATTACAAGCAGCTCGCCCACGATAAAACAAGGAACATAAGCCTGCTGTCCGTCAATCTCATCACGGGCAGGGGACATCAGATAAGAGTGCAGATGGCGGCAAACGGTACGCCAATCCTCGGCGACGCTCGCTACGGTCACGGCGAACGGCTCAAACTCCCGCTATGCCTGTGGGCAGCCGAACTTCGGTTTGTCCACCCTGTCGGAGGCAACACAATGGATTTCAGGGTCTATCCGCCCGACACCGTGCCGTGGAATTTGTTTGACATCGAACAGTACCTCGGCGTCAACATCAAGAACGTATAAGCAGGAGATATATGCAGACAATCGAAAAAACTTTGGGGCAGATTATCAACGGTCTTGCCCGTGACATACCCGACAGAACAGCGGTGGAATACACCACCAGAAATTATCGCCGCACCTGGCGCGAACTCGACGAGGATACGGATAAGGTCGCAAAAGGTCTTATCGCCCTCGGCGTGAAAAAGGGTGACAAGGTCGCGATTTGGGCGACCAACATCCCCGAATGGCTGCTCATCCTTTTCGGAGCGGCAAAGTGCGGCGCAATCCTCGTCACCGTCAACACGAACTATAAGATATTCGAGCTGGAATATCTGCTCACCCAGTCCGACACGAAGGTGTTGGTTATGATGGGCGGGTTCAAGGACAGCAACTACGTTTCCATAGTCAACGAACTCATTCCCGAACTCAAAAACGCCGAGGACGGCAAGGTGTCGCATCCCGCGCTTCCTTTCCTCGAACGCGTCATATTCGCCGACGGCGTGACCCCGCAGGGGATGATGGGCTTTGACAAACTTATGAAAATCGGCGAAGGCGTGGACGACGCCGTGCTCAGGGAGAGAGAAGCGACGCTGGACTGCCACGACGTCATCAATATGCAATACACTTCGGGCACGACGGGTTTCCCGAAGGGCGTTATGCTCACGCACTACAACATCATCAACAACGGCAAGACGATAGGCGACGGTATGGCTTTCACCAACGAGGACAAACTGTGCATAGTCGTGCCTTTCTTCCATTGCTTCGGGCTGGTGCTCGCCACGATGGCAAGCATAACGCACGGCACCACGATGGTGCCCGTCGAAGCGTACAGCCCCGTGCCCGTTATGAACGCGATAAGCACCGCGAAATGCACGGCGGTGCACGGCGTCCCCACGATGTTCATCGCTATGCTGGAACATCCCGATTTCGACAAGTTCGATTTTTCATCGTTGCGCACGGGCATAATGGCGGGCTCGCCCTGTCCCATCGAGGTTATGAAAAAGGTCGTCGAAAAGATGAATATGCGCGACATAGTCATCGTGTTCGGACAGACGGAAGCCTCTCCCGGCTGCACTATGACCACCACCACGGATTCTCTCGAAAAGCGCGTTGCGACGGTGGGCAGAGCATTCCCCGGCGTGGAGTGCAAGATTGTCGACCCCGAAACCAACGAAGAAGTCCCCGTCGGCACCCCCGGCGAATTTCTCGCGCGCGGATATAACATTATGAAAGGGTATTACAAAATGCCCGAAGCCACCAAGCAGGCAATCGACGAGAACGGCTGGCTGCACACGGGCGACCTCTGCACGGTGGACGAAGAAGGATATTACAAAGTCGTGGGCAGGATAAAGGATATGATTATCCGCGGCGGCGAGAACATCTATCCCAAGGAGCTGGAAGAGTTCCTTTACACCTGCGACAAGATAAGCGACGTCCAGGTCATCGGCGTGCCCAGCAAACAGTACGGCGAAGAGATTATGGCGTGCATAATCCTCAAAAAAGGCGAGAGCATGACGGAACAGGAGGTCAAAGACCTCGTCAAATCGCATATGGCAAGACACAAAGTGCCGAGTTATGTGCGCTTTATGGACGCGTTCCCCGTGACCGCAAGCGGCAAAATCCAGAAATTCAAGCTCCGCGAAGAAGCGATAGAAATCCTGAAACTTCAAGACGCGGCGAACATCGAAACCGCATAAAGGAGGCGGATTATGATGAAACTTTGTTTTTCCACGATAGGCTGTCCCGACTGGCGTTTTGCGGACATAGTGTCCGCTGCGAAGGATTTGGGTTATTCCGCAATCGAAATCCGCGGCATAGAAGGGGAGATTTACGCCCCCGCGATAAAGGAGCTGACCGACGACTTCCCCCGCACGAAGGAGTTGCTTGACCGTACGGGCATCAAAATTGCGATGCTGACGTCCGGCGCGGCGCTTGCCGACCATTCCGTCAAAGGGAAGAGCGTCGACGAAGCGAAGGCGTACATCGACCTTGCGGCAAAAGTGGGCGCGGAATTCGTGCGCGTGATGTCCACCGACAAACCTTATTTCGACGGCGGCGACATCGAGCTGTGCAAGAAGCAGTTCGAGGAAGTCGTGAAATACGCCGACGGCAGCGGCGTCACCCCTCTGATGGAGACCAACGGGCTGTTCATCGACACCGCGCTGCTTTCCCGTTTCCTGGACGAGGTGGGCGGATGCGGCGGCGCGCTCTGGGACGTGCACCATCCCTACCGCTTCAACGACGAGAGCGTGGACACCACGATTGCCAATCTCGGCAGCAAGATAAAGTATGCCCACCTCAAAGACAGCGTCATCGAAAAAGGGAAGGTATCCTACCGTATGATGGGATATGGCGACGTGCCCGTGAAAGAGGCGGTCGCGGCGCTGCGCTACAACGAATATCCCGGCTATTACACCTTGGAATGGGTCAAACGCTGGAATAAGGAACTCGAAGACGCGGGAATAGTGTTTGCGCACTACGCGTACTTTATGAAGAAACAATCGCACGTTTAACAGTCGAAATTGTCGCCGCCGCGCATTTGCGCGGCGGTTTTTTCATTGTTCGGACGGAGCGCGGGCGGTCATTTTCCCGCGGTGCTTTTCGCGGTGAAATACGCTTCGTCGTCAAGGCGGCTGCACGCCGCTTTTACGGCAGGGTCGGAAAGATAGGTCTCGCGGAAATGCTTTTCCGTGAAGCCGACCGCTTCAAGGGCGCGGCAGAAATCTTCCCGCGCTTTGTCGAAACGTCTGAAAGCGGTGCGTATGGATATATCCTGGCGCAGCGCGATTTCCTGAAACGTTTCGCCTTTGAGAAAACGGCGCACAAGGATGTCTTTTTCGGAGGGAGGAAGAGCGCCGAGCGCCGTATTTACCGTATCTCTCAGAATGAGCAGCCGCAGTTTGCGGCGGTTTATTTCCAGCATTTCCTTCACCAGCGTCTGCGTCGGAATGCCGTTTTTCAGGTGTACGCTCATAAAGCTGCTTTGCAGACGCGATTTGAATGCGAAGTCGTAATCTTTTACTATTTTTTGCATAGCGGAAAAAGCAACAAGCACGGTGTTGCACCAAAGTCGGGTCATAATATCCTCCGTGAAAATAAACAAAATCGTCGTAAGCACGGACAGAATATTTTCGACAAAGGCACAAATTCAATGTTTTATGTCATAAAACGGTGAAAATAATGAGTGAAATCACAAGCCCGTAGACGAAGGCGGAGGCGCATTGCACGCACTTTCTCGCAAGCAGGGCGGAAAAGCGCATATTGCATTTGGATAAAAACGCGTGGCTTTGGAGCATTACGGACAGTCCGCCGAAGGATACGACCGCGCTCGTCACGGCGACGGCGAGGGTGCGGGAGGGTATTTTTGCGGCTTCCAGAGAGCCGCGGGTCATTTCGACCGCCCCGTAAATCAGCGACCGCAGACAGCCCGCCGCATTTTCGTTCATTGCGGCGGAGAGGGCGGAGGAGAGCCCCGTCAGGGATATGGCGTCGATAAGCATATTTCCGACCACAATGTATCCGCCGACGGCAAGCATCGCGAGCGTGGACGAAGCGATGCTTTGTTGCAGGGCGCTGTCCGTGTCCGCCACGGCAATCCGCGCCGACGGTCTTTCGGGGCGGGAATTTTTCCTGCCGCGGAAAATCAGTCCCGTCGTGAGAGCCGCGGCATAGTGGGCGGCAAGTATCACCGCTCCGCATACGGGGTCGCCGAATATCGCCGAGCCGACCGTTCCGAGGATGAATACGGGGCCCGAAGTCGAGGTGAACGAACTGATTTTTTTCGCTTCCGCCTCCGTTATCACTCCGCGTCTGTACAGGTCGGACACGGTCGCCGCCCCTATCGGATAGCCGCTGAGCATAGAAAGCGCGAGCACGTACGCCCCCTCGGGAGCGGCGTTGAACAGCACGCGCACGGGCTTTGCGCCGAGTTTTGAGAGCGCGTTCGCCGCTCCCATTGCGGTGAGCAGAGAGGAACAGAAGAAAAACGGGAATATCGCGGGAAGCACGGACGTCGCGAAGAGAAGCAGTCCGCGGGAGGCGGAATCGAGAAAATAGTCGGGTTTTACGACGAGCATTATCATAAACGCGCCGACTGCGAGCGCGGGTGCGGCTTTTTTGAGCGAGACGGTCTTCCTCACCCTAAAATCTATGCCGCAGCGGGCGGCGTAAGACGCAAAAATGCGCAGGGCGTGCAACGGGCGGTCGATTCCGCGGGAGGCGGTGCACTACGGAAACGGCGCAAAGAAAAGCGCGCCCCGCGGCGCGCTTTTGGGAAAAGACTTATCTTTTCATATCAGCTTATTTTTCCTCTTGCGGAAGCGTGAGCGAAGCCGCCATCCGTATGACGTTTGCGGCGGTGCGCTGCAACTCTCCCTGTCTTATGCCGCCGTCCTTTCCGAGCGTTTCCGTAAGCGTGCCGTCGGGACGTCTGCCGCCCACGCGTTTGCCGCCCGGCATAAGGATGTCCACCTGCGCCCGCACGCGGTAAGCGTTGTCGCGCAGGGAAGGGAATTCGGGGCTTGCGGCGTATCTCATCCACCAATCCGTCATCACCGCGCCCTTAAAACCCCATTCGCCGCGCAGGACTGTCGTGCAAAGGTCGTAGTGGTAATGTCCCCACACGCCGTTGATTTTGTTGTAGGAAGTCATTATGCAATGCGGCTCTCCCTCCGTCACGGCGATGCGGAAACCTTCGAGATAAATCTCGCGCAGAGCGCGCTCGGACAGACGGGAGTCGTTGAATATGCGCCTGCGTTCCTGATTGTTGCAGGCAAAATGTTTGGGACAGGCGGAAAGCCCTGCGGACTGTATGCCGCGTATGACTGCCGCGGCGGTCTTCCCCGTCAGCAGAGGGTCCTCCGAAAAATATTCGAAATTTCTGCCGCAGAGGGGATTGCGGTGTATGTTCATCCCCGGCGCGAGCAGTATGTGCGAGCCCTTCGCGCGCATTTCCTCTCCGAGGAGCGCATAGAGTTTTTCGGTGCTCTCCGTGTCCCACGACGACGCTATGCATATGCCGGAAGGCAGAAGGGAGCACGACTCGGCAAGGCGTATTCCCGACGGTCCGTCCGTGGTGGTCAGCGCGGGCAGACCCTTTGCCCGCAGGGACTCCGTCACGCCGCACAGCACGCCCGCGTTGCCGCGCGCGCCGAGAGGACTGTTCATTGTATAATCTCCTCTCGAAACGGCTTCCAGCTCTTCTACGGAAAGCGTCGCCGCAAGCTCTTCCGCCGTGCGCCTGCCCGATTTTACGTCCGCAAACGTGACCGTGTCCGCATGTGCGGGAAACGCGTCGGGCAGGGCGGATGCGATGCGCGTTTTCAGGTCGACTTCGGAAAGGGGCGTGTCTTCGTATGCCGCTTTTCCGTCCTTCTGCGTAAGGCGTTTGAAGGGGAAGACGGGAGCGGCGCACGATTGCAGTTTTTCAGCGCGCTCTTCGCCGACGGAAAAAGAGCCGACGAACGCGGCGTCGCGCACGTTTTTGCCCAGATAAAGGCGGTATTCTCCCTTTTCCGTCACCCGTTCGCACGTCTTGTCGTCGTAGGCGGCAAAATCGGACACGTCGAATCGCAGCGTGACGCGCACGCTTTCGCCGGCGGCGACGGGCGGCGTTTTCGCAAACGCGGCAAGGATTTTTGCGGGACGGGGCAGACGGGTTCCGGGTGCTTTGAGATAGAGCTGCACCACTTCGCGGCCCGTGCGGTTTCCCGTGTTGCGCACTTGCGCCGTCACTTCGGCTTTGCCGTCATTTTCCGTCACGGAAAGGGCGGAAATCTCAAAATCCGTATAACCTTTTCCTCCGCCGAAGGGGAAGAGGACTTTTTCGGGTGCGAAGGTTTCGAAATAACGGTATCCGACGTAAATGTCTTCCGTGTAAAAATTGAATTTCTTGCCGCCGAAGTCGCGGGCGGAAGGGTAGTCGTGATAATCGCGCGCTATCGTGTCGGTAAGTCTGCCGCCCGGCTCTCTTTTGCCCGCAAGCAGGTCGCCGAGCGCGTTTCCGCTCTCCATTCCTCCCTGCCATACGACGAGTATGGCGGATACGGGTATGCGCTCGCACCACGAAAAATCCATAGGAGAACCGATGTCGAGCACGACCGCCGTCTTGCGGAAAGCGAGAGCGACGCGGGTGAGAAGATGTTCCTCTTCCGCAGTCAGATAATAGCTCCCGCGCGCAAGTTTCGCGTCGCGGTCTTCGCCTGCGGCGCGTCCGATGAAGACAACCGCGGTTTCGGCACGGTTTGCGGCAAGCGCGATTTCGGAGTCGGAAACGGGCATTTCGGGGTGGGAGTGCGGCCAATGTCCCCAGAAGCCGTGGTCGGCGGGGTTGCGCTTCACCCATTCCGAATAGAGAGAAAGCAGTCTTTCGTCGGGTATTATGCCCGCCGACTTCAATCCTTCGACGGGGCTTACCAGATACGGAGCGCGCACGTCGCCGCCGGAGCCGTATCCCACATAAAACCAGTCCGTCTGAACTCTGCCGAAGAGTGCGACGCGAGCGCCTTGTTCCAGCGGCAGGGCGCCGTCGTTTTTGAGAAGTACGGCGCCGTCGGCAGCCGCCGCGCGCGCGGCTTCCGCCATTCCCGGAAAGGCTTGTCCGGGCGCTCCGCCTCTGTTTTCGTTCTGTACGGTGCCGCCCGTGATTTTGTTCACGAGCATAGAAATGCGGCGTGACGCCTTGCGTATGGGATTCATTTTCCCCCTCCCAATCCTCATATTTAAGGTTTTCCCCGAAATCGGGGTTTTATTGTGCGTTGTTGTCGGATAAAACTGCCGTTTCCGCGGTTTTGCCGTCGCTTCTGCACAGGCGCAGGACTTTTGCCGCGCGTTCGTCCAGGTCGACGAGCGGACGCACGGGACTGTCTGCGGGGCAGTCGGACGGTTTGTAGTAAAAATAGCCGTCGCTTGCCGCGAGCAGAGCGAAAAGTTTGTTTTTCTTTTTCTCGTTCACGGCGAGCACGGTGGTGTAAGGCTTGTTGTCGTGCGCGAGCGCGACGAGGTCCTTCGTTATGCCCGCCGCCGCGGACGCCGCAATGCGTTTTATCGTCGAGCGCGTATAACGCTTGGTGGTCAGACGCAGAAATTCCTCGAACGTGTCGAAATCCGTTTTGTTTATGCGGTTCTCCATCCCTTCGGAAATGTTCGCAATCTCCGCCAGCTCCGCCGCCGTCTTCGTGCGCATCGAATAGGTGGACACCGTGCCGTACTTTGCGGAGTCGGTGGGGCGGTCGATTTTCACGCATTCGGGGACGAAAGCGGAAAAATCCTTTCCTTCCTGCATCATTGCGCGGATTTTGGTGGAAGATACAATCGTTTTGTTGTTGTCGGGCTTCCGTTCCACGCTGTGATATTGCACCTTGTCGCCGTATGCCGCGCCCGCTTTCATATATTCCACCGCGAGGATGTTGTTGGGCGCTTTGACGAGGTTTGCGTAATCGGGACGTATGAGGTCGAGCGCCATCGTGCGCGAACGCGCCACGGAATAGCCCTCGGAAAGATATCCGCGCAGCATACTTTGCATATCTTTGGACTCGCTGCGCATAAATTCCGCCACATAGGAGAGTTCTTCCAGTTCCTTGGTTTCGGTGCCGAAGCAAAGAGTGTATTCGCCCAGCATCGAAAGCGTTTTGAGAGCGCCCTCCGCAAAGGATTTGGCGGGGGAGAGGGTGTAAACGGTGGGAAGTTCGATGACAAGGTCCGCGCCGCATTCCACCGCCCACGCCGCGCGCGTATACTTGTCCGCCACGCAGATGTCGCCGCGCTCCGTGAACGAACCGCTCATCACAACGACGAGTGCGTCGGGCTTGGTTTCCCTGCGCGCCTTTTTCAGAAGTTTGACGTGTCCGTTGTGGAGAGGATTGTATTCGGCTATTACTGCGGTGATTTTCACAAACTGACTCCTTGTATTTCTTGCTTTTTTCCCGTGACGGTTCTATAATATAACTCACCGTAAAAGAAATCAAACGTCTTAAAGCAATTGAGGTAATTATGTCCGAATTTCTCAACCATTTGCTCGAAAGAGCGGCAAAACTGCAAAAGACCATCGCTCTCGCCGAAGGCAGCGACCCGCGTGTCGCCGAAGCGGCGGAAATTTTCACCCGCGAAAAGATAGGCAAGATTGTCCTCATCGGCAACGAAGCGGAAATCAGAGCGAAATATCCCGAATTCAAGTTCCACAACGTCACCTTCCGTGACCCCGGCGCCGGCGACAAGTATGTCGAAAAGTACGCCAAGAAACTTTACGAGCTCCGTAAAGAGAAGGGGATGACGGAAGAAGTGGCGATGCGCACGATAAAAGGGAACAATATGTTCTACGCGTGCACGGCGCTCAAATGCGGCGACGTGGACGGCGTGGTCGGCGGCGCGGTGTTTTCTTCCGCGGACGTGTCCCGCGCGGCGTTCCAGGTCATCAAAGCGGCCCCCGGCATCAAGAGCGTGTCCAGCTGCTTCGTGATGATACCTCCCGAAAACTTCGAATATTCCCACGCTCCCGCGTTCATTTTCGCGGATTGCGCGGTCATTCCTTATCCCACCGTCGAACAGCTTGCCGACATCGTGCAGGCGGCGTATTTCAGCGCGAAGCAGATTGTCGAAGTCGAGCCCAAAATCGCAATGCTTTCCTTCTCCACGAAGGGCAGCGCGCAGCACGAGTCCGTGGAAAAGGTTCGCGCCGCATACGCGATGGTGAAGGCTGCGCATCCTTACATCGACGTGGACGGCGAATTGCAGCTGGACGCGGCGATAGTGGAGGAAGTGGGCGAGAAAAAGGCTCCGGGCAGCGGCGTCGCGGGCAAAGCCAACGTGCTCATATTCCCCAACCTCGACGCGGGCAACATAGGCTACAAACTCGCGCAGCGCTTCGGCGGATGTATGGCAGTCGGTCCCATAATGCAGGGGCTCGCGCTTCCCGTCAACGACCTCAGCCGCGGCTGTGTCGCGGAGGACATTGTAGCCGTCGCGGCGATAACTGCGCTGCAATCCGTGAAGTGAGGGAAATATGAACATACTGGTCATAAACGCGGGAAGTTCTTCCCTCAAATATCAGCTCATCGACATAGCAAACGAAACAATGCTGCTCAAAGGCATATGCGACCGCATAGGAATGAACGGCGGTTCGATAAACCAGAAGACCGCCGACGGCAGACAGTTCCGTCTCGAAGAGGATATGCCCACGCATAAGGAGGCCATCGAGCTCGTGCTGAAAGCGCTTGTGGACAAGGAAGCGGGCGCGATATCTTCCGTTTCCGAAATCGGCGCGGTCGGACACCGCGTGCTCCACAGCGGCGAGGACTTCCATTCCTCCGTCGTCATCGACGACGAAGTGGTGCGCATATGCGAGAAGAACGCGGAGCTCGGCCCTCTTCATATGCCGGGCAACATCGCCTGCATAAAGAGCTGCCGCGAGGTTATGCCGGGAGTGCCTATGGTGGCGGTGTTCGACACGACCTTCCACAGCACTATGCCGCCGAAGGCGTTTATGTACGGCATTCCGTACTCCGTCTATCAGCAGTATAAGGTGCGCAAATACGGTTTCCACGGCACCAGCCACAAGTTCGTCAGCGAAGAGGCGGTGAAGTTCCTCGGTGCGGAGCACAGCCGCATCATCATATGCCATCTCGGCAACGGGTCCAGCATTTCGGCGGTCAAGGACGGCAAGTGCATCGACACGTCGATGGGCTTCACGCCGCTCGAAGGGCTTATTATGGGCACCAGAAGCGGCGACATCGACCCCGCCGCGGTGGAATTTATGCGCGCCAAACTCGGCATGACGCCGGAAGACGCGGTGCAGTTCCTCAACAAAAAATGCGGTATGCTCGGCATAAGTGAGCTGGATTCCGATATGCGCGTGCTCGAAAAGGCAATCGAAGAGGGCAACGAAAAAGCGGCGCTCGCGGTGGAAGCCGCGGCTTACCGCATCAAAAAGTATATCGGTTCGTTTGCGGCGGCGCTCGGCGGAGTGGACGCGATAGTCTTTACGGGCGGCATAGGCGAAAACAGCTCCTATATGCGCAAGCTCGTTATGCAGGATATGGAATATCTCGGCGTGGAGTTCGATTTCGACGAGAACGAAAAGCGCGCGGAAGGGCTGCATATGCTGTCCAAATCCGAGAGCTACGTCAAGGTGTTCGTCCTGCCCACTAACGAGGAACTTTCCATTGCGCGCGAAACCGCGCAGCTTGTCGCGGCGGACAAAAAGTAAAATGTGTCAAAACCGTTTGACAAGACAAACACGATTATATATAATCTAACAAGTCACTTAATGAAACAAGCGGAGGAAAGATAAATGGCAGTACCCAAAAATAAAATCTCCAAGTCCAAGACAAATTCCCGTTTCGCCAACTGGAAACTTTCCGCACCCGGACTTGTCGAGTGCCCCCAGTGCCACGAGCTCATCAAGAGCCATACCGTGTGCCCCAAGTGCGGCTATTACAAGGGCAAAGAAGTCGTTGCCCCCAAAGAAGAGAAGTAACCTGACTCATCGGAGAGCGGCTCGGTCGCTCTCTTTTTTTGTATGTTGTGAGCGCGGCGCGGCACGTTCTGCGGAGTGGCGCCGCAAGGGAGAACGCGATGAAAATCATCGTTGACGCATTCGGCGGAGATTACGCACCGAAAGAGGTTGTGTTCGGTGCGCTTGACGCGTTGCAGGCGAAAAAGAGTCTGCACGTCGTGCTTGTCGGCGACAAGCCGCGCATAAACGAATTGCTCGAAGGGCAGACTTACGACGTGACGAGGCTCGAAGTCGTGCACGCGCCGGAGGTCATCACCAACGACGATTCTCCCACCGCCGCCGTCAAGACGAAGAAGGACAGCTCCATAGTCAAAGGGTTGGAACTGCTTGCGTCCGACCCGGACGCCCTCGGTTTCGTGTCCGCGGGTGCCACGGGCGCGGTGCTGGTCGGCGCCTATATGAAACTCGGCAGGATAAAGGGAGTTTCGCGTCCCGCGCTCGCTCCCGCTTTGCCGACGCTCAAAGGCAAGCCCGTCATTTTGTGCGACTGCGGCGCAAACGTGGACTGCAAGCCCCTCAATCTGCTGCACTTTGCGATAATGGCAAGCGCGTTTTCCTGCGCGGTCACGGACGCGGTGAAGCCGGTCGTGGGACTGCTCAGCAACGGTGCGGAGGACAAGAAGGGCAACGAACTCAACAGAGAGGCGTTCGAGCTGCTCAAAAATTCGCCTTATATCGATTTCAAGGGCAACTGTGAAGCGCGCGACCTGCTGTCCGGCGATTTTGACGTCGTGGTTGCGGACGGGTTCAATGGCAACATAGCCCTGAAATCCGCCGAAGGGACCGCGGGCGCGATATTCTCCATTTTGATGGACGGAGTGAAAAAGGGCGGGCTGCGTGCAAAACTCGGCGCGCTGCTGCTCAAACCCGTCCTCAAAGAGGTCAAGACCAAAATGGATTACAACAGTCAGGGCGGAGCGTGCTTCCTCGGCGTGAACAAAGTCGTGGTAAAGGCGCACGGCGCGTCCAAGCGCAAATCCGTGTGCGCAAGCATTTTGCAGGCGCGCAAACTCGCAAAATCCGGCGTGGTGGAAAAAATCCGCGCCTCGGTGCAGGCTTCCGATGAACAGACGGGAGATTGAGGAAAAGATAGGATATACATTCCGCAACGGCGCGCTTTTGGAGCGCGCTTTTACGCATTCTTCGGCACACCGTTCCTCGGGGGACTATCAGAACCTCGAATTCCTGGGCGACAGCGTGCTGGGGTTCATTGTGTCGCGCAGGCTTTACAAGCTCTATCCCGGTGCGGACGAGGGCAGGCTGACGAAAATGCGCGCCTGCATAGTCAGCGAGAAACCGCTTGCGCGGGCGGTCACCGCGCTCGGAATATCTCACAATCTCATCACGGGAGAGAGCGAGCGCAAGACCCGCATAGCGGAGCACGACTCAATCAAATGCGACCTTTTCGAAGCCGTCACCGCCGCGATTTATCTGGACGGAGGGCTGAAAGCCGCCGAAAAATTCGTTTTGCGTGAACTTGCCGACGACATAGCGGACGCAAAGACAGCCGTGGGACGTGCGGACGCGAAGTCCAGACTGAACGAGTACGCTATGCGCAAAGGGCTGAAAATAAGCTATGCCGAGGAGGCGAGGGAAGGCGAACCCCACGCTCCCGTGTTCGTGTGTTCCGTCACGGTCGGAGGAAAGAAATGCGGCATGGGAAAGGGCGGCAGCAAACGCGAGGCGGAACAGCGCGCCGCGGAAGAGGCTCTCGTCGGAATTTCTGAAAAAAACAAGAAATAAACCGTTCTCCCACCCAATGTTTCACGGCTCGGCTATCTCCCGAAATCCGCTTGTCAAGCGGATTTTTCTTTGATTTCGGGGTATGTTTCACAAAAGTTTGATGTTTCGCGGATTTTGTGAAACATTTTCTTTTCCGCTTGTGCCCGCCGCGCGTGTATGGTATAATATTAAAAATTTGTTTTAACGGGAATTCAATGAAACTCGAAAAAATCGAACTGCGCGGCTTCAAGTCATTTGCGGACAAGGTGGAGATACCTTTCCAGCAGGGCGTCACCGCCATTATAGGACCGAACGGCTGCGGCAAATCAAATGTCGCCGACGCCATACGCTGGACACTCGGCGAGCAGAGCGCAAAGCAACTGCGCGGCAAGAGTATGCAGGACGTCATTTTCGGCGGCACGGAAAACCGCGGAAAGATGTCTTACTGCGAAGTTTCGCTTGTCTTTGACAATTCCGACAAAAAACTTTTCCCCTCTCTGCCTTTCGACGAGGTGATGATTACCCGCAAGCTCGACCGCAGCGGCGCAAGCGAGTATTACATCAACCGCACCCGCTGCCGTATGAGGGATATAATAGGGCTTTTCCACGACACGGGCGTAGGCAAGGAAGGTTACAGCATTATCGGTCAGGGCAGGGTCACGGAGATTGTGTCCGCAAAGCCCGACGAAAGAAGGAAGATTTTCGAAGAGGCGGCAGGGATATCCAAATTCCGCGCCCAACGCAAAGAGGCGGAGCGCGACCTCGAACGCACTTCCGTCAACCTGCACACCGCAAACGAAGTCATCGCGGAGATAGAGCGTCAGCTCGTCCCTCTGCGCAAGCAGGCGGAGACCGCCAAAAAGTATGCGGAACTGCGCGAGCAGCTCAAAATGCAGGAAGTCAACCTTTACATATACAATTATGAAAACAATCAGAAGATAAAGCAGAAAATCTACGACCGCATCGAGGCCGCGGCAAAGGAACTTGCCGCAAAGGAAGCGGAGTTCGTCGCCTGCGTCAACGACTATGAGAAATGCCTGCGCGAGCAGGGGGGCATAGACCGTCTTTACGAAGAGTACAACGCGGAATTGCTTGCGCTCAAAGTCGACGCCGAAAGGATGCAGGGGCAGGAGAACGTCATCAAGGAGAAAATCACGCATTTGCAGGCGGACATCAACCGCCTGAATGCGGAACTGCATTCCGTTGACGCACAGCTTGTCGTGTCCGCGGGGCTCATCGAAAAGAGCGAACGGGGAAAGGAGGACGGGCTTGCCGCTTATATGGCGACATCCAAGGAATACGAGAGCAAGAGCAAGCAGCTCGAATTCGTGTCCCAGAGCCTGGAAGGCAGGGAGAGCGACCTCGAAAGCCGCAATCTCGCCTATGTTGCCGCGCTGCAAAAACTCGGCGAACTCAAAGGCAATCTCTCCGCAATGGTCGCGGAAAAGGCGATAAACGAGGAGCGCGCCAAAAATCTCCGCGCGCTGCTGTCGGAGAAGAAGGCGCGGCTGGACGAAGAGGAAACCAATCTTTCCATTTACGACTCCAAAGTGAAGAGCGGCAAGGAAGAAATGCGCGCCCTCGCCACGGCGAACAACGAAACTCTCTCCGCAAAACTCGAAGCGTCCGAGGCAATCAAAGGGCTGGAAAGCGACGTTATGACGCTGAACTCGAAGCTCGGACTTGCGGAAGGTCAGCTGAAACTGCTCACATCCATAAAAGAAGACTATCAGGGCTTTCAGGAGGCGGTCAAACGTCTTATGCGCGACGCGAAGAGCGACCCCGCGCTGAAAAGTCGCATTATGGGCGTGCTTGCCGAAGTCATCAGCGTGCCGGAAGGCTACGAGTCAGCAATAGAATACGCCCTCGGCGCGTCTTTGCAGAATGTGCTCGTCGAAAGCGAACGCGACGCCGCCGCGCTCATTACTTATCTCAAACAGAAGAGCTACGGCAGAGTGACATTCCGTCCGCTCACTGCGTGCCGTCCGCGCACCCTCGCGCGGGAATATCTGCCCGCACTCAACGAGCAGGGATGTTTCGGCATAGCGTCGGAGCTTGTGGAATGCGACGCGAAATTCCTGCCTTTTGTTCAGACGCTTCTCGGCACAACCGTAGTCGTGGACGGAATGAACACCGCGGAAAGGCTTTACAGAAAGTATAACCAAGGGTTCAAAATCGTCACGCTGGACGGCGAAATTTACGCGAGAGGGGGCGAAATCACGGGCGGCTCGCGACGCACGCAGAATTCCGGTCTGCTTTCGCAGGAGAAGCAGATAGAGCAGGCGAGGAACAATCTCGAACGCATACGGTCGAACATCGCCCGCCTGAACGCGCAGCGCGAAGAAAGGACAGCGGAGATAGCGGAAGCGGAGGAGAAACTCGCGGGCATTTCCGCGCGCATATCCGAAGTGAGCATCGAGACATCGCTCAACGAAGACAAGGCAAGACAATGCGCCGACGTAGTGGTCGCGCTGAAAGAGGAGATTGCCGCCGACGCGCAGGAACTCGAAAAAGTCGTCGCGGTCATCAAGGCTCTGGACGGCGACCTCGTGCACATAGACGAGCTGGAACAGGACGTCAAGAAACAGCAGGAAGAGTACGGAGTGCTGCTCGAAGCGTCCAAGTCCCAGAGCACGGAGCAGAAGAGCGAACGCGAAACGCTGAGCACGGAAGTGATGAACCTGCGCGTCAGGCTTGCCGAGCAGCAGAATGCTCTGGACGGTTTCGACACCGACCTTTTCCGTCTGCGCCGCGAGGAAGAGAGTTTGCAGGAAGAAAAACTCGACCTCATTGCGCAGGTCAAATCCGCGCAGTCAGAGCTAGAGAGGATACGCACCGCACCCTCCAAGACCAAGTTCTCCGAAGAGGACGCAAAGCGCATAGGCGAGCTGGAAAAAGAGATAAGCGGACTCAGCGATATGAAGAAGAAACTGTCCGACCGCATAGTCGAGCTCGACGGCGACAGAACGCGTATCGGCGAGGAAAAGACTTCGCTCGCGGAGAAGAAAATCCGCGACGAAAATATGTTGGAGCGCGTAGACGACGAGAACCGCTATTTGCAGGAACACATACTTGAAGAGTACAATCTGACATATTCATCCGCGCTTCCGTTCAAAACGGAGGATTTCGAGCACCACGGCGCGAAGACGGTCATAAGCGACCTCAAAAAGGCGATAGCGAAGCTAGGCGAGGTCAACCCGCTTGCCGTGCAGGACCTTGCCGACGCCGAACAGCGCAGGGAGGAGCAGGTCACCCAGCGCGACGACATCAAGGCGGCTTACGACGACATAATGAAAATCATCGCCGAGCTCACCGAGGAGATGAGGTCCAAGTTTATGACCGCGTTCGAGAGCATAAAGGCGAATTTCAGCGAAGTGTTCGTCCAGCTTTTCAACGGCGGCAAAGGCGACCTCAGGCTGGACACCAGAGAAACCGACGACCCGCTGGAAGCAGGCATCGATATATTCGCGCAGCCCCCCGGAAAGAAGTTGCAGAACCTGACCCTGCTCAGCGGCGGCGAACAGGCTCTGACCGCAATCGCGATACTTTTCGCCATACTCAAACTCAAACCAATGCCTTTCTGCGTGCTGGACGAGATAGAGGCGGCGCTCGACGACGCGAATGCCAACCTCTTTGCCGAGTTTCTCAAAAAATTCTCGACGGAAACGCAGTTCATCGTCATCACCCACCGCAAGCCCACAATGCGCCATGCGGACACCATATTCGGCGTGACGATGGAGGAAAAGGGCGTGACGAAAATCGTTTCCATTTCCTTCGAAGAGGCGCAGAAACACGCCAGCGAGAACAGATAAGGAGAAGATATGGGATTTTTCAAAAAAATCGCGGAAGGCATAAAAAAGACCAAGGACAGCATTTCGAAAAAACTTTTTTACGCATTTTCGGCGCGGGCGCTTGACGACGGGTTCTATGAGTCGCTCGAAGAGGCGCTGCTTGCGGGCGACGTCGGCATAACTGCCTCCGAAACGGTCATAGAGGAACTGAAAGACAGGGTTTTTGAGGAGAAGATAAAGGCTCCCGAAGACGCCAAGGACATTCTGAAAGAGATACTCGTCGACAACATCGATTACGACGTCGAAGAGTACGAATATCCGCTGGTGATACTGCTTTCGGGCGTGAACGGAGTGGGCAAGACCACCGCGATAGGAAAACTTGCCCATATGTTCCGCGAGCAGGGTAAGAGCGTCGTCATCGCCGCCGCGGACACTTTCCGCGCCGCCGCGAGCGAACAGCTCGAAGTGTGGGGTGAGCGTGCGGGCGTGCGCGTCATCCGTCACAACGAAGGGGCGGACCCCGCCGCAGTGGTGTATGACGCCGTCGCTTCCGCAAAGGCGAAGAGCACGGACGTCATCCTCGTGGACACCGCGGGCAGGCTGCACAACAAGAAGAACCTGATGGAAGAGCTGAAAAAGATATGCCGCGTCGTGGACCGCGAACTTCCGGGGGCGGATTTCAGAAAATATCTCGTGCTCGACGCCACGACGGGACAGAACGGGGTGGCGCAGGCGGAAATATTCTCCGAAGCAATCGACATCGACGGCATTGTGCTCACCAAACTCGACGGGACGGCAAAGGGCGGCGTCGTCATCGCCATCTCCGTGGAGCTCGAACTTCCCGTGCTCTACGTCGGCGTGGGCGAGAAAATCGACGACCTCATCCCATTTGACGCAAAGGACTTCGTGGACGCGCTCATCTGACGCGCGCAATGTGCGCGGGTGCGCAGCCGCACGGTAACACGGTAAAAACAATTTTTCGCGAAAATATAACCCTGACAGAAAACCGCGGGCAAAACGCTTGACGGTTTTCTTTTTGCGTTGTATGATTGTGTCAAGGTTTGCACCTTTACAAAGGTGAGTGCCTTTACACCGTTATGGACAGGTTCGAGATAAGCACTTTGCGCGCGTATTACGGCGCGCTCATCACGGGGAAGCAGAACGAACTCATTCGTCTGCATTACGACGAGGATATTTCCCTCGGCGAACTTGCCGAAATGTTCTCGGTGTCCCGTCAGGCGGTGCTGGACGGCATAAAACGCGGCGAACGCGCGCTGGCGGAGTTCGAAGAGAAGCTCGGGCTCGTGGCGCGCGAACGCAAGGTCGCCTCTCTCATCGAAGAGGCGGAAAGAGCACTCGGAGAGGGCAGGACGGCGGATTGTGCCGCGTCGCTCTCCCGTGCAGGAAGTTTGTTGGAGGAATAAATGTCTGTCTTCGAAAGTCTTTCGGACAAGATGAACCACATCTTTTCCAAGCTGCGCAACAAGGGCAAGCTGACGGAGCTGGAAATCAAACAGGCGATGAGAGAAATCCGCGTCGCGTTGTTGGAGGCGGACGTCAACTTCGGCGTGGTGAAGGATTTCGTCGCCGCGGTGAGCGAAAAGGCGCTCGGCGAGGACATTCTCAAATCTCTCACGCCCGCGCAGCAGATTATCAAGATAGTCAATGACGAACTTGTCGCCCTTATGGGCAGCAAACATCAGAAACTTGCGGTGTCCGACCGTCCGCCCACGGTGTATATGATGTGCGGATTGCAGGGCGCAGGCAAGACCACGATGTGCGGCAAGCTCGCGCTTTATCTCAAAAAACAGGGCAAGAAAGTGCTGCTCGTCGCCGCGGACGTGTACAGACCCGCCGCCATACAGCAGCTCGGCATAGTCGGAAAGAAGGCGGGCACGGAAGTGTTCGAGATGGGGCAAATCAGTCCCGTCAAAATCGCAAAAGAGGGCGTCGCTTACGCGCTCAAAAACGGTTTCGATACCGTCATCATAGACACCGCCGGCAGACTGCACATCGACGAAACCCTGATGAAAGAGCTGGTCGACGTCAAAGCGGCGGTGAACCCCGCCGAGATACTGCTCGTCGTAGACAGTATGACGGGACAGGACGCGGTCACCATCGCGGACACCTTCAACAAGACTCTCGACGTCACGGGCGTCATTATGACGAAGCTCGACGGCGACACTCGCGGCGGCGCGGCGCTCTCCATAAAGGCGGTGACGGGCAAGCCCATCAAGTTCAGCGGCACGGGCGAGAAGATGGAAGACCTCGAACCTTTCCATCCAGACCGTATGGCGAGCCGCATCCTCGGTATGGGCGACGTGCTCACCCTCATCGAAAAGGCGGAGCAGGCGTTTTCCAAAGAACAGGCGGAGAGCCTGCAAAAGAAGCTGAAAGAGCGTTCCTTTACGCTGGAAGATTATCTCGAACAGCTCGAAAGCGTGAAAAAAATGGGCGGCATCGGCGATATGATGAAGATGCTTCCCGGTATGGCGGGCAAAGTCAGGGCGGAGGACCTGGACGAAAGCAAGCTGGTGAAAGCGAGAGTCATCATCCAGTCAATGACGCCGAAGGAACGCCGCAATCCCGAAATCATCAAAGGCAGCCGCAGAAAGCGCATTGCGCAGGGCAGCGGCACATCCATACAGGAAGTCAACCAGATGCTCAAACAGTTTGAGCTCACCCGCGAAATGATGGCGCGTATGCAAAAGGGCGGTATGAAAGGACTGCGCGGGATGAAAGGTATGAAGGGACTGTTTTAAGCCCCGTGAAAACAGCCGTGCTGTTTTGACGGAGACCCCAATAAACCCCACAAAAACGACTGCGTCCTTTTTGCGGGGACCCCAAATGAAACCCCATCAAAAAATCAAAGATTTCT
>UMHM01049320.1_pt1 | contig 61934 bp, 51 predicted proteins | sample 1965501 | NCBI WGS metagenome assembly UMHM01 (sample SAMEA4836095, study PRJEB28245) | human gut metagenome | biome: gut microbiome; material: fecal sample | place: Denmark | collected 2008
TGTCAAAGTCGCTCTTTAAACGGCTGTACTTGGCAATCACGTCGACAAAGGCACCGCCTTCATGGAGCCAAGAACCGTAAACCGCAAGACCGTAGGCCTTATTGTCGGAACTGCCGTTCGCATAATCGGACGAACCGTCCGTGTACGTAAAGGCACCGCCGACCTTCCAGCCGTAGCCCACGTCGTAGTCCGAACCGACCTGAACGGATGTGCTCTTTGTGGTGACATCCTGACGGCCGTATTCTTGTTCAGACCCGTACAAGCGAACCCATGAGCCGATTCCTTCCGGACTTGTGCGCAATTCGCCCATACGCTTTGTCAGGTCATTCATGTCATGACGCCAAGCCATCGTGCCCATGGCAGTGACCGAATTTAATGCGGAAAGCTTGGTGTTTTCTGTCTGAGAAACCGTACCGACCTCATCCCCCGTAACATCGGCCGTGATTGCACCGTTGACAGCACCTTCGGCAATTTCAATCTTCTTGTTGATAGAAGCACTGGCTTCGCCGGTTACGGCACCTGCGGCTGATTCAACAGCTTTCTGGGCATCCGTAATGTTGTCGGCATTCACACCCACCAAGGCAATGTTAAGGTTAGGATTCGCCCCCTCTTTTAGCTGGGAAACTTCGAAATGTCCTGTGGTAAGTGTCTTTCCGTCTTCTGTCTTTGCGGCAATATTGAGCGTTCCGCCAGACCCCTCTAGATTCTGAACCTTTACCGTCTGCTCTGAGTTCTTAATATTAATGGTAGCGTCATTTAAAACGAGATTGTTTAATGGAATATTCTCAAGCCCTTCGGTATCATTATTTTCAATTTCATCAATCACCGTAGGTTCCCAAACTGCACCATTTTGTAATTTAATCCGAAGATTAAATACATCAAGATAACTCTGATCAGAAGGTTTGCCAGTGCCGTAAGAAACGGAGCTATTGCCTACCCAAATTGAATCCGATCCAGAAAAATTGACGATGACAGCTGCGTCGGCAACGGTTCCAGAGGTTCTTTTATCGTAATTAAAATCAATATTGCCGTAAAGCTTGGTTGAATGAAGGCCGTCCTCATTGATTTTAATTGTGCTATCGCCTCTAGTCGAAATGGCAGCGCTTGTAGCATGAGCTTCCAAATTGCCATTTATGTTCATGACCCCTTGAGACTGGGCAACAATAGCATTCGCTGAATAGCCTTTCTCACTAGAACCAGTGGTAGTTGCATTAATGTAAATATCATCAGCATTGATATTTATAGTGCTAAGGTCAGATGTAGAGGTTGTAGTCTTGTTCTGTGAATAGAGACCATAAGCCCAAGCTTTTGAAGTGACATCAACGACAAGAGATTTTGTGTTAATGTTAATAACACCACCTTTAATATCATTTGCAACTTTGCCTTCGGCCCAAATACCGACAGCGACATCATCCACACCTGAGTTATCCGTAACTTTTACAGAAATGCTTTCGGTTTTACCTTTATTCCCTAGATTAATAGTACTTTGCGTGGCGGATGATGAATTTACATATCCCGCACGAATACCTACATTTCCGCTTCCCCAACCAGGGCCTTCGGTAATATCAATTGATAGGTTCTTACCTGAAAAGTTGAATTGTTTTCCAGAGCTAGCATAAATGCCCATATCGTAAGCACCGGAAATAGTCAAATCTTCAGTGATCGAATCAGGGGCCGTTTTTCCAATAGCAAGCGAAGCGGCAGCGTTGGCAGATGCAGCAATTCCCAAAGCAAGGGCAACTGCTTTATATAGAGGAGAGATTCGCATAAATTAACTCGAATAGTAAGTTAAAAACTAGCAACAAGTTCTGGAAGAGCCTAGGCGCCTGTAATGCTAACGTCATCGGTTTTTGTTTGAGGCGCCGTCATTGAGGCTACAGGAGGATTGCCTGCCATACTCGCTGTTGCTGAAAACCCTAAAGCTAAGGCCAGAATCGACTTCTTCATTGAAATTACTCCAAAGATTTATAACCTGGGAACGACTTGTCATAAAACTATCGCCGACCATTTTTCGCCTTTCTTTTTCACGGAACTTCTACGACGGTATGTGACTGCGTTCTCGCCAAAGACTGAAATGACCCACTTATGATTCGCAAGTCATTTCGTCATACTCCTCGATTTTCTCCGTCATTCGAAGACACAAAGCAATTGAACCTTTGCCAAAGAATGCCCTGAGAAAAACAATCTGATTTTCCCACCGTCGGGGGGGGGTGCAAGCCTTGATATTAAAGCTTTTTTTGCGTTGCCCAAATACAACCTCGCCAGGGAGATCCGGCACAAAACCGTTCCGATTTTCTTAAATTGTGGTAAACATTTTCGGAACAATTTTTTCAACCACGCATCAATCGAATTTCCCGAGAGGCGAGAATCCTCCGCGTGAAATGCACCGATTACCGACAACACTAAGAAACTCCCACCTTGTCCACTAAAAGTCAGAACGCAACCTATGTTGTTGTCGGCCCGTTCGGAGGTCACGAGACAAACCGGCAAATCTTCCCAACTGCCGCGATTGCTTCGCTTGCACCGCTTTCCGTGAAAAATCCCACGAGTCTTTATAATGCGGGCCTGTTTAATTTTTGATATTTTTCAAACTATTGACCCATGGAAGCCGAACGCATCAATTCCACGAAAAACCTCTGCGAAGATCTTTTAAAGCGCCTTGCTGAACTTCGGGGGTATCTTTGACGTCGATCACAAAAAGCGACGCCTCGAAGAAGTTAACCGCGAAATGGAAAATCCTGCCCTCTGGAACGAACCGGAGCATGCGCAGGCCGTAAGCAAAGAAAAGAAAACACTCGATGACCTTGTCGGCAGTTTCGAACACCTGACAGCGGGACTCCATGACGCGCGCGAGCTTTTCTCGATGGCCATTGAGGAAGGTGATGAAGCGAGTGCCGAGTCCATCGCTTCCGAAGTGGATGGTTACGCAAAAGAAGTCGAGCATCTTGAATTTAAGCGCATGTTTAACGGCCCCATGGATAGCGCTAATTGCTACCTGGAAATTCAAGCCGGTGCCGGCGGCACCGAAGCGCAAGACTGGGCCAGTATGCTCGAACGCATGTACCTGCGCTTTGCAGAGCGCTCAGGTTTTACGGCAAAACTCACGGAAGAAACTCCCGGGGACGTGGCCGGCATCAAAGGCTGCACGCTGTATATCGAAGGCCCCTGGGCCTACGGGACACTGCGCACCGAAACCGGGATTCACCGCTTAGTCCGCAAGAGTCCCTTCGATGCCAATGCGCGTCGCCACACGTCGTTTGCCAGCGCCTACGTGTATCCGGAAGTGGACGACTCGATTGAAATCACAATTAATCCGGCAGATTTGCGCGTTGATGTTTTTCGCGCTTCGGGAGCCGGCGGCCAGCACGTGCAAAAAACGGAATCCGCCGTGCGTATTACGCACATTCCGACCGGTATCGTGACAGTCTGCCAAGACGATCGCAGCCAACACAACAACCGCGAGCAAGCTTTGCGGCAATTAAAAGCCAAACTTTACGAGGCGGAGCTTCGCAAACGCATGGCTGAACAAGAAAAGCTTGAAGAAGCCAAGAGCGACATCGGCTGGGGGCACCAGATTCGTAGTTATGTTCTTGACCAGAGTCGTGTCAAAGATTTACGGACCGGCGTTGAAACAGGCAACACAGGAGCCGTTTTAGACGGCGACCTTGATATGTTTATTCAGGCAAGTCTCAAGCAAGGCGTTTAGACTTTCTTTTCCCACTTAATTTTTATCGGGCGAAATTCAGAATGACCGAACAAAACAACGCAAAAAATCTCGTTAATCAACAGGAAGACATCAACCACATTATTGCGGAACGTCGCGCCAAGCTCGAAGCGATTCGCGCCAAGGGCGTTGCCTTCCCCAATGACTTTAAGCGCACCGATTTATTCGGAGACCTACGAGAAAAGTACGGCCAAAAATCCAAGGAAGAGCTCGAAGAACTCAATGTTCAAGTGGCCGTCTCCGGCCGCATGATGCTCAAGCGCATCATGGGAAAAGCCAGTTTTGCAACCGTCACGGACTTTACAGGACGTATGCAGTACTTCCTCACTCCCTCGGAAATGGGCGATGAGGCCTATGCGGCTTTTAAGACCTACGATATCGGCGACATCATTGCGGCACGCGGCACGCTTTTCCTCACGAACCGCGGCGAGCTTTCCGTTCGCGTCAAGGAGTTGCGCCTTCTTACCAAGAGTCTTTTGCCGCTACCCGATAAGCACAAAGGCCTTTGCGACCCCGAACAGTGCTGCCGTATGCGGTACGTGGATCTCATTATCAATGAAGAAAGTCGCGCCCGCTTTGCGACTCGCTTTAAAGTCGTTTCGGCTATTCGTCACTACATGGAAGAGCACCGCTTCGTTGAAGTCGAAACCCCGATGCTCAATACGATTCCGGGCGGCGCCAATGCTAAACCCTTTGTCACGCACCACAACGCGCTGGATATGGATCAGTACCTGCGCATTGCGCCGGAGCTTTATTTGAAGCGCTTGGTCGTAGGCGGCTTTGAGCGCGTCTTTGAACTCAATCGCTGTTTTAGAAACGAAGGTATCGATACGCGCCACAATCCGGAATTTACAACGATTGAGTTTTACGCTACGTACTGGACCTATGAGGACCAGATGCGCTACACCGAAAGCCTTTTGCGCTATGTTGCCAAAGAAGCCACGGGAAGCGAAAAGTTCAACTATCAGGGAACCGAGATCGATCTTTCTAAGCCCTTTGCCAGATTAACCCCGCAAGAGGCCATTCTTAAGTACGCTCCGCAGTACAAGCCCGAGCAATTGCAAGACGAAGCATTCCTTAGAAGCGAACTGGAAAAACTCGGTGTCAAGCAGCCCGATTGGGTCGGTCTCGGCGCCTTGGTGATGGCGCTTTTTGAAGAAGTCGCCGAAAGTCGCCTCATCGAGCCGACCTTTATCGTCGACTACCCGATTGAAATCAGCCCCTTGGCCCGTGCATCGGATACGAAACCGGGACTGACCGAACGGTTTGAACTCTTTATCTACGGACGGGAAACGGCCAACGGCTTTTCCGAGTTAAACGACCCGGACGATCAGGCCGCTCGCTTCAAGGCGCAAGCCGACGCCAAGAGTAAGGGCGATGACGAAGCCATGTACTACGACGCAGACTTTATTCGCGCTCTTGAGTACGGCATGCCTCCGACGGGCGGCTGCGGCATCGGTATCGATCGCTTCGTGATGCTCCTGACAAACGCGTCATCCATTCGTGAAGTCCTGCTCTTTCCGACACTGCGTCCGGAAAAGGAGTAAAAAACGATGGCTTCCGTCGGAGAACTTCTTGCCAGACTGACAAAGGCGGCTTCGCAAACGCCCCCCGAGGGCTCGCAAACACTCTCGATTTGCGGTCTGGTATGCGGGACTCTCGTACCGCGCTCGTATGAAGTTCTCCGGTCTCCCGCTTTTTATGATGTTTTTGAGCCCACCTCAAGAGGTTTGGAGCTTTCCTACGCCGGAGAGCAAGGAGCACGAGACCTAGCTACCCTAGCTCAAATGCTTCACGACGGAAAACTCATCACCCAGTGGAGAAACGAGCTTTTAGATGTCGTTCCGCTTGATTTTTCACACACCGTGACAAAAGCCGAGCGCGGCATTTTCCGCTTTCTCGGACTGTCGACAACCTGTGTGCATGCCCTGGCAACCGATGATGACGGACGCTTTTGGATTGCCCGGCGTAGCCTAACCAAGCAAGTCGACCCGGGACTTTGGGATACGCTTTCAGGCGGCCTTTCATCGGCAGGAGAAACCCTGCAGGAAACGCTTGTCCGAGAAACGTTTGAAGAAGCAGGTCTTAGGTCCGATCAATATTCTCAAATCGCTCCCCCGACAACCTTTCTTGTCTCACGGCCGGTTCGTGACGGTTGGATGCGTGAAAGAACCGTTGTCTTTCGCGTGAAACTTAAATCCCACGTCGTACCGAACAATCGAGACGGAGAAGTCGCCGCTTTTGAGGCCGTCAAAAAAAGCGAACTTCTTGACCGCATCGATCAAAACCTTTTGACACTCGATGCGGCATTAGCGTTCCTTTATGCCCTGCAAAGCGAGATGAAACAGTGAAACTTGCCACGTTTAACGTCAACGGGATTAACGCACGCCTTGCCGCTCTTACCGACTGGCTCAAGTCTTCGGGCGTCGACGCCGTGGCCTTGCAAGAAACCAAGACCGTCGATGAGCAATTTCCCGAAAAAGCACTTGCCGAGGCCGGGTACGATACCTTTTTCACAGGGCAAAAAAGCTACAACGGCGTTGCGCTTTTAGTGCGCCGCGGCTCGTTTAAAAGCGCCGTTCTGACAGCCAAAGGAATTCCGAGCTATCCGGACCCTTCTGCTCGTACGATTGCTGTTGCATTCGAAGAACTTACGGGAAAGAAATGGACCTTTATCGGAAGTTACTTTCCCAACGGCAAAGAAGTCGGATGTGACAAATACTTATACAAACTCGATTGGATTGCGGCATTAACGAACTGGCTTAGGTCGCTCACGGAGAAAAAAGAAGACCTCGTTTTGGCCGGTGACTTTAACATTGCTCCGACCGATGCCGACGTCTGGAATCCGGAAAGTTGGCGAGGGAACATCCTTGTTTCTGCGCCAGAGCGCGATGCGTACTACGGGCTATTAAATACCGGTCTTATCGACCTATGGGAAAAGCTTCCTCACACTGCCGGAACGTATTCCTGGTGGGACTACAGGAAACAGGGCTTTGAAAAAAACCAGGGACTTCGCATCGATCACATTCTTGCGACGGCAAATCCGGCCTCTCGCCTCTCGGATATTTTGATTGACACGGCACCGCGCGCAGCGGACCGTCCGAGCGATCATGCCCCGGTCATTGCCGTTTTCGACGGACCGCGCGAAGGCGAGCTTTTCTAGGCTGACTGTTTCTGACTTTGAGAAAAGTTGATTGCAGTCGCGTTCCCAGAAGAAACGGAGAAGGACTTGCCGTTATCGTCCGGTCTTAACGGAACAACGCCAATCGCTTTTTCTCAGGACATCTGAACCACGGATTTAATCCCGCTCATCGAGCCAAGCAGACAAAATCGCCTCAAGGCGCGCTTCGTTACTCGCTCCCGGATCGTCTTTAAAGTCAGGCAACGCCAAAATAAGCGCATGAAGTTCGGTCATTCTGAGCGTCACGGGGTCAAGGTCCGGATAGGTGTCGCAAAGCTCTCGGGCAATCGCCTGAGCATCCGTCCAGTTAAAACTCATGGCTTAACGCTCCCCGACGATGTTGCGATTGTGAACCGGAATCTCAATAACCAAATCCGCTTTCCCGATCTTAACTTGGCAAGCTAAGCGAGAATCCGGTCGTGAGTCGAAAGCGGTATCGAGCCTGTCGAACTCGGCATCGGAGGGCTCTTGCAGCGAGTCGTAGCCTTGCTTGACATACACGTGGCACGTGGCGCACGCTCCGTTAAATTCGCAGGCATGTGCCAGTTTCACCCCGTGCTTCACGAGTGCACGCGCCAGGTTTTCTCCGGGCTCGACCGTAAACGTTGCCCCTTCGGGGCACACGGCATTGGCTACAACGGTAACCGTCGGCATATGGCTTACTCCTTGTTTTTCTCGTTGAATGCCGCCAGATTCTGTCCGGCGAGCGCTCGGCGAATTGCTCGGTCCATACGGCGAGCGGCAAAATCCGCCGTTGCAGACGCCAGGATTGCCGTACGGGCGCGAAGTTCCTCGGCATTCTTGCTCTGAAGCGCCTCTTTGACACGCCCGACAGCCTCGTCAATGGCTTTTCGTTCGGCCACACCCAGCAAATCGGCATCCGAATCCAATGCCGATTGAGTGGCAATGAGCATTCGATCGGCCTCAACAGACTCTTCCCGCCACTTGCGCTCGGCTTTGTCGGCCTCGGCGGCGGTATTTCCCTCTTGGAGCATGCGAACGATATCGGCATCCTGTAAGCCGTAAGAGGGTTTCACACGCACGCCGGCTTCGATGCCGGTTTTTGTTTCTCGCGCCGTCACCGAAAGAATTCCGTCGGCGTCGATTCGATAGGTCACTCGAATGCGGGCATTGCCGGCTGCCATCGGCGGAATTCCGCGCAACTCAAAGCGTGCCAGCGAACGGCACGCATCGACTAATTCACGTTCACCTTGGACAACGTGCACGGCAAGCGCCGTCTGGTTATCTTTAAACGTCGTAAAGTCCTGCGCCATCGCCACGGGCACCGGGGTATTGCGCGGAATAATCTTTTCGACTAATCCCCCCATCACCTCAAGACCGAGCGAAAGCGGCGTGACATCCAAAAGAAGCCAATCGTCATCGCGCGCATTGCCCACGAGCTTGTCGGCTTGAAAGGCCGCGCCGACAGATACGACCTCATCGGGATCGATATCGGTCAAGGGCGCTTTTCCGAAGGCCTCCCGTACGGCGTTTCGAATGCAAGGCATGCGCGTCGAGCCGCCGACAAGAACGATTCCGTTAACGTCTGAAGGCTTGGCTTTCGCGTCCTGTAAAACGCCCTTTAAAACATCGAGCGTACGGGTCACAAGCGGCGCACACTGCGCTTCAAACTCCGACCGAGTGACCGTCTTATTCAGTACTCGTCCCGAATCGAGCGCACAGGTATAGGTCACGGAACTTTTTTCGGTTAGGGCTTCGCGCGAAGAGCGGGCGGCCAAAATGGCACGACGTTTTTCACAACCGGAAAGAGCCTCGAAAGAAAGATTCTCTCGACCGAGAGCCTCCTGAGCCAGGAGGCGATCGAAATCATCGCCCCCGAGAGCACTGTCGCCCCCGGTGGCTACCACTTCGAAAATACCGCTCGAAAGCTTTAAAAGCGACACATCGAACGTTCCGCCCCCGAGGTCGTACACCAAGTAAAGGCCCTCGGCTCCGGTATCGAGCCCGTAGGCAAGAGCCGCTGCCGTCGGTTCATTAAGAAGGCGCAATACCTCAAGACCGGCAAGCCGTGCGGCATCTTTCGTCGCTTGGCGCTGTGCATCGTCAAAGTACGCCGGAACCGTAATGACGGCGCCCGTGAGCTCCCCGCCCAGGCGCTCTTCGGCGCGTTTTTTCAGGGCCTTAAGGATTTCGGCGCTGACTTCAACGGGAGTTCTCTTGCCGGCACAAGTGTCAATCCGAATCACGCCCGTCGATTCGGCGAATCGGTACGGGAGCGTTTGACCGAGAATGTCCGTTAAATCTCGGCCGATCAGGCGCTTGGCAGAAGAGACCGTATTTTGCGCATCATCAATAAGGTGCTCGGAAGCGGCATCACCGACCTCGGTTGCGCCGTCGGGCAAAAAACGCACGATGCTCGGAAGAATCTTGCGCCCTTTTTCATCGGCAATGACTTCCACCGAGCCGTTAACTACCGTTGCCACCAGAGAATTGGTTGTCCCCAGGTCAATGCCGACGGCCAATCGCTCTTCGTGGGGAGCGGAACTCATTCCCGGTTCCGCAATTTGCATGAGTCCGGACATAAAACGGTTTTCTCAAGAAAATGGTTGAGCCTGATTCTTATCCAAAGGCCGAGAAAAGCCTTTGCCTTTCTACAGAACCCATTGAAACAAAACGAAAAAGAGGGCTTTCTTGTTATTGTTACGTAACTGAAAACAAACCCACAAAAAAGGCCTTTATCGGCGCGCATTTTACCGACATGCTTGACGGACGGTACGTCGTGTCCGGCACAAGCAAAGGAAGTGTGACTGCGGCGCGCTTTCGGGCCTATGCGGGCCAGCGAGCCGAAGTCGGAAAGGTACTCTTTTCCAGGTCCTGTGAGTCGAACTATTTGGTTATACTCCCTGACACGCCGCATACGCTTCTTAACTGAGTGCAGACGCACGGGGCAATTGCGGCTTTTCCGGCACGCCTCTTTGCGTAGAACTTTTCGGTTTTGAGCGCTCACAAAGGCATCATCGCGAGCTTAAGACCGATTTTCACGAGCAACCTGAAATAAAACGGCCGATGGGTCAATTCATGAGGGCGTCGGGTTCGGAAGCCCTTCTAGGAAGAGCCCAAATCGGCAGCAAGTTTTCTTAAAAAAAGAAGTTCCCGCGCGAGTTCCCGGGCTCGGGGAAAATCTTTTTTATCGTCGAGTGCATCGCCAAGCGCCTCCAGACACTCAGATTCGGAAGTGTGAAGCTCCGAGAGCACCGCGTCTTTTTCCCCGTCCTGGGCGCGTTCGCGCCAGGTAAATTGCCGCAACAAAAAAGCCTGCGACATGCGGGTATCGGTCTCTTCAGCAAGATTAAAGCCCTTTGCCGCAAGGAGCGCCTTGGCTCGCGTCACCGGGTTGATGAGCTCTCCCCTGGCATCATTGAGGCGCCCTGCCCACTGCTCGGCAACGCGCTTAGCGGCATTGCCCGAAGCGGCAAAGCGGTCCGGATGTACAAGGGCGATTCGCTCGTGCCAAGCCCGGTCAATTTGCTCGGCACTTAAAGAAAACTGCTCCGGAAGGCCGAGCAATGAAAACGCCGATTCACGCGCCATAGACGTTCAGACCTTAAAGGACTTACCGCAGCCGCAATGCTCTTTTTCGTTCGGATTTTTGAACTTAAAGCCGGACTGCAGTCCTTCCTGGACAAAATCAAGTTCTGTCCCGTCGATATACGGCAGGCTTTTTGCATCGACAATGACTTTAACGCCGTTACTTTCCCAAACCGAATCGTCTTGGTTGGTCACATCAGCAAATTCAAGCTTATAAGCCATACCCGAGCACCCGGACGTTTTAACGCCGAGTCTTAGCCCCACGCCCTTGCCGCGTTTGGCAAGAAACGCCTGCACGTGGCGTGCGGCAGCCGGAGTTAACGTAATCATTCTTTCGTTTCCTTGGCTGCGTGTTTGGCCTTGTAGTCATCAATGGCCGCCTTGACGGCGTCTTCGGCCAAAATCGAGCAATGAATCTTGACGGGCGGAAGCGCGAGTTCCTCGGCAATTTGCGTGTTGGAAATCTTTCCAGCTTCCTCAAGGCTCTTACCCTTGACCCATTCGGAGACAAGAGAACTCGAGGCAATGGCGCTAGCGCACCCGTAGGTCTTAAATTTGGCATCTTCGATGATGCCTGCGTCATTGACCTTAATTTGCAGGCGCATCACATCGCCGCACGCCGGAGCCCCGACCATGCCGGTTCCGACCGACTTGTCGTTTTTGTCGAGCGTACCGACATTTTTCGGGTGCTCGTACTGTTCAATGAGTTTGTCACTGTAGGGCATACGTTCTCCTAGTGATTGCTCCACTTGACGGACTTAAGATCAACACCTTCCTTGTGCATTTCCCACAGGGGCGACATCTCACGGAGCTTGGCGACCTGCTCGGTTAAAAGCTTGACGGTGTAATCGATTTCTTCTTCTGTCGTAAAGCGACCGAATGTGAAGCGAATCGAACTGTGCGCGAGTTCATCGTCGCGACCGAGGGCACGCAAAACGTAACTCGGCTCCAGGGAAGCGGACGTGCAAGCCGAACCGGAACTGACGGCAATATCCTTTAAAGCCATCATGAGGCTTTCGCCTTCGACATAGGCAAAAGAAATATTCAAATTCGTGCAGACACGGTGCTCCATGTCGCCGTTAACAACGACATCGGGAATGTTCTTGAGAATACCGCTTAAAAGACGCTCGCGCAGTTTAAGGCAGTGTTCGATGTCTTTGGCTTGCTCAAGACGCGCAATGCGGTAGGCCTCGCCCATGCCGACGATTTGGTGCACGGCCAGCGTTCCCGAACGCATGCCGCGTTCGTGTCCGCCGCCGTGAATCTGCGGCTCGATACGCACGCGGGGCTTACGACGCACGTAAAGTGCGCCGATGCCTTTGGGCCCGTAGACCTTGTGCGAAGAAAGACTCATCAAATCGACTTTAAGTTTCTGGGTATCCAAGACCATCTTACCCGGAGCCTGCGTCGCATCGCAGTGGAAAATAATGCCGCGAGAGCGGCACATCTCACCGATGGCGGCAATATCCTGAATCACGCCGATTTCGTTATTGACAGCCATGACGGACACGAGCGTCGTATCCGGACGCATCGCCGCTTCCAGGGCTTTTAAATCGAGAAGCCCGTTTTCCTGAACATCCAGGTACGTCACCTCATAGCCTTCCGTTTCCAGATGGCGCATCGAATCGAGAATCGCTTTGTGTTCGGTCTTGACGGTAATTAAGTGCTTGCCCTTATCCTTGTAAAAGTGCGCGGCACCCTTAACGGCCAAGTTATCGGACTCGGTAGCGCCCGATGTCCAAACTATTTCTTTCGGGTCGGCGTTAATGTAGGCGGCGACCTCGGCACGGGCCTCGTCAACGGCCTTTTCCGCTTCCCATCCGTATGCGTGCGAGCGGCTGGCGGGGTTCCCGAACTTCTCGCACAAGTAGGGGATCATCTTTTCGGCCACACGCGGGTCGACCGGTGTCGTTGCCGAATAATCCAAATAAATAGGACGCTTCAGATTCATACGTTACTTCCTTTCTTTAAGCCCGTTTATTCTTAAATATCACGACAGCCTCATCGCCCGGCGCCCGATGCGTATTCGCATAACGTGTCTTAATCGCCGCAAGCGATTGTCCGTCTAAAAAATCCGTCATCAATCGGTTCATATCCGACCAAAGTCCGTGCGCCAAACATTCGGCACCGCCTCGGCACTGTCCCGTGCCGTAGCAATGCGTGGCATCTAAGCTTTCTTCGACCGCTCGGACGATTTCACCGGCACTGATTTCCTCGGGGGGACGCGCTAAACGATATCCGCCGCCCGGCCCCCGATTGGCCGTCACAAGTTCGGCGTGACGCAGTCGACCGAAAATCTGCTCGAGATAGGCCACCGAAATCTGTTCGCGCCGGGCAATATCAGCCAAACGGACCGGTCCGTTTTTTCCGTAAAGCGCTATGTCAATCATGCTCGTGACGGCAAAGCGGCCTCGCGTTGTAAGCTTCATGGCTGTGAATTCCCGAGTGGTTTTGTCAAGATTACGACAGTCTAACGAATAATTCCCGACTAAAAAAGAAGGGATATCGTTTCAGTCAGTTTTGACGCCTGTCTAAGTACTTTTACGTGTAAAAAAAGTGCAACAAGCCCAATGAATTCAAGGCATGCGTTCGTCTTAAGTTCGCTGCATCGTTCGTACAATCCGTGACTTGACCGCCTCGTTCGGCCAAAAAACGCCCACACGTTACCGTTTTTTTCGGGAGTTTCTCATGTTTAAAAAAATGCTCTTTCTTACGGCTTGTGGTTCTCTAGTGGTAACCTCAGCCGTTGCTCATGCCGAGCAGCTCATTATGGGTACGGAAAGCACGTATCCTCCCTTTGAATACACCGATACGAAAAACGGATCGGAAATCGTCGGTTTCGATATCGACATGGTGCGAATGCTCGGTCAAAAGGCCGGATTTACCATCAAGGTCGTTTCCATGGGGTTCGATGCCCTGATTCCGGCGATTTTGAGTCGCCAAATCGACATCGCCGGTGCAGCCATCACGATTACCGAAGAGCGCGCCAAGAAAGTAAGCTTCACGCAGCCTTACTACGACTCGGGGCTTTCGATTTTGGTCCGGAAAGCCGACAAAGACACCTACAAGACCGATAAGGATTTGAAAAATAAGATTCTCTGCGGTCAGCTCGGGACGTCCGGCGCCGCCTACGCACGCACGATTGAGGGCGCGACCGTCAAGACCTTCAATACGATGAACGAAACGTACATGGAACTACGCAACAAGGGTTGCGAAGCCGTAATCGGCGACCGCCCGACCATTGCGTACTTTATGACGAGCAACGCACGCAACAAGAAACTCTTTACGTTGCAAGATACGGTTCTCAATGTCGAACAATTCGGCTTTATCGTCGCCAAGGATAACAAAAAGCTTTTGGCGCGCCTGGATAAAGCCTTTGAAGAGGCCAAAAAGGACGGCTCGTACAAAGCGCTTTTAGTCAAATGGTTCGGCCAGTAACGCGCCGCTCCTTGTAAAAGACACTCAAGCGATACGCGACGTCGGAGAGCGTTTTTGCCTCCGACGTTATTTTTCGTTCCTGCTTTTTGTCCTTTTTTTACAACAAATCAAGCAAAAGAAGGTAAGCGCTCCCCGCTGCGCCCTCGCCTTTCTTAAAATTGTTTGTTTGGCTGACAATCGTTCCCCAAGTAGGGCGGTTAACGGCCTTTTTTAGGGAAATTTTAATGTTTAAGAAAACTTTTTTATTTGCCGCCGTGAGCGCTATGCTCGCTGCCTCGGCTACTTCGCAGGCTGAAGAACTCGTCATGGGTACGGAAAGCACCTACCCGCCTTTTGAATACGTTGACACGAAAAACGGTTCGGAAGTCATCGGCTTTGACGTCGATATGATTCGACTAATCGGTCAGAAGGCCGGCTTTACCGTCAAGATTGCCTCGATGGGGTTCGATGCCCTGATTCCGGCGATTTTAGGAAAACAGATTGATATTGCCGGGGCTGCCGTTTCCATTACCGAAGAGCGTGCCAAGAAAGTGAGCTTTACGGACCCCTACTACGATTCGGGTCTTTCCATTTTGGTTCGCAAAGCCGACAAAGACGTCTACAAGACCGACAAGGATCTGAAAAACAAAATCATCTGCGGTCAGATCGGCAACTCCGGCATGGCCTATGCCAAGACGATTCCCGGTGCCAAGACCAAGACCTTTAACACGATGAACGAAGCGTATATGGAACTGCACAACAAGGGCTGTGCCGCCGTCATCGGTGACCGTCCGACCATCGGCTACTTTATGGCAAGTAACCCGCGCAACGCCAAAATCTTCTCCCACCAGAGCCAAATACTCAACGTCGAACAATTCGGATTCATTGTGGCTAAAAACAATAAAGCCCTTTTGGACCGCATGAACAAAGCCTTGCGTGAGGCCAAACAAGACGGCTCGTATCAGGCCGTGATGACCAAGTGGTTCGGTGAATAATGTCGCTTGATCAAAACTCGGGAGTTGCTCATGGAGTTTGATTTTTCCTTGGTGACACAGTCGCTTCCGCTTTTATTAGCCGGCGCCTTGGTCACGCTCAAAATCACGGCCATGGCCGTCGGTCTGGGGATGGTTTTCGGCTTAATTGCCGCCGTCGGAGCCCTGAGCCGCAACCGAGTTTTGCATTACGCGGCGCGCACGTATGTCAACTTCATCCGCGGCACGCCGCTTTTGGTGCAAATCTTCATTTTGTACTTCGCACTCCCCGTGATCCTCGGGATGCGAATCGACCCGTTTACGGCTGCCGTGGCCGCCTGCTCGATCAACTCGGGTGCGTATGTGGCTGAAATCTTTCGAGCCGGCATCCAATCGATTTCCATCGGGCAGTCCCGCGCTGCATTAAGTCTCGGAATGACTCCGCGCCAAACGATGCGCTACGTCGTGCTCCCGCAGGCTTTTAAACGCGTCATTCCGCCGCTCGGCAATGAATTTATTGCCATGCTCAAAGACTCGTCCTTAGTGTCGGTCATTGGCTTTGAGGAACTCACGCGCAAGGGGCAACTCATTATTGCCGACACATATGGATCGGTTGAAATCTGGTCGACGGTGGCGCTTTTGTACCTTGCTATGACCTTTACGATTTCGCAGATTGTCGCCTACATGGAAAAGCGCTTCCGCACCGGAGACGAAACATAAAAGGGCACTTGTCCTTTGAAGCTGCTGACAGTTTTCTGCCGGCGCTTTTGTTTTCATAGGAAAGGCGAAATATCCCTTAGGTTGCCTGGCAGAGAGTCTCGCGGTTTTGAACTTGCATACTTTTCCACAATACAGGAAATACCCACGTCGGTGTTTCGTGATAATAGGTCAGCATCTCGCTAATAACAAGCTCCGCTTTTGCTAAAACTCGGGGGTCTTCCTCCGCGCCGAAAGCCTCCTGATACCGGTGGCAAAGCATTTCCGGCACACTCGGATCCAGAACCGGCGCCGGGCAAGAGCCAAGAAGAAAACTTTGTGCGAATTTCTCGTGCATCGGACGTTGCTGATCGACGCTCATCTTGGAGAAGGAATCAAGGTCGGTGCCGAGCCACTTCATAGTCGCTTCAAGGGAATCGAGCAAGTGCTGTTTGCCCTTAGTGAGTTCTACGCCTGAGTCCTTCTTTGCCTTAAGCTTTACGGCGATCCTGGTGCGCATATCCAGGAACATGTGCCCCGTTTCATGCAGGAACGTCGAGCGATTAGCGCCTGTCCAAGTGGCAATGGCGCGGACATCCGGGAACCATTCACCAATTGTGCCTTGTGGGAATCCTTGCTTACTTTTTGTACTTCGTGATACAGTTTCACTGACCGACTCGAAGCCCACCGCTCTTTTTTGAGCGGCATCATAGGCGCGCTTAGGCATGGAGTCCCGCATGTGTCGTGATTCAAAATCAAGTCTTGCTACCCCACGGGCAGTAGCAACGTCGGGCTTCGAGAGGTTCTCCCCCACATGATACGCAGTGACAAAGCTCAGCCGAGTTGCCGCATCTTTGCGATTTGAATTGTGCGTAACGATGTAAATAGCTTCTAAAGGCTTTCCGTCGCTTCCTACCTTTTGTAAGCTAATAGCTTGTCCGTCTTTGAAGGTCTTTTCTACTTTGGCAGATGTAGCCTCTGCCGGAAGGTTTAAGGCATCTAGCCAATCGCTTGCGGATAGCGCATGCCCCGAGTTGTAGGGATGTGCTCGACGATCGCTCGTAATCTGAATTTCTACGTCATCCGCCGGAATGCCTAATTGACCAAGCAGATTGGCAGTTGCCGATGAAAGAGGCGTACGAATTACAAACCTTTCAGAATCCTTGGCGTTGAGCATAAACGAAGCGAGGTCACCATCGAAAACCTTTGACGTCATGTGAAGGGCGTCCGTCTGCTTTCCGGTAAATAACTGCTTCGCCCTATCGGACGTCACCTGTAACTTGCCGTCTGCCGTGCGTGTCGCATCCGCAGACGTCAGCACCGACTTAGGTCCGTACTCGGCAAACACCTGCTCGGGTAAAACACCGAGGTCCTTGTCCACTGTGGAGAACAGCGTCTGCAGGTACGTCGTCATAATCTGCCGTGAGCTCTTGGTCAGTTCCATGCGTGCGTCTTTCTTTGCCTTAAGTTTCACGGCAATTTTGGTGCGCATATCGAGGAACATGTGTCCCGTTTCATGCAGGAACGTCGAACGATTGGCTCCCGTCCAAGTGGCAATGGCTCGGACATCCGGGAACCATTCACCGATGGTGCCTTGCACATATGATACGGAAAGTGTACTATTTGAATTCGGTCCTTCTATGGGGTTCTCCAGTGGGGGCGCTAGATGTGCGAAGCGCGAGTGCTGGTCCCCTTGTTTGAAGGACGAAGAAGCTACCTTTGACGGTAGCTTTTTCATTCTTAGATAATAGAAAAGCTTGCCGTCTTTGTATTTTTCGATAGTCGCATCAATACGGCGAACTCTCCCGTCAATCCTTGCAAGCTTGCTAAGCACCCCATAGCCAACAACATTTGGTTTTTTATCTGTCTTCGTGCTCGGTTTCCAGCCGCTAAAATCGCCGCTTTTGAGCACATCCTCCAGATATACCAACGCCTTCATTTCTTCTGCGTACAGAGCAAATTCACCACTGAGCTCTCTTGCAGACCGCGGCGAGATGTGGATATACCCGAGCTTTTCCATTCTTAAGGCGTCATTCATACAGCGATTCCAAATTCAACGAAATTGACCTACTTATCAAAGAAGGGGCCCGATGTCATCCGGTTGAGATAAAGACAACGGAACACCCGAATCCAACAATGATCAAAGCCTTTGAGCGTGTTCGGGACGGGAGCTTTACACGCGGCCCGGACGCTCTGATTTGTTTGACACAAACACCGACGTTCCTCACTTCCGATGTCGTTGCACATTCGATTTGGGATAGTTAGGGCCGAAAACAAGACGTCTAAGCGTTTCTTCCTACCCCTTGTCACTTGAATCAAGGGAGAGGCTTGTTTTCTCTGAAAACTCCAGCAAGAGGTCTACAATCAAAAAGCATTGTTTTAAAGAGGATTAAACAACTATGACAGTCTCTACCAGCGCACCTTTTCCGAAATTAAGCGCCCTCGCAACAGACTCGGGATCCGAGGCTGTTTTGGAGTTGCTTTCTTTAACGGGGCGTCCCGACATTATTTCGTTTGCCGGCGGTCTACCGAGCCCGAAGGGATTCCCGATTGCTGCTGTCAAAGAAGCGGCTGACTACGTTATGGATAAGGAAGGCTCCCGTGCGTTGCAATACTCTCAGGCCGAGGGCGTTCCGGAGTTGCGTGAGGCTTTGGCACAAATGGAAACCGAACACGGTATTCCGACCACAGCCGACGAGATTCAGATTGTGACCGGCTCTCAGCAGGCTTTGGACCTTGTTGCTCGCGTCTTCTCGGTCCCCGAATGCCGTCTTATGGTGGAAAGCCCGACCTATTTAGGTGCTCTTTCGGCTTTTAACATGACCAAGCCCCGGTATGCCGAAATTCCGGTTGACGAACTCGGCATGAACCCCGATGCCTTGGACGATAGCTGTAGCGACGTGAACGTGGCTTATGTGATGCCCACATTTGCCAACCCCACGGGTCTTACCATCGATGAAACTCGTCGTGAAAAGCTCGCCGAGAAAGCCCGCAAGTATGACTTCTGGCTCATTGAAGACGATCCGTACGGCGAATTGTGGTATGACAAGAAGCCGCCGGTTTCACTGCGCCATTTTGCCCCGGAACGCACGCTTCGCTTAGGTACGCTCTCGAAGGTTCTTTCGCCCGGCTTGCGTTTGGGCTACATCGTTGCCAAGCCTGAAATCCGCAAGATTTTCTCGGGTCTGAAGTCTTCGATGGATTTGCACACCTCGACCTTCACTCAACTTGTGGCCGCTCGCGTGCTTTCGGAAGGGACGTTAAAGACCCACATTCCGACCGTCCGTGCGCTTTACAAGAATCAGTGCAAAGCGATGCTCGATGCGCTCGATGAATTCATGCCCAAGCATCCGGAAATTTCCTGGACACATCCGACAGGCGGCATGTTCATTTGGTTGCATCTGCCGAAGTCCATGGACTCGGCCGCTCTCTTTAAAGAAGCCGTTGCCGCCAAGGTTGCCTTCGTTCCGAGCATGGCCTTTTACGCCGGTAAACCCGAATCCAATCACTCCCGTCTGTCATTCGTGACGGTTCCGCCCGAGAAAATTCGCGAAGGCGTCAAGACCCTCGCCGATGTAATTGCGCGCCACCTGTAATCTTTGACCTTCGGACAGGCACGCCGTGCGTCGTCCGAAGTCCTTAGCCCCCTTAAAGCCACGTGCCTTAAGGGGGGCTTAAAGGCGAGGCACCGAGGCTAAAAGCGCTTTTGTGTACGCTTCTTTCGGACGACAAAGGACCTCCTGAGCGGTTCCTTCTTCGACAATTCTCCCGTCTTTCATCACGACAACTCGGTCTGCCGTCCACTCGACAACGGCAAAGTTGTGCGTAATAAAAAGGTACGCCATACCGGTTCTTTGCTGCACGGCGCGCAAGAGATTAAGAATCTGCGCCTGCACGGAAACATCCAGAGCGCTCGTCGGTTCATCAAGGATAATGACTTGGGGTGAAACAGCAAGTGCGCGCGCCAGAGCAAGACGCTGCCGCTGACCGCCCGAAAACTCATGCGGTAGGCGAGAAAAAGAGTCCCGAGTAAGACCCACCGTTTCCAATAGGTCTCCGACACGCTGACAAATGGCATCTTTGTCCCGAAGCACCCCGAGTGCCGTAATACCTTCTGCAATACACGCGCCGACGCTCATACGAGGATCGAAAGATGAAAACGGATCTTGAAACACAATCTGCGCAAAGCGGTGTAATTCTTGCAGGGCCTTTCCGCGGGCGCTCATCACATCCACATCACCGATACGCGCAACGCCACGAGTGCGAACATGTCCGTCGGTGAGCCTCAAAAGCGTTTTAGCAAGTGTAGATTTTCCGGATCCCGACTCACCGACAAGAGCGAGTGTCTCGCCGCTCCGCAACGTCAGCGTCACATCCCGCACCGCTTCAAAGGTCTTTTTGCTCGAGAAAAGTCCTCCGGCGCTTTCGTACGTGACGGAAAAATTCTCGAGTGTTAACACGGGTTTCCCAGGAAAAGGAGACACGCATGAAGCCCCGGCTTCTTGCCGGGCAAATTCCCCCGGAAAAAGGCACCGCACGACATGGTCCTTTCCGAGCGCCTTCAGAGGAATCTCGCCGGCTTCACACGCAGGGCGCCTGACAGGGCACCGGGATGCAAAACGGCAGCCGGCAACATCCTCACTCGGATTCGGCACAACGCCCGGAATTCCGGCTAATGCTTTCTTACGCGAGGCGCTTTGAGGCACGGCTCGCAAGAGCCCGGCCGCATACGGGTGCAAGGGCTTTGAGAAAAACTCCTTAACCGGCGCCTCCTCAAGGATTTGCCCGGCATACATCAGTCCGACTCGGTCGGCATAGTTCTTGACAAGTGCCAAGTCGTGCGTGATAAGAAGCAAGGCCAAGTGCCTCTCGCGCTTAAGATCCCTTAATAGGTCGAGAATCTGTGCCTGCAACGTCACGTCTAAGGCCGTTGTCGGTTCATCGGCCACAACCACCGAGGGCGAGGCAGCCAAGGCCACCGCAATCATGACGCGCTGTTTTTGACCGCCCGAAAGCTCGTGAGGAAAAGACTTCGCAATACGTTCGGGGTCATCGAACCCGACACGAGTAAGCCACGCAAAAACCGCTGACTCGGAGGTGTCCGTCAGGGTCTTTTCATGAAGTTTTAACACTTCGTGAACTTGCGCCCCGATACGAACAACCGGATTGAGACTCGTAGCCGGTTCTTGAAAAATCAGCGAAATTCCTGCCCCGCGCACGGCATTCATTTCCTGCTCTGTGAGAGTAAAAAGGTCTTGTCCGCCGCACAGAACGCTTCCCTCTTGCACAGTAACGCCTTCAGGCAAAAGCCGCATCAACGAAAGCGCCGTTAAGGACTTTCCGCATCCTGATTCCCCGACCAGAGCGTAGGTCTCGTTTTCCCGAACGGAAAACGACACGTCGCGCACGAGGTATTCTCGGCAACTTGTCTCAGATAAAGCGATGGATAAGTGTTTGACTTCAAGCACGGCGCCTCCCGCGTTTGGCTCTCGGATCGAAAACTTCCCGAACTCCGGAGGCAAACAAATTGGCACTTAAAACCAGAGCAACCATGAAAAGTAAACTGGCCGCCAAATTCCACCAGACCGTCGGGGTGCGACCCATCTCGGAGGCGGCCGAATTAATCATGCTTCCGAACGAAGCCATTGCCGGGTCAACACCCACACCGACATAACTTAAGACAGCCTCGTAAAGTACGATGCCCGAAAAATCCAGCACGGCCACGATGAGCACGATGTGAGCCACATTCGGGAATATGTGGCGCGCCATGATGCGAACGGGCGAAACACCGAACGATTGGGCCGCCGTAATAAAGTCCGTTTCCGATAGCTTCATCGTCTCGGCGCGCAAAAGACGCGCAAGGCCCGCCCAACTCGTAACGCCGATAATCGCCGAAAGCGAGAAGAGCCGCAAGTCCGCACGCTCAAGCCCTGTTTGATAAAGCGAGGGATTGGTGTCGATGAAAACCTGAATCATGAGAACGGAGGCAGCAATCAAGAGAACCGACGGAATGGACGTAATCGTCGTGTAGATGTACTGAATGACATCATCGACACGCCCTTTAAAGTACCCGGCGGCAATCCCGAAGATAATCGCAGGCGGCAACATACAGGCCGTTGCCAAAGAGCCGATGACAACTCCGGTGCGAACGGATTTGACGGCACTTAAAAGAACATCGTTTCCGACGGCATCGGTCCCGAAAATGTGCCAGGAAGGCCACAGGCCCCAGAGAAGCCCCGCTACAAAAAACGCGCCCGTCCAAACCCAAAGAATCGGGTTTAAAGGGTTTTGAGAACCCGTTAGACGCCGAATACTTTGAAATAGGCTTTCTGTCTTTTTGCGTCGCAAGACGGCAAGAGCGCTTAAAAGAAGGACACTGAATCCGAGGCCGACTGCTGCCCCGCACCCGAAATCGGTGGCCAAGGCCGTTCCCTTCTCCTCGGGGGACACGTCGGGCGACGCTCCCTTAAGTCGCGCAAAGCGACGCACGGGCTTTTGGTCGACAAGCGCCGAGGTCTTATCAAAATCAAAGAGCGAAAAGGGCGCCGAGTAACTGCGTTCGGTGCCGGCAATGTGTTCGCCCACAAAATAGTCCAAAACCGAAACCGTCTTGGGCGCATAGGCAACAACGCCCGTGGGACCGACGTCTAAGCGCGGTCTGAAATGCACGGAGTCGGCTAAAGCCACGGCAAAAAAGACACTTAAAAGACCGGCGCAAAAAAGCGCTGTTTTATTTCCGGCGAGTTTTTTCCACCGGGCAGCAAGTTCCGGGGTGCACGCCGCATGCCGCGCATAAAGTGCTATCGCGAGAACAATCGCCCAAATCACGGCATCGGTGTAAAGAAAGACAAAGCGCGGCATAGCTTTCACTCCCCCTACTTAAACCGTATCCGCGGATCGACCAACGCGTAGGTAATGTCCGTAAGCGTCACCCCCACGACATAGGCCACCGTCCCCAAAAAAACCATAGCACGGACAATCGAAAAATCCTGCGCATTAATCGCATCGATCGTGTATGACCCCAAGCCCGGGATGGCAAAAAAGTTTTCCATCACCAGGGAACCCATAAAAAGCAACGGAATCACCGAAATCGTGCTCGTTAAAATCGGGAGCAGTGCATTTCGTAAAACGTGACAGAAAAGCACGCGCTCTTCGCTAGCGCCCTTGGCACGCGCCGTTCGCACGTAATCTTTGCCGACTTCTTCTAAAAAAAGCGACCGGTAAAGGAGTGCATCGCTTCCTAAGCGCGAGAAAACGCCGATCAGAACCGGTAGGAGTAGGAAGGGAACCATCCCCCATCCGCCCTCGAACCCGGAAACGGGCACAAGGCGCAGTGTGCGTGAGAAAAGCCATTGTCCGAGGATAATGTAAAAAAGCCCGGAAACACTCATCACAAGGACGCTGAAGGTCACGCCGGCCCACTCAAGGCGCGTGCGCCTTACAAGCACCAGTAAAAGCGAAAACACAATGACAACAACAAGGCCCAAGATAAAAGTCGGCACGGCAAGAGCTAAAGAGGGTCCGATGCGCTCGGCAATTTCGCGATTGATGCTGCGACCGGCATCCGAAAGACCGAAGTTGCCTTTTAAAAGCGGAACCGACCGCGTGTAAAACACCGTTTCGGTCACCTTCTTGGCACCCGTTTGCGCCCCGTTCCAATACAGCGGCAAATCGTAGCCGTGCGCGTTTTTCCAGCTCGCAATGAGTTCGGGCGTAACGTATTTGCCCCCGAGAGAGAGCCTTGCCATATCATCCGGCGTATTGACGGAAAAAAAGAGGGCAAACGTAATCAGGTTCACGCCGAGCAAAATCAACACCCCGTAAAAAGCACGACGAAGGACATAAGCAATCACGGCGCGCTCCTTGAAGACACTTTGCGACGGGCACGCGCCCTTAAAACATGACGCACCCCGAGCAAAAAGAGAACAATCAGACCCACAATCACGCCCAAAGGCCACAGTATCGGTCGATTCCAAGCCCGAACGGCCGCTTCGCGTTCGGCGGCATCAATACCGATATACATAAGGCGGTCTTGGATAATTTGCGTTGGTTTTAAATTTTTCACCCAGTGGTGTGAGGCGGCGACGGCCGTCGAGAACGTCCCGAAACTCCACGGAGCATCTTCCTGCACAATCGAAATCATCCGATCGATGAGACGAGCTTTTTCCGGCCCGTCCTCCAAATACCGCATCCTCTCAAAGAGGCGATCGTATTCGGAATTCACGTAGTTCGAAGCATTTTCCCCGCCGTAAGCAACTTTGCCGTTTTTCCCGTACAGGAGAAAAAGAAAGTTTTCTGCATCCGGGTAATCCGCAAGCCACCCCCAGACATAGATCTGGGCAGCTCCCTTTTGCATCTTATCCTGAAAGCGGTTGTAGTCAGTCGCTCGAATTTCCAATTGAATACCGAGTGCGGCAAATTGCCGCGTAACCCACTCCAGGTACGCACGAGATCCGGCAGCTGCCCCTTGCCAATCAAAATTAAGAACCAAGGGTTGCCCGGTTTTGGCATCGCGCCCGCCCGGGTAGCCTGCTTTTATCAGAAGGCGCTTGGCCTCGGCAAGGGGACGCCGTGTCACGCGCCCGTCAGACCCTTTTTTGTACACTACGGGATTAAAAGCAGCAGGCGAATCGATTCGCCACCCGAAAAACCCGGGCGGCAAAGGGCCGGCCGCTGCCATGCCCTGCCCGACGTTAAAAATCGAGATTTTTTCTTCCCAATTGAGTGCGATGCTGATGGCTTGTCGCAAGAGCCGATTGCGGCGCGCATGACTTGCCGTCTTTCCGCCCCCGACAACGGGGTCAAGCCAATTAAAGCCCAAGTACGTGATGTTCGAACCGACGGTTTTGGGAAACTGCAAACGACGCTCTTGATAGAGCTTTCCCTTTTCCGGGTTATCTAAGGCTGCTGTAATAAATCCCTGTCCGACATCCAAGCGCGTAATTTCCGGGCTGTCATAAAAGCCCTGTAAAAACTTAGATGTTGTCGGGACCGATTCTTTTTCAATCGTCAGCACAATGCGGTCCGAGAGCGGAAGCTTTTTGCCGCAATCTTTTAAAAAGCCCGCTTTCTCATCGCTTTCCTCCCCTTCGCACGGATAAAGCACCGTATGAAAAAGCGGGTTTTTCTTTAACACGTGTTCGCGGTTTTGGCGTGAGACGGCCATGTAATAGGGCCCGGTCCCCACGGGCCAGGATGCCAACGTGATATTGCCTTCTTTGAGTTCTTCATTGGCGTAAAACGCTTCGGCTTCCCACGGAACCGGAGCAAAAAAGCTCATCGCCAACCAATTGGAAAACTGCGGGTATTTGCCTTTGACATCGATTTGAAACGTCATACGGTCAAGGGTACGAACACCCTCTAAAGGTTCGCTTCGAAGGTCAAGCCAAGAGGAGCGATTTGTCGCTTCCTTTTTCCCCAACCTGCGGGAAAGATCGATGAGCCCGGGCATATGTTCGCCCAACACACGCAAAACGGGCGAAACAAGGCGCGGGCTTGCCATGCGCTTGATGGCATAGACAAAGTCATCGGCCACAAGTTCCCGCGTGTCTTTGTAAGGAAGGTCAAGGGGACCGGAAAGCGACGCCGCTGTCTTTTCCGGCAAGTCGTGGTAGCGGAAAGCCCCTGTCTTATCTTTGGCAAATGCCGGGTGAGGGGCAAAGAAAATCCCCGGTTTCACTTTCAGGGTGTAGCGACTGACGGCAATGGACGAGGCCGGCGCATTGTGCGGAAGAGCCTTCCCGTCCCGATCGAAATATTCGGGGGTAACAACACGCTCAACCGAACGCGCCTCAAGCGTAAAGGGACGCTTGAGGTAGTGGTAGGCATACGGGGGTTCGTACGTTAAGTACACGAAAACGCTTTCGCCCTGCGAGTAGGAAACTTGGGGATCTAAGGTTTTAGGGCTTAAGGAAAACGTCGAAAAGATTGTGTTCGTGGCGTATTCGGAAACCGGGCGCGGTGCGTTTAGGACATCGCGGCAGCCCGAAAGCGCAACAAGCCCCACGGCCCCTAGGAGCACGGCAAAGCCGCGTAGCCCTCGTTTTCCCTTCACGCTTACCCCCGTTACGTTGACAAAATCAAACGGTTTTTCAAACAAAACTACACGGCTATTCAATATACTTTCGCTTTGTCCCGATTGCAATGACGCCGGCTTTAAGAACAGGCGGCGTGCTTTTCTTTTTTTACGTTGCCCTTCGGGGAACCTTTTTTCACTGAGCATGACTAATCCGATTCCTTCACTGACAACGCGGGTCTATTGGGAAGATACCGATGCGAGCGGCATCGTTTACCACGCCAATTACATCCGTTGGATGGAGCGCGCCCGCTCGGAGTGGGCAAGGTCCTTAGGGATGAACCAAGATGCGCTCCTTACCGAAAGCCACCGTGCGCTGGTCGTGGCCAATCTGGCCATTGCCTACAAACGCCCGGCACATTTGGATGACACCGTGACGGTGCGCACGCGCTTGATTGCCCTTAAAACCGCCTCGTTTGTGGTCGAGCAAACCGTTTGGCGTGAACAAACGCTGTTAACGACGGCTAACGTGCGTTTAGGCTATGTCGATACGCTCACCGGGCACCCCGTTGCCTTTTCCCCAGACACTCTTACGCTCTTTAAGTCTTACCTCGCATCGGAGGACGAACAATAATGAATGCTTCCGCTGATATGTCCATTGTCACCTTGGTGATGAATGCCTCGCCTGTCGTTCAGTGTGTGCTCGCGGTTTTGGTGATCGCAAGTCTGGCCAGTTGGGCGACGATTTTCAGTAAATGGATCGTGCTCTCGCGCACACTGCGCCAAACCGAAGAATTCGAGCAGCGCTTTTGGTCGGGAGCCAATTTAACCAAGCTCCTGGAGACAGCGACCTCGCGAACCAATCGCACGAGTTCCGAAGAGCGCATCTTCGTGGCCGGTATGACCGAGTTTTTAAAGCTTTCGGACAAACCGGAAGCCGAAATGCTCTCGGGCGTGCGTCGCGGCATGAGTGCGGCCTTTCAGCGTGAAATCGACGATTTGGAGCGCGGGCTTCCCCTTTTAGCCTCCATCGGATCGGTTTCGCCCTATATCGGTCTATTCGGGACAGTCTGGGGCATTATGAATGCCTTTACGGGCCTATCGACCTTAGAAAACGTCTCGCTTGCCGTTGTGGCCCCGGGCATCGCCGAAGCGCTCGTGGCAACGGCAATCGGTCTATTTGCCGCCATTCCGGCAACGGCCGCCTACAACACTTTTGCCACGCGTCTTGACCGTATCACGAATCGATTTGATAGTTTCTCGGAAGAATTCATGAACATTCTGGCGCGCCAGCGCTAAGCGCGAGGAGTTCCCTATGTCCTTAAGGTCTCTTGGCAAACACACGCGCCGACGCATGATGAGCGAGATGAACGTCGTGCCGTACATCGACGTCATGCTCGTCTTGGTTGTCATCCTCATGGTCGCGGCGCCCTTTGTCAATCCCTCGGTCGTCAATCTTCCGAGCGTGCAAAAAGCGAGCAAGGCCCCCGATAAACCCGTGGAAGTCATCGTCCACGCGGACGGCAAAATTTCGGTTCGCGCAGGAAAAAGCCTTGTTCCCGTGACAATCGGAACCCTTGTTGAACGCGTCAAATCGCAGGGCTCGCTTCAAACCACACCCGTTGTCATTGCTGCCGACAAAGACGTCAATTACGGTAAAGTCATCGACGTGATGAAGATGCTGCAAAAAGCCGATGTGGCTCGTGTGGGTCTTGCCCTGCAACTGGAAAACTCCAAGCGCTAGGAAATAAGCGATGGCTGACGAGAAGAAAACCGCAACGCCTTTAAAGGCCAAAAACGAGCGCATCACCGACAAACCCTTAGGGTTTGTCGCGGCGCTTGCTGCGCACGCGGTTTTAATCTTCGGTCTTGTCACCGTCTTTCAGTGGAACACGGAACCCGTGACCTTTACCGCCGAGCTTTGGGCTCCGGAAAACGCCAGTGCCGAAGCTTTAACGCCTAAGCCCCGGGAAAAAGTTGTGCCCGAAGAGACGCCGATTACAAAGCCGACACCCGAAGAGATTCAGGAGCGCATCGACCGTGAAGCGCAAATTCGCATCGCGGAAGAAGAAAAGCAAAAGAAGCTGGAAGAACTGGCGCGCAAAAAGCTCCAAGAAGCACGGCGCCTTGAGGAACAAAAACGCGCTTTGGAAGCCAAAAAGAAACGCGAAGAAGCAGAAAAGCGGCGCCAAGAAGAACTAAGGAAAGAGGAACTTGCGCGCATTCTCGGCGCCGCCCCGGTTAAAAATGCCGAACGCGTCGGGAAAACGACGGGCGACATGCGTGTGACAACCCCCCATGCCGGCATGTCCGGGCAAGCCAATTACGTGGCGAAAGTGATTGCCATGCTCCGTCCGCGGATTATCTTCCAGGTTCCTCCGGGACTAAAAAGCGGCGAGCGCCAGGCGGTCTACACGGTCTACCTACTTCCCGACGGCTCACAGGCCAAACCTCCGACCTTAGAGAAAAGCTCGGGGCTTCCGGCTTTCGATGCCGCGGTGGAAAGCGCCATTCGGTGGTGTAACCCCTTCCCGCCCGCCGAGGCCGGAAAGGCCCTTCCGAGGACCATCCAGATTACGTTCGACCCCGTGGAAAGCAGCCGCTAGTTTTAGTAGTAGCAATGGGGCGAGGCAATCGTGTCGACAACGGTCAACCACGCGGCAAGTTTTTTATTCTCTTGAGTAAAGGGCCGCAAAGCATCGATCGGAACAAAGAGCTCCGTGCCGCCCGCAAGAGTCCGTGTCGGGAGCGTTCCTCGGATATGAAAAGCCGCCAGAAGAGACGCTTTTTCCGCATACCGCACACCGCCTGCTTGCACGAGGCGACAGACACTGTCATCGGCGCGAATATCGTCATCAATTTCCACGTATTCGGGATTGCGTCGTGTGGCTAAATACGCCCAAAGGAAGGGCCAGAGGATAAAGGCAAGCCAAAAGGGGGCCGTCAAAGTCCAGGCAAGCCACCCCGTTCCCCCTTGCGTGTCCTCAAAGACGAAAATACCTCCGATAAAAAGCCAGGCGCTCCACGCAAGCCACATCGTGCGGGATTTTTCACGACTGATTTTCTGTTTACGGCGTGCCATGTTCGGTTTCTCCTAACACACGGGCGCGCAGTTGTCCGCACCCGCCTTCGATCTCTTGAGCAGCGCTTTCGCGAAGCGTTGCCACAAAACCCTTTTCGCGCAAAATCGTAATAAGGTCTTGCATGTGCGAGGCCGCAGGTCGACGAAAAGGTGAGCCCGCGACGGCATTAACGGCGATGAAATTGACCATCGCCCAATGCGAATCTAAAAGATCCGCAAGGCGCCTAACTTCCTTCTCACTGTCGTTGACGCCTTCAATCAGCGTCCACTCGATTTGCGCCGGGTATTTGGTTTTTTGCGCATAGTCAAGGGTTCTTTCAATGAGTTCTTGCACGGAGATAGCGGGCGCATGCGGCAAAAGGCGCCGGCGTTTCGCTTCATCTGTTGTATGAAGGCTTAACGCAAAGGCCGGTTTTACGGACCAAGTCGGCATAGCATCAAAAAGACGCCTGTCACCGACAGAAGAAATCACAATCTCCTTGTGAGCCATTCCAAGAGCATCCCCCAAGAACCGCACGGCCTCGGCGACGTTTTTAAGGTTGTGCGACGGCTCGCCCATGCCCATGAAAACCACCTTTTTAAGGCGCGGATTGATACGCAACGCCTCGCGCACCTGAAAGACGATTTCGGCACTCGTAAGTTGACGAATGAGACCGCTTTTGCCCGTTGAGCAAAACAGGCACCCGACGGCGCACCCGACCTGAGTGGAAACGCAAAGCGCATCTCGCGGCAGCAAAACCGTTTCCACGCACTGCCCGTCCTGTAGACCGATTAAAAGCTTACAAGGAGCACCCGTGCCCTGCGCAACAATCACATGTCCGAACGAGTCGAGGTTCTCTTGCAAAGTCGGAATTGTTTCTCGCAACGACTTCGGGTAGGCGCCCCAGGCCGGAGCGTCCCATGAGGCGCGTCCGAACCACGCCCGAAAAATATGACGAATGTGCGAGTTCTTGGCGCCTGAAAGACGCAAGTCGTGCTCGATTTGACCGATGGAAGCGATGTTACGTGTCGGCATCCGCAATCCCGAGTTCTTTGAGTTTGCGCGTGAGTGTGTTACGCCCGACACCGAGTTTTTTCGCCGCGAGAATGCGCTTTCCGTGCGTCTGATCTAACGCAGCCCGGTAAAGCACCGTTTCAAAGTCGCGCGTCAAGGAATCCATCACGTTGCTTTTCCCGTTATGAAGCGCCGCGTCGACGGCACATCGCAGGGACGCTTTCCAGTCGCCGGCGCCGCCTGCCCAATCCCCAGTTGGTGCATCGGGAAGATTTTCTGAAGCAAACTCCGAGGGAAGGTCCTGCGCTTCAATCACTTGCGAGGGAGCCATAACCGTGAGGTAATTACACAGGTTTTCAAGTTGCCTGACATTGCCCGGGAAAGGAAATGTCTGAATGCGTTCACAGGCTTTCTCGGATAGGTACTTTTTTTCTGTCTTAAGGCTTGTGGCTGCAAGCGATAAAAAGTGTTCGGCTAAGGCCGGAATGTCCTCGGGGCGATTGCGCAAGGGCGGTAAGCGTAAGCGAATCACATTTAAGCGGTGGTACAAATCTTCACGGAAAAGTCCTTCGCGCACCCGCTCTTCTAAGTTTTGGTTTGTTGCGGCAATCACGCGCACATCGGCGTGAACTAAAGTTTTGCCGCCCACACGATAAAAACTGGCATCCGATAAAACGCGCAAGAGTTTGGTTTGCATCGGCATCGGCATATCGCCGATTTCATCTAAAAAGAGCGTTCCGCCTCGGGCCTGTTCAAAGCGGCCGATGCGCTGCTCGCTTGCACCCGTAAACGCACCTTTTTCGTGCCCGAAAAGTTCGCTCTCTAATAGGTCGGCGGGAATGGCCGCCGTGTTAATCGCAATAAAAGGCGCATTTTTGCGCGGACTATGCCGGTGAAGGGCGCGAGCGACAAGCTCTTTTCCCGTACCGCTTTCGCCTGTAATCAGAACCGTCACATGGCTTTGAGAGAGGCGCCCGATGGCTCGAAAGAGCTCTTGCATCGCAGGCGACTGCCCGACGATTTCCGAAACAAGCGCCGGGACCTGCTCTTTGGGCTTAGGGCCGTTGCGGCACGCTTCTTCGCCGGCGCGTTTAATGAGGCTTACCGCTGCCGTGATATCAAAGGGTTTCGCCAGGTACTCGTAAGCACCCCCCTCAAAAGCCGTCACGGCACTTTCCAGGTCTCCGAATGCGGTCATGATGATGACAGGAAGTTCCGGATATTTTTCTTTGACGCGACGCAAGAGATCCGTCCCCGTCATGCCGGGCATGCGAATATCGGTCACAAGCACCGAGGGCCGCTCCTCGTTAAGAGCTGCAAGGACCAAGGAAGCATCTTCAAAGAGGCGGTAATCTACCCCTTCGCGCTCTAAGGCTTTACCTAAAACCCAGCGAATCGAACGATCGTCATCGGCTATCCAAATCGAAGACATTTAGTGTCTCTCCTCGCTCGGTGTTGCAAGCGGAAGCAAAATCCGAAAATCCGTGCCTCCCGCTTCGCTTTCAAGTTCCACCTCGCCCCCGTTACGCTCGGCATAGGTACGAACAATCGAAAGACCCAGGCCTGTGCCGTGCGCTCGGGTAGTTACAAGCGGATAAAAGATTTTTTCGCGGATTGCAGGATCAATACCCGGGCCGTTATCGATGACATCGATGACAACCGCCAAGCGGCAACGGCGACGCCGAATCACAACGCCGCGCGCCACGCGGGTTTTGAGCGTAATGCGTGCCGAACCGGCAGCGATTTCTTTTTCCATCGCTTGTGCGGCATTCCGCATCAAATTTAAAAAGATTTGCGTCAGTTGCTCGCGATCGGCCTCAAATGTCGGAAGCGACACATCGTAATCGCGCACAACCGTAAGGCCGGCGGGAAACTCAGCTGACACGAGATTACGCACGCTCTCGAGAATCTCATGTAAGTTCACGTTTGTTACGTGTCGTTCGTCTCGATAAGGCTCCAAAAGGCGATCGACAAGCGCACGCAGGCGATCGGCCTCGCGAATAATGACGCCGGTAAATTCCCGAAGAGCAGGATCGGGAAGTTCGGTCTCAAGAAGCTGCGCCGCTCCGCGAATGCCCCCTAAGGGGTTTTTTATCTCGTGCGCCAGGTTGCGTAAGAGCACGCGACTTGCGTCATTTAATCCCTCTTTTTGTTCCTGGCGATCCAAGGTAAAAGCTTGTTCGGCCTCGCTCATTTCCAAGAGAAGCTTTCCGGGCTCCGGGAGCGAAAGAACGGCAAGTACCGAACTTTTCGGGGTGCCTGCAACAGGACTTAGCCGCACGAGAGCACTGCAGAGCGAGGCCTTCTCGGCATCGGCATGTAGCGCCCGAATCCACGTCTTTAAAGGCGGGAAAAACTGTGCTGCATCGGTCCCGATTAGGTTCTTACCCGAGGCGCCGAAAAGCGTCTCGGCTGCCTCATTGCACCAAAGGATGAGCCCGGCGTTGTCCATGAGAACAACGCCCGTTGCAAGAGACTGGCTTAAAAGCTTTGCGCTATCCGGCCTCATCGCTCCACAGCCTTATTCCGTGTCCGCTAGAGCGCGAAATACATCGCGTATTCACAAGGTTGCACCGTCTGGCGGTACTGCGAAATCTCGTGACGCTTTAACTCCAAGTAACTATCGATTAAATCGTCGGAGAACACCCCGCCTCGGGTTAAGAACTCGCGGTCGACATCGAGCGCATCGACGGCCTCTTGCAAGTCGGCACAGACGACGGCAATCTTGGCGTTTTCTTCGGGCGGCAGGTCATACAGATTCTTAGTTGCCGGGTCACCCGGATCGATCTTGTTTTGGATACCGTCAAGGCCTGCCATGAGCATTGCCGAGAACGCAAGATAGGGATTGGCCAAAGGATCGGGGAACCGCACTTCCACACGACGCGCTTTTTCTCCCGAGACATGCGGAATACGAATCGAAGCCGAGCGATTACGCGCCGAATAAGCAAGTTTCACCGGCGCTTCAAAACCCGGCACAAGGCGCTTGTAAGAGTTCGTCGACGGGTTGGTAATCGCATTGAGCGCGCGCGCATGGCGAATGATGCCGCCGATGTAGTAAAGCGCCATGTCCGAAAGACCCGCATACCCGTTACCGGCAAATAAGTTCTTTCCGCCCTTCCAAATCGACTGATTCACATGCATACCCGATCCCGCATCCCCGGTGATGGGCTTAGGCATAAAGGTGGCCGTTTTGCCGTATGCAGCGGCGACGTTCCAAACCGTGTACTTGAGAATTTGGTTCCAATCGGCGCGTTCCACGAGCGTAGAAAAGCGCGTTCCGATTTCACATTGGCCGGCGCCGCCGTTTTCGTGGTGGTGGATTTCGCAAGGAACCCCCTGTTGCTCCAAAAGCGTCATCGCCTCGGAGCGAATATCAGTCAAACTATCGACGGGAGCGAGCGCCAAATATCCGTGCTTGGTGCGAGGACGGTGGCCGAGATTGCCGGCATCGTAGTCGATGTGACTGGACCACGCGCCCTCGTCGCTACGAATCTTAAAGAACGTGTTTTGCGGCTCACAGCCCCACGTCACACCGTCCAAAATAAAGAACTCGGGTTCCGGCCCGAAATACGCTTTGTCGCCGATTCCCGTAGATTTAAGATAGCTTTCCGCACGGTGCGCAACCGAGCGCGGATCGCGCGAATATCCGTTACCGGTATCGGGCTCAATCACATCGCACGTTAAAACGAGCGTGTCGTGCTCGCGAAACGGATCCATATGCGCCGTATTCGGGTCGGGAACGAGCAGCATGTCACTTGCCTCAATCCCCTTCCAGCCCATCATCGAGGAACCGTCAAAGGGTTGACCGTCTTCAAAAAGGGCTTCCGTTACGTGAGAGGCCGGCACCGTCAGATGCTGCTCTTTGCCCAATGTATCCGTAATACGCAAGTCGACGAACTTGACGTCGTTGTCTTCAATGAGTTTGATTACCTCAGCCGGTGTCGTCATCGTGCAAATCCTTTTGGTCTAAAAACAAGTTTTCTTTCAAAAACAGAACAAAGCGGCAATCCGTCTTGCCGCAGTGGTGGGACATATTGTAAATGCTCATGCCCCATCTTGGGGCGTATCTGCTTTCAAATTCAATCCATTCCTTCTCCCCATTGAAGATTCTCATAAAAAAAGCAGGCAATCGTGTGAAAAAACACATAATGCCTGCCAGATACAAGAGGGGAATTCATCAAAAAAAGAAAATTTATAGCCTGCGATACTCCTTATATTTTTCAAAAAGGGCCTCAAGTTTGTCGCCGTCAGTCATATTCAGAGGGTTAAAAAGTTCGTCCAGAACGGCATCTGGGAGAACTTTGAGCGCCTTCGCTGCTTCTTTGCAGGTCACATCATGATCAATGGCATAGTGTGCAACCTTGGTGCCTACTTCGTACCCGAGCAATGTCGAAACCATTGTTGCCAGCGATGTGGACTCTTCGGTCATCGAACGGCACCTGTCACGATGGATGTACATCTTCGCAAGTGCATTTTTCTCGAAAAGGGCAACAGCATGCATTAGAATTTCTGACGATTCAATAAAAAGTTTGAAAGGAACTCCAGAGGTAGCCCCCATTTCAAGCCACCCGGATTGAAGTCCTTGGACAAGCCCAGCCTGATTAGCGATGACCTTTTCACACGCCCCGATTAAGCAATCGGGGATACTGCGGCGATTTTCTTCACTCTCATAGGCATCCTCCAAATCGATTTCACCGAGTCCACAACGCGGACCGGAGGACATGAACATTAGGTCGCGTCCCATGCGCCAGAGAACGAGTGCAGCACACTCAATCTGCGAATAAGCGCGCAAAAGATCGTCTGTAGCTCCCATCGTCTCAGGAAGATTTTCAGCAAGCTTCATCTTACGTCCGAGAACTTCCGAGAGGTGTCCGGTGATGATTTCACGATACCCGGGCTGGGCTCCCATCCCCGTTCCGATAGCCGTTCCGCCCAGACAGGAAATATTCCACGAGGAACGTTCTTCACGAATCTTTGAGACACATCGATTAACTGCATGTGCATAAGAAGAAAATGTCATACCGAATGTCACAGGAAGCGCGTCCTGTGCGAGCGTACGCCCCATCTTAACGGCATCGGCGTACTCCCTGGCTTTAGCCTCAAGCATCGTTGCGAGACGTTCGAGAATTTCGCTTACCTGAGACAGATACTCATAAACCAAAATGCCTTTTGCCGTGGGTGCAACATCCCCGGTTGACTGGCTCATATTAACGTGCGTATTGGTCGTAATCGGACCGACCTTGTTGCCGGTAAGAATTTCGTTGGCACGGTGCGCAATAACCTCATTGACTCCCATATTAAGAGGTGTACCGGGACCGCGAAAGATATTGACCGTAAACTGCCCCTTGAACTTCCCGGCAATAATTTCGCGTGCGGCCTTTTCAATCGCATCGGCATACTCCGGCTTTAAGGCCTTGACTTCGCTGTTGGCTCGGGCGCAAGCAATCTTACACAGGGCAACGGCCTTAATGGACTCCGGGTAGTCATCCAGCGTACGCAGCCCGATATCGTAGGCACGCGTGCTGCGCATCGTCATGATCCCATAATAGGCCTCATCAGGGACCTGCATCTGACCGAGTCCGTCTTTTTCAATTCGCATTTTTTAATTCCTCGGATGTTTTGTTCTAAATGTTGCAAACAACTGCGCGGAAGACTCCGCATTCGCTAAGGCGACCGGTGAGAAAAGCACATCAACTTCCTGCTCAGTAAGAAGTTTTTCTTCCATGCAGACTGTTGCAACACTCTTAGCAGTTCTGACAGCTTGAGTACGGATACGTTTTTCCGTTTCACTTCCGAAAAGAATTCCGACAACATGAGAAAGAGCCAGGGAGTCCTTGACCCGATTCGCACAGAATTCGGCATTAATCTCCAATCCTCGAATGCAAAGTTCCGTCAATTGATGCAAAGCCCCCTTCAAAAGCGAAAGGCTTTCCGAGACAGCGGCGTAGGCATCCGAAGCGAACGTATCGACATCAAGCGAGAGATCATTGCAAGTCAGTGAAAGCATTGTGTCGTTGGCAAAGACTTGTTGCATAACCTGCAACACCAACTCGGGCATCAGGGGATTTAATTTCCCCGGCATGATGGAAGATCCCGGAGCTACAGTCGGAAGTACGAATTCACGGTATCCGGTTCTTGGGCCGGATGAGAAAACGTAAAGATCGTTGGCAACCTTTCCTACGGCATAACCGATTTCCTTAACCGCCCCCATTAAGGCAAGCATTCGACCGTGTCCCTGATAAATTCCGAAAAAAGCACTATCGGAGACGGCTGAAGGTGACTGTGCCGCATAGACAGGAAGATTCGTTATCACACGAAGTGCTTCATAGACTGCACGGCGATAGCTCGGAGAGGCTCCTAACCCGGTGCCGAGCACCGTTCCGCCGAGAACAAGTTCGAGTTGTTCCGGCAAAAGCATTTCAACATGCTTGCGAGCACGCATAAGGCTTGCTTTCCATCCGGCAATGACTTGCCCGAAAGTCATCGGGACACTATCACGTTGTCCGATACGACCGCAGCGCACACAAGCAGAAAAACGAACGGCATTTTCTTCCAGAGCTTCTTCCAGTTCACGAACACTCGCGAGCATGAACAAAACATGACGATAAAGAGCAATACTTTGTGCGCTTAGGAGTACATCATTGGAAGACTGAGAGTAATCAAGTTCCTCACGACTGACTCCTTCGGAAAACTCGATAATCATTTCATCTATGGTCGAAGCGATCACGTTAAACGGCGCATTTTTTTCGACATTCGCCTTCCGAGTGGCTTTTCCAGCAATCAGTCTCTCGCAAGCCAAGCGAATTACTTCAGCCTTTTCCCGACTTAACAAACCGGTTGTGCAATTGGCCTCCGCACAGGCTTTCTTAATCTCGAAAAGAGCTCGGAGCAGTTCTTTGTCTTCATATAACATCGGTGTACAGGATGCCAGCCGTATCGGCTCCTTTCTACCGAGGACCTCTTGCGAGCTATCAGATTCGTTTATTGTCATAACGAACGTTCCTTTGAAAACATCCCGCTATTTTCGGCGGGTTTTTATGTAAATGGGGTTGTTCACAAAAATGAGGAGAATCACTGAGAAGAGAACGAAAGCGATTCCGAAAATCGTTCGCAGTGAGCAGTTTTCACCCAAAAGAAGAATTCCGATAAGCGCCGCCCCCATGGGCTCAGCCAGTCCGAGAGAGGCACTAAGACTTGCTGAAGTGCGGCGCAATCCTGCCAGAATCAATGTGTAGGCAAGCGCACAATTTACAAGTCCGAGCATGACAACGCTCAAAAGTCCCGAACCCGTAAAAATCCAAGCAACGTCATTGAAAAAGAAAAACGGGATAAAGAGCATCCAGGCAATCAAAGACACTAAAGCAACGGCACTTTCGGGCGGATTGGTCGGATCCGCATTAAGACGGCTTCCGACAATAAGCGTTACCGCCGAGCAGAATCCCGCTCCCAACGGACAGAGAAAATGCGTCAGTGAAGCATTCTCCGACTGTATTGGATTTAACAAGACGATTCCTGCAATCGCAATTGCTGTTGCGACATACCAAAGCCCAGTTGGACTTTTACCGCGAACAATGCGTTCGAGAATGGCTGTAAAAATCGGACTCGATGCAATAGCGACTGTCACACCGACAGACATCCCGACAAGACAGATCGATTCGAACAGACAGATCTGAAACCCCCATAATCCGAGAGCATATAAGAAAACATTTTTCTTATTCCACCCGTGAAGCGGAAAGGATCTTCGCGTCACTTTAAGCCAAAAAAACAGGAAGACGGCTCCGATGAACATTCGGCAACCTGCCAAGGTCATCGGCGTTGACTGTAAAGGGGCATAGGTCACCCAAATTCCGTTTGTTGCAAAGAGAAGATTGCCGCACAAAAGGAACAAGGGACCTGAAAAATTTGTAACACCATTTCTCATGATGCCGCAACGATGACACAGCGCGTTTTGCACAGCCAGAAGCTTCGTTTTCACACATACAGAGTATGAGAAAAAGATTATCTGATGGCCATCGCCACCCGTAGAAGGAACAATGCACTCGTCGGTTTCCAACTTGCTTTCGGAAACGACTTTCACCGGAAGAAAATCAACCAGGAATAAGGAGACAACTCTTATGAAAAAGACCCTTTGGACGTTTGCCGCTCTCAGTGCTGCAGTTGCCGGGGCTAACGCTGCGCAAGTTTCGGTCTACGGAACAATCGATCTTGGCATCGGGTACCTTTACCAAAATAACGGGACAAAATCTTTCAAAATTTCCGACAGCCAGCAGACAATGGATCGTATCGGATTGCGTGGTACCGAAGAAATTGCCGACGGCATCACGGTCGGCTTTATCCTCGAAAACGGCTTCCATTCCGATAGCGGTAAATTCGCAGATTCCACGCGCCTTTTTAACCGCGAAGCGACACTTTATGTGCAAGGCAAATTCGGCAAACTCGGTTTCGGTCGCATCGGTGAGTTCCGTAGCGGCAACGGCTCTTGGTGTCTTTACGGCGCTGCCATCGCTCCGTTTAGCACTGCATGGGGCGATGCCATTCCCGGACACCGTGCCGTCATGGCAGGCTCCTGGGGAAGGTTAGACAATGCCGTTGCCTACAAAACACCGACCGTCGCCGGCTTTACGGGTTACATGCAGTACTCCGGCGGCATTGACGGAACAGCAACAACCGAAGAAAACAACACCAAAACAAATCGTTATTACTCCGCAGCTCTGAGTTACCGCAACGGACCGCTCTACGCTATTGTTATCGGTGATAAATACGATACAAAATCATTCGGCGAAACAAATGTGAAAGACCCGATTACGGTAAGCGGTGCCGTAACCTACGAAACCTCTTTGGGAAAACTCTTTTTTGATGCACAGTACTTTAAGGAGGCACGCATCGGACGCAATCCGATTAAGGTTGACGGATTTGATTGCAAAACAACCTCAGGATACGTTGACGGTTTCGGCCTTAATGCCGGAATAAAAGCTCCTGTCCCGACCGGTTTTGTCTACTCAAACATTGGTTTTATGAGTGCGAAAAAGAACGGGGATCATGATAAGACCTTAAAGCGCTATACGATTGCTCTTGGCTATCAACACATGCTTTCTAAACGAACCTTCGCTTATGCAGGTGCCGGTTACTACCAGGACGTTTATGCTAGCAATGCAGGTGTTTCCGACGGAAAATCCGTGAACGTCATCACCGGTATCGTTCACTCGTTCTAATCGAGAAGATTCCCTCTCACGATGCAGGGGAGAGATTCCTACATGGACCTCTCCCCTTTCTTATCAATCGTATCGGCAATCTCCAGTCCCGCTTATGTCTTTGTTGGGCGAACTAACACTTATTCACAAACAAGGAGTTTTGAGGTAAAAGACTTTGAAACACCATCAAGGAAAAATTTTGTGTCTTTCAGCTCCCATGCCGTCGTAAATTTGAAGGTAGGGCCGAACCCAAGGTGCAATAGCAAGGGTCTTTGGAACAATTGTCATCAAGATTATTTCAGAGAGAATTCTTGAAACATCTTCGGCCATTCGCACACATTCCTCATTTGTGCGCGTTATGACAAAAAAAATCGCGAGAGGAAACAGGAGCCGGCATCGGAAGAATTCGCACATCCTCAAGATATTGAGAAAAACTGGAAAGCGTCAAAGGTGTCTGCAATGTCCACCCGAATCCATTCGCAATAAAATCAAAAGTCGTTGCATAGTCATCAATAGAAACACGTCCGTTAAAACGAAATTGCAATTTGTTGAAGTAATTGCGGGAAAGTTTTCCGTCCGTAGACTCCGGTGCCCCCAGCAGAAACGGTAAATCCGATTGCACTAATTCTTTCCAAGACGAAATCGGTTTCAGAGTATGTTTCGGAACAATAAAAACCGTCGGTTCCGAGTACAGGAAAATTCGATGCAAATCACTCCTTTCATAGAAAGGAAGTGCGCTTATAAAGATGTCAATATCGTCATTGTCAAAGTCCTTTAAAAGTCGCGGACTTATTCCGCGCAGGACTTTGCAACTTACAAGTTTGTCGTTGTAACGCTCAATAAGCGGTTTCATGACATGGTGCATGAAGGATTCAATGCATCCGATATTGAGCGAGACATTACGTAAGTAATCGTTGGTAAAGCTCCGGTAGAAGTTGTTAAGTGAGAGTGTGTCTCGAATCAAATAGTCATGTAATGCTTTACCCTTGCGTGTCAAGCGAATCGGGCGCGTCGACCTGTCAATAAGACTCATCCCGAGCTCTTCTTCGAGATTTGTGACGTTCTTAGAAACTGCAGACTGGCTGATTCCGAGAATTTTTCCGGCTTCTGAAAACGCTTTCGTCTGCCCGAGAATCAAAAACGAGCAGACCGAAGGCTGAAAGATGCGCTGAAAGATTTTCTTTTCTTGAATCATCTTTTTCTCCGAGAGAATCGGTACACTGCCTCTTAGCCGGGGAAGAAATCCCCGGCTAATGCATACAGTTTAGAAGACGAAGCGAGAAAGAACAAAGGCAATTGCAATCGAAGAAATACAGATGACAAGCCCCGGGCGCATGCTGCTGTGATTGAGCATATAAGAGCCTAGCGTCGTCGATCCTGTCGTATCCAGAGCAACAGACGTGATGAGATTGGGTTGAATCGGGAAGAACCAGACAGCGCACACAGCGGGAGCCAACGCCACGAGGTACGGTGCAGGGACTCCGAGTGTAATGCCGACAGGCATCAATGCTGCCGTTGTTCCGCCCTGGCTCATCAAAATAGCGGCCAGGCCGAAGAGAGCAAAGCCAAACAGCCACGGGTAAGACTGTACGGTCGCACCGAACATCGCAATCATTTCAGCTTTGTGTGCAACAAAGTAGGTATCGGCCATCCAAGCGATACCGAAGCAAACCATTACACCGATCACTCCGCCATTAAAAACACCTGACTTGGCCATAACCGCAGGTTTGACGTTGCAAAGGAACATAATCAGACAACAACCAGTCAGCGAAAGGATTTCAATAGCCTGTGCGACGGAAAGCGTCACCTTTTTTCCTGCAATAACCCACGAGGGCATCAGTCCGCGGAAAGAACCTAGGATAATGATTGAAAAAACAGTGATTGCGAAAATTGCGACAGCAATTTTTGCCGCGCGTGTCGGGACATACTCCTTCTTCTCCGCTGCCACGGGAGCAATTTCCCCATTCCTAACTTTCTGCAAAAAGACAGGATCTTCGGCAAGTTCGGCACCGCGTTTATAAACACTTAAAGCTCCGAGAATGACACCGATAAAAATAGACGGGAAAAGCACAGCACTAATCTGTCCGAGCGTAACATCGTGATTCGCGAGAATACCCACCAAAGCAGCAGTTGCTGCCGAAACAGGCGAAGCTGCAATGCCGTGACTGGCAGCCACACAAGAAACCGAAAGCGGACGCTCGGGTCGAACACCGGCACCGCGAGCTACTTCCGAAATGACCGGTAAAAGTGCCATGGCAATGAAAGCCGTTCCGGTAAAGGTAACAAAAAGAAAAACGACAACCGGTGCAACAATCGTAATCTGATTCGGGTTTTTACGAAGAATCTTCTCGGCAATGCTGATCAGATAATCCAAGCCCCCGGAACATTGCAGACAACCTGCAAGCGCCGTGACGGCAAGAATAATCAACATGACGGTAATCGGAGGGTTCGTCGGACGCAACCCGCACAAGAATACGAGAACAGCGAGACCGGCCGCTCCGGTATATGCAACGGCAATGCCACCCTTGCGTACGCCGATCAACACGCACAGGATGACGATGAGTGAATCAATAAGCAGCATGGATTTTTTCCTTTGGTTGAACGTAAAAACTCACCCCGCATACGGGATACAAGTAGTACGTCCTTACTATAGATAGCACTTCTGCTACATGTAATTGGATAAACCTCGCGTTCTAAACAATATGAGAAAAAGGAAACTTCGTTTTGAAGGGATGTCGTCCGACCCTAGCAAAACCAAGGATACCGTCGTATACGAAGGTTAAGTTGCGTCCACCTTCAAAACCTTAGAGACTGGCTACAAACAAAGCGCGGTCTTTTTTTCTGTGGAAGGAGCTCACTCATATTTTTCGTTACAGTTTTCGCTCTCCTGCAAGAGAACGATGTGTGTTTATAATCCTTCCTGTTCGTGGGGGTGTCCTGGCTTCGACGGGGCGTAGGACGCTGCACGGGGCATGCCGAGGTCTGGTTCCTCGTTAAACAACTAGAAAAAATATAAACGCCAATAACGAGCGTTTCGCTCTCGCCGCCTAAGAGCCGCGAGCGGTGCACCGGAAGGTCTCTGGTCCGGCTTGGGTAAAACCAAGGGCACCGTCATTTACAGAGACTAAGAAGCATCGGAGTCATGACGATACTTACGAAAATCTTAGTGACTTGCTCTCGGTAGGCCCGTCCATCGGCAGTATCGAAAGTGAAATTTAAATCATTGGGCTAAGCATGTAGATCCGGCGGAAGAATCGTTTCGGACAGGGGTTCAACTCCCCTCACCTCCACCACCTATTCTCCTTTTACGAAGCGCCGAAAGCTCTTTTGTCCCACGGAAGAACTTGGCAATCAAAAGAGCCACAGTTCGCGCTTTCAAAACCATCCCCACGCTCGTGGGGAAAACCGCTCCAGTTTGGCGATGTAATCATCGACCGTGGAAACATCCCCACGTCCGTGGGGAAGACTAAGCAGCGAGGTTACCTTGAGGGGTCGTGTCGGAAACATCCCCACGCCCGTGGGGAAGACACAAAACCTACTCAAGGAGACGGCTATGCACGAGAAACATCCCCACGCCCGTGGGGAAGACTAAATCATCCGTTGACGAACGCCTCATGAAAGCACGTATTTCCCTGTGTCTGACAGCACCGTACATTGCCGGCGCCCTCATGCAGCTTCCGATTTCAGAAGGGCCGTCCTTTATTCCGACCTTTGCAACCGACGGCTTTCGTATTTACTACAACCGAGAGTTTGCCGCCTCTTTAAGCGATAGTGAAATCCGCGGCGTGTTGTGCCACGAGTTACTTCATGTCTTGACCGAAAGTCGAGCCCGCCGAAACGGGCGAAATCCGCGTCTTTGGAATGTTGCCTGTGACTATGCCATCAACGCGATGCTCCTTGCGATGGGATTTCACCTTCCCGAAGGAGCTCTGTATAACAATGAGTTTATCCCTCTTGCCGATGAAGAAATATATGAACTTCTTAAAAAAGAGCCGGGAAGCCCTTTGCCGCGCCTTTCGATGCCCATTGTCCCATCCAGCGATCTCGGAGCACTTCCTGAATCGCTCCGAGACGATGTCATCGCCGACTGCAGCGCCCTTTCCGCCGGCTTGTCCCCCGACGACAAAACGGGGCCCGTGGATGAAGAAAGCCGGCGCATTCTTCTTAAGTCACTCAAAAAAACCTTCCTCGAAAATGCTCGCAAAACCGGGCTTTTCTCGAGCGCGCTTCTTAAGAAAATCGCTATGTCCGACAAGTCTGTGGTCGACTGGCGAGCTCTTTTGCAACACTGGCTTGTTGACCGACTCAAATCGGATTGGAGCCTCTTTCCTCCCTCGAAAAAAAACCTCTGGCAGGGTCTTTTGCTCCCGAGTGTCGGAACACCGGTACCGTCTCGCCTCGTTTTTGCCGTTGATACCTCGGGATCGATGACTGACGGCGAACTTTCTCAAATCTATACGGAAATTCGCTCGTTTCGGGAAACCTTTCCGACCCCTCTTGTCGTCGTGCAATGCGATGACGACATTCAATCTGTCAAGGAATACGAGGCGTTCGAAGACTTCGAGGACCCGACCCTAGTTGATGTCTACGGACGCGGCGGCACGGATTTTCGACCGATTTTTAAGTGGATTGACGAAAACGAAAGCGGATCTCCCTCGATTCTTATTCATGCCACCGACGGATACGGGATTTTTCCGAAAATATGTTCCGTTCCGGTTCTTTGGCTTCTGACAAGAAATCACGCCTCAAACCTACCGGACTGGGGCGAGCAATTTGTTATCGTTTAAGAAATGCCGAGCTTTTTAAAAGCGCTTCCACAGGCAACGCCGCCGCGTAGCGATACTGCGTCAAGTACGCATCGAGAACGTCGTCTGAAACCGGAACACGCATATATTTGAGTTCCGCATTGTTTTCTAAAAGACGAGTCGGTACAACTCGGCGCACGGGGACCTGACTTTCCCCGCCGAGCGGAGGAAAAGGCATTACAAAGGCAAAGGCCTCTCTCCGAGAGCCTGCTGTAATCACTGTTTTACCGACTCGCGTGTCCGTCAAAAGCACGAAGACCGAGTCGGGGTTTTCCAGAGCCGTCAGGGCAAAAATCTGTTCGGGCGGGAACAAAAACTTGAGATCTCCGTTCAGGCCTTGATGAGCATCAATCGGCATCTTCAGTTCTTCTCGCCGATAGCCTTGCGGCGTCGCCTCAAAGACAAACCCGGTCACGAAACAATATCTTTCAAAGAACGCGTAAACGGAAAAAGAAGGAAGTCCCGTGATGCGGAGCAATAAGTCCTTTCCGATATGAAACCGAGCATAGGCCGACGTATCGTACTCTGCGGCAGCCTTGCCGTCGTCCGCGTCCAACACAAGATGAGACGGAAGAAAGACCCCTCCGTGATTAAAACGGCTGAACCTGACTTCCAAGGTATCGCACGACGGGATTTCAAGCACAGAACTCGGTAAATCCGGCGCTAAGGCATCTCGGATATAGACATCTATCTCGTTCTGTCGGCAGAGCAACGCCGTCTCTTGAATGACGGGCTCGATGTCAAACCCGAAGGGTTTTGCCCTTTGAACCGCTTTCAGGCTTTCAAAGTCTTTAACTTCCTTGCCGTCCCTTTCCCGTCGAAAGGACTGAATGTCACGAACGACGGTCTCATATAAATCAGGCTCACTCTCACGGATAGCAACGGCAAACATCAAAAGCTCCGGCAGCGGTATTTCCACACGCGGCATTCTCACGATTTCAACTCCCTGTTTTCGATGCAAAGGATGCGTTTTTTCATCGTCTCGATTCGACTCTTTTTCACAGGCAGACGCCGGCCCGATGTAAGAGCTCTATCAATTCCCGAGCCTTTTCCGGACGCACGGCATTGACAAAGTGAATGCGCCCGAGGACGGCAGCGACAGAATCGGGTCTGCTGTCCCAAGTCGGCTCTTTTCCCAAAGAGAGCGCGTGTACAGCCGCCCTGAGTTTTCTTAAATACACGCGATTGACGTTAACCTTTTCGTTGACCACAAGCCCCGTACAACATTGCCGCCGACCGCGGCGAAAGATGTTGGTCTTTTTCTCATCGAGGGCAAGCCCGATGCGCGCCAGAGTACTTTGGGCAATCCCGATCATCTTGACGGCATTGTGTTCGCCCGAAAACGTCAAATCATCGGCATAGCGAGAATAGGAGCATCCGAGACGATGCGCTGCCGCGGAAAGGATTTCATCGCTACGCTTTAACACGAGATTGAGAATCACAGGGGACGCGGCAGATCCAATCGGAAGTCCCCCGCCCGACGTACAAATCTCACTAATAAGACCGACGGCCTTCCTCGAAAGTTTCCCTTTTAACTCACGCTTGAGCGTTGCGGCCACAATGGGGTATTTAACGCTCGGAAAACAATTGTGCACGTCGACATTGACGACAAACGTCTGCCCGACGTGCGACCGTGCATTGTCCGCAATCGAGCGCCCCGGGACAAATCCGAAGGCGGCTTCATGCGTCGGACAAGGGGCCAGGATGGTTTCATAGATGCGCCGTTGAATACATTTAAGGGATTTAACAGGCGTACTGATGGTGCGTGTGCCGCCGTGCTTTTTCGCAAGTTTCCAGGTCGTATAGCAATCATCGTACCTGTGCCCGTGCTGAGCTTTCCAATTCGTACAGGAAATCACGTGACGCAATGCCGACGTTACGTCCCACCCGAGGCACCGAAGAATTTCAAGCCAGGCAGCATCGTTTCCCGGCATCTCTTCCAAGCAAGGTTTGGCTAACACATAGCCTTCGGCAAAAAGCGATTCGCCGACATCTTTAGCAAGTGCACACAGCTCGCGTAAGTGATGCCGGTCAATTAAGATGCCGACACCCACGTCAAACCGAGTGACGTATACAGGAGGAACAACAAGCGCCTTTCCCTCCTGCATCCTTTGAGCCGATTCGGCAAAGAAAGTCTCGCCCGTCTCTGTAAGGCGCACGATTTCAAGTTGCAGAATGTCGCGATAATTCTCGGAAAGAATCTCGGGGTTTCCCGTCAGAACACTTTCTAAAAGGCGTACCTGACACTTCGGGTCAAGCGCGCGCACGATCTTAAGGACGTCGCTATATGGCATGTCCCCGAACGCGCCGTTAATGAGGGACCATAAAGCCGCCTCCTCGGCTGTTTTTCCCGACTTAGTAAGAGCTTTTTTTCCTCGCTCCTTGGCTTCGGTCCGATACCGAATATACGCTTGCCGGTCCATGGCATTAACGCGAAATTGCTCGATCACTTCGGAAACTTTTTCTCCGGCACCGCTTACAAATAAAGACACGTAATCCGGACCGAGCTTTTCGAGAATATCGGCCCTAACGGCGTCACGTAATCCCGAGAAAAACGCCGGGTCTGTGAGTTTCCCGGTACGTGCATAGGAAACAGCCAGCGCCGTCTTTTCGGGCGCGGAACACCCTATCGCCTCAATGCGGCGCTTTAAAAAGGCAGTGCGCTCCGTTTCCGGTCCGCGATACGTTGTCGATTGCGATAAATCAGAGGCAAGGACCGGCCCCAAGACGCGCTGCCTGATTCGTTGCGAAAGCCCTTCCCAAACAGGCGTTGCATAAAAGTCGGAAAGCCACACCCGTCGCAGTGCCTCATGACCGACGACGCATTGCAGGAGCCTTACGGCAGCGCGATGCGTCACCGCGTCTTTTTCTTGGGCAATCAGCAAAAGCGCCTCCGACGGCTGTTCTTTTTTGAGTTTTGCAACGCCCGACTTCTTTAAAACCCACTCCGGGGCTCCGGCGCGTACCAGCGCCTGCCATGAAACGTCTTTCCAAGGCCTGTGGCCTTTAAGTGCCAGATGCCATAGGCACCGAAAAGCCGGAGAGGTATAGTCCGAGAAGGTTTGATAGAGCGCCGACAACCGCGCCGTATCAATGTCTCGTACAAAGGCTTTCAGGCACGGCACATTCGTTACCGCAGCTAAGGTCACGAAAGACACGTCATCGCTTTGCACTATCGCTCCGAAGAAGTGCTGAGAAAAGATCTGAGGCGTGATGCCGTAAGGGATGACCTCCTTCCAAGTCAAGCTCTTCCAGAGCAAGCTTTCTGCGGAGATAAGGGGCTTCCACGCTTTGGAAGCAATGCAAAGGCGAATGAACTCTTGACCGAAACACTCGACGAGCGAGGAAAATAGTGCCGGGTTTAACGCATGAAAAAGTGTGGGGTTCTCTTTAAATGCACGAAGCACCTCCCTTTTTTTACCCATCGTCCAAGAAGGAACTGCCCCTTTAGCTAGTTTTTGCAGACATTGATAATTCTTCGGCGTCAAAAAGACAAAGGGGCTCGGATAAGGCCGATTCGTTGCATGAAACTTAGGGACCGTGAAAAGGGGACGAATCTCAACATCCTCGTCGTCACTGTGACTGAAAAAAAGGTCTTTAAATCGTTGCTCAAGCAGGGTATTGAGTTTGTCAAAGCGAAAAGCCCCTAAATACTGCTCAATAGTTTTCCAGGTGTCCGGCCTATCAAGAAGTGTCAAAACGCTCGGGGCAACATGATAGTAATTCTCAAAAAGAGAACGACGCAGAGAAGGCTTTACGACAGCGCGTGCAAGAGTTGTCGAGGAAAAATAAAGCACACTTTCTATCAGGGCCCTTTGCGGCCAATGCGTGCGAGAATGAAACACTTGCAAGGCATGCCGAATTTCCTTGATAGCCGGCTTTAGATGCGGACAAGGCCCCGTATAGTCACGCAAAGCAACAACCAGCGGCCAAACAGGGCGTCCCGGAGTATGCCATTCGCTTTCGGGCAACCGAACGGCATTGGCAAGCGCAATGCGAAGAGAAACCGGCGCCGGGAACCCCTTGGCAAACTCCGCCGGAATCGTCTCGGTTAATCCCAAAAGGAACGAGGCCACCGGATTGCTTGTCAGATTCGGGAGAAGATCCTGAAACCGGCTCTCATAGTACGACTCAAATTCCGGATAGAGCCGTTTGAACGCAAGATAAAAAAGTGCAAAATCAAGGGGCGTTTCCTCCACGCATCCCACGACACGCGCGAGGGCAGCTAGTGCCGGTAACTTCCGATAACGACGAACACAATAGAAAGCAAATGCCGAGAAAGAACGATTGAACCGCTTGAGAATGTCTTGTCGGCATGAGGGACTGTAAAAGTCCACGTGATCAAGATCCGTAAAGAGCTGCGTGTGCCAAGTCCGAAGGCGCTCCTTAATCCACGCAGGAACCTCCGACTCTTCAAACGACGTGGTTAGCGACATAAAAAAGTTCCCCTCCCGTTAGAAAAAATACTTTTCCCTGACTTCCTCAGAACACGGGTCGAGTCTGCATCCGGCACAAGGATACATGCGAGAGCGAAAGGTGAGCGGAAAAGAAAACTTTATAAAAAGCGAGCGCAGCTGCTGTCATAAAGTTTTCTAACGCTAGAATTCGTGAGCGCCGGCATCTTTGCGTCCGAAGGCGGACTCGATCCGAGTGATCTCAGTAACACATTTGCAATTCCGGCGAAACACCGGATGAACCTAGTTTTCCCTTCGGGAGGGAACCTTTCAAGAGACACTATACACCGACAATCCGGTTTGTACACGGTTTGTATCCAATTGATTTATTTGATTTTTTTCATTTAGCCCCGGCACGAATTACGGCCAAAAAAGAAGGCAAAATCTTCCGCTCTCAAAGCGATAAAAAATCCCTCGGCAGTGTGAGCCGCCGAGGGACAAAACGTACGAAGAAACTTGACTACTTCAAAATCTTCGGCAGGACATGTGTCCAAAGTTCAAGGCCCTTGTCCATGTCCTTTTCGTTGATATCAAAGAGGGCACTGTGGTGTCCGCTCGGGCGATCGGAGCCCCAAACGAAGAAGGCTGCCTTGCCGCCGTGCGATTGCACGCGACGCGCCAGAATCGTCGCATCTTCCGAGCCTCCGAAGTTAAGCGGTTTATCGAGAACCTTAAGACCCACTTCCTTGCCACAGGCATTGAGGATATCAATGAGCTCCTGGTCACTGTGTAAGTCCATGGCTTCACCCATCTTGGCGATGTCGTACGTTACGGTAAAGCTCTTGGAAACGCCCTCGCAGATGTTATTGACCTGCTCGCACATGTAGTTATTAATGTCCGTCGTTTCGCCGCGAACCTCAAGCTTCATGACGGCTTTCGAAGGAATGACGTTGCGACCTTCGCCTGCCATGAGTTGCCCGATGTTCACCCGCGTCATGCCTGAGCCGTGACGAGAAATGCCGAGCATCTGCACCGTGGCGTTTGCTGCTGCTGCCAAGGCATTGCGTCCTTCCTGCGGGCAAAGGCCTGCGTGCGAAGCGCGCCCGTGGAACGTCACGTCGTACTTGGTTGTGCAAAGGAATCCATATAAGTTCGTCGCAAGTTCTCCGGACTTTGCGAGCATGGCCACGTGCGAAGAAAGAAAGTAATCGACATCGTCGAGAATACCGCTTGCAGCCACGCCTGCCGCACCGCGCACACCTTCTTCAGCAGGCTGGAAAATAATCTTAATCTTGCCGGAAAGCTTCTCTTTGTTGTCCATAATCCAGTGAGCAACCGCCAGGCCCATGGACATATGGGCATCGTGACCGCAGGCATGCATAAAGCCCGGATTGCGCGAGGCAAATCCTTCTTTATTCGGGAGGTGGTTGGGGTCGGAGCTTTCCTGAACCGGCACGCAGTCGATATCAAAGCGGCAGGCAAACGTCGGACCGGGGCGTCCCGTATCCAAAACGGCGACGCACCCAGTTAGTTCCTGCATCTCCTTTAACAAATCTTCGCTCACACCGTTCTTGCGGGCACGCTCAATGCCGGCTTGAACGACCTTCTGACTACGCCCTAAGCACGCATCGGGATTGATAATCGCGCGACCGAGCAAAACCTTGTAGCCGTACCCGCGAAGTGTTTGAACGAGAAACGCCGTGGTTGTAAATTCAGACCAACCCTCTTCGGGGTTCTGATGCAACTTACGACGAATGGAAATGAGTTGATCGTGATAGCACTGGCAAATCATAGAACGCCTCCTTAGATAAGTACCGAGGTCGAGACTCACTTGAAGAAAGCGAAATCGGATTGAACACCGTCCGAGTGCGTCTCAGCCGTCCTTGTTCATGTGAAAATTGTATCTCACACTTTATAAAATGATTCGCGGACAAGGGCAGAAAGAATGCCTTTAGGCAAACTCTTCGGAAATAAAACTATTTTTCCGGACAAGACACACTCAAGAGCCGCCTCTTTAAATTCGCTCGAATAGGGTTGCATTTTCCAATTTTCCTTCCTTCATGAGAGCGGGAAGCTTTTTTGACAATTCATGGGAGGAAAGGCGGCTCTCGCGGGAACGAATAGCCGCCAAGACGAAATCGGAAATCGGTGGCATTTACGCTTCGGAGAAGGTCATACTAATACTGAGAGACAATCCAGTTGATTTGTGAAAACACTCCTTAAAGCATAAACACAATTGCAATGCCGATACCGATGCTCAATACGGCACTAAGCGTTCCGATAATTGGGAAGGCGTGAACGTGTAATTCACCCACCGGCCCCGCTAACAGGGGCAAAAAAATGTCAGAAGACTGCCTACGGAGTCATGTACTACCGATGTCGCACTTATCCAATCGGCCTGCGTTTCGAGCTCATGTCCCGTAAAACAAATAATCTCCGTCGTGGTGCTGTTTAGCTCTACCTTCGGCAAGCAAGAGCATTATCCGTTAAATTGTTCTTCCATCGACATATCGTAATTGACCCCATAGTGAACTCAGCACTATGGGGTCTTTTACAGAAAGCCTAAAGGGGGAAGACTTTCTTTTTTCAAAACAAACGACTTAGAAACCCAGAAACCACCAAGTGTGATTAAACACTCTGTGCGCCGAGGCACGAGCCGCCGACGTATCTCCTCTTAGCCCAGTACCTTTTTTGCGTTGTCGATTTGTACGCGAACCGCTTGCGGCGAGGTTCCGCCGTAGGAGTTACGCACTTGCACACAGCGTTCAATTGAGATGTTTTCGTAGATATCTTTCTCAATACGGGGGTCAACTGCCTGGAATTCTTCGATAGATAATTCCTCCAGCGCCTTCTTGTGGCGGATGGCATAGTTAACGAGAATGCCGGTGACGCGATGAGCATCGCGGAAAGGAACATTCTTTTTAACGAGGTAGTCAGCCAAATCCGTAGCATTGGCATAACCGCGTTGTGCACCTCGAAGTGTGTTCTCGGCAATGACCTTCATCTTCGAAACCATGGGGGCCATGATCTTGAGAGAAGCGTTGAGTGTATCAATCGAGTCGAAAGACAATTCTTTGTCTTCTTGCATGTCCTTGTCGTAGGCAAGCGGAAGGCCCTTCATCATGGTCAAGAGCGCATTTAAATTACCGAACATTCGACCGCCCTTGCCTCGAATGAGCTCTGCCATATCCGGGTTCTTCTTTTGTGGCATGATGGAAGAACCTGTGCAGTAGTCATCGGACAATTCAATAAACTTGAAGTCTTGACTGCTGAAAAGAACAATCTCGCCGGCCAAACGCGTCAGATGCATGTAGCAAATGGCTGCAACCGCTGCATACTCGATGACATAGTCTCGGTTTGCAACCGTGTCAAGACTGTTTTCTGTCGGACCGTCAAAACCGAGCAAGCTTGCTGTCATGAAGCGATCAATCGGATGACCGGTTCCGGCCAAAGCGGCAGCGCCTAACGGACAAAGCGACGTATGTTCATACAGCGATTCAAATCGCTCCCAGTCACGCTCGAGCATTTGGAAATACGCCATAAACCAGTGGGAAACAAGAATCGGCTGAGCCGTTTGCAAATGGGTATACCCGGGCATGACAACTCCCATGTATTCCTCGGCCTTCGCTACCAAAACTTTCTGCAATCCGCGAATCCATTCCTGGCTTTCTCGCAAAGCACGACGGAAATACAAAACTCCGTCAACCTGGCATTGGTCATTCCGCGAACGCCCCGTATGCAGGCGACCTCCTGCCGGTCCGATGAGTTCCGTCAGGCGCTTTTCGATGGCCATGTGAATGTCTTCGTCTTCTGCCTTGAAGGTGAATTGGCCGGACTTGATTTCTTCCAGAACAACTCCGAGGCCCTGAACAATCTTTTCCCCGTCCTCTTGGCTGATAATGCCTTGATGGGCAAGCATCTTGGCATGCGCAATACTGCCCTGAATATCGTCCTGGCACATGCGTGTCTCGATATGAATAACCGCTCCGAATTCTTCCGCGAATTTATCGGCCGGAAGGTCAAAGCGCCCTCCCCACATTTTGCTTGACATGTTTATCTCCTGGAGATGATTTAATTATTAATAGTGATAACCTTCGCGAATCCAACGGGCAGCATCAAGCGCACAATATGTAAGGATTCCATCCGCACCTGCTCGCTTAAATGCAATCATTGACTCCATTGTGATTCTTTTCTCGTCGATACACCCATTAGCAGCAGCACACTTAATCATTGCGTACTCGCCTGAAACATGGTACGAGAATGTCGGGGCCTTGAACTCATCTTTAACTCGTCTCAGAACATCTAAATAGGGAAGCCCCGGCTTGACCATGACCATGTCGGCACCTTCTGCCAAATCCAATCCGACTTCCCAAAGAGCCTCATTTCCGTTGGCAGGATCCTGCTGATACGTGTTTTTATTCGACTTTCCGAGGTTAGAACTTGACCCAACGGCGTCGCGGAACGGCCCATAAAATGCCGAACTATACTTAGCGGAATAAGCCATGATTCGCGTGTTGATAAGTCCTTTAGAATCTAAAGCGCGACGAATTGCCCCAATGCGGCCGTCCATCATGTCACTTGGAGCCACGACATCAACACCTGCCTCAGCCTGAGTAAGAGCTTGCTGTACTAAAACCGCTACTGTTTCGTCATTCAGAATGTATCCATCCTTATCAATCAGACCGTCTTGTCCGTGCGTTGTATAGGGATCCAGAGCAACGTCACACATAATGCCTAGCTGCGGGAATGATTCTTTTATCTTTCGTACAGTTCTTGGGATGAGCCCGTTGGGATTAGCAGATTCTCGACCATCCGGCGTTTTCAAATCCATTTCGACTACAGGGAAAAGTGCAATCATCGGAATGCCGAGTTCGACACATTCAGAACACAGCTTTAACAGTTCATCAATGGTGTATCGAACGACACCGGGCATCGTGGGAACTGGCTCCCTATCCCCTTTTCCTTCCTTGACAAATACCGGCAGAATCAAATCATTCACGGTAATAACGTTTTCACGCATCAGGCGTCTGGAAAAATCATCGTGACGCATGCGTCGCATGCGTTTCTGCGGAAAATAACCCAGTGTTTGCATCTTCTCACCCCATGCCCCATGTATTGATGTTAAATCGCATAAAGCATATTTCTTAAGAAAACACCTACCCAAAAGCGATGCCCAAACAATTCTATGCGACAGGAAGTTGAGCCTCTTGCCTATGGCAGAGGCTCAATTCACGTTAGTTAAAAAACAACCTTACTCAAGAGCCACCCAAACAAAAGAGTGGATCCGGTTGTTACAAGTCCGGGTAACTGATAACTATGGTTTAATACATACTTACCGATTTTCATTGTTCCCGTTCTGTCGAAAGCGATACAGGCAATAACCGCTCCTCCGGCAGGAATAAGGAAGTATCCATTACACGCAAGGAACATCCAGACGCAATCGGCAGGCAACAAACCCAAACCAATGGCTAACGGCATTAGAGCCGTTGTGGTAGCACCTTGAGAGAACAAAACACTAGAAAGGAAGAACATTGCCAGGGCAAAGAGAATTGGAAGTTCTTGAATTAGTGTCCCGAATTCAGCAACAAACACGGGCTTGTATGTGTTAAAGAAGGTCCCTGTAAGCCAAGAAATGCCGAAAACAGCAGCCATGCCAATCAAGCCAGCGCGGAACACCGAGCCATCAGCAAGCTTCTTTGACGGAACCTTACTTATCACCATGATTAAGCAGCCAACGGCGAGCATAACCATCTGAACCATATGGGGAATACCTAATCTTGTAACTTTACCGGCCCCGTCCGTAAACTTTGGCAGGAGTCCAGGGAAAGATCCCAATAACACAACGAGCAAGATACCAAACAAGAAAATGACCACACCGCGCTTTGCAGCGGGCGAATACGTCACCTCCTTCCCTTGGGCCACTGCAGTATCTACGAATTCGCCGCTCTTGACTTTACGCAAGAATTCCGGATCCTTCTCCAATTCGGCTCCGCGCTTGTAAACAAACGCACAACCAACAAGAACACCAAGGAAAGTTGCCGGAATGCAAACGGCAAAAATATGAAACGGTAGAACACCCTGGGCGGCAAACAGCCCAATCATGGCAGCTGTGGCTGCCGACATCGGGGAACCCGTAATCGCTGCCTGGGCTCCGATTACCGACATCGAAAGCGGACGCTCAGGACGTACACGAGCCGCTGCTGCAACTTCCGCAATGACGGGATACACAGCAAATGCTACATATCCTGTTCCGCACAACAAAGTGAAGAAGAAACAAACCAACGGCCCCATAAAGGTAATATGTTGGGGATTTCGCCGCAAAATGCGTTCTGCTATTCCGACAAGGTAATCCAAGCCACCAGACCCTTGCAGAATCGAAGCGCAAGAAACAACGGCAACCATAATGAGAAGAACTGACACAGGGGGATTTCCCGGTTTCAGTCCGAAGAAAAAGACCAATACGAAGAGCCCCAAACCACCTGCAGCTCCAAGCCCCAGGCCTCCCCATTTCGCTCCAATACCGATTGCGATTACAACGACAATCAGTTGCATCCAAAACATTGCATCCATTTGAAAACCTTTTTTGAGAATTCTTTGCATACAAATCCTGGAGGCACTACGATGTGTAGTGTTCCAGAACTTGACTCAGTTATTTCTGAGAAGCGATTAAATTGTTGACATCCTGCTCAAGACGAGCCTTAGCGGCCGCAATCTTTGCCTTCCGCTTTTCGAGCAGAGCCACGTCCTCGTCAAGTCGTTTGGAATGTACGACCAACTGTCGAGAAACCTCCTCAGGAGCCGTTCCGCCGAGAATCTTTTTGCTCATAGCACTCCGAACAGGGTCAAGAGCCACAAGAATTTGTTCGTCGGTCATTGAAGTTTTCTTTTGGAAGAGTTTTTCAAATGCGACATTCACATCTTCCGCATGAATTTCGTTGGCCTTCTTGCCGGTCTTAATCATGATGTCGACCAGTTCGGCAACTATTTCGTGAGCTGCGCGGAAACTAATCTTGTCGTGCCGAACCAAAGCATTTGCCAGTTCTGTAACCGTGCAGAAATTTCCAAGTGCGTTGGTTACCATTCGTTCCTTTCGTGTTACGAGGCTCTTGAGAGTATCTGTCATCATCTCGCAACATCCACACATTTCCTTAATGGCAGTGAAAACGTATCGTCCAGTTTCGCCAACAACGTCGCATGTATTCGTGTAAGGAGTATTGCGCAATGTCGAAAGTGCTCCCGTGAGCATGCCACTTAAATTACCGGCCTTTCCTTTCACATATTCCAAAGTAATCGGATTCTTTTTTTGCGGCATGATCGAAGAGCAAATTGCTACTGAATCATCAACTTCGATATACCCGAATTCGGGAGTGGCCCAGACGTATAAATCAGCGCACAATCGAGAAAGTGTATTGCTCATGATTGCAATAGCAGAAAGGAGTTCCAGGACATAGTCACGCGAAGCGACTCCATCGATTGAGTTTTCAATGGGCGCATCAAATCCATGAATGTCGCTCATGTACTGCCGGTCAATGTCCCACGTGGTTGAACCCATTGATCCGCTTCCCATCGGGCAGATATTGATAGACTCAAAAACGGCAGCGAGTCGACGCGAGTCGCGGTCAAGACCGCAAAGAATTCCAGAGCAATAATGCGCAAAAGTAATCGGCTCCGAGGGTTGAAGATGCGTATAGCCGGCCATAACTGTCTCTTTATTCCGATCAGCCAACTCAATCAGCGTACGGCGCATGAGATTCACTTTTTCACAAAGATCGAGATATGCCTTCCGCACATCAATACGAGACACTGTAGAAATCAGGTCGTTTCTCGAACGTGCCGTGTGCTGCTGTCCACCGATTTCAATCCCTGTTTTATCAATCAAATACTTCTCAAGGTTGAAATAGGTTCCTTCAAGTCGAGGATCAACGTAAAAATTCGGCTTGTCTCCCATAGCCGCCATTTCTTGGGTTACTTCCAGGATTCTTGCGGCGACACTTTTCGCAATAATCCCTTTGTTGGCAATCATCACTACATGAGACTTATTGAGATCGAGATATGTCTGGTAGGAGTGATCCAAATCCCCTTCAACATTGGGCGTAACAACATACTTAATGTAACTCTCACAGAGCGGCTTTTTGATTTTGCCTCTTGCCATGATTTCTCCTTTTCGGCATTTAAGTAGGTGGATAAGAGCAGAGCGAATACCGCTCTTGCGAAAAGGAAACTAATGAGCACAGTCAACCGAGTTGACAGGTTTGATTTTTTGTCAAAGAACAAATGATTCCTTGTCAGTGTTTCTTATCAATAAGTCCAATAAATTCAAAATGCTGTTGTCCGTGTTGACGAAAAGTTTTTTTGTGGACAACATTTTGTACATGACAAGTTCGAAAGGATTTACCTTTTTAGCAAACGCCATCGAAACCATTGAGGCGAACGCATGCAAAAGAATATCTTCAACCTCAATAATCTCCGAATCCTGCAGGCTGTTGCAGAAACAAAAAGCCTCTCTTTGGCAGCTGAGAGACTCGAATTAAGTCAATCCGCAATTTCTCGAAGCATCAGTCGACTTGAGGAACAAATTGGTGCAAATCTTTTTCTTCGCCGCTCCTCTCCGATTCAATTAACGCTATTGGGTCAACACATCTACTCCAAGGCAGAATCCGTTCTCTCTCAGTATGCAAAACTCAACCAGAGTATTCGCAATTACCACGATATCGGTGTCTATGACTTGAGAATTGGAGCAGCAACGTCATTAGCCCGCACTGTGTTACCGGAAATTGTCTGCAACTTGTATTCTCGGGGCCTTTCCGTAACTGAATACTCGAATTACACACCTGTAATTTCCAAATTCTTACTGGATGGAACAATTGACATTGCTATTGCAACAGATCCAATAAAATCGAACCCTTCCGTTACGTCTCATGCATTGTTTACAGAAAAGTATCTTGTTCTTCTTTCTAACACTGTTGCTTCAAAGCTTCTGACAAGACTCGATTTGCAAAACTACGCAAAGAAAATCCCCTGTGCACAAGGAAGTTCTGAGTCATATGACTTGGTCCAAACGTCTCGCATCCTTCGAAATCTTTCCATTAGCAATGTCTTGCGTCTTAACAGCATTTGGGCGAAACTTCATCTCATTAGCCAGGGCAAGGCATGGGGACTAGAGACTCCTTTTAATGTGATGACAGGCTCAAAAATTCACCAGAGTTGCGTATTCAAAGATCTGTTACCACATCAAGGAACCCGGACAGCCTATATTTGCTACATAAATCCTGCCTTCGAACCTTTGGCTAAGGAGATTGCCGCTCAAATTCTTCAGAGCATTCTCAAAAAGAGACTACAGGACCTGAAAAATACCTCTTTGGAAAAAATGGTCTGGCCATGTGATTCCTTAAAGGAACAGCAAAATGGTTAATCAATCTAAAAGGAATACATTTGACACGAGCTGTCTGAGCGCAAGCAACCTGCGAATCCTTCTAGCCATTGCAGCATCAAAAAGTTTTTCAGGAGCTAGTGACAAACTTAACTTAACTCAATCGGCAATCTCACGGAGTATGTGCCGCTTAGAGGAAAATATTGGGCTCTCCATTTTTATAAGCAAGAACTACCCAATACAACTCTCACCGATAGGACGCTTGCTATGCAAGCAAGCTGAAAGTTTGCTTGACGAGCTAGACGAAATATATTCTGAAGTCAAAGTTCAGACACAGGACACCAATAATTGTCTGCGACTTGCCTCATCAACATCATTAACACAAACGACCATCCCATATGTGGTTGAGGCCCTATATCAGGGGAATTCTTCAATTGCAACTTACGATGGAAACACACCAAAAGTGTGTCAGATGCTATTGGAAGGAAAAGTCGACATTTCTTTGGCCAGCGATCCGATGTCGACTTATAAATCGGTCATGGTTCTTCCTTTGTACAAAGAACGTTATCTTGCCGTTCTGCCAAAGTGCTACGATGGGATCATTCGATCTAAACTCGATCTCATCAGACTTTCCAAAACTTTACCTTGTCTTCAATTTAATGATACATCCTATGATGTTGTGCATACATCTCGCGTCCTACGGCAGTGGGGAATTCAAAACACTTTAATGCTAGGGACCTGGTCAACGCTAAAAATGATTGAAAAAGGGCAGGCTTGGGCCCTAATGCCAGTCCTTAATATTCTTCCCGCCAAGGATTTCGTACACTCTATCTCTTTCCTATATGCCTCAGAACAGCAAGGCATGAGAACGGCCTATATACTTTACAAGAATCCTTCGTATGAACAGTTAGCAAAAAGAATCGCCGGCCTTGTCGTAGAAACATTGGAAACAAAGATTCTCCCGCAAGTCAAGAATCCGCTATTAGTCGACTCAGTCAAACTACTTGACGTATCAAACAACTAGTGTCCGGCGTTTGCTTTCGCACATTTGCTACAAGGCTTGAAAATGTGACGCATTGAGCCTCCGATTTCTAACTATCGGGGCAGTCTATTACGACGCTGCGCGATTGGCTTTGACGGCGCTGTCACCTTCCGATCTTTTACGTAACACCTGCGTTCGCAGGGGGAACGGCAGAGGAGTTATCCACAGATTCGGCCACTTAGCCTGCTCATGAATTGTCAAACTAGCTTTCCGCTCTCATGAAGCAAGGAGAAGCGGAAAAAGCCCCCTATTCGAGCAAATTTAAAGAGTCGGATCTTGAGCGCGTCTTGTTCGGAGAGCTCAATTTGCGCAAGGCGGCTCAGACGTACAAGCTTTCCGTTATCACAATCAGACAACACGTTTTTGAGGCCCAAGCGAACTCAGGAGGGCTCATGGTTTCACCTAAAAAGGTCCAAGATTTTGTCCGCACTTGCCAGCGGCCTCCTTTAACGTAGCGCCTAACAGCCCGTGTCCCAACAGTTGGGAAGCGTGATAGCACTGCTTAGGATTGTCCTAAAACCTAGCTTGACATGAAAACACTTTTCGGATGATTTTCTGTCTTATCAGTTCATAAAACAATCCCTCATCTATATCGTCCGAATGTCATTTGTAACGGTACTCAAACTATCAGGGATTGACCTCCATGTATTTTGCGATTCTTGCGGGCGTTGTTTCTGCCGCTTTCTGGGGAATTCTTTATATCTTCCCTCTTTTGTTACCTGAATATTCCTCTTTCCAGACAGGAATTGGACGTTGTTGTGTCACGGGTTTGTTTTCCATCCTTCTCGTTTTCTACTTCAGAGACGAAATACGAAGACTAACGCGCTCAGATTGGATGATTGCATTGCGACTTGCGCTTATTGGATGTCTGCTTAATTTCATGGCACAACTGTATTGCAGTGACTTTTCCGGTGCATCCATTGCCGGTCTGAGCACTGGCATTATTCCTGTCATCCTTACTCTATATTCGAATGAACGTGACAGAAAGCTGGGGCGTTGGAGTGTCCCACTTAAACCACTGATTGCGCCGACACTCTTAATCTTTTTTGGATTCGCTCTTTGCAACTACTCAGAGTTCGTGACCAATCCGATGTCAAGTTCTCCTCTAAAGTTCATAATCGGTGTTGCTTTAGGTCTTTTGCATACCATCATTTGGACATGGTATCCGATTGCTAATGCAGATTGGATTAAGGCCAATCCTCAAATCAATGTCCTTGCGTGGACATCGCTTATTTTTGCCCTTCTTTTTCCTTTTTCGGTTGTTTTATATCTATTCGGATTCAGCGGAATTCTGAGCGGACTTGAGTATTCTTTACTAGGACCAACCCCTTGGAGATTTATTGCCGTAATGCTCGTTGGAGGCATCGTATCTTCTTGGGGAGCAATGACTCTTTGGAACTACATGTGCAAGCGAGTTCCAACCTCTTTGGCAGGTCAAATGATGGTACTCGAAACACTATTTGCAATGCTCTTCGGGCATGTGCTTCAGAAGCGCTTTCCAACATGGGACTTGATTGCCGGAACAGTGCTGCTCGTCATTGGAGTTTCAACAATTCTCCATCTATTCCAAAAGTATTCCGCTAGAAAGAAGGCACTTCAATAAATGTACGTATGGTCTTCTATATGAAACTATCTTCTTAGAAAGAGCTCTATGAATGAATCCAATAAGTTAATAACGCCAAAATACAAACAGTTCCTCGGGACTATTCTTGTTCTTTTGAGTGCCTTGGGCTTTGGAACATCAGGAACCATCCAAGCGATTGCACCCGTTGGGGCGACCCCCTACGTCATCGTTGCCGGAAGAGCTACCGCCGGGGCTATCCTTCTCCTGATTTGGTGCATCGTCAGAAAGCGCTTTCCAAAAGATTTTTTGTCAATTCCGTTTAAAAACGTTTTGATTGCCTCCGGATTCCTTGGGGCAAATACTTTAAGTTTCTTCCTTGGCGTATCACAAATTGGCGTAGCTGCAGGAACAATCATTGCCGTAGGAAGTGTTCCTATTTGGACAGCCGTCCTCTCTTTTTTCGTCCATAAAAAAAGGCCAATTAATGCGTGGTATTTTGCAACCTTCTTGGCAATACTTGGGATTGGATTCATTAACGGATGGGCCCCCTTACCTGAGGGAAAGACCCCTTATCTGATTCTCCTTCTCTTCAATGGGTTCTTTTACTCTAGCTACATTACTGTAATGCCTTCTATATTAAAGACAACCAATGCTGAGTTTGCAACGATGATTATCTTTTGTGTCATGGCTATCCTGTTATCTCCTCTTTTTTATCTCTATGACACACAGTGGATATTTGCGTCTGTACAGGGAATCACTGTAATTCTTGCTCTCGGACTAGTTACAGCAGGACTCGCTTACACATTTCTTAATGCTGGACTTCGCTATACAACCCCAGTCATCGCAGCGACACTAGGGCTTGCTGAGCCCATGATTGCAGCATTATTGGGTATCTTTTTTCTTCATGAACCCGTGACTGAACAGACAGTCTTAGGAATCATCCTAATCTTTGCCTCGCTTGTCTTGCTCATTTACGCAAATCAAAAACATTAATTATCAAAATAGTTTTCCGCTCTCGAGAAGGAAGGAGGAATGGAAAATACAAACCGATTCGAATGACCGGCAACAGGTTCTGCCGGCACTGAATGTCCGTGATGACCGGCTTCATTTTATCGGCTGTTGTGACTAACAACTTTCCAAGCGTAACAACTTCCGGCGCAATCTCAATCGGTCTCGTACACCGCACCAAGTCGACACCGAGTTCTTTTTCTAGTCGAGCAACGGCGGCCGAAACTGCCGGTTGTGTCAACCCGAGCTGTTTGGCCGCCGCTAAAACGCTTTGCGTACGACAAACCGTTAAAAATATTTTGGCAGAAGACACAAGAAGCAATCATGCGTCACTCCGCGTTCGGTTCGTCGTCACCGGTTTGCTTAGAGAACCTTTTGCAAAAATGCCTTGACGGGAGCAATGGCTTTAGGCTCGACAAGAGTATCGAGAACCTGGCCGTTGCGGATGATAAAAAGCGTCGGAATCGAGCGGACGTGAAAGCGCTCTTTTAGTCCTTGAGCCGAATCAAAATCGGCGTGAACAAAAAGAATCTTTCCGGCATTTTCTTTGGCAAGCATCATCATCAAAGGCGCAATTCTCTGGCAATCCGGGCACCATGTGGCTCCCATGACAAAGAGAACAGGAATCGCGCTTTTCCCGACAACTTCATCGAAGGTTTCGTCGGTCACGAAGGTCATAGCAGAGGTATCCATCAGCGTTTCTCCCAATTAAAGTTAACCTCAGTCCATTATAGGGGGCCGTGACGAAAAACCCCGACGAAATTTCTCTCGTCGGGGCCGTCAGGTGTTTCAAGACGTTTCTAGCAACCGATGAGCAAAATCACACCAGCAATCACCACAATCGCCACGATATTGATGATGATACCGGCACGGAGCATATCGACAATGCGAAGTTTGCCGGTGCCGAACACAATCGCGTTAGGCGGTGTGG
>UMHM01099150.1_pt1 | contig 61674 bp, 57 predicted proteins | sample 1965501 | NCBI WGS metagenome assembly UMHM01 (sample SAMEA4836095, study PRJEB28245) | human gut metagenome | biome: gut microbiome; material: fecal sample | place: Denmark | collected 2008
CGTATGACGACAATAAAAAGAGCGGCAAAAGCCGCTCTTTATTTTTACGGAGTTTCGTTCTTACATTACAGCCTTTTTGCGACCGCTTCGAGGAATTCTCTGCTGTTCAACGCTTTGACTTTCACGCCGTCCAGGCTGAACATTCCCGCCAGGTCTTTGGTCATTTCGCCGCTTTCGATGGTGTCTATCGTCGCCTTTTCCAGCCTTGCGGCAAAATCGGCAAGCTCGCGGTTGCCGTCGAGTTCGCCGCGTTTTCTGAGCGCACCCGTCCACGCAAACAGCGTCGCGACGGAGTTTGTGGAAGTCTCCTCGCCTTTCTGATACTTGCGGTAATGACGGGTCACGGTGCCGTGCGCCGCCTCGAACTCGTACGCTCCCGTGGGGGAAACGAGGACGGACGTCATCATCGCAAGCGACCCGAACGCCGTTGCGACCATATCGCTCATAACGTCGCCATCATAGTTTTTGAGAGCCCAGATGAACCCGCCTTCGGAACGCATAACGCGTGCGACCGCGTCGTCGATGAGGGTGTAGAAATACTCTATCCCCGCCGCCTCGAACTTTTCCTTGTATTCCGCCTCGTAAATCTCGGCGAAAATGTCCTTGAACGTGTGGTCGTAAATTTTGGAAATCGTATCCTTTGTCGAAAACCAGAGGTCGGTCTTTGTGTCGAGCGCGTAGTTGAAGCAGCTTCTCGCAAAGCTCTTTATGCTGGCTTCCGTGTTGTGGATGGCCTGCACGATGCCCGCCTTTCCGCCGAAATCGAACACGGTGACGGAATTTCCGTCGCAGGAAAGCTCCGCCCTGCCGCCTTTCGCCTTCATTTCCACGCCCTTATACACGTCGCCGTAAGCGTGACGGGCAATGACGATGGGCTTTTTCCAGCCGGGGACGAGCGGGGTTATGCCGCGCACGATTACGGGCGCGCGGAACACCGTGCCGTCCATCTTCGCACGGATGGTGGCATTGGGGCTTGCCCACATCTTTTTCAGACCGAACTCCTCCACTCTCTGCGCGTTGGGGGTGATGGTGGCGCATTTCACGCCCACGCCGAGGCGCAGACACGCTTCCGCGGCATCGACGGTGACCTTGTCGTCCGTGGCGTCGCGGTTTTCGAGAGAAAGGTCGTAATATTCGGTTTTCAAATCCACATAAGGAGTGATGAGAATGTCCTTGACCCACTGCCAGAGCACTCTGGTCATTTCGTCCCCGTCCATTTCGACGATGGGAGTGTTCATCTTGATTTTATCCATTTGTCACCTCGCAATGCGCTAATCATAGCACATTGCGCCCCTCATTGCAAGCGCAGCGGCGGCTTTCGCGCAGGCTCCGCAAGCCCGACGGAATGCAAAGCGGCGGAATTCTCCGCCGCCGCCGTCATTTTCCGTGTTTTGCACCCTTTGTCCCTCTGCCGTAAAGTTCGAGCACGGGTGTGCGGTACACCTTTCTCTTCCCTCCCTTGCGCTTCCGTTCGAGCGCTTCCTCTATCTGGTCGGAAATAAGTTGAGAAAAGCTCACGCCGAGCGGCTCGAAAAGATAGAACGCCAGCGACCCCGGCACGGTGTTCACCTCGTTGACGTACACCTTGCCGCGCGTCTTGTCCACAAGAAAATCCACCCTGACAATGCCCCTGAGCTCCATCGCGCGGTAGACGCGCTCCGTCACCGACCGCACGACGTCGTTTATCTCTCCCACGTCCGCGGGAATGACGTGTCCGCCGCCGCTCATCTTCCCGTCCGCCATATATTTGTCCTCGAATGTAAGCAAGTCGCCCGCCGCCAGCGGACGCTCCGTCTGGGACACCACGACCTTGCCTCCCCTGCCGTACGCGGCGCAGTTCACTTCCGCAAAATCCGTGAGTTTTTCTTCCACCAGCAGTTTGTCGTCGAACTCCGCCGCCACCGCCATAGCGTCTATGAGCTCCTCCCTGTCCGCCGCCGCGCGTATGCCTATGCTGCTCCCCTGCGCTGCGGGTTTCACAATCATCGGATAGCGCAGAAAACTCTCCGCCCTCTCCGCTTCCGCCGCCGCGTCGCGCTCGAAATCCTCCGAAAACACCACGACGTGCGGCAGGACGTTGAGAAGCATCTGTTCGAATATGCCTTTTGCCGCCGCCTTGTCCATTCCCACGGCGGAGCCGAGCACTCCCGACGAGCAGTACGCCACTCCGTTGAAGTCCAACAGCCCCTGCAACACGCCGTTCTCCCCTTCGCCGCCGTGACAGCAGATGAACGCCGCGTCGGGGCGGAATTCGCGTTTCAGCCTGTTTTTCCTGACCGAACAGAACGAGCCGTCGACAAGCACGGTTTTCAGATGTTTTTCCTTGCAAAAAGGGGTGAACGCGTCAATGCGGTCCACGTCTTTCATATAAAAATCGCCGTCGCAGAGATAAAACGGCTCGACTTCGTATTCCAGCTCTTTCAGCACGGCGAGCGCCTGCATTGCGGTGATGACCGAGATGTCGCTTTCCAGCGACCTTCCTCCGAATATAAGCGCGACTTTCGTCCTCATTTCCCCCTCCCTCAAACCGCGCAAAACGAAATGCGCTTCCGTTCAATCGTCGTAACAATCGGGCAAATCGTTGAGCAGCAGCAGAACGTCCCCGACGTGCAGCACTTCCCCGAACGCCGCTTCCGCCTCTTCCAGCGTCGCGTACATACGGACGTCCCCGCAAAAACCGCCCTCTTTCAGCCCCGCGCCCACAGCGCGCGCCCTCTTGCCGCCCACAAGCATAACCGCGTCGGCAACCTGCGCAAGCATTCTGCCCAGGGCGGCGTTTTCCGCTTCCTCTTCCGCGCCGAGCTCCACCATACCGGGAGTGACCACGACTTTTCTTCCCGAAAACAGCGAAAGCACTTCGAGAGCGCGCCGTGCGCCGTCCGGGTTGGAATTGAAAGTGTCGTCGATTATTTTTATGCCGTTTCCCTCTATAAGTTGCAGTCGGTGGGGAACGGGGCGTATCTCCGCTATGACGTCGCGTATCTGTTCGGGAGAAATGCCGAAACGGAACGCCATCCCCGCCGCCAGCGTCAGATTTTCTATGTTGTGCACGCCGAGCAGCGACGTCGTGCACTCCACACGCGTGCCGTACAGCCACAGCGTGAACACGCTTCCGTCCTCGCACACCGCGACGTCGGAATACCTTACGGGAGAATTTTCGTCCCTGCCCGCCAGCACGATGTTGCCGTAGCGGTTTTCCGCAATTCTCGGCACGGACGCAAGAGAGTCGTTCACTATGCACACTCCGTCTTCCGCACGCACGTCCAGAATTTTCAGTTTTTCGCGCATTATGGCTTCGCGGCTGCCGAAGGTTTCGAGGTGCTGGTCGTTCACTCCCGTGAGCAATGTATGCGACGGCCGCACTATGCGCATAAGCCTGCCTATATCCCCTTTCCGCCGCGCGCCCATCTCCGCAATGAACACGTCGTGGGTCGCGTCCAGCGTCTTCACCGTCTTCGCTATGCCCATCGGCGTATTGTAGCTTTCGGGGGTGGCGAGCACGTTGAAGCGTACGGACAGCATAGCCGCCAGCGCTCCTTTTACGGAAGTCTTGCCGAAACTCCCCGTTATCCCTATCCTGATGAGGTCGCGGTCCGCTCTGAGCGCGGCACGCGCACGCCTTTCGTAGCGCAGATTGTTCATCCGTTCGAACACGTTCACGACGGACAAAACGGCGGCGAACAGCAAAGGGAATATGACGGACAGCCCGAAAAAGACGAGATACCGCAGATAACCGTCTTCCGTCTGCGCGTTAAGCAGCGCAACCGCCGCGGTCACTGCGGCGGACGAGGCGAGAGCTACCGCGATAAGCCCTCTCACCGCGCGTTTGGTGTAACGGAAGGGTTTCTTTTTCTTCGGAGTTTCTTCCACGAAATAGAGCGCGACTTCCGCAATGCAGAAAAACAGCGACACTAAAAATCCCCAGAATATCCGCGACGACAGGAACCAGCATCCCGCCCATATCCCGCCGAACACGAGTATGCACACGAGGTCGGTGACGTAAGCCGAGCGTATCCTGCGGCTTTTGAAAATCTCCGCCACGCGGTAGTTGTCCTGTTGCACCGCGTAAAGGTACGGGCGCGCCATAAACACCCCCATCACGAACGCGAAAAGCATAAAATACCAGTCACCGCGCGCCAGCGTCATAACTCCTCCTCACGACAGCGTACGCGCTATTATATGCGGCGGGGATTCGAGCCGTTCCCTTTCCGCCTTTTCGGGCGTATTTCAGGATGTCTTTTCGGGTTTCTTTCCGGAAGCGACATCTGCCGCGGAACGCAAAAAAATACGTGAAACAATTACAATACGAGAAACTTTTCCGTCGGAGATTAGCCAATGTGTAATGGGCTATTCCGTCCCTTCCAGGAAGGCTTTCAGCACGGGGAAGAAGGTCGGGTCGGTGAGGTACGCGAAATGTCCGCCGCGCAGAAGGAACAGGTGCGCGCCGCGAATGCCGCGCGCGAATTTTTTTGCCATATAAAGCGGCGTATCGCGGTCGTCCTCTCCCCAGAACACCGCCGTGGGACACCCGATTTCGGACAGCAGCGGCGTCTGGTCGTAATTCACCACCCTCACGAAAGTGGCTTTCATCACGGGCGACAGAACGCTGTAATCGGAAGACCCCGCCAACCCTTTTTTTCCCATCTTTCTGAGCAGCTTGTGCGCCGCAACCCTGAGGTAATAGGACGGCTTTCTGCGCGGTTTCAGCCCCGCGGCGTCGACGAGCGCGAGCGCGCGGACGCGTTCGGGATGCTTCGCCGCGATTTCGAGCGCCACCCTGCCTCCGAAACTGTGCCCGACGAGCGCAAAAGAACGCGCGCCCATCCCGTCCGCAAGCGCAAGCACTTCCTCCGCGTAATCCGCGACCGTGTAAGGGCGCGTAGGTTCCGCACTCTCTCCGAACCCCGGAAAATCCACACACACTCCGCGCATACCGCCCGCAAGCGCCTTTGCGCAAAACAAAAAGGCGGAGGCGTCGCCGCCCCAGCCGTGAAGATAAAACACCGTTTTTCCGCTTTCGCCGAAAGTCAGACTATGCACGCTCCTCCGTGTCGAGCCACATAACGTAGGCGTCGAAGAGATTGTTGTAGTACTTCTTCCGTACGCCCGCCACCTTGAAGCCGAAATCCTCGTACATCGAGATTGCGACTTTGTTGGTGGTCTTCACTTCCAGCGTGATGTATTTCGCGCCCTTTTCGCGCGCCTTGCCTATCAGCGTCGCCATAAGGAACTTGCCTATGCCCTTTCCCCTTTCGGAGCTTTTGACGGCGATGTTCGTGATGTGCGCTTCGTCGAGCACGCTGTGGAAACCGCCGTAGCATATTACTTCGTCCCCGCGCGTTCCCACAACGTAAGTCGCGTCGTGGCTGCCCACTTCGGGGATGAACATATTTTCCGTCCACGGCATGTCGAAGGCTTCCTTTTCGATTTCCGCCATCTGCCGCAGATGTTCGTATCGCAGCGGTTCAAACCTCATTCGCGTTCCTCTCCGCCTGCGATTTTCTCATATAAAACGGCTCGAACGCGGTGACGAAATCCCCTCTCGCCGCCTTTTCCGCCGCTATGCGCGCTAGCGTATCCGCGCGTTCGCCCAGAGGGGAAAAAAGGAAAGTATGCTCTCTTTCCGCGCCCTCCCGCTCTTCCGCGGGGATAAACCCCGTCCTCACGGGGACGCCGTCTTCGCATTCCGCGAAATACAGGTTGCCTCTCCCCGCTTCCACCGCGGCGTACGCTTTCGCTCTATTGTACGCGATGATTTCGAATTCCGTCACCGCAATCTTTGCCGCCCCAGTGCCGCGGCAGAGCGCGGACGCGGTCGCCGCACCTATGCGTATGCCCGTAAACGACCCCGGACCCGTCACCGCCGCAACGGCGTCGATTTCGGAAACGTCGAGCCCCGCTTCTTTCAGGGCGGCGTCGATTTCGGACAGAATTATGCGCGTGTGCCCGTTTTTGCCCGCGTCGACGGAACGCGGAAAATTCTCCGCGCCCTTCAAAACGCCTGCCGTAAGCACGTTCTGGGATGTGTCGAGATAAAGAATGTTCATAATCCGCGCACGGAGCGCGCTCACGCTTGGGCTTTCGCCCCGCCCGTACGTTTTTCCCTGCGGATGTCCTTATTTTCGGCGCTGTCCGTCACGGTAAACGTCCTTTCGTGCTCTCCGTCAAGGGTTATTCTGACATTTATAATGCGCCCTGTCAAGTCGGTGAACTTGTTCCACTCGATGACTTTCACCGCATTTTCTGGCACGGTGTCCGTGAGTCCGAGCTCCTCGCTCTCCTCCGCCGATTCCAGGCGGTACATATCCATATGGCACAAAGGAAGCCTGCCGTCTTCGTATACGTTCATAATCGTGAAAGTCGGGCTCGTGACCTCTTCTTTCACTCCGAGCGCCGCGGCAAGCCCTTTCGTGAACGTGGTCTTCCCCGCGCCGAGGTCGCCGTCCAGCAATACGGTTTCGCCGCCCGTCAGCGTGTCCGCCACCTTCTTCGCGAGGGCAAAAGTTTCCTCTTCCGACGCACTTTCGTACTCTCCCGACAGTTTGTGCCTGAGAGAAGTCCCTTCCCAATGCAGTATTCTGCTCAGCCGCTTGTAAAGCAGGAACGCGAGCAGCGCGATGATTATGTAACGCAGCAGGTTGAACGGCACAATGCCCAGTCCGAGATAAAAGGCGTAAAAGGTGTCCGCCGTGGCATTCGGATAAATGACCGCGCACATCCCCACCAGGGAGTCGAAGTCACCGTTGAAATACAGCTCCGTATAAAACGGTATGGAGATGTAGCGGTTGACGATGACCGCCGCGGCGGTGGCAAGCACAGTGCCCGTCACAAGCCCCAGGAATGCGTGCTTGCGGTCCTTCTTCACGGCATAGAATATCGCCGCAGGCAGGACGAACACCAGTCCCAGCAGCATATCCGTCAGTTCCCCCACGAACGCGGTGGACGTCAGCGGCAGTTTGAAAAGGCATTTCAGCACTATGACAAGCGCTCCCGCGACGGGTCCCATCGAAAAGCCGGCAAGCAGAGCGGGAAGCTCCGAAAACTGCATTTCGAGGAAACTCGGAAACATAAACGGCAGATTGAACTTCGCCATATAGAGCGCGAAGGACAGAGCCGTGAGCAACGCCAGTTTGGCGACGTAAGCCGCCGACATTTTGAGAGTGATTTTCTTTTTTCCGATTTGCATAATTCCTCCCGAAGGGCGTCAAAAAGCCCCGATGGTATACAAATCGGGGCAATGCAAAGCAGAATGGATTGCACTTCTTCCATCCGGACTGTACCGTCGGTACGGGAATTTCACCCGTTCGGCTTGCAAAGCAAGTTCGCGGACTATACCGCCGGTGAGGAATTTCACCTCGCCCCGAAGCAACACCATAATATAACCGCGGACGGTTCTTGTCAACAAATCCGCAAAAAAGTTCCCGTCCCGCCCGAAAAAACGCAGAAAGGTATGTATTCCGTCCCATCTGACGACAATCTCCGTATGGAAACCCCTTATGTGAACCCGAACATCCCTTCTCACGCCGAAAGCACGGAGCGCACAGCCGCCTATCCCGCGGACGCCGCCCTCGCGGCGGAATATTCCGCGCTAGAAAATCCCCTCGTGCTCGCCGCGCGCGCTTTCGAATACGGCGAAACGGTGGTGCTCGCCGTCCTCACCGAACCCATCTATCTTTCCAGCGACCGCGCCGCGCTGAAAACCCTGCTCAAAGACAACGCGGAGAAAAACACGGGCAAGTCCGTCGCGGTGTCGTTTGACCTCGAAGTCTACCGCCGCATATCCCGCGATATGTCGGACGGGCTGAAAACCGTCCTGCTCAAAAGAGTCCTTACCTGACGCAAAACGACCGAAACCATTCTCAAAACGCCGTGAAAGTATAATACTTTTTGCCGTTTTTGAGAATAGTAAAGCGCGCAAACTCTACTGTTTGCGCGCTTTTGTCAATCCGCCGAAAATTTATTTCGCGGGATAAAACTCTACGTTATCTCCGTCCGTCCACAGCTTTTCGAGGCAGTAGAACATTCTGGTGTCGTCGTTGAAGACGTGCACTATGACACTGCCGAAATCCAGCACCGCCCATTTGCCCTCGCGCACGCCGTCGCTCCGAAGCGTCGGCACGCCCGCGTCTTCCAGCTTTTCCGAAACGTATTCGGCAAGCGCCTTGACCTGCTTGTTGCTGCGCGCCGTACATATGACGAAGTAGTCCGCGACCACCGTCAGGTGCGACACGTTGAGCACGGTGATGTCGACGGCTTTGCGCTCGTCGAGTTCCTTGCATACTGCGTTTTTGATTTCTTCGGGACTCATTTGTTCTCCTTATTGTGCGCCTTGGCGCGTTTTTCTTTCACGGCTCTCCCCTTTTGCGAGTTCGGGAAGATAAAATTCGACGGCGTCCTCCGTCAGAGGATAGACTTTCCCGCCCTTCTTTTTGAGTTTCAGATAAGTGTACGCCAGCACTTCGCGGAAGCCTCTCTCGAAATCCGCGTCCACGGCGGCCCGCAGCTGCGGAATCGGGTCGTATTCCCTGTCATACGAGGTGCTGTCGGCGGTATATATCAGCCTTTCCAACACGGTCATATCGGGTTTCGCCGTGGTGTGATAGCGGATGGCGCCGAGTATGTCCTTGTCCGTTATGCCGAAATCCCTTGCAGCTTTTTCCGCACCGAGGAACTGGTGCAGCACGGGAGTGCCTATGCTGTCCGACGGCACGTCGAGACCGTCCGCGGAAGGACGTTCCTTCGCATTGTCGTGCAGAAGCGCGGCGAGGAACACCTTGTCGAAGTCCTGCCTGAGATTATGGCGCGAGTTGAGGTCAACCGCACGCATAACCGCCTGAACGGAATGCGCGTAGAGTTCCGCGCTCTCCATTCCTTTGAGTTTTTCCACCGCGGCGGCGTGAGTGCGGAACAAACCGTGAGAAGTTATATATTCCGCCACCTTTGCGGGCACGTCGTCGCAGTCCTCGCCGAGGAGAAATTTCGCCTTTATGCGCCCCGAAGACACGTCTTCGCCGAGAAAATCCAGAAGAATAATCTCTCCGCCGTACTTTTTCAGTGCGGCGTCGCGCTGTGTCTCCGCGTCCCCGCAGCCTTTGCGCGGCGCAACCGCAACGGGACATATTTTCATTATGGCTTCGGGATTGCGCCACGTGTCGAGGTCGCGCAGACTGTCGCCGCCTATGAGGTATATTATGTCCCCGTACTTTCTTTTCATTTCCGCAAGCAGAATGCAGGCGAAATTGTCCTTGCTGCGCCGTTTTTCTTCGTCGTCGACCACGACTTCGCATCCGACGTCGGAAAACGCCAGACGGCAAAGTTCCTCGCGCGTGGCAAAATCCAGAAACCCCGCGCTCTTGTGCGGCGGGTAATACGTCGGAAGAATGACCGCACGTTCCGCCCCCGTGGTTTCCACGGCGCAGCGAAGCGCTTTTATATGTTCGTTATGCGGCGGGTCGAACGCGCCGCCGAAAATCAACGTCGGCATAATTGAATTATACCATCCTGCGGCGAAATTTCAAGCCGCGCCGCCCATTTTCCGCGTCGGAATGCGGCCGCGGTGCGCTTGCGCGCATAAAATGCGGCGTCCGTGTCGAAAATCATCTTATGGCACGCTTTGTAGACTATGCGGCGCTCACGGTCATATCCTTTCTGCTCACGCTCGTGTGGGCAACATTGCTGTTCGACAGCTGGACGGCGGTTTTCGCATTCGCTTCCGCCGCCGCGCTCATAGCGCTGGTCACGGCGGTATACATAAAACGGGGCACGAAAAAACCGTGTTCCTGCGACAGACTGACGATAGAGTGCGCCGTCCGCCCGCCGTCCTATCTCATCGGACTGCTGAAATCCGCCGCGGACAATCCCGCCTGCGAATACGGCGCGAATTACGTCCTGACGGCGGACAGCGTAATATTCGCCGCGGTCAAGCTCTCCGCGCTGGGGCTGAACGACCTCAACAACCTGCTGACCAAAGCGGACGAACTCGGCAGAAAGCGCATTTTCGTCATCACACAGTCGGTGGACCGCCGCGCCTATCAGCTGCTGCAATTCCACGAAGTCCGCATCACGGCGGTAAAAATGCGCGCGGTCTACCGCTGGCTGTCAAAGCGCGGCGCGCTCCCGAACCTAAAACGCGTGAAGCAAAAGTTCTCCCTCTCCGCGTTTTTCGAAGCCGCGCTGCGCAGAAGCAACCTGAAAAACTATCTGTTTTCGGGCGTGATACTCGTATCCGTCGCCTTTCTCACCCCGCTGAAAATATATTATCTCGTTTTCGGCAGCATATCCCTTTTTATGGCATTGCTCACGCTCACACCTCTCGGCAAAGGCCATTTCGGCGGCGACAAGATTTTCGACGGACTTTGCGCCGCGCCCGAAACGTCTTCCGAAGGCAAAGGCAACTCCGAAGATGGTGCGGAACCGAGCCAAAACGCCGAGGACAACTCGGACAAAATACAGTCGGACGACGGTCGGGATAACAAATCGGACGGAACGCCCGCCGACGGCGAATGATTTTTGCAAATACAAAAACAAACGCTTAAAACTTTTCCCGCACCGTGTTATATTTTATTTATGGATAAAATAAACAACGTGTACACCGTGCGTAAAATGACAAGCACCGAATACGGTGCCCTCGCCGATTTTACATACCAAGCCATATTTATTCCCGACGGAGTGGTTGCACCTCCAAAAACCATTGTAAATACACCTGAACTGCGCATTTATCACGATAAATTCGGGCAATTGCCGCTCGATACGGCTTTTGCCGCCGAATTCAAAGGCAAAGTCGTCGGAGCGGCCTGGGCACGCATAATAAGCGATTACGGTCACGTGAACGAAGATACGCCGTCTGTCGCAATCGCAATGCTCGAAGACCACCGCGGAAAAGGCGTCGGAACGGCGCTTCTCGAAAAACTGCTTGCGGAACTCGGACATTCCGGTATCTCCGCCGCCTCGCTGTCCGTACAAAAGCAAAACCCCGCCGTGCATCTTTACGAAAGATTTGGGTTTGTCACCGTCAGAGAAACGGACGAAGAATTTGTTATGGTCGTGCGTCTGCCGTTGCAGACGCACGTTCGGTGAAATCACGTAACGAAGATAGTCTAAGCGTGTAAACAAAAAAACGGAGCGTCCCGAAGGCGCTCCGTTTTTCAATCCGTCATCCGTCAATCCATCCATTCGAATTCGAGGTCGGAAATGACGACCGTATCCCCTTCCTTCATTCCCTTGCGTTTCAGCTCGTCTATGACGCCGCGGTCTTTGAGCACTTTCTGGAAAAACGCGAAAGATTCGGGCGAAGAAATGGTGACGTTCTGGATGAGGAAATCCACAAGTCCGCCGTCCACTAGGAATGAGCCGTCGGGCAGGCGCGTTACGGTGAACTTCTGGTCCGACCTCTCTTCCAGCACCGCGTCCGCGGATATGGGCGTACGCGCGGGGGGAGGAAGCTCGTCCACCTTACGCTTCATCACTTTGAGCAGCTCGTCCAAGCCGCTGAATGTGACGGAACTGACGGGATAAACTTCCTTGCCGGTCAGAGTGCGGAGTTTCTCTACGGCTTCGTCCGCGCCGTCGGGGATGAGGTCGGTCTTGGACGCGACGACGATTTCGGGAGTTTCGGCAAGTTTTTCGCTGTACGCGGCAAGTTCCGCGCGTATCTTCATATAGTCGTCGTAAGGGTCCCTTCCCTCGCTGCCCGAAACGTCCACGACGTGCACGATGAGGCGGACCCTCTCGATATGCCGCAGAAAATAATGTCCGAGCCCCGCGCCGTCGCTCGCGCCTTCAATTAGCCCCGGAATGTCCGCTATGACGAAACTGTCGTCGAACATCTGCACCACGCCGAGGTTGGGATTTATGGTGGTGAAATGATAATTCGCGATTTTGGGCTTTGCCGAAGTGAGGACGGAGAGCAAGGTGGACTTTCCGACATTCGGGAACCCCACAAGCCCGACGTCCGCTATGGTTTTGAGTTCCAGCGTGACCTGCCTTTCCTCCGTGGTTTCTCCCAGCTGCGAAAAACCGGGAGCCTGACGCCGTGCGTGAGCAAAACGCGCGTTACCCTTGCCTCCGCGGCCGCCCGTAAGCGCGACGAAACGGTCCCCTTCCTCAAAGAGGTCGGCAACGGTTTCTCCCGTGCGCGTATCTTTTATCACCGTGCCGACGGGCACCTTTATAACGAGGTCCTCCCCGCTTTTGCCCGTACAATTCCGCCCTGCGCCGCTCGCGCCGTTTTCGGCGCGGAAATGCTTTTTGAACTTGAAGTCGACAAGGTTGTTGAGGTTTTTGTCGGCAAGAAACACGATGTTTCCGCCGTTGCCGCCGTCGCCGCCGTCAGGTCCGCCGTTGGGCACGTATTTTTCCCTGTGGAAGGACACGGCGCCGTTGCCGCCGTTGCCCGCTTTTATGAATATCTTTACGTAATCAAGAAACATCGTCTTTCTCCGCCGTGTGCCGCAAAACGCGGACCTTCGTCACAGTTTTCCCGCCGCTTTCAATTCCTCCGTTATGGCGTGCGCGCTGCGCTTGCCCGCCCCCATAGCCAGAATCACCGTCGCCGCGCCCGTCATCGCGTCGCCACCGGTATAAAGCCCGCGCACGGACGTTCTGCCGCATTCGTCGGCAACGATAGTGCCCTTGGGCGTCGTTTCGAGCTGCGGAAAACTGCGTTTGATTATCGGATTCGGCGTCGTGCCGAGCGCGACAATCACCTCGTCGCAGGAGATGTCGAACTCGCTGCCCGCGACGGGCACGGGTCTGCGGCGTCCGCTCGCGTCGGGCTCGCCGAGCTCCATACGGATGCAGCGCATTCCTGCAACCGCCCCGCCCTCGCCCAGAATTTCAACGGGATTTGTGAGCAACTCGAATTTTATCCCCTCTTCTTCCGCGTGCTCTATTTCTTCCGCTCGCGCAGGCATTTCCGCGCGGCTCCGCCTGTAAACCAGCGTGACTTCCGCTCCCAGCCTGCGGGCAGTGCGCGCGGCGTCCATAGCGACGTTGCCCGCGCCCACGACGACGACGTTCCTGCCGCGCTGAACGGGCGTAACGGCGTCTTTTTCGTATGCTTTCATAAGGTTGACGCGGGTGAGGAATTCGTTTGCGGAGGACACTCCCGAAAGGTTTTCGCCCTTGACGTGCAAAAACGACGGAAGCCCCGCTCCCGTGCCCACGAAAACGGCGTCATACTCGCCGAGAAGCTCGTCAAGCATAACCGTTTTGCCGACAACCGTATTCGTTTCTATGTCCACTCCGAGCGCCACGACTTTGTCAATCTCGCGCTGCACCAGACTCTTGGGCAGCCTGAACTCGGGGATGCCGTACACCAACACGCCGCCCGCCTTGTGGAGCGCCTCGAACATAGTGACCCGCACGCCGGCTTTTGCCAAATCCGCGGCACAGGAAAGGGACGCAGGCCCCGAACCGACAACCGCAACGCGCGCGCTCCCGCGCTCTTGCGCGACGGGATGTATGCCCTTTTCCGCCGCATAATCCGCGACATATCTTTCCAGCGCGCCTATCGCGACGGAACCGCCGAGTTTTTCGCGGCGCACGCAGAACTTTTCGCATTGGTTTTCCTGCGGACACACCCTGCCGCATACGGCGGGCAGATTGTTGTCGGCAAGCAGCCTTTCGGCGGACTTGTCAAGCTCGCCCGCGCGGATGTGCGCGATGAAATCGGGGATATGCACCCCGACGGGACATCCCTTCATACAGGGCGCGTTTTTACAGTTCAGGCACCTTTCCGCCTCGGCAAGCGCAAGTTCGGGGGTGTATCCCAGCGCCACTTCGCGGAAATTCTTTATCCTCTCTTCCGGCGGCTGCGCCGGCATAGCGTGTCTTTTGAGGTCGCCCTTCATCTCGCACCTCCCCTGAGCCTGCACATATGCTCGTTTTCCTGCTCTCTGTATGTGCGGGAACGCTGTATCGCCTCGTCGAAATCCACCTTGTGCCCGTCGAATTCGGGTCCGTCGATACAGGCGTACTTTATCTCCCCGCCCACGGTAAGACGGCAGCATCCGCACATTCCCGTACCGTCGACCATAACGGGGTTCATACTGACAATGGTGGGAATGCCGAACTCCGCCGTGACGGCACACACCGCACGCATCATCGGCAGAGGTCCTACGGCAAGCACCGCGTCGTAACGGACGCCGCGTTCGAAAAGGTCGCGCGCAACGTCTGTCACGAACCCTTTCCGTCCGCTCGACCCGTCGTCGGTAATGACGTAGAAGTCGCGCGCAAACGTGCGGAACTCCTCCTCGTAAATGATGAGCGACTTGTTGCGTGCGCCGACGATTACGTCCGCGGGTCTGCCTTCTGCGGCAAGCTGTTTTGCCTGCGGATAAATGACCGCGCTCCCTATGCCGCCTCCGACCAAAAGAATGTCTTTATACTCCGACAGGTCGGTGGGATTTCCGAGCGGTCCTACAAAGTCCGCAAGGCGGTATCCGACTTCGCACCTCGCGAGCAATGCGGTCGTGTAGCCGACTTCCTGCACCAGAATGCATACCGTGCCCTTTTCGCGGGAATAATCGCAGACGGTGAAAGGCACTCTCTCCCCGTCCTCGTCCACGCGCAGAATGACGAATTGACCCGCACGGCAATGCTTTGCGACGTCGGGAGCGTAAACGACGTATTCGTTCACTCTCTCCGCAAGCGTCCTTTTGGCAACAATTTCGTATTTCTCCATACTTCCTCACACGCCCGCGCGCATTATGCGCGACGGACAAATCTGACGCGGAAAACGGGAAAAGTATTCTCATTTTCCGCAAAATGTATTATACTTTTTGCTGATTTTGATAATACTTGCACACTTCCGTGAGCTTGCACTCCGCGCAATTCGGCTTCTGGGAGTGACAGACGTAACGCCCGTGAAAAATGAGCAGGTGATGCAGGTGGCTCCACTTGTCTTCGTCAAACGCCGCCATAAGCTGCCTTTCCGTTTCCTCAGGCGTCTTCGCCGAAACGATGCCGAGGCGGTTGGACACCCTGAAAACGTGCGTATCCACCGCTATTGCGTTGCCGCCGTACGCCACGGCGTAGACTACGTTCGCGGTCTTGCGCCCCACTCCGCGCAGTTTCATCAGTTCTTCGCGCGTGGTCGGCATCCCTCCCATTTCGATTATGCTCGCGGACGCTTCCTTTATGGCTTTCGCCTTGTTGTGATAAAACCCGCAGGAAAAGATGTGTCTTTCCAGCTCCTCCACGGGCATTGCGGCGAAATCTTCGGGTGTGGACGCGATTTTGAACAGCTTGTCCGTAATCATATTCACGCGCTTGTCCGTGCACTGCGCGGACAGTATGACCGCGACAAGCAGCTGAAAGGGCGTGCCGAAATCCAGCTCGCAGTCCGCTCCGCCGTGCATTTGTTCAAGCAATCCGTAAATTTTTTCGTTGGTCGCATTCACGCGAACATTATTGCACACTTCCGCGCTCTTTGCAATCTATTCCGCGGCCCGATGCACAAAAACCACTGTCTTTTGCGCTCTGTTTTTTCTCTTTTGCTCCTCGGGCGCCTTCGCCGCGCAGACTTATGCCGTAACGGCGAAGCGGCGGGCTACATCCGCCTCGCCGCTCCGCTCTCCGTAATGTAGAAAAATCCGATTACCGATGTGAGCCGCATCCTTTCCAGAACCGCTCTCGCCTGTCCGAGGTTTTTCACCAGCAGTTTGACCGACAGCCCGCAGCCTGTCCCCGCGGATGACGGGGTGTTGATGATGCGCGCGGGTATGCGGTAGGTCGCCAGCTCCTCGTAAAAACGCATGGCATCGGAGCGCGAACGGAACGCAATAAAGAATTCTCTCATAAACCCCTCCGAATATTGTATGTATCCGTCCGCTAATATACAATACTGACGGATTTTTTCTTTTGACACACTCCCCTGCGTATCACACGGGAACGCGCGGGCATATCCTATTGCGGAGGAAAATATGATTTATCTCGACAATGCCGCAACTTCGCATTTCAAACCGCAGGGCGTGCTCGACGCGCTGACATACGACCTCGCCCATTCCGCAAACAGCGGAAGAAGCGGACACAAATACGCGCTGGACGCGGCGATGAAAATTGAGGATTGCAGGCGCTTTCTGCTCTCTGCGCTCGGCGCGCCGGAGGGGGAATACGGCATTGCGTTCACGAAAAACTGCACCGAAGCGCTCAACCTCGGCATTTTCGGTTTTCTGCGCGAAGGAATGCGTGTGGTGACGACGGCTTACGACCACAATTCCGTCCTGCGCCCCCTCTTCGAGCTCCAAAAACGCGGCAAAATCGAACTTATGGTGGTTGACCCCGCCGACAACGGCTTTGTCACGCCGGAACATCTCGACACCGCAATGCAGAATGCGGATTTCTGCGCGGTGAGTGCCGCCTCAAACGTGACGGGAGCGCGGATAAATCTGAAAGCGCTTGCGGAATCGGCGGCAAAATACGGCACGGTGACCCTCATCGACGGAGCGCAGGCGGTGCCGCTCGTCGAAATCGATATGAAAAAACTCGGCTTCGATATGCTCGCGCTGCCGGGACACAAAGGGTTGCACGGACCGCAGGGCACGGGATGTCTGATATTCCGCACCGACCTCAGGCTCCAACCCCTGGTTATGGGCGGCACGGGAACGGCGTCGGACAGCACCTATCAACCCACCGAACCGCCCGAAGCGCTGGAAGCGGGGACGCTCTTTGCGGGCGGCATCGCCGCGCTGCACGCGGGCGCGAAATGGAGTTTTGCCGAACGCTCCCGCAACGCTCCGCACGTCAGAAGGCTTGCGGAAGAGCTCACGGAATATCTCAAAGGGCTTGACGCGGAAGTCTACACCAAGGACCCCGCCCTCGGCGTCGTGTCCTTCAATCTCAAAGGCAAAGAGAGTTCTTTTGTGGCAAATGCGCTGGCGGAAAGGGATTTTGCCGTGCGCGGCGGACTGCATTGCGCGCCTCTTGCGCACCGCGCTCTCGGAACGTCCGAACGCGGCGCCGTGCGCGCAAGCATAGGCACGGACAACACGGAAAAAGACATTTACCTTTTCGTCGCGGAACTCGAAAGGATAAACGTGCTCCGAAGATAGCCTTCCCGCGCGGACATATGCGGAAAGGCGGCGCAATGCGCCGCTTTTGTTTTCCGTGCCTCACTGCATACGGCACCGGGAAGCGCGCGTTCCGCACGAAAAGCCTTTTATGAGCTTTTTACAGTCTGAACACGCGCACTCCGTCCACAACGCGCGACGATGCGACGATAATGCGCTTCGCCTCGCGCGGAGTCAGCGCGGAATACCTCTCGTGCAGCAGGCAGCACGCGCCCGCAACGTACGGCGCGGACACCGACGTGCCGGACATCATCGCGTAAGTTCCGCCCGCGTCCACGCCGCGCACCGCGACGCCGGGAGCGTACACGTCGGGACGGTACACCCCCTGATATACGCCGGATGACGAAAACGGGGCGACTTTCAGGTTTTCGTCCACCGCGCCGACGGTGATGACTTCGCCGCTCACACCCGGCGATTTCAGCCCGCCGACGCCGCTGTTGCCCGCCGCGCACACCACCGTTATCCCGCTTCGCGCAAGCATTTCCGCGCCGAGTTTAAGAGGGTCGGCGGAGGCAAGCGGGTCCGCGCCGAAACTCATACAAGCAACTTTCACGTTCAGTCTGCGGAAATTGTCGTAAAGCCATTGCATACCTTCGAGTATGGTAAACGCCCCCGTTTCTCCCGAAGCGGAAATGACCTTTACGGACACGACGTCCGCCTGCGGCGCCACGCCGTGCACCTCACCCGCCGAAAGGATGCCGTTGCCCGCCGCGACGCCCGTCACGAACGTGCCGTGACCGTTGTCGTCGTACGGAAACTCTTTCCCGCCCACGAAATCGCGGAATTCTTTCACGCGGTCGCGCGGAATGCTGATGTCGGAATGCGGCGAAACCCCCGTGTCGAGCACGCAGAGAGTGACCCCGCGCCCCGTCAGCCCTTTTGCGGAAAAAATCTCCGCTTCCGCATTTGCCGCCGCAGAACTTGCGCCGACGTCCGCGGAACGCCCGCCCTCCGACGCGTCTGACGCACCCTGTTTCGCTTCGCCTTCATTTTCGGCCGTTTCCCCGGCCGCGCCACCGTCGCGCGTATCGAGGGCGTCCAGCGCGCTCACGCGACCGCTTGCCGAAACGGACACCACCTCGTGCATTTCCGCAAGCCGCACCGCGTCCTTTCTGTCGCACCTAAGCCCCAGCGCGCTGATAAACGGAAACATCGCCGCCACTTTGAAATGGCGCGCTATGTAACCCAACTGCCACGGGTTGCGCACCCGCACCACCGCGTCCGCCTCACCTCCTGCGGCAAGTACGCTTACAAGTCCCTCGTCAAGTTTTTTCATACTACCTCAACATCCCTATTATTTCGCGCATACGGCGCACCTGTTCCGCAGTCATATACGGCGCCGCCATACGGCAGAACTCGTCGAGCCTGTCCACGTCGAGAAGCCCCTGCGCCCTGAGGGAGGACGCCTCGCGCATAAGCTCCTCGGACAGCTCCTCCCTGCTCATTGTCGAATACTGCGCCGCACGTTCCGCCACATCCTGCGGAATGTCGCCCGGCACACTTCCGTCCGTGCGTCCGCCGTTCTGCGGCCGACCGTATCCGCCGCCCTCTCCGCCGACGCCGTAACGTGTTCCGAAGCCGCCGTAGCGCACTTCGCCCTCAGATGAGTAACCGCGGTTGTCCGAACCGCCGTAGTTTCGGTAATCGTTCATTGCCACCTCCGTCACAATCATAATATGACGGCATATATTGAATTGCGTGAGGTGGATATGAACGCGGATATGAACACCTTGATGGCTCTGATGTCTATGATGAACAAACCGCCGTCGCAGGACGGCGGGAATCCGATGCAGACGATGCTGCCGCTGATTATGGGAATGATGGGCGGACGCGGCGCGGAAAACGCGGGCGCGGACGGAGGCGCACAGGGCGGAAACGCAATGCTGAAAATGCTGCCTATGCTGATGAATATGATGCGCGGAGGAAATCCCTTCCCCGCGGGCGGCGCGGACGGAGGTCAATCCTCAGGCGAAGGACGGCAGCAGAACGGCGACAGACGGGACGGAAAAAACGGAGCCCGTCCTTTCGCCGCGGAAGACGGGCGCGCCTCGCCGCGCGCGCAGGAGCGCGCAAAACCGCCGTACGCACGCACGCCCTTTTCGGAGATAGGGTTTGCGGGAGCGGAAGTGCGCGGTTTTATGGAAACTCTGTGGCGGATAAGGCGGAACGTCTGAAAACACCGCAGATTTCTCGGAAATCGGAAAACAAAAGAGCCGCGCTTTTGCGCGGCTCGGTTCGGCTTTTTTAGGTTGTCAGAAGATAACGTCGTTTTCGTAAAGCGGATGCGCCTCGCACAGCGCGAGCACCTTTTCCGTCACGCGGGGAATAGCTTCCTCTCCGTTCTTTATGATGTCCGCAATGCAGCCGCCGATGACTTTCATATCCTCTTCTTTCATACCGCGGGTGGTGACTGCGGGAGTGCCGATACGCACGCCGCTGGTGACGAAAGGCTTTTCGGGGTCGTTGGGCACGGCGTTTTTATTGACGGTGATGTGCGCTTCGTCCAGCCATTTTTCGAGCTGTTTGCCCGTGACTCCCGTGCCTACGAGATTGAGCAGCATAAGATGGTTGTCCGTGCCGCCGCTGACGAGGTTTATGCCCTCCGAAAGCAGAGTGTCGGCGAGCGCCTTCGCGTTCTTGACCACCTGCACCTGATACTCTTTGAACTCGGGAGTGAGCGCTTCCTTGAACGCGACCGCCTTCGCCGCGATGATGTGCATAAGAGGGCCGCCCTGCGAGCCGGGGAAAATGATTTTGTCGATGCGCTTTGCGAGCTCTTCGTCGTTGGTCATAATAAGACCGCCGCGGGGTCCGCGCAAAGTCTTGTGCGTCGTGGAGGTGATGAAATCCGCATACGGCACGGGAGAAGGATGTACGCCTGCGGCGACGAGCCCCGCGATGTGCGCGATGTCCACCATAAAGTATGCCCCGACTTCGTCCGCTATGGCGCGGAACTTGTCGAACTCTATCGTGCGCGCATACGCCGACGCGCCCGCAACGATGAGTTTCGGCTTGTATTCCAGCGCCTTGGCGCGCACGTCGTCGTAATTTATTCTGCCCGTTTCGGGGTCAAGCCCGTAGGACACGAAGTTGAAAAGTTTTCCGCTGAGGTTGACGGGAGAACCGTGGGTGAGATGTCCGCCCTCGGACAAAGACATTCCGAGCACGGTGTCGCCGGGTTGCAGAACCGCATAGTAGACCGCGAAATTGGCGTTTGACCCGCTGTGCGCCTGAACGTTTGCGAATTTCACTCCGAAGAGCTCTTTCGCGCGCTCTATGGCAAGCTCTTCCGCACGGTCGACGAACTGGCATCCGCCGTAGTAACGCTTGCGGGGATAGCCCTCCGCGTATTTGTTGGTGTAAAAGCTGCCCGCCGCCGCCATTACCGCGGGGGAAACTATGTTCTCGCTGGCGATGAGTTCGAGATTGTGCTGCTGACGGTGAAGTTCCTCCACCATGGAATCATAAAGTTCGCCGTCCACGGCTTTGATGCATCTGAGGTCTACCATACCTTCTCCTTTTGTGATGTGACGGGGAAAAGCCCCCGTAAAAAAGTCAAGCCCGCATAAGCGGGCGTTGCTTTACAGGTTTTTGTCGAGCGCCGCCGCAAGCTGCGCTTTCTGACGGAAGCCAATCATTTTGTCCACGACTTTGCCCGCCTTGAACACGAACACGGCGGGAATGGTCATGATTCCGAACCTTTCCGCCAGGTCGGGACAGTCGTCCACGTTGACTTTGCCGACGACGGCCTTGCCGACGTAATCGTTCGCCACGTCTTCCACGACGGGACCGAGCATCTTGCAGGGACCGCACCAGCTTGCCCAGAAATCCACCATAACGACGTCGTTGGAAGCGATGATGTCATCGAAATTGTCGCTCGTGATTTTCACGCAATTTTCGTTCATTTTTTTCTCCTTCCGGCTTATTGCCGTTCAGCATTATGCTGCGAGTTGTTTACGTTTTTATTCCCGTCTTCCGCAGGTGCGGCGCTCTCCGCGCTCCGCTTTGCCGCCTCTCCCGAAAGAGCGGACGGCGGCGGACAAATTTCCACCATCTGCGGCGCAAACCCTTTGCGCTTCCTGATGACGAAACGGTCGAGAAGAAAGGCTATCACAAACCCCGCAACCAATCCGCCGACAGCCAGAAGAGCCTGCGCAAGCTCGCTGAGCAGCGACCCCGCGCCCACGCCTATTCCGACGAGTACAAGGGGTATTATATAGACTATAAGCGCGGCTGTCAACACAAACCGCTCCCCCATACGCACGCTGACGAAATCTCCGACAACCGCACCGAGAGTGTTCTCGATGACAATCTGAACTTTCATTCCGTCCTTTGTCACGGCGCACATATGACAGCTGTCGCACGCGCTCTTTCTGTCGAACTGTACGGTGGCTTTTCCGCCTTTGACTTTCGTGACGACGCCGCGCTCGGTCATTCTTTCACCGCCGCCGCGACGTCCGCCGCCGCACACGCAAAACTCTCGCCCGTCGCCATATTTTTGAGGGTGACTTCGCCGCGGTCCAGTTCGTCGTCGCCTATGACCGCAGCATAACGCGCGCCGCACTTGTCGGCGTATTTCATCTGCGCTTTGAGCCCTCTTCCCATAAGGTCGAATTCCGTCTTTATGCCCTCTTTGCGGAGCATAGCCGCAAAGCGCGGGGCAAATTCCTCGGCGCGCCCGCCGAGAGCCGCGATATACACGTCCATCCTTTCCGGCTCCGCACGCAAAGCCCCCGTGTTTTCAAGCACGAGCAGCAGCCTTTCCAACCCCAGACCGAACCCGACCGCGGGGGTGGGTTTGCCGCCGACTTCCTCCACGAGATGGTTGTATCTGCCGCCGCCGCACACCGTCCCCTGCGCTCCGATGTCCTCGGACACGAATTCGAACACCGTACGGGTGTAATAGTCCAGCCCGCGCACGATGGACGGATTGACCTCGAACGGGATGCCGAGCCCTCCGAGTATCGCCTGCACTCCCGCAAAGTGCGCCTTGCAGTCGTCGCAGAGATAATCCGTGATTTTGGGTGCTCCCGCGGTGATGCGCCTGCATTTCTCTTCCTTGCAGTCGAGGATGCGCAGCGGATTGCGGTCGAAACGGTCGCGGCAGGACGCGCACATATCGGCAAGATTGTCGCCGATATACTTTTTGAGGGCGGCATTGTATTCCGCACGGCAGGTGCGGCAGCCTATGCTGTTGATGTTCAGTTTCAGCGCGTTAAGCCCCGCGGACGTGAGAAAGGTGTGCGCAAGCGCGATGACCTCCGCATCCGCGGCGGGAAGCTCGCTTCCGTACAGCTCGACTCCGAACTGGTGATGTTCGCGCAGTCTGCCGTTCTGGGGACGTTCGTAGCGGAACACCGACGCCAGATAGTACGCTTTCATCGGCAGTCCCTGCTGCGCAAGCCCGTTTTCGATGAATGCGCGCGCAACGCCCGCCGTCCCTTCGGGGCGCAGAGTCATACTGCGGTTCCCCTTGTCGAGGAAGGTGTACATTTCCTTGTTGACGATGTCCGTGGTTTCGCCCACTCCCCTGGTGAAAAGTTCGGTATGCTCGAAAGTGGGGGTGCGCATCTCGCGGAAACCGAAAAGCGCGGCGACTTCTCTCGCCTTGTTCTCGACCCAATGCCACTTGTAGGCATCCTGCGGCAGCATATCCTTTGTGCCCTTGGGGATAGCAATCATATTCCCTCCGTCCGCCGCCTCCCGCGGCGCATAATCGGCTCAAAACGGTGTTCAACGCGCGTTTTGCGCCGCTGAACACCGCTTTTGCGTCAAAATATCGTGTTTCCTCAGAGAATGTATTTCCTGAGCGACGCGGCTCGCAGCGACGTGGCGAGATGCGCCGTCACATAGTCCTTGTCGATGTGTATCGCCTTGGTTTCGTTGTCGTCCGCTTCGTAAAGCACGTCTTTCAGAAGATGTTCCAGCACTGCGTGCAGACGGCGCGCGCCGAGGTTTTCGCTGTTCTCGTTTTCGTAATACGCCGTGCGCGCGATTTCGCGGATGGCGTCCTCCGTGAAGTCCAGTTCCACACCGTCCACGCCGAGCAACGCCTTATACTGTTTCAGCACCGCGTTGTCTGGCTCGGTGAGTATCTTGACGAAGTCGTCTTCCGTGAGGTTGTCCAGCTCCACCCTGATGGGGAAACGCCCTTGCAGTTCGGGGATGAGGTCCTCCATCTTGGACATATGGAACGCGCCCGCCGCGATGAACAGTATGAAGTCGGTGCGTATAGAACCGTACTTGGTCTGCACAGTGCTGCCTTCGACTATGGGCAGAATGTCCCTCTGGACGCCTTCGCGCGACACGTCGTGTCCCTGGTCCCTGCCCGCGCGCGCCGCAACCTTGTCTATCTCGTCGAGGAAGACCACGCCGTCCTGCTCCGCACGCGCAAGCGCTTCGGACGTGATGGCGTCCTGGTCGACCATCTTCTCCGCCTCCTGGTTGACGATGAAATCCATCGCCTGCTTGACGGTGAGCTTCCTCTTCTTTTTCTTGACGCCCATCATACCCCCGAAAATGTTTCCGAGGTCGATTTCGTTGCCGGGAGCGTTGCCGGGAGTGAGCTGTATGGGCTTGGGCTGCTGCTTTATCTCCATCTCGATGGTGATGCCGTCGAGATGTCCCGCGCGTATCTCGCTGAGCAGTTCTTCTTTAAGCTGCGCGTCGGACTTGTCCGCGGTGTCCGCCTTTTTGCGGATGGGCAGAAGCAACTCGACGAGGTTGTTCTCCGCGATTTCGGTCGCGCGGGGCATAACCTCTTTGAACTTTTCTTCCTTGACCATACGCACGGAAACCTCGACAAGGTCGCGGATGATGCTTTCCACGTCCCTGCCCACATAACCGACTTCCGTGAATTTGGTGGCTTCCACCTTGACGAAAGGCGCGCGCACGAGTTTCGCGAGCCTGCGCGCGATTTCCGTCTTACCCACGCCCGTAGGTCCTTTCATAAGAATGTTCTTGGGCGTGATTTCTTCCCTCATTTCCTCGGGAAGACGGCTCCTTCTGTAACGGTTGCGCAGCGCGATTGCCACCGCTATTTTCGCATCCTGCTGCCCTATGATATATCTGTCCAGTTCTTTGACGATTTGTTTGGGTGTAAGTTCCATATCCTTTCTCCTCAGACCGTTTCGACCGTGATGTGGTCGTTGGTGAAGACGCAAAGCTCCGACGCGATTTTGAGTGCGCGCACCGCAATCTCTTTCGCGTCGAGGTCCGTCGCACCGGCAAGCGCGCGTGCCGCCGCAAGCGCGTAATTTCCGCCGCTGCCTATCGCGCATATGCCGCTTTCGGGCTCAATGACCTCGCCGCTGCCGGACACGATGTAAAGAGAGTTCGCGTCCGCTACGATAAGCAGCGCTTCCAGCTTGCGGTACATCTTGTCGCTGCGCCAGAGTTCCGCGAGTTCGACCGCGGAACGCATAAGGTTTCCGCTGTATTTTTGCAGCATTTCCTCGAACTTTTCCGAAAGCGCGAACGCGTCGGACACCGAACCCGCAAAGCCGATGACGACTTTGTCGTTGTATATGCGCTTCACCTTGACGGCGTTGCCTTTCATAATGACGCTTTCGCCCATAGTGACCTGTCCGTCGCCCGCTATGGCGGTCATTCCGCCCCTTTTGACGGCACAGATGGTCGTTCCTCTGAATTCCATAAACACCTCCGCCGGATGTCCCGGCACGGTCTGCGGTGAGTTTTCCCGCAGAGCCGTATTTCAGTCGCGGTACCGCGTTTCGTCCGCAAAACGGATTATATCACGCACGGCGCGGTCGCGATAGTATTTTTTACGTTCTTTTTTGCCCACATCCCCCGCGTACGGCAGCAGCCCGAAATTTGCGTTCATAGGCTGAAATCCCGTGCCAGCGGATGCGACGTAACGGCACAGCGCACCCGTAACCGTCGTCGCGGGAGGCACCGCCGCGCTCTCCCCTCTGAGCTCTCTCGCGAGGGATACCGCCGCGACAAGCCCGCTCATTATGCTCTCGACATAACCTTCCACGCCCGTGAGCTGTCCCGCCGCATACAATTTATTGTCGCCCGCAAACCTGAAATTCGCATTAAGACAGCCGTCCGAATTGAGATACGTGTTGCGGTGCATAACCCCGTAGCGGAGATATTCCGCCTCCGCAAGCGCGGGTATCATACCGAACACCCGTTTCTGCTCGCCGAAAGTCAGGTTGGTCTGAAAGCCGACTATGTTGTAGCAGTCGCCCGCCGTATTCTCGCGGCGCAGTTGCACGACGGCGTAAGCGCCCTTCCCCGTGTCGGGGTCGCGCAGCCCTACGGGGCGCAGCGGACCGAAGCGCATAGCGTCCTCTCCGCGCCTCGCAATCTCCTCTATGGGCATACACCCCTCGAAAAGCTCCTTCCGCTCGAAGTCTTTCAGCACCACGGTTTCAGCCGCGACCAACGCTTTGCGGAATGCCAGATACTCCTCTTTTTCCATCGGGAGGTTGAGATAATCCTCCCCGCCCTTGCCGTAGCGTCCGCCGAAATAGGCTCGGCGCATATCCACGGAGGAAAACTCGACTATGGGAGCGACTGCGTCGTAAAAGTGCAGATTCTCCTCTCCCGTAAGTTCCGCAAGCCTTGCCGCGAGCGCGTCCGACGTGAGCGGACCCGTAGCGACGACGGCGGGTCCCGAAGGCAGTTCCGTCACCTCTTCCCGCACAAGTTTGAAACGCGGATGAGAAAACAGCTCCTTTTCCACCGCCGCTGAAAACTTCGCCCTGTCCACCGCAAGCGCGCTGCCGGAAGGCACTCTGCACTCTCTCGCCGCCGCAAGCAGACGGCAGCCGAGCGCGTCGAGCTCCTCCTTGAACGTGCCGGAAGCGGTGTCGCCGCTCTCGGATTTGAGAGAGTTTGAACACACAAGTTCCGCAAGCGCGTCCGTGGAATGCGCGCCCGTCATACGCACGGGGCGCATTTCGTACATCTTCACGCCGAAACCGCGGGACAGCAGCTGCAAGGCGGCTTCGCACCCCGCAAGCCCTCCTCCGACCACGGTCACGACGTCGTTCATTTCTTATCTCCGTCCGCTTCGGCGGGAGCCGCCTCGCGGTGTCCGCATTGCTTGTTCATACAGACGTAAGTCTTCTTCTCGCCCCTGCCCGAAACGCGCATTGCGCCGCCGCAGTCCGGACAAAGTTTGGGCGCGGGCAGGTCCCAGCTGGTGAAATCGCACTTGGGATAATTGTCGCAGCCGTAAAACACCTTGCCCGCCCTGCTCGTCTTTTTGACGACGTCGCCGCCGCACTTGGGACATTTGCCCACGACTTCGACGATACGCTTGATGTTTTTGCATTCGGGATAGTTGGGACAGGCAAGGAATTTGCCGTACTTGCCGTCCTTTATCACCATCTTCGCGCCGCACTTGTCGCAAATCACGTCGCTCTCTTCGTCGGGCAGACGCCCGCCGCCCGCGGAATGATAGGCGCGGTCGATGAACTTCTGCAACCGCGGATAAAACGCCCCGATGAGCTCCTGCCACTGCTGTCCGCCGTCCGCGACTTTGTCCAGCGCGCCTTCCAGCCTTGCGGTGAAGTTGAGGTTCATAATGTCGGGGAAGTTCTTTTCCATATACTCGCAGACTATCTCGCCAAGCTGCGTAGGTTTGATGAATTTCTGCTCCTTTTCGGTGTATTCGCGCTTTGCGAGCACGGAAATTATGGACGCGTAAGTGCTGGGGCGGCCAATGCCGTTCTCTTCCATCGCCTTGACGAGCGTCGCGTCGTTGTAACGCGCGGGGGGCTTGGTGAACTTCTGCTCGCTCGAAACGTCGTCGAGGACGAGTTTTTCGCCCTCGTTGAGGTCGGGAAGGGTGTCCATTTCGTTCTGCTTGTCCTCGTCGTTTTCGGCGGTGGAAGTGTATACGGCGGTGAACCCCTTGAACTTCACGCTCCTGCCCTTCACCACGAAACCGAGCTTCGACTCCGCGCCCTCTCCCGCGATATGCACGCGCATTGTGTTGTACTGCGCGCTCTTCATCTGCGACGCGAGAAAACGCTCGTAAATGAGCTTGTAAAGGCGGAACTGGTCGCGGTCTATCTTGCCTTCCAGCGATTTGGGGGTGCGTTCGAGCGAAATGGGTCTTATCGCCTCGTGCGCGTCCTGCGCGTTGTCGCTGGTCTTGTAGACGTTGGGCGTGTTCGGAGCATATTCCTTGCCGTAATGCTCCGTGATGAACGCAAGCGTGCCGCGCGCGAAGTCGGGCGACACCCTGACGCTGTCCGTGCGGATGTAGGTGATGAGGGCGTGCAGCCCCTCTCCGCCTATGTCCACGCCTTCGTAAAGCTGCTGCGCCACGCGCATAGCCCTGTCCGCCGCCATATTCAGCTTATGGTTCGCCTCCTGTTGCAGCGTGCTTGTGGTGAACGGAGGCGCGGGACGCGCCGTGCTCACGCTCTTTTTGACTTCGTCAACGGTATAGTGCGACCGCCGCATAATGTCGGTTATGCGGTTTGCCGTATCTGCGTTGTCCACTTTCAGCTTGTCGCCGTCGAGGTCGTTGAACGCCGCTTTGAATATGTTAGCCTTCGTGCGCGGCGCGCCCTCTTTCAGCAGCATTGCGAAAATGTTCCAATACTCCTCGGGCTTGAAATTCCTGATTTCGTTCTCGCGGTCGACAATCATTTTCAGCGCGGCGGACTGCACCCGTCCCGCCGAAAGCCCGGATTTCTTCCCCGCCTTTATCTTGCGCGAAAGAATGGGCGAAATCTTGTAGCCGACGAGCCTGTCCAGCACCCTCCTCGCCTGCTGCGAGTCCACGAGGTTCATATCTATCTCGCGCGGGTTCTCCATCGCCGCGCGCACCGCTTTCGGCGAAATCTCGTTGAACTCTATCCTCACCTTGTCCCCCTTTATGCCGAGGGTGTTTTTGAGGTGCCAGCTGATGGCTTCGCCTTCGCGGTCCGGGTCCGTCGCGAGATACACTTTGTCATACTTCCCGACAGCCTGCGAAAGGCGTTTTATCGTTTCCTCTTTGTCGGGCGTGACGATATACTGCGGCTTGAAACCGTGTTCGACGTCAATGCCGAGAGTCCTCTGCGGCAGGTCGCATACGTGTCCTTTCGAGGCAAGCACGGTTGCGTCCCCGCCCAGATATTTCTGGATTGTCTTTGCCTTGGAAGGCGACTCGACTATGATAAGCTGTTTCATTCTTTCTCCTTTCGGTTCAGCACAATGCGTAATGATTGCCGCCCGTCTGCACGAGCGCGCCCGCAAGTTCCAGCCCGACAAGCGCACCCGAAAGCTCCGACGCGGTCAGTCCCGTGTCGGCGAGCAGTTCCTCGAAATGCTTTTCTCCGTCGTGCAGGCTGTCGAGAATAAGACTTTCCGTCATATCGAACTGCATCGGCTCTTCTTCCCTCTTTTCGGCGGGAGCCATGCGGTAATAGGACAGAACGTCTTCGGGCGAAAGCGTGAGAGCGTGCGGCATTGTGCGCAGCAGCGCGTTGGTGCCTCTGCTCTCCTGCGAATATACGTTGCCGGGGATGACGAAAAGGTCCCTCCCCTGTTCCACGGCGGTGTTCGCCGTGATGAGCGAACCGCTCTTTTCGGCGGCCTCGGGCAGAAGCACGCCGCGGCAAAGTCCGCTGATTATTCTGTTGCGCTCGGGGAACCTGTACGGCATCGGATGGGTGCCGGGAGCGTATTCGGACAAAATCAATCCGCCGCTTGTCAGCACCGCCTTGTAAAGTTCGCGGTTTTCTGCGGGATAACACACGTCCACCCCGCAGCCGAACACGGCAACGGTGGGCGCTCCGCTCTCCACGCACGCCCTGTGCGCACAGGAATCAATGCCTCTCGCAAACCCCGAAACCACGGTTATGCCCGCGCGTGCGAATTCCCTTGCAAACTCGTCGGCGAGTTTCGCTCCGTAACGCGTCGGGCGGCGCGTGCCGACTATGGCGAGCGAAAACGTGTTCAGCAGCGACGCGTTTCCCTTGGTGAACAACACGGCGGGGCGCGCGTCCGTTTCGCGCAGCAGGTCGGAATATTCGTCGTCGAGATAAGTCACCCAGCCTATCCCTTTGTCCGCAAGTTCGTCGAAATAACGGTCCGCGCCGGATACGAAATTAAAGAAGTCGGTCGCGCTCTCGCCGAGAGCCGCGCACACCTTCGGGCGGAGCTCCGCCGACAGCAGTCCCGACGGCACGGGCGTGAGCGACAGCAAATGCTCCCTGCGCGAGGGAGTGAGTTTGTCCGTCCTTTGCAGCGCGACGAGCACTGCGGTTTCGGCGTCGCGTCCGTTCATCAGATATACTTCCTTTCCGTATTACGGTATTGTATCGCTTCCGCGATATGCTTGGGCAGAATGTTTTCCTCCCCTTCCAGGTCGGCTATCGTGCGCGCCACTTTTAAGATGCGCGTGGTCGCGCGTGCGGTCAGCCCCATTTTGTCGAACGCCTTTTTGAGCAGGCGCTCTCCGTTTTCGTCGACCGCACAATACTTCGCAATGTCCTTTGCGGTCATCTGCGAATTGGTGGCGATGTCCCTGCCTTCGAAACGTCTGCGCTGTACGGCGCGGGCGCGTTCCACCCTTTCCTTCACTTCCGCCGAAGTTTCGCCGCGCTCTCCGCCGCGCAATTCGGCATATTCCACTCCGTCCACCTCTATCTGCAAGTCTATCCTGTCCAGCAGCGGACCGCTGAGCTTGGACATATACGCGTGTATCTGCGCCGCGGTGCAGCGGCAGGTCTGCGTGCGGGAGCCGTAATTGCCGCAGGGGCACGGGTTCATACTCGCCACCAGCATAAAGTTGGCGGGATATTCCACGGAATGCATAACGCGCGCGACGGTCACTTTCTTGTCTTCGAGAGGCTGCCGCAGCGTTTCCAGCGCGTGACGGCTGTATTCGGGCATCTCGTCGAGGAAAAGGACCCCGTTGTGCGCAAGACTCACCTCGCCGGGTCTCGCCTTCGCGCCGCCGCCTATGAGCGCGGGCACCGTAGCCGTGTGGTGCGGCGTCCTGAACGGACGCACCGCGACAATGCCTTCCGACCCGTCGAGTATCCCCGCAACGCTGTGTATTTTCGTCACTTCCACCGCTTCGGCGAAAGTCATATCAGGCATTATGGTGGGCACGCACCTCGCAAGCATTGTCTTGCCCGCGCCGGGAGGCCCCGACATCAGCACGTTGTGCCCGCCCGCGACGGCTATTTCCAGCGCGCGCTTCGCCGCCGCCTGTCCCTTGACGTCCGCCATATCCACATCGTAGCGCAGGGTTTTCCGCGCCGCTTCGAAACCGCGCTTCGCCACTGGTTCTGCGGGCGCGCCGTTTAAAAACTCCACCACTTCGCGCAGGTTGCCGAACGCATACGCCTCTATTCCGTCTATATAACCCGCTTCCGCCGCATTCGCCGCAGGCAGAATGAACTTTTTCTCTCCCTTCTGCATAGCGGAAATTAGCAGCGGCATAACGCCGTTCACGTGACGCAAATCGCCGTTGAGGGCAAGCTCGCCTATCATCACGAAGTCCTTATACAGTCTGCCCGTCACGGTTTCGGCGCATACCGAAATCCCTATCGCAATGGGCAGGTCAAGCGCAGCCCCTTCCTTCTTCGTTTCGGCGGGAGCCAGATTGACGGTTATGCGCCGCATAGGATAAGAAAATCCGCTGTTCTTTATCGCGGCGCGCACCCTCTCCTTGGACTCTTTCGTTGCGGCGGAAGCGAGGCCCACCGTTTCCACGCCGGGCAGACCGTTGTTGACGTCCACTTCCACGTCCACCGCATAACCTTCCAACCCTTCCAATGCGTAACTCTTGACCCCTGCAAGCATTAGGAAACCTCTTGAAAACAGAGAAATTATCACAAGTCTAGCACACGCCGACGCAAAACGCAACAGATTGGGCGGACAATTAAAAGTCGCGCGCACGCGAGAGCGCGCGAGCAAGCGCAATTTGAAAGCGCGTGCGCCCGTGCGCGTTGAGTTTTTTCGGGGGATTTTTAACAATCGGTCGAAACCGGAATATTCCGACGCAAAAAACAGATTCTTACTCGCCTTTTTCTTCGGCACTCCCCTTCCCGTCCGCCTTTGCGGCAAGATACCGGGAGAGCGCCCCGTCCGCAAGAAGCACCGCCACGAGAAGGATTATCGGCAGCCCTATTACGAGCATCATTCCTCCGGCAGACCCCATAAACCCCGACACATTCGTGACGACGGGCATTTTTCTCTCATACACTCCGACGATGTCGTCGCGCGTCAGCGTCCAGGTGTCCGTCCCGTCCGCCGCGTCGCCTTTGGTGCGGAAACCGACCTCTTCGCCGTCTTCCGTCACAATCTCCGTCACTCTGTGAGTGATGAGCATTCCCGCATAAGCGCCCCTCGGAGCGGTGAAAGTCACGACGTCGCCGACGGAGATGTCCCCGCCCTCGTATGCGTCGCACAAAATCACGTCGCCCGCGGACAGCGTCGGCTCCATACTTCCCGACTGCACTTTCAGGATTACGTATCCGAAAACTTCCCTGCCGTCCTCGCCCGCTTTCGCCACCAGCACAAGCACAACGCAAAAACACACCGCGGCAATCGCCGCCACGGTCAGCACGAGCGAAACCGCCCTGTACCACAGCGGCAGTTTCTTCCTTTCGTTTTTGTCCGCACCGTTTCTCGAAAACATATCTTCCGACACTTTATCTTGCTGTTTTTGTCATATAAAAGGCTTGTTTTGCCGTTTGCCACGCCGACGCCGATTCGCCGCATACGACTTCCGCGGCGCATTCTCCCGCGCATACGCACACACATTCACACACACGCCTGCACGTTCTTCCGCCGCAGACGCACGGTCCGAAGATACGGCAACGGATAAATTATACTCCCCTATGCCATTTCGCGCAAGTGCCCGCCGTGCGAAGGCTCTCCGCTGCTCCTGCTCATCCCTCAAGGCATTATCCTTCCTCGGATTTTCTGCCCCGTATGCGGAAACTCTTCCACGCCCTTTCCCTTACTGTGACTCAAAGCCGACCGTCACTGACACTATCCGCGCACTTCGGCAAAATGTGTTGAAATATATCCCTTCTTGCGTTATAATCAATCGCGCAGGCGGCAGAATCCCGCTCTGCACCACGACGGCACGCCGGTGTGGCGGAACGGCAGACGCACGGGACTTAAAATCCCGAGAGGGCGACTTCGTGTGGGTTCGAGTCCCACCACCGGCACCAAAAAACTCCTCTTGCCGAGGAGTTTTTCTTTTCCGAGGTGTCCCTCTCACCTTTCGCTGACGCGAGTTGTTCGGCAAACGGCTTTCTCCACACCCGTTTTTCCGTAAATTGCCGCTGTTGTCTTCCCTCCCTATCGTCCTGCACCCGTTTATTCCCGCCTCTCATCCTCGCTGTTCCGTCGCGCCTCCGCTCCTTACGAGTCCCACCACCGGCACCAAAAAACTCCTCTTGTTGAGGAGTTTTTCTTTTCCGAGGTGTCCCTCTCACCTTTTGCTGACGCGAGCTCGGAAATGCCGGCTGACGATTCCGTCGCGGTGCAGAACGTATCGGCAACGGAATCGGGATGGTTTAACCGTAGTCAGCGGGCGATTAAAGTTTCCGTTTCAGGTAGTAGGCGGTGCAATCGTCGACGCAAAGGCAGCCGAGGATGCCGCCGAGGTAGACGCCCGTGTCGATATGAATTTTGCAGTAATCGTGGATGTCGCGGCTGTATGCGGCTTCTTCGCTGCGCGGATAAAACAAAAATCTGTCGTCACCCGAAATGTTTCTCACGGGCGTATGCCCGAAAACTATACATTTCGCATCCCGCGGGAACACATCCTTGCCGTTGAGCGCGCGCGAATATACGAATTCCTCATAAGGCGTTTCGGAAAAAGGCAGCACCGCTCCGCTCTCATCCATCCCCACGGAAGCGTGAACGCCGATGAAGTCCTCTTCCTCGAAATAAAGAGGCAGGGAGTCCAGCCAATCCACGATATCGAAGCTCATATCTTTGCCGTCCCCCGGGAAATAGCGGCGCAAGGCGTCCGACACTTCGTCGAAATCGCCGTCGGAATTTTTCATCAGCCCGTGATACGCTTTCAGGAAATCGCACTCGTGATTGCCGAGTATGCAATGTATGTTCGGCACGTTGCGCAGAAGGTTGCAAAGCGCGACCGTGTCGTTTCCCTTGTCCGTCATATCTCCGAGCACGAAAAGCTCGTCGCTGTCGGAAAATTTCACATATTCCATCAGCCGACAAAACAAATCGTATTCTCCGTGGATGTCAGAAATGCAGTACCTCATCTTTATAAGCAATGAAACATCATACTTCGGTTTCATTATAATGAACTCTGTCGGGTTTTTCAATGCGACTTGCTCAAAACGGCGGCAAGTCAACGGAATTGCAAACAAGCCGGCAGCTGCGGCATCACGCGCCGACCGCACGGGAAACCGAAACTTCATAAGACAGAACGCCGAAAAAAGCAAAAGCGGTATCGCATAAGATACCGCTTTTCGTTTGGAGGCACCATCCGGATTTGAACCGGAGAATGAGGGTTTTGCAGACCCTTGCCTTACCTCTTGGCTATGGTGCCGTGCTTTTTGGAGCGGGAGACGGGATTCGGACCCGCGACTTTCACCTTGGCAAGGTGACACTCTACCACTGAGTCACTCCCGCGCGCTTTATCAATATATCAAAAGGACGCCGTTTTGGCAACCGATTTTTCAAAATAAAGCCGTTCGGGTCAATTTTTGCGTATGCGGAGTTGCTCGGCAAACGCCGCGAGCTCTTCGCCGAAAGGAAGACCCCCAGCGCACCTCACCGCTCTTTCGGTGCACTCGTCGAGGAGTTTGCGTCCGCGCTCCGCGCCGATGACGGCGACGAGAGAATTTTCCTCGCCCTCGTCGAGCAGGTCGTCCGCAATCTGAAATCCGAGTCCGAGCGCCTCGGCATACTCCGCGACAAGGCGGATTTGCTTGTCGTCCGCGCCCGCGACCGTTGCGCCCGCGACAAAAGCGGCTCTAATGAGCGCGCCCGTCTTCAACGCATACATTTTGCGGAATTCCTCTTCCGTGCGCATTCCGGCAAGGTCGTACACCTGCCCTCTCACCATATCTTCGGCGGCTTTGGTCATCACCGCCGCCGCGGCGGCATATTTTCTTCCGAATTGTACCGCTCCCGACGCCAGCACCTGCGCGGCGCGGCTGAGCAACGCGTCGCCGACGAGTATTGCGGCGGCTTCGCCGAACTTCTTGTGCACGGTAAGACGTCCGCGGCGGTAATCGTCGTTGTCCATTGCGGGCAGGTCGTCGTGCACGAGCGAATAGCTGTGCACAAGCTCTATCGCGCCCGCGAGACTCAGCACCTCGTCGAGAGGCGGCGCGGCGGACACCGAAGCCGCTCCGAGATATACTCCGACGGGACGCACGCGCTTTCCTCCGCCGAAACAGGCGTAGCGCATAGCGTCGTCAAACTCCTCCGAGCCGTCGAACAGCGTGGAAAAACACTTTTCGAAAAGCGCGCGGAAATCCGAAACGTTCATTTTTCCAAAGTGAATTCCTCGGTGATTTTGTCCAAATCCCCGACGAGGAGTTCCAGCTTGCCCTTTTCCGCTTTGAGTTCGGAAATGCAGAGTTTGGTGAGCTCTATCCCCTTGGAAAACGCCGCTATCGCCTCGTCGAGCGGCACGTCGCTTTCCAGCTTTCTGACAAGCGCTTCGAGCTGTGCCAGATTGTCTTCGAATTTGTTCATTTTTTCATCAGCCATACAGCCTCCGTCCGCACGAGATGCGGAACACTTATTTTTCGTCGGGTACGATGCGGGTGACCTGCGCGTCGAAACTGCCGTCCCCGCCGCGTGCCGTGACGGTGTCGCCCACGGCGAGCTTTCTGACGGACGTCACGCTCCTGCCCGCCGCCTGCACGTTGAAATATCCTCTGGAAAGCACTTTGAGGGGGCTGAGAGCGTCCAGCATACCCGAAAGTTTTCCGAGCTTTGCCTCCGCCGCCGCGACCTTGTTTTCCGCAAGAGTCCTGAGCCGCGAGGACAGCGCGCGCACCCTGTTCTCCCGCGCGGTGTGGAAGGAAACCATACGCCTGCCGAGCGCCGCGCCCGCAATGCTTGTGCGCGAACTCTTCCTTTCGAAATTGCGAAGCACTCCGCGTCTCATATCGGCGGCATACTTTTTCACGGTGTCCGCAAGAGCGTAATAGTCGTAAGCCACCAGCTCCGCCGCGGCGGTCGGAGTCGCGGCGCGGACGTCCGCAACAAAATCCGCAAGCGAAAAGTCCGTTTCGTGTCCGACGGCGGAAACGACGGGGGTCTTCATATCGTAAATCGCCCTAACGAGCTCCTCGTCGTAAAACGGCGCAAGGTCTTCCAGCGACCCGCCGCCTCTTGCGATTATGACCACGTCATAGCCGAGAGCGTCCACCCTGCGGAGCACTCCCGCAATCTCGTGCGCCGCCCCTTCGCCCTGCACCCTGACGTCGCGCACGGCGATGTTGATGACGGGGTTCTTTCTGCGGACGGTGGTGACGATGTCGCGGATGACCGCGCCCGTTTTGGAGGTCACGACAAGCACATCCTTCGGAAACTTCGGCACGGGAACTTTGTGTTTTTCGTCGAAAAGCCCTTCCGCCGCAAGTTTTGCGCGCAGTCTTTCGAACTCGATTGCGAGCAGCCCCTTCCCCGCGGGAGTGATTGCGGACGCGACGAAGGACAGCCTGCCGCCCTTCGTCCAGTAATCCACGCTGCCGCGGACGATGACGCTCTCTCCGTCCTTCGGGATATAAGTGCGCGCCGCATTGAAAGAGGTGCACTGTATCTGCGACTCCCTGTCTTTCAGCGTAAAATAAAGATGCGCGCCGCTCATACGCGCACCCGACACTTCCCCGAACACCTCCAGCCCGCGGAAAATAGGCGCGTCCAGACACGCTTTGAGCGTCGCATTGAGCTCCGTGACGCTGATTGCTTTTTCCGAAATCGGGTTCTGTGCTGTCATTTTAACGCAATAAACCTTGAAATCAGCGCATTATGCGCTTTGCCCTTTCTCGCGGACAAACTTCGCCAGGACGCCGTTTACGAACGCGCCCGACTTTTCCGTGCCGTACTTTTTGGCAAGGGAAACCGCTTCGTTGACGACGACTTTCGCAGGCGTTTCGCCCTTTTTCAGCTCGTAAAGAGCGATGAGCAGGACGCAGAGGTCGGGACGGTAAAGCCTGTCCACGGTGTAGCGTTCCAGCTTGCCCGCAAGCTCCGCTTTGAGCGCGTCCGCGTTCTCCGACACGCCGTCATAACAGTCGCGTATAAAAGCCTTGTCCTCGTCGTCGAGGTCGGCGTCGGTCAGGAAAAGTTCCAGCGTATCGGGATTTTCCTTACCGTAAAAGGTGTATTCGAACACCAACTTGAAAACGTATTCTCTGCTTGCTCTTCTCATATATCCGTCTGAGTGGGGAAAAGCACGCTCACCACCTGCACGTTGACGCTGTGCACGCGGAAGCGCGTCGCATTTTCTATCTCTTCCTTGACGCGCAGCTGAACGGCTGCAACCGCTTCGGGCACGCGGCAGGGATAATTGACATTGACGAAAACGTCCACGGCGACCTTGTCGTTGGGCAGAAAATAGACGGAAACGCCGCCGCCGCGTATGGCACGTTTGGAAGAGTCGCGCGAGCGCAGCACTTCCACTCCCTCCACCTCCGCCGCCGCGTCGGACGCCAGCGACATTATGACGTCGGAAAACACCGACAAATTCTTCGCATTCATTTCTTTGGGCATAAATTCACCGTGAAAGCAGTATATCACAATGCCCGCCCGCGCGCAACCCGACCGCCGCAAAATAAAGCGGCAAAAAGAAATTCGTCCGCAGCACAGGCGGACGAACGGCAAAATCACCGCAGCGGCGGGAAAGACTTACTCTCCGTCGTGTTCGATGTGCCTTATGACCTTTGCGGGGACTCCGCCTACCACGGTGTTTGCGGGCACGTCGCGCGTCACCACCGCTCCCGCGGCGATGACGGAGTTGTCGCCCACGGTCACTCCCGCAAGCAACGTCGCGTGAGAACCCACCCAGACGTTTTTCCCCAGTTTTATGGGCGCGGGATACATCCCCGCACGCAGTTCGGGGTCGAGGGCGTGATTGAGCGTCGCAAAGACGACCTGATGCCCGATGAGGCAGTTGTCGCCTATTTCAACTCCGCCCTGGTCCTGAAAACAGCAGCCCGAGTTTATAAACACGTTCTTACCCACCGTGATGTTCTTGCCGAAATCGGTGTATATCGGCGGAAAGAGGGCGAAACTCTCGTCGACTTCCCTTCCCGTCAGACGTGAGAAAAGCTCTCGGAGTTCCTCGGCGGTGTGGTAAGAATTGTTTATTTCGGCGGTTATCATCTGCGCTTCTCTCGCAAACGGCCGCATAACGGCGCTCGCTTCCGAACCCGGCGCGATGAAATTCCTTCCTGCGACAAACTTCCTGTATTCTTCTAGCGTCATTTTCCCTCCGAAGCGTCCCGTCAGTCGAGTTTGCCGTACTCTTCGTCGGTGACGGCTTCCTGCCATTCGTTGCGAGTGTCCTTGCCCGGCACTTCGACCGCTATGTGCGAAAACCAGCTGTCCTTTTTTGCCCCGTGCCAATGTTTCACTTCCGCGGGGATTTCGACCACGTCGCCCGCCGACAGGGAGCGCGGAGCTTTGCCCCATTCCTGATACCATCCCTCTCCCGCGACGCAAAGCAAAATCTGCCCGCCGCCTTCGGAGGCGTGATGGGTGTGCCAGTTGTTGCGGCATCCCGGCTCGAACGTCACGTTGGCAAAGAAAGGTTTCCCCGTCCTGGGGACGGTCAGGGGATTGAGATAAGATTTGCCGATGAAATACTGTGCAAACGCCGTGTTCTCGCTGCCGAGCCCGAACACGTTCTGCTTCTCGAATTGCTTGTAATCCACGTTTATACCTCCTGAACGAACAGTTAAACCAGCAGTTCTTTCGCGCAGTTGAGCGCATTGAACAACCTCGGAATGCCCATATACGGCATTGCGTGGACGAGTGCGCACACCACTTCCTCTTTGGAACAGCCGACTTTCAGCGCGCCCGCAACGTGGGAGCGCACCTGCGTTTCGGCGCCGCCGACGGCCGCGAGAATGACGACGGTGAGCAGCTCCCTGTCCTTGGCGCAAAGCCCTTTGCGCGTCGCGAAATCCCCGAAGCCCAGCCCGGAGAGGAAGCGCGGCACCGCCTCCGCAAACTCGGCGGGCAGCCACGCGTATCTTTCCTTGATTTCCGTGCCGTACACCGCCTCCTGCAATTTCACGCCCTCGGCAAGTCTTGTGTCCTCCGTCACGGTTTCCGCGTTTTTAAGCGGCAGAGAAATCCCGTTCGCCTCGAACACCTTGTCAATGACGGCGATTGCGTTCAGCGTCTTGGGGAACCCGACAAAAGGCGCGCATTGATATACGACTTCCCTTATCTCCGCGGGCGAAACGCCGATATGCAGACACGCCGCGGTGTGCGATTCCAGCTGCGGAAGAGTCTGATTGACCGTCAGCACGGTGACGGTGATAAGCTCGCGCATACGGTTGTCGAGCGAGCCCGTATAACACACCTCGCCGAAAATGAACCGTTGCAATATGCGCATAAATTCGGGGTCTTTCCCCTCATTCGTCACGGGCTTGCCGCCGAAGAGTTCCGCAAATTTTTCTTCGCATCTTTCCACTCTGTCCATAAAAGCCTCCTGTCAGACAAGATTTTTCCCGAGCAGATAAGCCTGCCGCAGATATTTTTGCGGCATCATCGAAACAGTGCCGCTTCCCTTTGCGAGCACACGCCCCATATCCTTGAACGACAGATAACCGAATATTATGTCGAAAGAGGTTTCCACGCCTTTCATCACGGTGTCGTCGTCGTTCCAAGCGGTCGCAATGAGCGCCGCTTTCATATGTTTGCTCGTGATTGCGCCGTTGCGCGCATAAAAACGGTCGACGACGGTTTTCAGCTGCGCGCTCATTCCGAAATAATAGACGGGCGTCGCAAACACCACCATATCCGAGGCAAGCAGTTCCGCAAGCACCGCGTTTCCGTCGTCTTTCTGAACGCAGTCCCCTGCCATACCGCAGCGGTCGCACCCCAGACACGGGCGGATGTTTCCCTTTGCGGCATCGTAAATCTTCACGGAATGTCCCGCTTCCTCCGCGCCTCTTGCGAATTCCCGCACGAGGGTGTTCGAAGTCCCGTTCTTGTGCGGACTGCCCGCAAGCACCAATACTTTCATACCCGCACCTCCGCCACGATTATAGCACCGCGCGCGGCTATGTCAAATGCTTATTTATTATCGTATACTATTCCTTTTCGTTATGCTTGCGCGGGTTGTGCGAGGAATGAAAAGAAAACCGAAATTTCGGTTTTCTTTCGCATTTCGCGCTCCGCGGGCAGACGTTTCCGCGCCGTCACGGAAGCGGACGTTATTCTGCGTCGCCGCTTTCCGCGTCCCCTCCGAAATAGGAAAACAGCATATCCAACGCAAGCACAACCTCCTCTTCGGGCGTGGAGGGAGGCGTAATTCCGTCCATCTCCAAATCTATCGGGAAAAAGTCGAATTCTATATGATAATCCAACCCGTCAAAGGTGAATATAATTCTGTACCGATGCAATTCTATCAATTCGGTGCCGGATGTCGACTCGTCCCAATATGTAGCCACGGTGAAATAAACCTCCGTGCCGTGCCAGTCACATTTTCGGGCATACGACGTGTCCACGTCCCATTGCCAGTCATACTGTTTCCCTTCGCCGACCGCCGTACATTCCACACCGCCGAAAGCCCAGTCGACAGGCAGAAAACTCAGCCTTCCGCCGTAAAACGTCCCGTCCTCCGAATCCACTATCGCCTTTGCGTAAATCTGCGTTTCCACGGCGATATCGGGTATCATCATCGAAAATCCGTACACTTCTTCCAGCTGTGAAACGTCGTCGAGGGAAATAAAGTCCGCGTCGTAAAAGCTGTCCCCGGATTCATAATGCGGGTCGTCACCTTCCGCAGCCAGCGTCAACGGCAGGCACACGGAGAGCGTGACCGCCACCACTACGACGGCCGCAACGGCAGGCAGCCATTGCGAAAGCTGCAAGCGGCGCTTTTTCGGCTTTTCCTCCGCTTTCAGCTTCGCAAGGTCGTGTTCTTCACCCTTTGCCGTGGATGCGACATAGGAACGCATCGTTTCGTCGAATTTTCTGTCATCCATTCTTCACCTTTCAAGGTCATATTGCGGCATAATCCGCCGCGTCTATCGTGCCCGTGCCTACCGTCACATAACCGCTCACATTCGCCAACCCCGTGGACACGAGAAGATTGAGCTTCGTTGCGACGAGCTGTCCCGCCGCGTTGTAATATTCCACGTTTTCGTAGCCGTAGACTATCATTATGTGTGCGGAACCCGCATACACGCGCTTGGTGTAGACGGCGGAAGAACCGTTGTCGGTTATGGACGTGGTGATGCCGAACCCGCTCATAAAAATCGAAACGGGGCGGTCCGCGGAGATTGCCGTGTCGAGTTTCTCCAGGTCAATCGCACCGCCCGTCATCACCGAACCGAACGAAATGCTCAACCCCTTGGACGCAACGTAAGAAGTCAGTCCGTCTATGTAATCCTGACGCGACGCGCCCGCGGCATCCTGTCCCACGTTCATAAGGTCATAAAAACCGTTGATGACCGCCTGCACGTAACTTTGGATTTGAGATTGCTCAAAGTATTTATAAGAAAATCTCCCCGACCCTGTCGCCGTCCCGGGGATGAGGTCGGCGTGATATCTGTCGTAATACCCCATCAATATCGTGCCCGCAACGCCCGCGCAGTTGTCCGTCACGGAAGCAGCGGTGTTGTAATAGGCGGGAAAAGAGCTGCCGATGGTGTTTCTCGACGTCGATTTCGTGGCGTAAGAAACGGTTTCCGTCTGCGTGACGTAACTGCCCGCCCCGAGATAGTTGCTATCGCAATAGCGTTTTTCTTCCGCCTGCGCGACGTCCGTTCCCGCCTGTCCTATCGCCGCGAAAAGGAAATACGTCGCGCCGAGCGCCACCGCGAGAAGCAGCGCGAAAACCGTGATACGGATTGCAAAATTTTTGATTGATTGTGCTTTCATTTTTCTGTCCTCCGTATATATAACAAATCAGCCACCGCTTTTTTCTCGCATTTTTTCAAAATTTTTCTTCATTTTTTCCATCGCGTCCGTTTTCAGCCTCGAAACCTGCTGCACGGAAAGTTTCATATCGTGCGCTATGGCTCGCAAAGTCTTCTTCTCGAAATAAGTTTCCTGGATGACGATTTTCTCCTGGTCGGTGAGGGATGTCATTGCCTTTTCGACGGCGCTTTTGGTCTCTGCTTGTTCGAAAGTGAACTCCGCGTCACGGTCAATGACGGAATAGTCGACGAAGTCTATGCTGACTTCTCTGCCACTGTGCATCTCGCGGTAACGGTTGATTGCTCTGCGGGTCATGACTTTGCACAAAAATGCGAAAGCGTTGCTCATATAGAAAAAGCCGGAAGCGATTTTGTAAATGTCCGCCCAGAAATCCTGCACGAGGTCGTCGGCGTCGACATCGTTGCGCACGTATTTCAAAGCTATGTATCGCATAGTGGGGGCAATCTCCACATAAAGTTCCGATACGCATTCCGCCTTGCCGTTTTTGATGCCGATGAGGGCTTCGTTTATCTTCTCGCTTTTTCTTTTGTTCATTCCGTCTGCTACCTGTTTTTCATATTAACACACCACAGCGGAAAAACGAAAGCATTATTGCATTTTATCTCTTTTTATATTAAAGCAAGCAGGCGCGCAAAGTTCGCTCTTGCAAACCCGCGGCGGCAAGTGTAAAATAATATGTTGTCGGCGATGAGGCAACGGTTGCCGCCTCCGCGGTTTTCAAGGGAAAATATGGGCATTATCGAAGCAAAAGGCATTTTTCATTCCTACAACGGCAAAGACACGGTGCTGAACGGCATTGACCTCTCCGTCGAAAAGGGAGAGTTCCTTTCCGTGCTCGGCGCGTCCGGCAGCGGAAAAACCACCCTGCTTTCCGTGCTCGGCGGCATAGAACGTCCCACCGAAGGTCACGTTTTCGTAGACGGCGAGGACATCACCGAATGCGGCGAACGCCGCCGCGCCGTGCTGCGCCGCAGCAAGATAGGTTTCGTGTTCCAGTTTTTCAATCTCGCGCCTTATCTCACCGTGGAACAAAACATACTCGTCCCCGTTCTGCTCGGCGGCAAGGGGAAAAAGTCGGTCGGCAAGGACCTTGACGCGCTTCTGGAACTGGTCGGGCTCGCCGACAAGCGCAGCTCCCTCCCCGGCAAACTTTCGGGCGGCGAACAACAGCGCGTCGCAATAGCGCGCGGGCTCATTTCGCGCCCCGAAATCATACTGCTCGACGAACCGACGGGGAACCTCGATTCCGCTAATTCCGAGGGGATAATGCGTCTGCTTTCGCAGATAAACTCCGATTTCGGCACAACAATCATACAAGTCACCCACAACGAAAAGAACGCTTTGTACGGCACGCGGGTCATCACGATAAGCGACGGCAAGATTGTTTCTTCCGAGGATATCCCCTCCCGCATCCGCCCGGAGGAACGCTCGGAATGAACATACTCCTCCGCCACACCCTCGCAAGCATTGCCCGCAATCCCGTGCAGTCGGTCATCATAATGATTTCGACGGCAATGATAACCGCCTGCGTGTTCATATGCCTTTGCATATCTTCCATGTTCGAACAGCTGACCGCAATATGGGGGCTTCGGGATACGGCGGAGCCGATGTGCTCGTCTACACCGCCGACTGGGAAACGGCGGACAACTACCTCGCGGGATACTCCGATTACATAGCGTCGGCATATTATTCTTTCGAACGCAACGAATACGTAATGTCCGAGACAAACACGGTCAGCTCCTATATGCTCGGCGTTTTCGACCTCGACGAATTCGACAGGCTGACCGGCGCGGAAATCCTTGAAAGCGGCGACAATGATACGGCATATCCGTCCGCGCACATCTCTCTGATATTCGCGCGTGCGACTGACCTCGGCATAGGCGACACCTTCACCACGAAAACCGGGCTGACTTTCACCGTCACCGCGATATGCAACAATATCTCGCGTTATGCAAGCCAGACTCGTGCAATGTTTGCGGCGGATATTTCGGACACGGAATTTGTCCCGAACCGTCTGTCCGTTTATCTTAAAAATTCCGACGCGGCACTCCCCGACGGAAGAAAGGTCACCGCAGTCATCGGGGAAGAGCTTTCGGGAATTCTGCAAGATGCCACGTCGGTGCGCGCCGACCGCCGGGGCACGGAAATTTCCATGGCGGACTCTGTCCGCGGCAGTATGCAGCTGATGACAATAGCGGGGATAGTCATAATCGGCGCAATGGCGTGCCTGCTCTTTTCATCCTTTTCCGTGCTTATCCGCGGCCGTGTGGGAGAACTTGTCAAATTTAAGGCGGCGGGGGCGACCCCGTTGCAATCCGCACTCATTTTGCTTGCCGAGGCGGCATTCTATGCCGTTATCGGCGGGCTTGCCGGTCTGGTTTTCGGAGAATTGCTAATCAGATATCTCAACGGACTGCTCTCCGAAAACATTGCCGGCGCGGCAATCGTGACGGAAGCGTACAAATATCCTGTTGCCGTGGCAATCGGGGCGGTATGCGCACTGGCCGCCTGCGTAATTCCCGCGCTGCGCATGAGTTCGAAACCGATACGGAGTTTGCTGGGCGGCAGCGAACGCGTATCGCGCATTGTTCCGCGCCCTTATGCATATGTGCTCTCATTCGTGACGTTTGCCTTTGCACTTGCGCTGTTTTTCGTGCCGCGAAGCGCACTCGTACCCGTTGCGATAATGTTCATTGTTTTTTCGCTATTGTGGATGATTACGGTCATTCCGCGACTGATACACGGCGCCTGTTCGGTGCTCAAACGCATAACCCGCCCGAACGCCGGCTATATTGCCGAATGCGCCGCGCCGAGGAACGCCGCCGTAACGTCTTCCGTTTCAATGCTTGCCGCGCTGATTGCCTTGATAACGCTGGGGATGTGCATATTGGACGCAGTCGGACTCACTTCCGAATCGGCATCGGTAAGATTTTCCGGTGATTATGTCGTGCAGGTTTCAGGCGTTTCGTCGGGACTTGTCAATCCTTACGAAGAATTGGAAAGGTGTCTTGCCGTTGATGGAATAACGGACGGCATGGTGCTGGAATCCGTGACGGGAATATACCTTGCCTATGCCGACGGTACCGTTATCGATTCCGACCCGCTGGATGCGTTCGTAAACACTTATGTGCTGAGTTACGGCAAAGACATGGCGTTCTGCTCTATGGCTTACGACGATTCCGCCGCCGAAAGTTTCGACAATGCGGAACAGCCGATAATCATCACATCCTATCTCGCAAACAAATACGGGATATCAACGGGTGACAGCGTTATGCTCATCCGCGACGTGTCGGAAGGAATGATGCCGCTCGACGGGCTGTTCACCGTTGTCGCAATTGACGAAACGGTCACATCGTGGGACCAGCAGATTTTCGTAAAAACGGGCACCTTGACCATAAACGGCGAAGCTGTCGGCGGAAGTTTCCACCTGCGCCTCAACGGCAGCGGTGATTTCTCCGACCTGCGAAATGAAATAGATAACGAATATATTACCCTCTTCAAACGCGACGGATACGTCCCTGCCGAGGGCACCGACAGACTGAATTACGACAGACTGATAAGCGTGTTCAGCGTAATAGTATATTCAATCGCCGTCATCGGGCTTGTCAATCTCATCGTCATCACGGCGGGGGAACGCAGACGGGAGTTCGATGTGCTGCGCCTTGCGGGCATGACGCCGGGCAACGCCGCACAGTACATCCTCACCGAAACGGCGTTTTTGGCCGCAATCGGATGCGTATCGGGGTTGGCATTCGCTTTTTTCTGCAACAGAGCTTCCGCCGCAATAGCACAGATAATCAACAAATATATTGTCCCGGAGCTCTTCCCGGACAGAATATTCGTCATCACCGCCGCGGCAACGGGCATATTCGTACTCCTCTGGATTGTTTCTCATATCATCGCCTTTGCGCAGGTTTCCACCGCAAGATACCGCCGCCGCGAAGACAGAATGCTCCGCTCCGACTGACCCCGTGCGCCCAAAGCGCGCCGCGCCTCCGCACCATAGCCGCAACACAATCCGCCGCACAAGTTTTTCCGCCGTCCCGTCAAAATCATTTGACATGACAAGACGCTTGGAATATAATCTACAAGCAATCACCCGTGCGTGGGTGGCGAAATTGGCAGACGCGCTAGATTCAGGTTCTAGTGAACAATACGTTCATGTGGGTTCAAGTCCCGTCCCGCGCACCAGACCAGAATAATACGAACCAAGAAGACGATTCGAGGTTCGTATTATTTTTTGCAAGAGATTATTTCGGCATCATTGTCCGTTTGCAATAACACCTCTGGATTTGCCTCTTTTGGCAGGCTCAGGTTCGCATAGCTCCTCGCGGACGTCAACGGTCGCAAAATCGCCACTGAAAACACCTATATAAAGACTTTGAGAGCCGAGTATGGATTGTTTCTCCTTGCTCGGCTCTTTTGCTGTTTAGAAGCTATTTTACGCGCTTATAACGCAACGATTTTGGCTTTGTTCCGTTGACTTCCGCCGGCTCGCTATTTAGTGCACTGATATTTACCGTCCTATGCACCCTCGCCTCTTGCCGAAAAAGGCAAATAAATTCGGAGGTGTAGCTCAAAATGGAAATGTTGGTAACAAAGTTCTCAAAAGGAAAGTACCGTAACGAAGGCGAATTATTCGCCGAACCTATCTCTGCCGAAAACGTTAAACTTATGGGCGAGATGATCGCTTTACAGGCGCTCCGCACCGTAAAGAAGTTTGATATGAAAGTTGCAGACAGATTGTATATCGGTCTCATCAAAGACCTGCACCATATGAGCGAGATAGATTATACCGTTTCGGACGGCTATGACGTGGCACAGACAGCTATCTGCTTTCTGTATCAGTACGCCGGCAGAAAGGCGTCCGAGATTTGCGGTAAAGACAAACGCGGAAAGGAAATAACCATCAAACTCGCTTGCTATCGTGAGGTGGACAGATTCATCGATAGCATGCGCAACCGCTCTGACAGACGCGGAGCGATCGAATATATAGACTTCACGGATTATAAGGCTCTGCCAATGGATCCTGTAAATTGCTTTGAACAAGAGCAAACCGATCACACAAAATACGATGAACTTGTAGAAGCCTTGCGGCTCTCCGCTTTGGAACTTGCCATTCTAAACTGCTATATGAACGGCATGGTGCAATCGGAAGTCTGCGCCGAACTAGGCATCGGCAGAGGAACTATCAATCACCAAAAAGCAAGTATTCGCCAGAGGTATTATAGTCTTTACACCTCTCTTTAATATTGCAACTTCATGTAAAATAATAACACCACTAGCATAGCCAGTGGTGTTATTATTTTTTATGTCATTTCTCAACTCACATTCAATCAATGCTTGTGTATTTTTTCTTCCTTGTTAAAAAAGCCTCTTTACCGCCTTCAAGTATATTGCAAATATGTTGCTGAATTCCTCTTGAACCCAAAAAAGTGTCGGGGTCAGTGGCGTCAATGTTTTCTATCGCACCAGAACGATATTCAAATTTAAACGCTTTATTTCTTGTTTGCTGATTATTTTCTATTTGCTGATTTGCGACAATCACTTCTTCGGCATCACATCCCAGCACCAAATTGGCATTGTGCGTTACTAATATTATTTGTCTATCATTTTTTCTGTCCTTAATAAATGAAACCAGGTCGGATACTATAGACATATTATCTAAATCATCCTCAGGCTGATCTAATAATATTGGACATTTGGATTCATCATGACTGATGAGCAATTTTAATAATACCAAGGCCTTTTTGCCTGGGGACATATTTTCAATTTTATCGCCATCCATTTCAACAGTATAAATAATATTGTCAAAATCACTCAACAGCTCACGTAGTGCATCATTTTTGTCATATTTATTTATTAGTACTTTTTTACTATCATTGTTTAAAATTGCATTTATATAGTCTCTTTTGCAATTATCGTCAAACTCAGATTCCAAAATAAATTGTTCATTATCCATATCTTTTAGTGCGCCATCATGAATACTTCTTATGGCATTTTGCGCAAATACTTTGAAGATAGTTTCCCTAAACAAAACTCTACGCCGACGTTTTACGGCAACAATCTTAAAGTTTTCACTAGTATCCTTGAACTGAATATTCATGAATTCATTCTCAAATAAATCATATTCTGCTTCACGTGAAGTGGTCAACGAAATAAGAGAGTTTATTAAACAAGTGATTGTTTCTTTTATACCATCTAAAATTTTATGTTCGCTCTCAATCTTTCTTAGTTGCTCTTCTTCAGCTCGTAAATTTCCCTCAACCTTCTTTATCTCAGCATTATTATCAATCATCGGCTTAAGTTCATCAATAATTGCGCTCCTCTTGTCATAGGCCTCTTGTTTTTCGCGCAGACGAGCTGAGATGGCATCAACAATCTCAATTTTTTCTTTCTGCCATAATTGATTCGTCTTCTCAGAAATGTTTTTTATAATTCTACTTGCACACTGAGCCACTTCAGATTCTCTTAGATTTTTGAGCTCAATTTCTATGGTCACTCTGCTATTTTCTATAAGTTCCTTATCTGCGGTAAGTATTTTAATTTCATTTCCCAATAAAATTTTATCTTCAACGGCTTTATCAAATCTAGTTATATCATCAGCAGAGATTTTCAGAGTCGCTGCTAATGTTTCCTTTTTCTTGCGAAGTGCTGTTATATTATTTTTTACTGATTCTATTCCACCCAAATCTTTTATTGCTGAAATTTGGGTATCGAGTTTTTGTTTTTCATAAACCAGTTCTATTATTTTTGAATCAATCTGTTTTTGTATGTTAATAATCTTCGTCGCCATCTGCTTACGCAAATCACAAAAGGCGGGGTTCTGACTAATTATATTTTCTATTATGCTATCTATTTCTGTCTTTTCTGCGCAATCATCCATTAATTTATTAAGGTAAGATTGCGCAATATATACGATTTTTTTATCGTCGTTCGAGCCATTATATGAAACAGTCCCATCTTTCCAATGAACTTTAACAGGAAATTCTAACGGCATTTTTCTACCATTATATACTACATCGAGACGCGAATAAACTTCTGCTGGATCAATAGCTCTAGCTATATTTTGAAGTAGTATGGATTTCCCTGTGGACTTTGATCCAATTATACAAGTCAAATTTTGGTTGATAGAAATCATTTTATTTGAGAAACGATGGGGCACAACATCATCTTCTATAACAACACCATCTATTATTCTATAATTATCCACCCGATCTGCAGGGCAAAATTCTTGAATACGAACACGCTCAATTGGCTCGAATAGAATTTGGCGTAACCCTTCCCAAGTAGGATCAGCCTTTATCCAACAATACCTTTTTGTCGATCTTCCTTGATTATCAAGCGGTTCAAATATTGCAGCATTAGTATGAGCATCACATCCCCAAACACATGGCATAATTTTTATAGGCTTTGTGTTTTTCTCTCCCCTAAAAAACTTGATATCTGATGGATTAGCAGACAATATCAAATCAGAAACCTTATAAAGATCTGTCCTATATTCTAATAAATCTACTAAATCCTGCGAAGGACTACTTGGATTACCTACAGCCGAAGCTCCATCAGTACTTTTATTGGGCATCAATACTAATACATTATCCTTGCATTCCGGATAATTATTAAAAATTTTGATTATATTATCAAAATTTATATAAAAACTTTCAACTCCTTTTTTATATGCTTGCTCATCATCTAATCCTTCGACAATTTCCTTCCCATAACGAATTAAGTCTTCTTTACGCGCACAATATGTACTTTTTGCAGACTTGTATATCAAATTACTCAAAATAATTGTATCTACCTTATCCACAAAAGACGGATTAATCAAGAGATGTACGTTCATATTAACACCATCTCTTAATGGCAAACACCTTAATTCAATATTGGGGAAAATAAAATCAATATACTGTTGAAGAATACCATCCTCCTTTACTTTTTTGTAATTTTCGATGGAAAAATAATCGGTAATACCTACCGCAGCAATTTTTCTCTGTGGGTCGTGTCCATCCCCAATGTAGTTCTTTATATCTTGATAAAATCTCTCCCATTTTTCATCATTGTTACCAGAGAACTGATCGTTTTTCTTCGTATATGGTGTATGAAGATGAAAGTCCCATCTCCGCCATTCAGAACCTCTTTCAAAACTCATAGGATTATCCTCCTAAATTTTACTGATATTATACACAAAATTAAATGTCAGAGCAAGATTAATATATGCAATTAGGTGATAATCAGCCTGCTTTTGCGTATATCCACCAGCAAAACCGAATAAGATACATCATTTTCATCTTCAGCGCAAGCAATGTCTTTTTATAAATAAATCGCCTCGTCGCAGTAGTCGGCAAGTTAAGTTCACTATAGCCCATTCTCCATTAAACTTGCTTAACCGGGCGAAGAATTTCCCTCGCCCGGTCATTCCGCAATTAGCAATATCAATCGTGTTTGCGCTTGTACCTCACTATCGCATATGTAAGTAAGGCAGCGAGCAACACTCCGCCAACGGAAACTGTCACAGCCATCACGACCGTATTGTCATCATCGGGAGCAGCGGGAGGAATTTCGGTGCTTTTCATAGCAAGAGTAACATCCATATCAGATGTCTGCACACTTTTTTTCGGGAAGGTTAAGAAATATTTCCCGTCTTGTTCGCTCAGCACCCCGCCGCCTCCTGGCATCAGGCCTTTCATTTCATAGCCGTCTTCCATTGCAAACTCTATTTCAATCACATCGCCTAGCCTGTATTTCACGCTGCCGCAACCGTCGGCAAGTACAATTTCTTTGCCGTTGATCTTAAATTCTTTAACACCATTGAACCCCGACAGTTTTATCTCACCGAGCGGAGCCACTTTGACGACAACGGTATGACAAGTGCCCATATCGAATTGCATTTCTGATAGGTCATCTGCCGCCAGCATGTCTTTACCGTCCACCATAAAACACACCCATTGATAGCTGTCGTCAAGAATATCTACCTTAAGCTCTGCACTCTCCCCTGTCGAGTAATAGCGTGCTTCGACACTCAACTGATAAGCGTTTTTATGCACCTCATCGCTCAGATCTATCACACTCACATGATTCCTTTTGGTAGTAGGATATCCGTTCGCATCGTTTATCTCAAATTCTTCGTCAAAGTCCAATGCTTTGAACGCATTTGGCTCCTCAAGACTCTCCTCATCTTTGATGTGCGTCAGTTGTTCGGTCGAAAGAGCGACTTCATGCGTAGGACCGCCTATTATTATCACACCGGGACCTTGCTCGCATTTCTGCCCAACGATATCCCAAACACTATCCGTGACGCTTTCGTCGATATATACATAGTTGTCGGAAAATGTGAAGAACGGTATTTCGTCTACATTCATGAGCCCTACCAGCGATCCGACAGTATAAAAGTCTTCTCGATATATTCCCATGTCCAGCACTTCTATCCCGTCTATGATAGCAATGTTGTAGGCGTAAACGACCTCGATCTTGCTGTCCATACTATCCATGCTGAGATTATGACGTCCCGATATTGCCCCTATACCGGCCCCCTTTAATTTCCCTTTGAATACACAGCCTGATATAATGTTTGAATCAGCCGCATCACTTGTAATACCGCCCACTTCAACACCATCAAGGGAACCCGTAAAACTGCAGTTACGGAACTCACAAGCGACAGCCCATCCTATTATGCCGCCGGCGGTACTTGCCGCGACGACATCTCCTTCTATATGAACATTTGACACGATCGCATTGTGCGCTTCTGCCGCAAGTCCGCCATAATCACCGAAATAATCTTTCCAAACATCTTCTCCGGGTGCCGCTGTTTTGTTCTTATCGTAGATGATATTAAGATTGCTAACATTGCCTGTTAAAAATCCGAACAGCCCGGCACATCTTTCACGTCCATATTCGTCGAATTTGTCTGCTTGATTTAGCGGCAAGGACCAAAAATTATAAATGGTATGCCCTGCGCCGTCCAACGACGCAAACATATCACGCGCAGGCCATCCGTATTTCTCCCAATCAGGCGCATATTTGTGCCATGACGTATCCGCCGCCATATTTATGTCCTGCGTCAATACGAGCGTGTAATTGTTATATGTTTTATTTAACCAATCATCCGTATCTTTTTCGAAGGTGAAAGTATAGTTCAACAATTCACCCAAAGTGGATATGTAGACAACGCGCCTCTCTTCGTCCTGACTATCGCCTTCATCGGCGAATGCAACATACTTTACATTAAATATCATGCCGAGGACTAATATCGCGCACGCTATAAGACATAGGGCTTTAGTAGTGAAAAACAGTTTCTTTACCATCATATACCTCCTATCATTATATTATTGCATATAGTACATAAGAGCGTAATCATATATTTATGCACCGTTCCTGCCTACTCTGCCGTCATAATTTGCATAAAAGTACTTCAGTTGGTCATAGCCTACGATAGTGCTGTATGTAAATCCGCCATGCCCGCCTTTTAGACCCGTATTATCAAAATAAGCACTATCGTTATGCCCTATGATACCTCCAATATGTGGATGAAGATCTTTGTCTTTTGGTATGCATCTGTAATCGTTTTCGGCGCTGCCGCGTCCTGTATCTCTATTGCCGAAATAAAACATCCCGTAGTTATTGCAACCCGCAACCGCACCGCCTTTATTATATCCGACAATACCTCCGACAGACCTGTTGTGATTGCCTTCAATATAGTGGTAGTAATCGGAATACATGTTACAATTTATTATTCCTTTGCCGTTGGTCAAAGTCCCCGCATAGTTTTGTCCTGCAATACCCCCCATATCACCGCTACAAAACATCCACATATAGCTCTTGCAGTTCTTTATCGTACCATTAGGAGCATAATTTTTCCCGACTATCCCACCAGAGAAAGAGCTAATGCGGTTCACTTCAAGCGTGCCGTACACATCTACATTTTCTATAAGTCCATAATTGCTGCCAGCAACTGCACCTACATTACATTGAACAGTACTATGGTCTGCTCCGAAATAAATCTTTACGTTTTTCAGTTGCATATTTTTTATCACTGCGGTATCGGTAAGATCTCCGAATAGACCATATGCCGCAGAGGATGAGATACTGCTTTTGTTGATGGTAAGATTATTTATTGTATGATAGCGTCCGTCCAGCGTTCCACTGAATTTAGATATCGGCGGCCAGTTGCCCATCATTGTATCTATATCGCAAATCATATAATATGCATGATCTGACGGTTTATTGGCAAGCAACAGCAGATGTAAAAACGAAGAAACAAACCGCCTATTTAGCGATACCGTTTGTTTCCATGCTGCATCCACATTTTCATTATTGTATTTTACTGCGTTGGTAACCGTTATGGTATAGGTGTCTGCCAGACTACCGACAGCATAATCAATGAGATCCAAGTATGTATTATTACCACTTACCACTACAGATAGATATTTCGAGTCAGATGCATTCACCGAAAACTCAAAATCGGTTGAATTGCGTGCGGTAAAATTATTGCCCTGCGGCTTGAAAGTAATCTTATTTCTCGCTGCGGTTATATCAAGTCCGGTGCTATCTCCGCCATAGGCAAGCTCAATCGTCCCACCCGTTGAACCGCCGAGAGCTCTGTAAACCTCAACTTTCTTCTCTGTTGTGCCGTAGCTCTTCGTTCCGTCGCTTATCGACACCGTATAATTGTACACGGTCCTGCTGTTGCTTGTATGGGCGGGAGCATCGTACACAATGTTTATTGTTTTGTGTTGAATTATTCTCAGTTGATTAGGGGATTTGCTTATGATGCTAATATCTACACCTTTTGCCTGTAATTCGCTGGGTGTATATCGCGTTCCAGTCGTGCCACCGACCAAGTAAATGTCTGCCTTGTATCCGGCACGCAATTGCGTTTTATTGCCGATTTCTATAAGTTGAATTCCGCTGCCGTAATCCGCATCGCCGTTATAGTCCTGCGAATATTCAAGAGTATATTTACTTTCCAGCAATTTTGAGGCCAATGAGATTTCTGCAACTGCCTGCTCATTATCTGACGAAGTGATTTTAACAGTTATTCCCGAGCCGTACGGAGCGCGGTCGTCTATCTTGACAGTAAAGATACCGTTTTCGGTATCCGCTGTGACAGAATAATAGTTGCTCGCATCATCTCCAGATAATCCCGTATATGTGACTGCGGTTTCATATCTTTTATTTGAAGCAACATTGTTATCATTGTATTTCACAGCAAAGCTATAAGTATTTCCTCTATCTTTTTCTCCACCGGCACCTTCTATGCTTATTGATCCCACAGGTATTTTAACAGGCTGTTGAACTTCCTTCACAATCCGACGATACTCTTCAGGGGCTCTCGGCTGGATAACAACCACATTAAAGACAATGACGGGGTTATCCACACTAAAAACATTATTGACAATTATGGCTGTGTTGTACTCCCATGCAGAGGCATAATCTGTAGTTATGATAACTATGGCAAAATCGGAATAGGAAACGGAATTTTCAAGTCTGTATTCCTGTTCGTCAACAACAAAACTCTTTATGCCGACATCAAGTATATCACCAGGATTCACAACTAACTCGGCATCGCTCGCATCATCGCCGCGGACTTTCACAGCCACCTCTCCTATATCTGTGGCATATACCGGCATAATTGTTACTATCATCATAGTGTTCTCCTGGCTATCAACACGTGTTGCCGACACTACAAACGAACTGTAAGGCATAGCTTCTGGAAGAACAGTGACATTGGTGACAATCTCACCGGCACTACTTTGCACCTGATCAACTACAATATCCGGATTGCCTGAGATATCAACCATTATAAAGCCTTCTCCGGTCACCGTGTAGGTGTAGGTTTCGTCAGCATACACGAAATCTTCGCCCAAAATAGTAAGTGAGCCTCCCGCCTGTGCGTCGGGAAATGTAACCGTACTTGCCTGCCCAGCCCCACCAGCGGCATGTGCTACATTTTCGTTTGAAATATTGCACAGCAAAATCGTGGCTATTGTCAAAAGCAAAATGACAAGTACTACCGACATGTATTTTCTTAAGTTTGTGTACATTTTTTTACCTCGCTCAATTATTTATTATGTCGTCAGGAAACCCTGTTTGGACCAGTTGGCTGTCGCCACTAGAGTTGTGTGTAAATGCCTCACTCGTTGAGCCGTCTTCGGACGGGGTTATCTCCTCATTCGGATCGTCAATCACGATAAGTTTTAGCACGTTGCTCTTTACCCCGTCCACAGTAACCTGAATCTGCACTTCCGTGCCGGCTACTGCCAAGGCCGAAGCATATATAAGATTGCCGGATATATACACTCCTGAAGCATCGTTGATTATCTCATATTGCCTGTTCAATATTTCCACATCATCCGGATAGATGAATGCAGAGATATTTATCATTGTGTTACGGATTATATAACTCTGCTCGCTTATCAACAAAACCTCTTCGGCCTGACGCTGTTCAACTTTAATTATGTATGCTCGGCTAGTTTTATCGCCGGACCGAATGTAGACCGAAATTTCCATGTCCCAACGCGCATTGTCCGAAATTACAAGCATTCCGTTATCGCCCACAGACACGTAAGCACCGAAATTCGGAGTTTCGGAAAAGATTACATACTCCAGATCTTTCACTGCAGCGTCTTTCGGAAAAGTTTCTGCCTGCATTTGTAGCGTATCGCCGCGGTGAAGATGAATGACATCTGCCAGCTCCTCCCCGGTCTCTGCACTGTTTATCTGCATTTCCTCTATTGGGACGGACGTGAGATAAAAATACACATGCTTGGAAACGTTTTCCACCGTTACATCAATTTCTATTTGCTTATTCAGATTGTCGGCTATGTCGAAAGCTTTTAGCATATAGCGTTTGTCCGCAATCTTTTCAAGCATCCCCAAACTGTCGTCGTTAAATTCGATGTTGACGGGCACGTCGTTCAAGACGTTAACCGTTGCGTTTTCGGGGAAAATCTTCAGCGTCAACTCCATCTCATCGCCAAGATTGATGTAATTGCGCCAATTTGCTTCGGAAAACTCAATGCGCTCGACGGGAATTCGCTCAATTTGAATGGCCAATTTGTTGCTGATCACACCATTATGCTCGGCAACTGCATAAAGATACACCGTGGAGCCAATTTCAATCTTGTCGGTTGTATAAAAAATATCGTTAGAAACGTACGCATACTCCTCTTGGTTTTCATACAATTCCCCGTTCGGGCGTACTATCTTTTCTATCACGTAATTGTAATTGCTGTAAGTGGCGTCAGCGGGCGCTATACCCACCAAAACATCCGCGCTTTCTGTCAGTCCCAATGTGGTGACGTTGTCGCGCAGACGTATGGAGACGGATTTAACCTCAATCGGCTCTTTCACAATTCTAATGGGTAAATACAACAGTTTTTCTTCTTCATCGTTCGTATTGATGCGTATGTTCAATCTGTTATCAATTTCGGCAGCATAGTATTCTTTGGCGTAACAGGTTAATCCTTCAAAATAGACATCATCTTGATTTACTATAACCAACTGACTAGGCTCGACTTCGCTATATGAAACTTCCCCCGTCCTCAAATTACAAGAACGCATATATACTGCGGGTATATTTACCGCACCTGTTTCATTATCAATTACAAACACTCTGGTCGGATCATATTGCACACCCTTTTCAATATTCTCACGCATGTCGGAAAGTACTTCCGACAGTGACGTTGCCTCACGGTCGTTAGCAAAAACAAGGTCTTTATATACTTCGTCTTCCTCTATTGAATTATTGAAAAAAGATTCCCTGGTTCCTACAATTTCAAACGACTTTGATATGTCCAATATCCAAAGATCAAAACTGACAGTAAAATCCAGCAAATAATATGCTCCGATATCAAAATCAATGCTGCCTGCCATCGCAAAATTGCCTTTATGATATGATGCACTCAATAAAGAGTTTTCATCTTCGCTCAAATTCAAATCGTTTATATCCCCGACAAAAACTGCTCCTATTGCCGAAAATTCCGCATAAACGCCTGCCTCCAATGACAAATCCAAATTGAAAATGCCGGCTATGGTCACCCCTATACCCAATTGGGCTCCAATCTTTAACTCAATTGATCCAATAGTGCTCACGCAGGATGAAATCTTGTAATATGAATTTGCATTGTCGCTTTGACTATCCGCCGTTGTTACAGTCGTCACCTCATTTACTGATTCAATATTTAATTTTGCCTCGAGTGCTCCTACTATCGAAAAATCAAGCACTGCCCCGACATCTACAGTAAAGGCTACACCGGGTGCTACCGGAAAAAAAAGTTGCACAAAATCAATTGTCGAGTCTCTTTTTGACATCTCTTGCTTATAGTAATCTGACAGAGTCTCCAGCTCTAATATTGCCGCATACTTGTCGTTCAATGCCAAGTACTTTTTATCTAAGTTCGCATAATCGAGTTGCTGCTGTGCCAGCTGCCTTTTTGCCACCAACTCCGCTTTTTCACTGCTTGAAAGATTTGGATTTTGTAACTGTCTCTCTATATAGCTCAAAGCAGCATCTGCTTCATATGCATCATGCAAAACGTTGGCGTACTTGTTTCTGACCGTGATGCTCTCAAACAATCCGTTATCTGGCAACGAAAGTATATCACCATGAAAACCAGCGACTATTGTCCATATCCCATGGTGGCTTGTTGTTTGCCTATTCATGGCTTCATCGCCATAAAAATCAACAATGGTGTTGCTTTCATATGTAAAAGTCAAATAGAACTTAAGTTTGTCAGTTAAATTCCACACGATATTGCAATCGACATCCAGCGGATCAATGGATTTGAACTTTACGTCAATCCTCGATGGCGCAAGCGCTTTGTTTGAAAGTTCCACCCCATCGCTTACCATATCATTTAACGCTTTGGCAACAGAACTAACACTCACGGAGTTGAGAATTTGATTTTTAATCAACTCTTCACTATAAACTTTTGCTCCTTTTGCGACGTAAGAATTGTTAATTTCAAATTCTTTGTATATTTCATTCAAGTTTGGAGACGAAAACTCTATATTATTTCCGTCTATACTCTCAATTTTGTATGCGACATCTACATATTCGTGCATGTTGGGTATAAGTGTTGGAATAATAAGAACATCTCCCACAGAAAAACTATCGGGATTATCTATTTGGAACGCTTTATTTTGTTCGTCCACCTCTGATATGCTGTCTGCCGAAACAAACTTTAACGTATCATTGTACTCAACCGTTTCGGTCACGGGTTTTTCCACAGAAAAAAACAAGGGATTATGCCATTCTTTATCAAGAAATTCAGCGTTTTTTAAATATATGCCATATGTATTACCCTCTTTGTAATTTACAAACGGTTCAACCAAATATCCATCATCAATCGGTTTTACATTTAGTTGAACTATTGTACCAGCCATATCAGTTATAGATACAAAATCCGCGGCATTCGAATTATTTATCCATTTTTTACTAACGATTCCAAAAGAAAAATCCACAGAAACATCTCGCAACATCTCTGTACTTCTATGTTCATAATACTCTTCTGCAGCACCTGCAATCTGGCTACTATTATTAGTCGGAAGAACAACGAAAATAACACAAATAATTGCTATCAACAGCAAAATCATAAATAGGCAACTTATAAATAGAATTCCTATTTTTCTTTTCAACATAGCTCCCACCCCTTCAAATTTTATTTCTCTATAAATTAAAACAATCTAACGATTACATTTGTCCAAAAAAATACCGACGCTTCACACGCCGGTATTCTATTCAATAAGATGTTCGTGGGACTAAAAGACCATATCCAATATTTCCTGTATGCTCGCCCCGGAATAAGCTTCCATTCTTAAATAATAAGTTTTACTGCCATATGTGAAAGTACAATAGTAATTATTGAATCCAACAGGATCGGCTGTAATGCCATACCGTATTTCAATACTTCCCCACACTCCGTTTTCATCACACATAAAATCTATATTATCAACATGCGAAAACGTATACTCATCATCCACAACATAAATACAAATATTGTCGAAAATATCGTCCCAAACGTAATAGCTGAAGCGAACACCGAATTGCAACGTGTGGTCTTTAGTATAAAGTAGATCATACGCCACAGAATTTTCATCCAATGTATCATCGTAAGAAGAAAAAATAATTTCGTTGCCATATATATCTCGGACTTCCTGCGCTGTCACTCCGATAAACTCAAAATCAGTTATATCTTGACTATAAAATGTATTATCGTCTGTATCTGTTGGCAGGGTCAACGGCAATGCTATCCCTATGGAGAGACAAATGATAAATACCGCTGCAATCGAAGTTGCAATAACTACATTCCTGTGACGAACTGTCTGTCTGCTCTTCTCTTCACTCTTAACTTTTGCCAAATCAAAGTCCTTGTCACGGGCAGTTGACGCGACATATGCGTTCATCAATTTGTCAAACTTTTCATCATTTTCTTTCCGTTTCATACAATGATTACAGCCTCCGCATTTTCGATTATCCCATTGTTATCATACACATAAATACCAGGCATACTGCCCCACCCCGAAGATACATTGTAGTAAATTTTAGTGTTTATGATATTCATCGATTTATCGTAATACACTTCTTTTTTTACACCATAAACAACCATAATATGACGTCCTATGTACTCTTGCTTGTTTAGTAGCGTTTTATTTTGGCTTTCATTCAAGAAAGATATATTATAGCCGTTTAAATACAATATTATCGGTTTTCCTTCTTGGAGTCTTTCATATACAAGATTGTGATCTATAGCTTTATCGCTCATAACGGAATCATATGAAATATTGTATCCATTGCCCGTTACGTACAATTGCATTCCACTCCGGAATTGCTCGCGCGAAGTCCCCTCGGCATTAGAATTGCTACCCATTTTGACATATAAGGTGTCAATCAAGTTTTGTTTGATCGACTCGTTTCTTATCATTGGCTCATATGTATATATTGAGTTGCGCATTCTCCCCGGTTCAAAATTCGGTATAAGACTAGAACAAAAACGATCATAATATCCAATAATATTAGCTCCGGCAACACAAGCGCAAACATTCTCAAGCACATTGTTGCAATTATAATATAATGGAAATGAAGGATTTGCATACTCCTCATATGCCGTTACTTTTTTATCATAAATTATCTCCTCGACTTTCGTTTCGTAGATTATCCCTCCAAAGTACAAATCATCAGAATAGTATGCTTCTTGCGCTTCAGCCAAATTCAAGGGTGTTGCGGACAAACCTATTGATGCACATATTGAACATAAAAGCAGATTCGACAAGACAATTGCGAGCAGATTATTAATCATTAGTTTATTTTTCATTGATATTTTCCTCCTATTAGAATATAACAATCTGCTATGATAATTTGTCCAACTCATTGTCGGATAAGCTCTCTTTTAGTTTTTTTATTGCGCTTAATTTCAAATTCCCTACTGTGGACTTGGAAACGCCCATTTCCGCAGCAATTGCACGCAACGTTTTATCTTCAAAATATATTTCTTGAATGACATGCTTTTCTTCATCGCTCAATTTGCTCATTGCATTATCGATCATTATTCGAAGTTCAATCAATTCATCAGACTGCTCTACCGCAAAATTTTCTATCGCACCATAATCGACATAAACAACGTTTCCTTTTTCTCTCGTGCTTTTCTTTAATGCGTTCAATGCCCGCCGCGTCATAATCTTGCACAAAAAATTAAAACCGTTTTGTATGAACACGTAACTTGTCGCGATCTTGAAAATATCGCCCCAAAATTCCTGTACCAGATCATCTGCTGAATTTTCATCACGCATATATTTCAACGCAATATGGCGAAGCGTCGGAGCAATAAGGCTATGTAGTGTTGTTACGCTTTCTTTATCGCCGTTTTTAATGTCAATTAAACATTGATCGATTTGTCTTTTGTGCTTTCTATCCATATCTAGCTTTACTATATGTGGTGATCTTTCTTCATCAGCATCACATATTCTGAATAAAATATTACCATGAGTAATAATTGAATGCAAGAATAGTTATCTATTCGCCCATAATAAATGATATGGCAGTTAGGCGTGCGCTTGGCTTATATACAAGTCGGCGGCAAAGCTGACGGTGCGGCTGACGCCGCACCGTCAGCCGCTCGCTGTGCTCGCGGGCGCCGAAGCCAAGCGCACACCCCAACGGACAAACGGAACAAAACCGGACGAAAGCGCGGCGGCGCGGAGCCGTCCCCGCTGATCCGCTTGGGGATCGGCTGCCGCTTTTCCGCCGCACACGGCTTTCTTTCATCGGATTTTGCTTTGCCGTTTGTTGCCGTCATGGGAGACTTTTTCCGCTATGTCACTTTCGGGAGCCTTGCGATCACTTCGGGGCTTACCGTGCCGAGATACTCTCCGTCGTCCCAGCAGCTGAATTTGTCCGAAAGAATAAACTTCTTTTCGTTCTCCCCGTAAGGGCAGATGATGTCCTCGTCCATGACGTCCGTCACGAAGTAGCGATACAGCCCTCTGGAATAGACGAGTTTTTCACCTGTCTTTTCCAAATACTTCGTAAGATACCGTATCGCCTGCGGCACTTCGGAGGCGTGGTCTATGGGCTTGAAATCGTTTCTGCCGAACTTCTTGCCGAAGAAGTCGTTCTGATATGTCGTGCGCATTTTCCGCGCACGCGTATCGAAGTCCCGCACTTCCTCGTTCCTGCCGGGCAGCGTGCCTTCGGGGATGTAGAATATCCCGTGAAAGTGCAGCCGTTTCGTTTCGGGAGCGCGTTCCCATACGCCTATGTACCGCCAGCCCTTGCGCGAACTGAAATGCTGCAAGCACCTGCTCAACGTCTTCCGGAAACTTTCTTCGTCGTGCAGCTTGTCATCGAACGTGAAAGTCACGAAAAAATTGAATTGCTGCTGGTTAATCTTCCGCCACAGTCGCGATTTTCGGCAGACCATATTCCTGTGTTTCCGCTCGAGATTTTGCTCTACGAACTCCGCGCAAAGCTCATAGCTTTTGAAGTAGGACGCCATCTCTTTACAGATAAACTCTTTGCGTTCGCGCCGTTTCATACCGGCGCTTTTTCGATACAATTCCTCGAACAGCTCCTTGCGCGTCATGCGCCGTTCTTTGGAAATCGTATCGGTTTTCTCCCGCTCCGCAAGGGCGGTGTTGCTTTCGTCCGCATGTTCTGCGTGTGCGGTTGCCGGTTCCTCGGCGTGTTCCTTGACGGTGATCACTTCTTCGGGAACCTTACGTCGTTTCCCTGCATAGGGATTCGGCTCGTAAGGTATCCCGATATAATGTCCGCCGTCCGAATAAACTTTTACTTTGCCATACGGCATACTTGTGTCCTCCTTTGAACAAAATGAATTTCTGCTCTTCATTTCTTCCGAGGGCGGATGAGGTGTTTTCACCTTCTTTTTCATACGGGATTACGTCAGCCGCTTTGCCACGCGCTATGTTCCGTCCGTATGCCTCACTTGCTTTCATTCATCTTTTCCAAATATTCGTTCATCCGCATTTCCAGAGAAGAAAC
>UMHM01058088.1_pt1 | contig 61060 bp, 58 predicted proteins | sample 1965501 | NCBI WGS metagenome assembly UMHM01 (sample SAMEA4836095, study PRJEB28245) | human gut metagenome | biome: gut microbiome; material: fecal sample | place: Denmark | collected 2008
AGGGCAATATGGACAGACTTGGCTTCATACATGAAAAGCTGGATATAAAAATCTTCATTCTTTTTATCCTGCGCCGCCTGCCCGGCGTTGTCGATCCTGACACTCTGCTTGAGCTGTGCCAGTGCGACGGGGGAGTGGGGTACTTTGACTATTCCGACTGTCTCAGTGAGCTTGTCGATACCGGGCATATAGACAAGTGCGAGGGGGGCTACCGCATCACGGAGAAGGGCGCGCGCAACGCCGACACCGTGGAAAGCAGCCTGCCGTACTCCGTCCGCAAAAAGGCGGAGCGCCTGCTGGAGCCTGTTGCCGACAGGCTTCGCCGCGAGGCCATGATCGTCACGCAGCATTCCATGACCGACAGCGGCCTCACGGTCCATCTCGCCATGTCCGACGGCAAGGGTGAGATAATCGACATGCGCCTGCTCTGTGCCGATGAGGCGCAGGCAAAGCTCATCGAGGCGAACTTCCGCCGCGAGGCAGAGGCGTACTATCAGAAATTTATCGCTCTTTTGAGCGAGGAAAAGAGAAAGAAATCATGAATTCCATAATTCCTGAAGGCTACAAAAGCCTGCTTGGCATTTACGACACGCAAAAGGCGATAGGGCTTCTCAAGCGCCTGTTTGAGGACAGGCTCTGCGCGTCGCTGAATCTTTACCGTGTCTCTGCCCCGCTCTTTGTCGAGGCCGGTTCCGGCCTGAATGACGACCTCAACGGAGTTGAGCGCCCCGTCTCCTTCGACATCCTCCGTTCCGACAAGACCGCGCAGGTCGTCCACTCCCTCGCAAAGTGGAAGCGCCTCGCGCTCAAGCGCTACGGGTTCTACCCCGGCAGGGGCCTGTGCACGGACATGGACGCCATCCGCCGCGATGAGGACGTGCTGGATAATCTCCACTCCGTCTACGTCGATCAGTGGGACTGGGAAAAGGTCATCCTGCCCGAAAACAGGAATATCGACTATCTCAAGACCACCGTCATGGACATCGTCTCCGCCATCTGCGACACGCAAGACACCATGCAGGCCATATATCCCCAGCTCCAGCGCCTCGGCCGGCTGGAGCGGCGCGTCACCTTCGTCACGGCGCAGCAGCTTGAGGATATGTATCCCGGCCTTACGCCCAAGCAGCGCGAGAATGCCTTCACGAAGGAGCATAAAACCGTTTTCATCATCGGCATCGGCGGCGCGCTCAAGTCCGGCAAGCCGCATGACGGCCGCGCTCCCGACTATGACGACTGGACGCTCAACGGGGATATCCTCTTCTGGTGTGACTGGCTCGGCTGCGCGATGGAGGTGTCCTCCATGGGCATCCGCGTCGATCCGGAGTCGCTCGACAGACAGCTCAGCCTGTCCGGCCATGATGAGCGCCGTACCCTGCCGTACCATAAGGCGCTTCTGAACGGGGAACTCCCCCTGACCATCGGCGGCGGCATCGGCCAGTCGCGCATTTCCATGCTGCTTCTCGGCAAGGCGCATATCGGCGAGGTGCAGGCCTCCATCTGGGATGATGAGACCGTCTCCGCCTGTGAGAAGGCCGGCGTGACGCTCCTGTAAGAAATATATAAATAAGGATAAAACGTATGTCATTTGTCAGCTTTCAGTTCTGGGCGGTGCTTTTGCCGCTGTGCTTTCTGGCATATGTGCTTGCCGGAAGGACGGCACGCGGGCAGAATATCGTGCTGCTCATCGCAAGCGTTATCTTCTACGGCAGCTATGACCTGAAATATCTTCTCATTCTCGCGCTCAGCATCGCCGTCACCTATCTCGGCGGGCGCATCGGCGCGGCGCAGACGGGTGCGGAGAAGCAGGACCGCGTGTATACCTGGGCCTTTGTTGTCAACATCCTCATCCTCATCGTTTTCAAGTATACGAATTTCCTTCTCGGCAATCTCAACTCCGTCCTCGGCCTTTTCGGCGTGTCGATCGCCCTGCCGAAGATGCTTCTGCCCGTGGGTCTTGCGTTCTATACCTTCCAGAGCTCTACATATCTGCTCGACCTCAAAAGCGGCAAGACGGAGCCGGAGCGGGATCTTATCAACTACAGCCTCTTCGTCTCCTTCTTCCCCACGATAGTTTCCGGCCCCATCCTCCGCGCGTCAACGTTCCTTCCGCAGATACGCCGGCGGCGTGAGGTCAGCTTTGAACGCTTCCAGATATTCCTTTTCACCTTCCTCTGGGGCGCGTTTCTGAAGCTCGTGCTTTCCGACAGGCTTTCCGGCTTCGTCACCCACGTTTTTTCCAGCTATTATAACTACGGCGGCGCGGTCATGCTTGTGCATATGTCCTGCGCCATGCTCCAGCTCTATGTGGACTTCGCCGGTTACAGCTATATGGCCATTGCCGTGGCGGCGCTATTCGGCTTCGATATCCCGGATAACTTCCGCCAGCCGTGGTTTGCCACAAGCGTGGCCAATATGTGGCGGCGCTGGCACATCTCCATGATGACGTGGTTCACGGATTACCTCTACATCCCCCTCGGCGGCAGCCGCAAGGGCAAGGCGCGCAAAATGCTCAACACCTTCATCGTTTTCACGGTGAGCGGCCTGTGGCACGGCGCGGCGTGGACTTTCGCCTTCTGGGGCTTCATGGGCGCGTTTTATATGGCCGTCGGGCAGCTCACGCTTCCTTACAGGCTGCGCCTGTGCGAAAAGCTGCACATCGACCGCGAGACCTTCGGCTATAAAATGCTTCAGCGCTTCATCGTCTTTATGCTCATGGCAGCGATAGTCGTTCCGTTCAGCATCGGCGGCCTCAAGGCCACGGCGGTGTATTTCCGCCAGATGCTCACGGTCTGGAATCCGTGGGTGCTTTTTGACGGGTCGCTGTGCACTATGGGCATGACCGCCACGGACTGGCGCGTGTGCATCCTCGGCGGGCTCGTGCTGCTTGCCGTTTCCGCCCTGCGTGAGCATGGGTATAGCTGCGCGTTCATCCTCCGGCAGAATCCCGTGTTCCGCGCCGCGCTCGTGCTCGTGCTGTTCTTTGCCATCATCGTCTCTGGCGTGTACGGCGCGCAGTATTCCGCCAGTGCCTTTGTGTACGCTGGATTCTAGGAGGCGGATATGAATAGAAAGATAATAACAAGGGTGCTCGCCATCCTTCTCGTCGTCGCCATTGCCCTTGGCGGCCTGTGGTACGCAAACCGCGTCCTCGTCATGAAGCGCGTGGACGGCGTTCTCACCATGCAGAATTTTTACGCCCAGCCCGACGGAACGGTTGACGTGCTCCTCGTCGGCAACAGTCATTCCGGCATAAATATCGACACCGCCACCCTCTGGACGGAGTACGGTATTTCCGCCTACGACCTCTGGGGCGGCGTGCAGCCGCTGTGGAACTCCTATCATTTCATTGTCGAGGCGCTCAAGTACCAGACGCCCAAGCTCGTCGTGCTTGAGGTCACCGCCGCGATAAGCGATTATGAGTATTCCGAGGAGCAGAACCAGATAAAGAATACCGCCGGCATGAAGCTCTCCGCCAATAAGCTTGAGGCCGTCAAGGTCTCCGCGCCGAAGGATAGATGGCTCAATCTTTTCCTCGGCTTCCCGCTTTACCACGGCCGCTTTGACGAGCTGACGGAGAAGGATTTCTCCCAGTTCCCGTGGTCTGCCGGGCTTGAAAATTTCAAGGGCAGCTATCTTCTCTACGGCACGGGAAATTATGAGCTAGAAAGCGCCGCGGGCGTTACGGCGCGCCGCGACATAATGGATAAGGAGCTTGAGTATCTCAATAAGATCATCACCCTCTGCCGTGAGCGCAGCATCCCTCTCATGCTGCTCAAAACGCCCGCGCTGGAGCGGCGCGACGCGCAGCCGATATATAATACCGTCTCCGACATTGCGTCTATAAACGGCCTTGATTTTGTCAACATGAACCTCATGGATGATGAGACCGGCATCACCGAAGCCGACTGGTCGCTTGACCGGCATATGAACGGCAGCGGCGCGCGCAAGGTCGCGCATTGGCTGGGGGCGTTCCTGCAAAGCGAGTACGGCATTGCCGACCACCGCGGCGATGCGCGCTATGCAAGCTGGGATATAAACGCACACACCGTCAATGACGATTATCTCGCCGCCATCACAGATAATGCCGATTACTTTGCCGAGCTTCGCCGCGGCGGCCGGGCGGCGCTCGTGATAAAGCAGAGCCCGTGGACGGAGAACGACGCGTATTCCGCCCTCGCCGCGGAGCTTGAAAGCGTCGGCTTTACAGGCCTGAAGTCCGCCAAGGACAACGACGCTTTCCTCGTCAGCGATACGGCCTTCGGTGCGGATGTTCCGGCCTCGGTCTCCGGCGATGCAGTCACCTTCACGCTCGACGGGGAGGAGCTGACCATCAGCTTTGAGTATCAGGACGCCGTCCTCGGCGGAAAGCGGCTGTCCTGGTTCGGCAGCAGCGAAATGACGCTCATCGTCTACGACACGACAACGCATGAGCTTGTCGATGTCGTCACGTTCTCCTCGCTCAACGGCTATAAGCTTCGCCGCGCGGAGAGCTCGGACTGAAGTATGTATTATAAAATAAAAATAGAGTAAAAAAACGGAGAGAGGCTTTAATGAAGCCTCTTTCCGTTTTTTGCAGAGCTCCGGGTCATTCCCTGCGCATGAGAACTCGCTTTCATCTGTAAACTCACTGGCACGCTCATCCTACCACATCCCCCGCGCGTATAACGGCGAAATATGCGCTTGTGATGCCGTGGCAGAAATGGCAGCAAAAAACGCTGCGGACAATACAGTCCGCAGCGATGTGGAGCAGGGTACGGGAGTCGAACCCGCCTAGCCAGCTTGGGAAGCTGGAGTAATACCGATATACCAACCCTGCAAGCTTGGATAGTATAACATGCCGCGGAGCAAATTTCAATAGAAAAAGTGAGTTTTTTATTCTTCGCGCGAAAAAAACACAATAGTGCTTCCAAACCCGGCGCGGCTGTGTTATGATATATCATATATAAATGTATCATGGAGGAGCTTTATGAACGCGATAGACAGGCGCTATAAAAAAGAAGCCGCCGCGCGGGCAAAGGAGTATGTCGCCCTGATGCACGGCTACGCCGGACCGCAGGAGAAAAAAGCCTTTAAGATTGCGGAAAAGCTCAGATATAACTACTGGCTGGAAAGCCTTGCCGCCCTTCCGGCGGATGAAAAGTGCGCGCGGCTGCGCGCCTACAGGCAGTTCAGGCTGCGCGTTTTCCTCGGCGGCCTGTTTTCGCGCCGCGCCAAGACTGCGCCCGCCGCGCAGACCGTGCCGGATGGACATGTATTTTGAACGGGAGGGCGCATTTATGAAGCGGAAATATAACTACGGCTTCCTTATCGAACATATGACGCTGGAGGAAAAGGCCTCGCTCATGTCGGGGGCGGACTTCTGGCATACCAAGGCTGTGGACAGGCTGGGCATTCCACAGGCGATGATGACCGACGGGCCGCACGGCCTGCGCAAGAAGGTCGGCGCGGGCGCGGATATCGGCTTGGGGCGCACCGTGCCCGCCACGTGCTACCCCACGGCCTCGGGCCTTGCGAACACGTGGGATGAGGCGCTTATGGAGCAGCTCGGCGCGCACATCGGGGCGGAGGCCGTCGCCGAAAGCGTCAGCATGGTCCTCGGTCCGGGCGTCAACATCAAGCGCAGCCCTCTCTGCGGCCGCAATTTTGAATATTTCTCAGAAGATCCGCTGCTTGCCGGAAAAATGGCGGCGGCGATGATACGCGGCATTCAGTCAAAGGGCGTGTATGCCTGCGTCAAGCACTATGCCGCAAACTCGCAGGAGCTGCACCGCATGACGGTCGATTCCGTGCTGGATGAAAGGACGCTGCGCGAAATATACCTCCCCGCGTTTGAGATCGCCGTCAAGGAGGGCGGCGTCAAAGGCCTCATGACGAGCTATAACCGCGTCAATGGTGAATATTCCGGCGAAAATGAGCATCTTCTGCGTGATATCCTTTACAACGAGTGGGGCTATACCGGCCTCGTCGTGAGCGACTGGAACGCCAATAACGACAGAGTCGCCGCGATAAAGGCGGGCATGACGCTGGAAATGCCGTCCTGCGGCGGCATAACGGACGCGCATATCGTCGCTGCCGTGCGTGATGGCCGGCTGGACGAGGCACTGCTGGATGAGCAGGTGGACAGGCTCCTTACGATGGTGTTCACGACCGGGCGCGCGCTTTCAAAGCCCGCGGACTATGACCGCGCACAGCATCACCTGTTTGCCCAGCGCGTCGCGGAGGAGACGGCCGTCCTGCTGAAAAATGAGGACGGGATACTTCCCATAACCGGGCGCGAAAGGCGCGTGGCGCTCATCGGCGCTTTCGCGGCGCAGCCGCGCTATCAGGGGGCGGGAAGCTCGCGCATCGTGCCGACGCTTATGGACACGGCGGTGCAGGCGCTCCCGCTGTGCGGCATGAACGTCACCGGCTTTGCCAAGGGCTTTGAAAAGAACGGCCGGGCAAATGAAAAGCTTGCCGCGGAGGCGGTGGAGCTTGCGAAGAAGGCTGACGTTGCGCTGCTGTATCTCGGTCTGGACGACCCCGGCGAGGCCGAGGGCGAGGACAGGGCGGATATGCTCCTCCCGGAAAATCAGCTCGCCCTGCTCAAGGCCGTCGCGGCGGTGAACAAGAATGTCGTCGTCGTGCTGTCATGCGGCTGTGCCGTTGAAATGCAGTGGCACAGATATGCCAAGGCCGTCATACACGGCTATCTCGGCGGACAGGCCGGGGCGATGGCCATGGCGCGCCTGCTTACCGGGCAGGCGAACCCGTCCGGCAAGCTCAGCGAGACGGTCCCGCTGAATCTCGCGGCTGTGCCGTCGTCGCCGTATTTCCCCGGCCGCGAGGCCACGGCGGAGTACCGCGAGGGGATATACGTCGGCTACAGGTATTACGATACGGCCGGTGTTCCGGCAATGTACCCGTTCGGTTTTGGGCTGAGCTATACGGAGTTTGAGTACGACGGCATAAGCGTTGACGGCGACACGGTGCGCTTCACGGTGAAAAACGCCGGCCGCCTTGCCGGGGCGGAGGTCGCGCAGCTATACGTGGCGGCGCACACCGGCGGCATGTTCCGCCCGGCGAAGGAGTTGAAGGGCTTTGCGCGGGTGTATCTCGAACCGGGAGAGCAGCGCGAGGTGTGCATAACGCTTGATGAGCGCAGCTTCGCCGTGTGGAGCGTGAAGGCTGACCGCTGGGTCGTTGAGCCGGGCGAGTATGAGATCCTCGTCGGCGCATCCTCTGCCGATATCCGCCTTTCCGCGCGCGCGCGCAGGGGAGGGGAGGCGGTCGAAGACCCGTATCAGGGCGATGAGTTCGCGCCCTACCGCGCGGCCGATGTGTTCTGCATCCCGGATGAAAGCTTTGCCGCGCTTCTCGGACGCAAGCCGCCGCGCGCGTGCTGGCGGCGCTATGCAAAGCTCGGCGTGAACGACAATATCGCGCAGGGCGAATATCTCAAAAAGGGGCTTGGCCGCCCGCTGTACAGGTCGATAAAGCTGGCGCATGACGCGCTGGGCGCGGCGGGACAGTGGGAAGCCGCGTCGAACCTTAGCTATTTTCTGAACGTGCCATACCGCGCGCTGGGCAGGATGTCCGGCCGGCTGGACGATGGGCAGATGGAGGCCGTTATGAAGCTTATAAACGGCGAGGACGGCGGCAAAGACAGCTTTGTCGAGGCCACAAAGGCCCGATACAGAAAAAAGTAAAGAGATATTGGTTTACATAATATAAAATACGGAACATTTTTTATCTGAACATGTCAAAAAAATAGTGCAACCCGGCGGATATCGTTGTATAATAAAAGCTGTGAACATATATGCCGATGCACCTGCGGCGGTATGCGCCGCCGCGTGAGGAATTTGGAGGGATAAGCTATGAAAAAAATAACGGCCACGATTTTCGCGCTGGCGCTGGTGTTCTGCCTGCTGCCGGCCTCTGCCTTTGCTGTGGGCGCGCTGCCCCAGCCCGATTACGGATACGGTCTGCCCCAGCCCGACTACATAGGCGGCGGCAGCTATGACAGCGGCTGGTCGTCCGGCGATAACTACGTCACGGACGATTACCCCGTTTCGTCCTCCGTCGCGGTCCCGGTCATCATGTCCGAACCGGCTGACGTGACCGGCGCGATAGGCAACATTCCCATTGCGCTTCAGGTCGAGGCCTATGCCTCCGACGGCGGCAGCGTCCATTATCAGTGGTACGCCGCGAATCTCTCCGGTGACGGAACGCTGACGGCCATCCCCGGCGCGTATTCCTCCGTGTATACGCCCCCTCAGACGCCCGGCACGGCGTATTACTGCGTCGGCGTTTATAATGTCGTCGGCAATGCGCGCAGCGTCGAGGTCGAATCCCGCATGATCGCCGTCAACTACAGCGGCATTGAAATACTCAACACCCCGTCCAAGACAAGCTATACTCAGGGCGAGAGCGTCAGCCTGCGCGGCCTTGTCGTGCGTGTGTACGACTCCAACGGCAGCTATTGGGATTCCGCCGACGGCAGCGGCCTTTCCGTGTACCCGTCCAAGCTCAACACCGCCGGACAGACGGCAGTTGAGCTGAGCTACGGCATGTCCAGCGCCGTGTTCTATGTCAACGTCAGCGCCGCCGCGTCGAACGGCACCGCCTCCGGCGGCACGCAGGCCGATTCCACCGCGCAGAAGGATGAAAACCACGTCCACGAGTACGGCGACTGGGTCATAACCAAGGAAGCCACCTGCATTTCCACGGGCATCCGCACGCGCAGCTGCGAGTGCGGCGACACGCAGACCGAGGTCATCCCCAAGACCGACCACAGCTGGGACGAGGGCGTCATCACCAAGCAGCCCACGGCGACTTCCAACGGCTCCCGCCTCTACACCTGCACCATCTGCAAGGCCAATAAGAGTGAGATCATCCCCGCCGGAACGGATACCACCGCCGTTTCCACCTCTCAGGGCGGCCTGACGGTGGATCAGCCTGCAACCAACGCCACGGCGCCCGTTACTGCGCCCCCCACGCCGACCTCCGGCGTTATCGGCACAAATGACGTCGGCGCGGGCAGCGCTGACGGCGTCAACAATACCGGCAGCGTCAATAAGACGACCGACAGCACCGGCTGGTGGCTCATCCCCGTGTCCGCGCTGCTTCTTGTCGGCTGCGGCAGCGGCGCTTACTATCTGATGAAGAAGAAAGGCGGCGAGTGAGGATTGCATCGCTATTAAGGCGGCTTGCGCCTGTTCTGTGCGCGCTCGCGCTGCTCATGCTGACAGGCTGCGGCCAGTCCGTGCCCGCTGAGGCGGCGCAGGGCGGCCCCGGCATACAAAGCATCAGCTTTTCCCGCACCACCGCGGACGGAAACGACTCCTTCGATTTCAGCATCTGGCAGCTTGGCGAGGCATACTATTTTTCGGATGCCGCCGTCATTGGCGGCGACGGCACGGCCGAGCCTGTCAGCCGCGAGGTGACGGAGGCGGACATGACCCGTGCGCGCGACATCGCCGCGCAGTACGGGATAAAGGCCTACCTTGAGGCGTATAAAAAGCCGCTGATAGACCTTGCGCCCGGGGAGGCCGTGTATAAAACGGAGCTTACGCTTGACGACGGCACGGTGCTCTCTGCCGATACGCAGGGGAGCTGGGGCGACGCGCTGGAGGGTTTTTTCAAGGAACTCAGCGCGGAATGACCTCCGCGCCGCGTACACATCGCAAAATACAAGCTGTAAAGCATATACCCTTTACAGCTTGTTGTTATAATCAGCATAATATTTAATATTAATTGACCGAAAGGAGAAATATCATGGGTTTGATCAAGGCTGCTCTCGGCGCTGCCGGCGGAGTAATGGGAGACCAGTGGAAGGAATATTTTTATTGTGAGGCTCTGCCTGAAAACGTGCTTGCCGTCAAGGGCAGAAAGAAGGTTTCCGGGCGTTCCTCCAACAGATTCGGCGAGGATAACATCATTTCCAACGGTTCCGTCGTCGCTGTGGCGGACGGCCAGTGCATGCTCATCGTTGAGCAGGGCAAAATAGTTGAGGTCTGCGCCGAGCCGGGCGAGTTCGTCTATGACAGCTCTACCGAGCCCAGCATTTTCTCCGGCAGTCTCGGCAGCAGCATTGCCGCCGTGTTCGAAAACATCGGCAAGCGCTTCACCTTCGGCGGCGAGGCGCCCAAGGATCAGCGCGTTTACTACTTCAACACCAAGGAGCTTGTCGGCAATAAGTACGGCACGCCCTCTCCCGTTCCCTTCCGCGTCGTGGACAAGAACATCGGCCTTGACGTCGATATCTCCATCCGCTGCTTTGGCGAGTACAGCTACCGGATGTCCAACCCCCTGCTGTTTTACACGAATATCTGCGGCAATGTCAGCGGAGAATATACCCGTGACAAGATAGAGGGCCAGCTCAAGACCGAGCTTCTCACGGCGCTCCAGCCCGCATTTGCAAAGATCTCCGACATGGGCATCCGCTATTCCGCCCTGCCCGGCCACACCATGGAGATGGCGCAGGCGCTCAATGAGGTGCTTTCCGCCAAGTGGCGCGACCTTCGCGGCCTTGAGATCGTCTCCTTCGGCGTTTCCAGTGTGAAGGCCAGCGAAGAGGACGAGAAGATGATAAAGGAGCTTCAGCGCAACGCCACCTTCCGCGACCCCGGCATGGCGGCGGCGCACCTCGTCGGCGCGCAGGCTGCGGCCATGCAGAGTGCTGCCGCGAATGAGAACGCGGGCGCGGCCATGGCTTTCATGGGCATGAACATGGCCTCCAACGCCGGCGGCATCAACGCGCAGGAGCTTTTCCAGATGAGCGCGCAGCGTCAGGCACAGGCGCAGCAGAGCGCGCCCAAGGCGGCGGCCCCGGCGGGCGACGCGTGGGTCTGCCCGCAGTGCGGCGTCTCCGTCACGGGCAAGTTCTGCCCCGAGTGCGGCGCGAAGAGGCCGCAGGCCAATACGTGGACGTGCTCCTGCGGCGCTGTCAACAAGGGCAAGTTCTGCTCCGAATGCGGCGCGAAGAAGCCCAGCGGCGTGCCGCAGTACCGCTGCGACAAGTGCGGTTGGGAGCCTGCCGACCCCACCAAGCCGCCGCGCTTCTGCCCTGAATGCGGCGACCCGTTCGATAACGGCGATATAGTCTGATATACCCTGCGCCCGGCGCCGCAGTCTCGCATTTCGATGCTGCGGCGCTGACGTTTAATTGAAAAAGAAGGTCATCAATGAAAGCTTTTTCGCGTGTTCTCTCTGCGCTGCTCGCGGCGCTTATAATGTGTGTTCCTCTGTCCGGCTGCGCCGGAAGCGATACGGGCGTGCTTGGCCTGTATACGCTTGCGCAGGTGAGAGATGGCGGGGAAGTCTACTCCGCCGGTGAGGCGTATGCGCAGCCGTGCACGCTTGAGCTGAAAAGAAATAAGGCCGTCCTCACGCTGGACGGCAACAGAATATACGGCAAATGGTTCGTTGAGGACAGCGTGTTCGACCTTGTGACGGACGGCGGCGTTTCCCACGGCACGCTGAATGACGGCGTGTGCACCTTCGACTATTTGGACGACGGGCTGGTGCACGTTTTCCTGCGCGAGGGCGCAGTTCTGCCGGACGATGTGCCCGGCGGCAATCCCGGCGCGGAGGAGGGCGCGCTTGCGCGCCAGTGGAACGGCGATTGGTACGGCTGGTGGTCGCTCAGCAATGCTTCGGGCGACTGGGCCGCGCTTGACGGGCAGATTTATGACTGCTTTGCGCGCATAAGCATCGACGACACCGGCGTTGGCACGCTGCGCCTCTGGGATGAACAGCTCAGCGCCGCCGACCCAATCGGCGTGGCTGATATAAGCGTCACACCCGGCGCGGACGGCTCCATGGGCACGGCGCGCACGCTCGGCGGCAGATTCTGGCTGGCGGAGCTTGCGCCGGATGAGTGGACGCTCGACCCCGCGGCCTACGGCTTTGAAAATATGCTCGTGGTCGATGACGGACATTATGAGTCCGATGAGGGCAGCTTTGACTATATGCTCGTCCTGCGCCCATGGGGAACGGACTGGAGCGACGTTGAAGCCGCCGCGCCTGCGCTCCTGCCGTATTTTTATAATGACTGGTATCTGCCGCAGATAGAGTCCGGCGCATCCATGCCGGACGCATTCGACCCCGCACAGGTGCACAGCGCCGCGGCAGAGACGGATAATGAGGAGTGAGACATATGCCAGAACAGGTGACAAACTATAAATGCCCGGCGTGTACGGGCCCCTTGCAGTTCGACAGCGCCACGGGCAAGCTGCACTGTGAATACTGCGGCAGCAGCTACAGCGTTGCCGAGATAGAAGCGATGTACGCCGCCAAGAATGCCGCGGCGGAGCAGGCGGGCGCACAGGCCGCCGAGGCGTGCGAGAGCAGCGCGCAGGAGCAGGGCGACAGCGTGGACGGCTGGCAGCTTTCCGGCGCGGGCGAAGAGTGGGGTGCGGACGCGGCGGGGATGCGCGCGTATAACTGCCCCTCCTGCGGGGCGGAGCTTATCTGCGACGACACCACTGCCGCCACGAGCTGCCCCTACTGCGACAACCCCACGATAATTCCCGCCTCCCTTGCCGGAAGTCTCAAGCCGGAGCTTATCATACCCTTCAAGCTCGACAAGCAGCAGGCGAAGGACGCCTTCCGCAGCCACCTCAAGGGGAAAAAGCTCCTGCCGAAGCTGTTTTCGCAGGAGAACCACCTTGACGAGATAAAGGGCGTGTACGTGCCCTTCTGGCTGTATGACGCGGACGCGAACGCAAGCATCACATACGCCGCCCAGCGCATAAACGCATGGTCTGACAGCGAGTATGACTATACCGAGACGCAGGTGTTCGACCTTCACCGCAGCGGCGGCGTCGGCTTCAAGGGCGTTCCGGTGGACGGCTCAAAGAAGATGGACGATACTCTCATGGAGGCGATAGAGCCTTATGACGCATCGCAGACGGTGGAGTTCAAGACCGCCTATCTCGCCGGATACCTTGCCGACAGATACGATGTTCCCGCGGATGACTGCGTTCCGCGCGCGAATGAAAGAATGCAGAAAAGCGTGAAGGACTGCTTCATCTCCACCACGGGCGGCTTCACCGGCGTCCAGCCGAAGTCCAGCCGCATACATATCTCCAAGGGCAGGGCCCGGTACGCGCTTTTCCCCGTGTGGATACTCAATACCACGTGGCGCGACAAGAAGTATGTTTTCGCCATGAACGGCCAGACCGGCAAATTCGTCGGCGATCTTCCGGCGGACAGATCGCTCAAGCTCAAGTGGCAGCTCATATACGGCGGCGTGTTCGCCGTGCTGCTGTACGTGCTTGAGTGGCTGCTGCTTGCGTAAGGAGGGGCGTTTATGAAAAAAAGAATTATCGCTGTTTTGGCCGCGCTCGTCCTTGTGTTCTCGCTCGGCGCTTCCGCATACGCCGACGGCGCTGGCTTCATATTTGATAACGACGCGCTTTTGAACAATGCCGAGCAGTACGAGCTTGCCGCGCAGGAGCTTTACGACGGATACGGCGTCGCCGTGTGCTATCTCTCCACGCCGTCGCTGGACGGCATGACCATCGGGGAGCTTGCGCAGGAGTTCTACGCTGCCAATATCCCGTACCCCGCGGGGCTGCTGTTCGTGGACTGCGCCGAGTCCGACGTGTATTACATATATCCCTCCGGCGACGCGGCCGCGGGTATGGTCGATTCCGGCGGCGACGCGCTCATCAGCGCCTACTCCGATTCGGCCACATATGACGAGGCCGTAAAGGCTTATCTGAACACCGCGGCGGAGCTGCTTGCGCAGATGCCGTCCGCATCCGGCGCGGCGCAGGCGTCGTCAGCCATCCCGGCACAGCGGCAGTTTGCGCGCGTCTATGATGAAACGGGGCTTATCCCGGCGGATACCCTCGCGCAGCTCAATGCCCTCGCGGATTCCGTCAGCGAGGAGGGCCGGTGCGATGTGGCCGTCGTGTTCGTCACGGATACGGCAGGGAAGGACATTCAGGCCTTCGCGGACGACTTTTATGATTATAACGGCTATGGCTACGGCGACGGCGATGACGGCATTATGCTGGCCGTGGACGTCAATAACAGGCAGTTTGCCGTCACGACCTACGGCTACGGCGCGTATGCTTTCACCGACAAGGGTCAGGAATATATGGATGAAAAATATATTCCCTACCTCAAAAACAGCGATTGGGCCGGTGCGGCTGAGGCGTTCATAAAGGTCAGCGGGGAACTCCTCACCTCCGCCCGTAACGGCGCGCCCGTGGACGTGGGCAACATGCCGAAGGGAAGCGTGTCGCCGGTCATGATATTGGTTGACTTGGTTCTCGGCTTCCTGCTTGCGCTCATCCCCGTCGGCATCATGCAGAGCAAGCTCAAGACCGTCGTCAGCAGGAACGACGCCGCGGATTATATCCGCCAGGGCAGCTTCCGGCTGGACAACAGCTCCGACGTGTTCCTATACAGGCGCGTCAACAGGACGCCGCGGCCGAAGCCGCAGGAGTCGTCCGGCGACGGTGGCGGCAGCACCATGCACACAAGCTCCTCCGGCCGTTCCCACGGCGGCCATTCCGGTTCGTTCTGAATTCATTCAAGATATAGTTTAATGGCCGCGATGCAACTCATCGCGGCCATTAATTTTGTGCCTTATTAAAACAGAACTACGCCCTTTATGTATCCGGCGGGCGGATGGGCAAGCCATTCCATGCCGGTCGCAAGCTCGGTGAAGGGAATTGTGTGCGATATCATCTGATCCATCGGGATGGTCCCCACGGCGAAAAGCTGCACGGCCTCCTCGTCGTTGAAGAGCATGTCCTCGCCGGTCATGGGGTGCGACGCGTCGAGTATCGGCCCGCGCAGGACTATCTCGTTTGCGAGGTCTACGGAGAATACCTCCTGCCGCGAGTAGACAGAGGTGATTATTATCCGGCCCCTGCCGTTGTATTCCCCGGCAAGCTGACCGTTCGTGCGCGAGAACTTTATCGTCCTGCACGCCGTGAGCAGCCCCGCGAGACTGCCGCACATCTCTATCACCGTGTCGAAGAACTTTCCGTCCGTGAGCTGGTATACGCGCTCGACATAGTCCTCCTTCGCGGAGTTTATCACATCTGTTGCGCCGTACTTCTTCGCAAGCTCAAGCTTCCCGTCGTCAAGGTCGAAGGCGACGAGCTTCTTCACGCCCGCCTTTTTCAGCGCGGCAAGCGTCATCAGGTTCATATAACCGCAGCCGATGAGACCCACGCTCTCGGGCTTGTCGGCCATGACGTGGTGCACGATGTTCGTCACGCAGCCCATCGGTTCCGCCACGCAGAAGCGGTAATCCCGGTTCATTTCCGGCAGCTTCACCAGCAGCGACGTGTCCGGAACGACGCGGTAGGTCGCAAAGGCCTGCGTGTAGTTGCCGGAGACCTTGTCGCCGGGGGCGAACTTCGTGACCTCCGTGCCGACCTCCAGCACCGTGCCGACGGGCTCATGCCCGATCTTGCAGCCGTATGGCACCTGCTGCGACTCGCGGAAGCCGTGCGCGGAGGTGCCGAAGTATTTGTCGAATTCGTATATCGGCAGATCCGTGTGGCACAGGCCGACGGCGTCCGTCTTTACCAGAATGTCGTGCGGCCCGAGTGCGGGCAGCTCCTCTTCAATGTATTCTATTTTTCGCGGCCCTGTAATTACAGCAAAGGTTGACTTCATGTTCCGTCTCCATTTTTCTATATCATTTTCGCGTTTTCCTGCCGCATGGCGCGCAGCTGTCGCGGTTCGACAGCGAGAAGGGCAGCTCCATTTTCAGCGGCAGACTGTGCCCCTTTTCGATGCGGTCTATAAGCATCTTCGCCGCCTGACGGCCAAGCTCGTCGATGGGGATGTGTATGGTCGTCAGCATGGGGTTGAAGTATCTGGACATCTCAATGTCGTCCACGCTTATCACGGACACCTGCTCCGGCACCTTTATGCCGGTCTCGCGCAGATATTTGATGCAGCCCATCGCCGTGGCGTCGTTGGCGCAGAACACCGCCGAGAATCCGGCCGCGCGCTCGCATAGCTGCCGCGCGCCCTGATATCCGCCCTCCAGCGTCTGCTTGGCCTCCACTACGCGCGCAGCATCCACCTCAAGCCCGTGCGCCATGAGCGCCTCTCGGTACCCGGCGAAGCGGTTTTCCTTCGCCATCTCGCCGACGTAGGCGATCTCCGTGTGCCCCATGCTGAGAAGGTGCTCCGTCGCCATCATGCCGGCCTTGCGGCCGTTGCAGTATATCGTGTCGTGCTTCGTGTCCACCGGGTTAAGGCTGACGTAGACGACGTTTTTCTGCTCGCCCATGATGTAGTTGGCGTAGTCGTTTGCAAAGCGCCCCAGCACGACGAAGCCGGATATGTTCTGATCCTTCACCGTCGCCATGAACGACTTCTTGTTTAGATCGCTTGCGTAGAACGAGCACTTGAGTATATACCCCTTCTTGTACGCCTCGTACTTCACGGCGTTTGCAAGCTCAGAAAAGAAATGGTCGTTGCTGTCGCTGCTGCGTGCGTATACGCAGGCGAAGTAGCTCTTTTCCTTTTCGCGCGTGCCATGGTTTTTCCCGGAGGAGCTGCGCAGATCCCGGGCGTTTGCGTTCGGCACATAGCCCGTTTCGTTTATGATCTGCCACACGCGCTCCCTCACTTCGCTGCTTGCCGCCTTTGTGTCCTTGTCGTTGAGTATCCGCGATACGGTGGACACGGATACTCCCGCGCGTTCAGCTATATCCTTCAGCGTCATAGTCGCACTCCTCCGGGAAAAGATAATGTCTTATACCTGCGAAAGATCGTCGTCCGCCATGCAAAGGTGCACGGCGCCCACCTTAAAGGTCTTGGGCAGCGCGAGGATGTGCGGGTCGTTCCCGACGTACTTTTTTTTCGCGTCCTCAAGCGCCTCTTCAAAGGTCGCGCGCGTTTTCAGGCCCATGCTTCTTGCGATGCCCGGCTCCTGCGCGCCGACGATGTATATCGCGGAGGTATTCATTTCTGCAATGTGTCCGCAGCTCATCATGGAAAAGCCGTGGAAGGGGTGGAATGCGTTGGCAAAGCGGTACTTGCGGATGTATTCCTCGTTCGTGGCGTAGTACTCGCCGTAGCGGTTCATGTCTGCCAGCGTGTTCATGTAGTCGTGCTGGAACAGCTCGTACAGCTCGCGCAGGTACGGCCAGCGCTCGTCATGGAAGTATCCGTTGCAGATGGATGAGCATATTATCACGCAGTTTTCCTTCATCACGCGCTTGTGGCGGATGACCTGCGCGGAAAGCGCCTGCATCATCTGTATGGGGTTCGTGCCCATGCCGTTGCCGTAGTGGAAGTTCTGCGGCATTCCGAACACCATTATATCATACTTTTCCTTCGCGTAGGGAACATATGTGCGCTTGTTGGCGATCTTCCAGCTCTCCGGCTGCATGACCTTGGCCCAGCCGCTGTATATTGCGATCTGGCGGGAATAGGTGTCCAGCACGGCGTCGCAGCAGAAGAAGGGATGCCCCATCTTCTCCTCCATGTGCATTCCGATCTCGTCAAACTTCGTGCGCATGAGGCTGTGCCCGGAAACGGGCGTGAAATCCGCCCTGTGCATGACGGAGGGCACGTGGTGGCTCGCAATGGAGCGCCAGTGCGTGATGCCCGTGGCGCAGTGCTTGTACCCGCCGGAATACCCGCCGTAGGGGTTGCCCTGCGTGTGGCCGATGAGGATGGGGATGTCGCACTCGTAGACGTATTTGTTCATCAGCACGGGGTCGCCCCGGCGCGTCACGCCCAGATCGACCATGTGCTCCTTGTCCTCGGAGTCGTGGCTGGTGAGCTGGCCGCTGTAGTAGAACTCGTTGAAAAGCTCCTCGCCGAGTATCTGCTTCATCTCGGCCACGGTGGCGCGCGGGTGCAGCCCGTTGGATATCAGCAGCAGGATGTCCTTCTTCTCCACACCGCCCGCGTACAGCTCGTCAAGGCAGGCGCGCACGGATATCTTCCTGTGCGACGTCGGCTGGCAGCCGCCCTTTACTATGTCGGGGATGACGATAACGGCGGTCTTGCCGGGCGTGGCAAGCTCGCGCAGCGCGGGCATGCCCATCGGATTGCGGATGCTTTCAAGCGTTGCGGCGTAAAGCGTGTTCCAGTCCTGCGGCAGACACCCCGGATCCTTCACCGTCTCGCCGGGGATGAACACATCCGTGTTCTCCGGCAGCTCTGCACTCATAAGGCCATGGCCGTATTCAAAATCAAGCTTCATGTTCAAACACTCACTTTCCCAGATATAAGGCAATTATCTCCGCGTACTGATCGGGGTAGAAGCCTATCTCGCCGCTAAAGCAGGTCAGCGCGATAAGCCCGCCGTCGATCTCATCTATTGAGGCGAGCATTTCCGCGTTGTCCGCCTTGAGCCCGCCGCCGTAGACCACGTCTATACCGCCGGTGACCTCCTTGACGAAGCGTGCCACCTTGGTTATGTACTCCTTGCCCGCGGGCGTCTTGCCCGGGCCGATGGACCACACCGGCTCGTACCCGATGACGACGCGGCTTTTGTCCACGCCGTCAAGACCGACCTCAAGCTGCTCGCGCAGCACGTCCTGCCAGCGCTCCTGCTCCTCGCTCTTCTCGCCTATGCAGTACAGCACGGACATGCCGTTTTCCACGGCGATGCGTATCTCCTTGTTCAGCAGGCGGTTCACGGCGGCGCTGTCGCACACTCCGGCCTCGGCCAGAATTCCGGCCTTGTCGTTGCGCTCCTCACAGTGGCCGATTATCGTGGCCGTCACGCCCATGGCCTTCATGGCGCTTGCCGGGCGGCTGGTGGTGAACGCGCCGAAGTTTCCGCCCTTTGCGGTGTTCATGCGGTATACGCCCTGACAGCCTATCTTCACGGGGCTTCCCTCGCTCAGCGCGGCCACGGCGGCGGGGATGTGCGCCTCAGGGAAGTACTGCACGAATTCGACCTCGTTCGGGTCGTATTTTTTGAGCTTTTCCTGCGTGTGCTTCACAATGTAGTCGCCCCAGGCGCTTATCGGCGCGATGCTGTTGACGCCGCCAAGCTCGACAGGCACATCGAAGCGCTTAAGATTCAGAAAAATATGCTTCATTTATCCTCCCAATGGACCCTCGCGCCGGATGCCCTCCGGCGCATGGGGGTCATTTTTTCCTCTCGATAGCCTTTTTCACCGCGCACGCGACGGAAGCGGCGTCAATGCCGAAGTACTTTGCAAGCTCCGCCGGTTCGCCGGAACGGCCGAAGGTGTCGCGTATGCCGACGAATTCCTGCGGCACGGGGCAGCCCTGCGCAAGAACCTCCGCAACTGCGCCGCCGAGGCCGCCCATGATGTTGTGGTCCTCCGCCGTCACGATGCAGCCGGTTTTCGCGGCGTATTCGCATATGAGTGCGGCGTCTATCGGCTTGATTGAGGCCATGTCTATCACGGCCGCGCTTATGCCCTCGGCGGAGAGCGACTCCGCCGCATCAAGGCTCTTCGAAACCATGTCGCCAACGGCGATTATCGCCGCATCCGCGCCGTCACGCACGACGGTGCCGCGGCCTATTTCAAACCTTGCTTCGCCGGTGTACACCTCCGGCGTGCCGAGGCGGCCGAAGCGCAGATATACAGGCCCGTCCATTTTCAGCGCGGCCTCCACGAAGGCGAAGGTCTCCGCCTTGTCGCAGGGGCACAGCACCGTCATGCCGGGGATGGCGCGCATGAGGGCGATGTCCTCAATGCACTGGTGGCTGCCGCCGTCTGCGCCGATGAGCACGCCGCCGTGCGTCGCGCCTATTTTCACGTTGCAGTGCGGATAGGCGATGCCGTTTCTTATCTGGTCATATGCGCGCCCCGCGGCAAAGGAGGCAAAGGTGCTTGCAAACACCGGCTTCCCGCAGGTGGACATACCGGCGGCAAACTCCATCATGTTCGCCTCCGCGATGCCCATGTCCATAAAGCGCTCGGGGTATTTTTCCTTGAACTTTATGGTCTGCGTGGCCTTGGAGAGATCCGCGTCCAGCACGTAGAAATCATAGCGTTCGCTGAGCTCGGCCAGCGCCATTCCGTAGGCTTCTCTGGTAGACAGCATTTTCATTCCCTCCCGTTTGCCCTGAGCTCGCTCATCGCGGTCTCATACTGCTCGTCGTTTATTGCCGCGCCGTGCCATCCAGCCTGGTTTTCCATGAAGGAAACGCCCTTGCCCTTCACCGTGCGGCAGATTATGAAGCTGGGGCGCTGCGTGTCCTGCCGCGCCTCGTCCAGCGCGCGGCATATGTCGGCCGCGTCGTGCCCGTCGGCGGTGAATACGCTCCAGCCGAAGGCCTCCACCTTCTCCTTCACGGGGTATATGGACATGACCTTGTCCACCGCGCCGTCTATCTGCAAATTGTTGTTGTCCAGCAGCACCGTCAGATTGGAAAGGCCGTAGTGCGCCGCGGACATCAGCGCCTCCCAGACCTCGCCCTCCTGCATCTCGCCGTCGCCCAGCACACAGTATACGCGGAAGTCATCTCCGTTCTTCTTCGCGTAGCAGGCCATGCCCGCCGCCGCGGATATGCCCTGCCCGAGGGACCCGGTGGACATATCGACGCCGCGCACCTTTTTTCTGTCCGGGTGCCCCTGAAGCGGGCTTCCGATTTTGCGCAGGGTCTTCAGCTCTTCCACGGGGAAGTAGCCGCGCCGTGCAAGCGCGGCGTAGTATACGGGGGCCGCGTGCCCCTTTGAAAGCACGAATCTGTCGCGCCCGGCCCAGTCCGGCTTTTCCGGGTCGATGTCCATCTCGCGGAAGTACAGCACGGCGAGCATCTCCGCCGCGGAGAGGGAGCCGCCGGGGTGGCCGGAGCGGGCACAGTGGATGCTGTCCACAACATCTATGCGCAGTGTGTTTGCCATTTCGGCAAGCTGCTGCGGCGTATAATCAAGCTTCATTATTCTTACCTCTGCTTATTCCTTTATAAGATCCATGTGCGGCATGCCCAGCGCCGTCCAGCCGCCGTCGGCAAACAGCACCTGTCCCGTGACGTATCTCGCCTCGTCGGACGCGAGGAACACCGCCACATCCGCGATCTCCTCCGGCGTCGCCATCCTTCTGTACGGCAGCACGGCCTCAATCTGCTTTTCGGATATTATGCCCATGTGCAGCCCGTCCAGCAGCAGGTCGGTCGCAATGAAGCCGGGGGCGATGGCGTTGACGCGTATGGCGTGCTTGCCGTTCACGTCCTCGCCCCATTCTGCGGCCAGCACCTTCGTCAGCGCGTTCACACCGGCCTTGGATATGGCGTAGGGGGCGCGGCCGGGCGTCGGGCGCACGGAGTTGCCGGAGGATATGTTGACTATCGCGCCGCCCTTTTCCCCCATGAGTACGCCCGCCTGCTGGCAGCAGAAGAACGTGCCCTTGAGGTTGATGTCCAGCAACTTGTCATACTTCTCCTCGGGGAATTCCTTCGACGGGCAGCGTATCTGTATGCCTGCGCAGTTGACCAGCACGTCCAGACGGCCGAAGCGCTCCTTCACCTTCGCAAAGGCTTCGATTATCGCCGGCACGCTGGATACGTCAAGCTGGACCGGCATGGTCTCCACGCCGTATTTGTCCGCAATGGCCTTGGCCGATTCAACGACCTTCTCCGCCTTGATGTCGGCCAGCACGATATGGCTGCCCTCCGCGGCGAACTTCTCTGCCATGCTGTAGCCTAGACCCTGCGCGGAACCGGTTATAAATACTATTTTGTCCTTAAGATTTTTCATGATGCCATTCTCCTTACCACCATTTGATCATGTCCGTTATTTCTTTGCGTATTTTTATGAACTCCGGGTCGGACACCTTTCTCGGCCGCGGCAGATCCACCGGGATATTCGCCTTTATCTTCGCGGGCTTGTTGGAGAGTATGAGTACGCGCTGGGCGAGATATACGGCCTCCTCAAGGTTGTGCGTGATGAACAGCACGGTGCTGCCCGTGGCTTCCCACAGGCGGATGACCTCGTCCTCAAGGTAATAGCGCATCTTGATGTCCATCTGGCCGTAAGGCTCGTCCATCAAAAGCAGGTCGGGATTCACGGCGAACGCGCGCCCTATCACGACGCGCTGCTCCATAGACACGGACAGGTCCTTCGGGTATACGTCGCGCCAGTCCTCAAGGCCGAGGAGGCTTATTATCTTGTCGGTCTGCGTCTTTATCTCTTCCGCGCTGCGGTGCTTTATCTTCAGGCCGTACTCGATGTTCTCCTGCACGGTCAGCCAGTCAAAGGCGCTCGGCTCCTGAAAGACGAAGGAAATGCTGTGCTTTTTCGGGTCGGCCGGTTCGCCGTCGAGCAGTATCTCGCCCTCCGTCGCCGGGATCAGCCGCGTCAGAAGGTTCAGAAACGTGCTCTTGCCGCAGCCCGTCGGGCCGACGATGCATACGAACTCGCCCTTCTTGATATCAAAAGAAATGTCGTCCAGAACGAGCAGGTCGCCGAACTTTTTTGTCAGGTGCTCTACCCTGACCTTTACATCGTTATTTTCCATGGCGGCTCCTTTCTCACAGGGCAAGGTCGGTGTTGGCCTCTATCGCCTCGCGTATGGCGAGGAATTCCGGGTCAACGTAGTCTCTCGGGCGGGGCAGGGAAACGTCGTATATCTGCTTTATCGTCGCCGGGCAGCGGCTCAGCAGCACTATCCTGTCGCCGAGGTAGACGGCCTCTTCTATGTTGTTTGTCACGAAGATGACGGTGCGCTTTTCCTTTTCCCAGATGCGCAGCACTTCCTCCTCCATCTGATAGCGCGTCTGCGCGTCCAGCGCGCCGAACGGCTCGTCCATGAGGAGTATCTTGGGGTTGCTGCAATATGCGCGCGCAATGCCCACGCGCTGCTTCATACCGCCGGAAAGCTGCTTCGGCAGCGCATCCTCAAAGCCCTGCAAGCCGACAAGGTTGATGAGGTACTGCGCCTTTTCGCGCCGCTCCGCCTTGCCCACACCCGCGAGCTGGAGCGGGAGCTCCACGTTCTCCATGACGGTTTTCCACGGGAATATCGCGGTCTTCTGGAATACGAAGCCGACGTCGCGGTCCTTCTCGTCCGGAAACTCGACCTCGCCCAGCGTCGGCGTGTCAAGCCCGCTTATGATGTTCAGCAGCACGGACTTGCCGCACTGGCCCGGACCCAGCAGCACCAGAAACTCGTTCTCGCGCACGTCGAGACTGACGTTGTTGACGGCCTCGAATACTCTGTTCCGGCCGTAGAAAGATTTAGATACGTTCTTCAGACTGAGAACATTTTTCACTTTGTCATCCACGGGCATATCCACCTTTCCACATAACTGAACAGCGTGCTCAGCAGCGCGCCGATTATTCCTATCAGCACCATGCCGACAAGCACCAGTGCGATGTCAAAGCTCTCCTGTCCGCGGATTATAAGGAATCCCAGACCGGACTTAGAAGCAAGCATCTCAGCCGCGACGACGACCATCCATCCCGAGCTGAGCGCTATTTTTATACCGGCCATTATGGCAGGCATGGAGGCGGGGAATACTATGTGGCGCAGCATGTCCCACGTGCGCGCCTTGTATATCTTGCCGACCTGCAAATACATCGAATCGACCATTTCCACACCTGCCATCGTGTTCTGCGCTATCGGGAAGAATGCGCCGATGAACACCAGCAGCACCTTCGGAAATTCGCCGATGCCGAACCAGAGGATTATAAGCGGTATCCATGCTATCGGGGGAATGGGGCGCAGCGCCACGAACAGGGGATTGAGCGCCGCCTTCACGCGCGGTATCCATCCCGCCGCAAGGCCGAAGCTGATGCCCAGCACCGTCGCCGCTATCAGCGCCAGCATGACGCGCCGCAGGCTTATGCCGATGTGGCCGAGTATGCTGACCTTCATTATGGGCTTTTCTATAAGCTTTATAAGGCGCTCAAACGTTGCCGCGGGCGTCGGGAAGAGCTTGGGGTGCCCGTTGGAATACCATATCCATATGGCGACAAGGACCATAATGGACAGTATTTTAAGCGCCGTGTCGTATACTCTTTTTTCTCTATCCATTATTTCTTCCTCCAGGGCACGATTTTGTTTTCAAGCTTGCCGACGAGCGCCGTGAATATGCTGCCCGTTATGCCGATGGCGAACATGCCCACGATTATCACGTCGGAGCGGCTGTAGGTCCTGCCCTGCTGTATCATGTAGCCCAGACCGGACGCCGAGGCGAGAAGCTCCGCCGCGACGACGGTCGTCCACGCGTTGCCTATCGCTATCTTTATCCCCGCAAACACCATCGGCATCGCGGAGGGCACGCATACGGTGGAGAATATCTCCCACTTCGACGCGCCGAAGGTCTTGGCGACGTTGATGCGCACGGGGTTCGTCAGGCGTATGCCGGTGTAGGAGTTTATGACGCAGGGCACGAAGGAGGCCAGGAATATCAGGAAGGCCTTCGCGCTGGAGCCGAGGCCCATCCAGATTATCGCCAGCGGAGTCCATGCCAGCGGGGGAATGGGGCGGATAAGCTCGAATATGGGATATATCAGATCGTCTGCCGTGCGGAAATAGCCCGTCAGCAGGCCGATTGGCGTGCCTATCAAAACGGCAAGCACAAAGCCGATAAGAACGACCTTAAGGCTTGCCCAGAAGTGCATGGGAAGCGTTCCGCCGTCGGGCGTAACGTCGTAAAATTTCTTCACGAAGGTCTCCAGCACCTGAAACGGTGTGGCGACGTACTTGGGATTGATCCACTCGAACCTCACTGCGAGGTACCATAAAAACAGGAATATGCACACGGCGAGAAAGGAGATGCCGAGCTGTATCCTGTGCTCGCGTATGCGCGCGTTGGTTTCGATTATGACTGATTCGGGCAACGGTTCGCCGTTTGCCGCAGTCGTTTTTCTGCTTTTCATATATGCGTGTTCCTTTCATTTCACGGGGAGCGGCAGATGGGAGAATACACCTTGGGGAGGCCGGGCAAGCTGCCGGGCCTCCCCAGTTCTGGAATCAATATATCAGTCGATGTTGAGTATCATGTCGGAGATGAAGTCGGAGCTTGCCATGGCGTCTCTCTGCTCCTGAGTGATCTTGCCCTGAGAGACCATGAAGTCGGCGTAGGACATCATGATGTCATAGATCTCGGAAGAGCCGCTGCCGTTGTCGGCAAAGACCTCCTTGTTCTGTGCAACGCTCCACAGCGGGCGCTGTACGAACTCCTGATAGGAAGCGTCCTCGCTCATGATTATGCCCTGCTCCTCGGAGAAGTTGTACATCATCTCCGCAGCCGCGTCGATGTCAGCCATGAGGCCGTCGCAGGCCTGATAGTAGACCGCCAGCCACTGCTGCACGACTTCGGGGCGATTGTTGTATGCGTCCTCGGTGCACACGACCAGCGCCGGCAGGGAGATGCCGAGGTTCTGGAGGTTTGCGACCTTCACATACTGTGCGTCCTCTTCAAGGGAGTAGCCGTAGGGGGCCCACACGAAGGCGACGTCGCCCTCACCGGCGACGAACGCGGTGTAGACATTGGGCACGGAGGAGCAGTCAACTATGTTGACATCGTCCTCGGTCAGGCCGAGGTGCTCAAGGATGGCAATGAGGGTCATGTGGGTGTTGGTGCCGGTGGCGATAAGCACGGTCAGGCCCTTCCAGTCGTCGGCAGTGCCGAGAACGCCGGCCTCGTCGCGCTCAGCGGAGGCGAGGGGGCTGTCTGCGCGGCACCATGCGTCAGTGACGGAGGCTTCGTCGTATGCAACGCCAAGGACCTTCATGTTGTAGCCGGTCACGCCGAGAACAGCACCGGCAACGCCGGTCGTGCCGACTTCCCATGCGCCGGAGGCGATGGCTTCGTTCTGTACGGGGCCGCCGGAGTAGTAGTCGATGGTGTAGTCGAAGCCGTCATACAGGCCGTTCTCCTCCGCGTAGGTGGAGGGCAGACCGTGCAGGTAGGGGTGATGGCTGATCTTGAGGGGGATCTTCTCCGCGGGCGTTTCGGCCTCTGCGGGGGCCTCGGCCGCGGGTTCGGCGTCGGCAGCGGGCTGGGTCTCGGCGGCGGGAGCAGCCTGAGAACCACATGCGGCCAGAGCAAACAGCATTGTCATGGCCAGAAGCAGTGCAATAAGTTTTTTCATGTTTTCCTCCATAAAAATTTTTGTGTGAAGCGAGTAACATTTTGTGTAAAAAATGTATGATACCGCTTTCTATACTTCAAATATAGTTTAATACGACGAAAACAGCAACGATTTTCTGAGCAAACGTTTGTGTGCCTTGTATAAATTGACATTATGCGCCGTAATAGAGCGGGAAAACGTTTGAGCTTTTTTCCCTTGCCCGTCCGACGTGCCGCTGATAAAATTATACCCGGATACACTCACGATCAGGAGGATGCCTTGCCATGGACAACAGGATCGGCCTTCACGTAAACTACTTCCGCGGCACGCCGTATGAGTATGACATGTTCGCCGCGGCTCGCTGCATCAGCAGTGCCGGCGGCAGCGTCATTGAAATGATGCCTGCGCATCTTTTCCATTATACCCATGACGACCGGCTTCGCCTGCGCGACCTTCTTGCCCAGCTGGATATGGAGCTTATCGTCGGCGCGGGGCGCACGCCTGAAACGAACGCCTCCAGCCCCGACCCCGCCGTCAGAGAGGCCAGCTTTGACGCCTCCGTCAGGATCATGTCCCTTCTGGCGGAGCTCGGCTGTCATAAGTGGGATGGGCTCATCCATGCCGCGTGGCCCGAAAGCCCTGACGGCGTCCTCACGCCGGAGAAGAAGGAAGAGATCCTCGCGCGCTCAGCCGCTGAAATGCGCCGCATCCTGCCCATCGCGGAAGAGCTTGATATCGACCTCTGCTTTGAGCTTGTCAACCGGTTTGAGCATTACCTGCTCAACACCGTGGATGAGGGTGTTTCCTTCTGCCGCCGCTTCGATTCTCCGCGCGCAAAGCTTCTGATAGACGTTTTTCATATGAACATAGAGGAGGACGGTCTGCCCGCCGCCATTTCCGCCGCCGCGGACAGCGGCTTCCTGCGCCATGTGCATATCTGCGAGGCCAACCGCTCCATGCCCGGCACAGTGCCCACGCATCTGGACTGGAACGGCATATTCGACGCCCTTGTGCGCGCCGGGTATAAGGACAGCATCGTGCTTGAGCCGTTCGTCGTCGGCGGGGCGGAGTTTTCAAATGTCTCCGCCATCTGGCGCGACCAGACGCGCGGCGGCGGCTTTGATTGGATGCTGAAGGCCGTGGAGACAGGCATAAGCTTTGCCAAGTCCGGCCTCGCCGCCGCCGAAGCGCGCGTGAATAAATGACGGACTTAAATAAATAGAATAGCTGCAAATATAGATTGAGCGCCCGGTTCGCATGAACCGGGCGCTTTTCACGTCATTTTTACTTTTCCTTGCTCTGATAGAAATAGGACGAAGCGCCGTATTTCCGCAGATAGTGCTTGTCCAGAAGATACTTCGGCAGTGCCGGGCTGTTCGCGCCCAGCGTCAGCGTCATATACGCCATCTTTGCCACTTCCTCCAGAATGACGGAGAACTCCACAGCCTCCGCCGCGTCCTTGCCCCATGTGAACGGCCCGTGCCCGCCGCACAGGACGGCTCTCATCGCGTTGGGGTCTATTCCGCGTTCAGTGAAGTATTCCACTATCTGCTGCCCGGCGTTGAACTCATAGTTCTCCTTCACGGCCTTCTCCGGCAGATACGGCAGGCAGGGGATATCCCCGTGAAAGTGGTCAGCGTGCGTTGTGCCGAGGCAGGGGATGTCCTTCAGTGCCTGCGCGAATACCGTGGCGTATACCGAGTGCGTGTGCGCCATGCCGCCCACGTCCTTGAAGCCCTTGTATACGGCGAGGTGATAGTCCAGATCCACCGACGGCAGCAGGGGATTGTCGTCCACCGCGTTCCCGTCAAGATCAGTGACGGATATGTCCTGCCATTCAAGATCGGCGTATTCAATGCCGCGCGGCTTTATCGCCACGATCCCGGCCTCGCGGTCAATGGCGGATACGTTGCCCCATGTGTAAATGACAAGCCCGCGCTCGACCAGCTCCATGTTTGCCTCGTATACCTTTTTTCGCAGATCGTCAATATTCATGCCCATTTATACAGCGTCCTTTCTCTTGTTTGGTGCGGTATGCTCCTGTACATTATACTATAGCATCCCGCGGGCAAAATCCAACCGATTTTGCGAAAACGTTTGTCTGCCCCGTGCTTGACCATCACCATTCGCGCAGCACAAGGTCCGTCTCGCCGGAGTTGAGCCCCAGCTCTATGCGCAGCACCTTCGGGTGCTTTGCGTATTCCCGGCGTATCGCGTCGCGCAGCGCCGTTCCGCCGTGATAGCCGTGTATCACGCGCAGCCTGTACGCCCCGGCGCTGCGGCGCAGCTTCGCGTCTATGGCCGTGCGCGCCTGATATACCGTCATGCTGTGCACGTCCAGCTCTATTATGCCCCCGTTCATTGCCAGTCGTCACCTCCGGCCGCTTCCGCGCCGCGCTGTGCGTCAAACGCCGTTGCGGCCTCCGCCGCATCCTCCGCCTGCGGCTCAAACTCCGGAGCCAGCGGTGCATCCGGGTGCCGCTCGTTGTAGCGCTGCACGCTGTCGTTGAACCATTCAATGGTTGTGCGGCTGTAATGCTCCAGAAACAGGCGCATGACGGGGGAGAATATCTTGTCCTTCAGATAGCTCACATTCACGAAGCGCACCGCGTGAAAATCCGGGATGTTCAGGATGACCAGCTTCTCGTCGTCTGCGGCCAGCACCTGATCCAGCGACATGAACGACACGCCAAGCCCCTCGCGCGCCGCGTTTATCTGCGACTGCACGCTGTAGCTCTCCCACATTGGGCTTATCTGCAAATTGTGGCTGTAGAAGAACGCATCCACGACCGCGCGTGTGTTCGACCCCGGCTCGCGCAGCAGCAGGTTCTCCCGCGCCAGATCCTCCGCCGTGACGGTCTTTTTCCTGCTCAGCGGGTTGTCGGTGCTGCACACGGCAACGACGGGGAACTTCTGTATCGTGTGAAAGCTCAGTCCGGGGAAGTTGTCCACGGTCTCCGCGATGACGAGATCCAGAGAGTTTTCCAGCATCTTCTGATACATCCTCGTCGCCTCGCCCACGCATACGCGCACCTTCACATCCGGATTGTCCTGCTGAAAGGTTTTTATCACGCGCGGCAGAAACAGCTTGCCTATCGCCGTGCCCGTTCCCACGCGCAGGACGACGCCCTCCCTTTCCGCGTTCAGAAGGTCGGAGTACAGGTTCATCACGCGCATGGCGCGGTCGTATATCTGCTCCCCGAACTGCGTTATGTACAGCCTGTTCGATATCCTGTCGAAGAGCTTTCCGCTGTAGTGCTCCTCGACCTCCCTTATCGCCACGCTGACCGTCGGCTGTGAAATATGCAGCCGCTGCGCCGCCTTGCTGACGGAGCATTCCTGACATACGGCCAGAAATATCTCAATGTGCCTCAGCGTCATAATAGTCCCCCTTTACGCCATAGCCTTTTATCTATACTTTATATTATACATTAGTATTTCACAAAAGTCACTACTTTGTGATATATTGCAAAAAAAAGAGATGCGCGGCGGAGTTTCAACCTGTGTTTTGTTTAACATGTATGAAAAATCACAAGCGCTGGCATCCTTCGGCAAAACATGTAGCACCCCGGCAGAATCTGCCGGCTATAAATAAAAAAGTATGAAGGGAGACCCCAAAATGAAGAAAACGCTGTCAATCGCACTTGCTCTGATCATGGCGCTGGGCCTGCTTGCAGGCTGCGGCTCCAGCTCCTCTGCCCCCGCATCCGCCCCCGCGGCAGACGCACCCGCCGCGGAAGCCGCGTCCGAACCGCTTCGCGTCGCGGTGCAGTCCTTCTATTGCAGCTCCATGGTGGAGTATATTCAGGCCAACGGTCTGGATAAGGAAGCCGGCCTTGATATCGACTGGATCGTGTTCAACGGCGGCGCGGCCATAAACGAGGCCATGGGCGAATGGGATATCGCTGTCACCGGCGGCGCGTTCGTCTACGCCCTCGCAAATTACGACTGCAAGCTCGTTGCGCATCAGGTCGATGGCACCGGCGGCAACTATTTCTGCGCCAGAAAGGGCGATCCTCTGCTCGACGCAAAGACGCCCGAGGAAGCGGCAGAGTGCATCCGCGGCAAGACTCTTCTCACCTGCTTCGGCACGACCGGCCACTACACCATGAACCTCTTCCTTGAGTCCATCGGCGTCAGCCCCGACGAGGTCAACATGATGAACCTCGAGATCGCCAACGTCTACTCCTCCTGGGTCGCCGGCGAGGGCGATTACTGCGTCCTGACCGAGCCGTACTGCTACTATGACATGGACGAGATGAACACTGAGATCTACGCCACGCTCGAGTCCATCGGCGGCGAGCTGTTCGAGTCCACCGTCTGCACCAAGGACGCCTATGAAAACAGATATGACGACGTCGTCAAGTTTGTCAGCATCCTCTACAAGGCCTGTGACGCTCTGTCCGCCGACGAGGATCTCGCCGTCAACACCGTTATGAACTGGTACGCCAACTGCGGCAAGACTCTCGACGAGGGCGAGGCCCGCCAGTCTGTCGAGTCCAAGCCGTTCATCAGCTCCGACGAGGCTTCCAAGATCACTCTCGGCGAGTTTGCGGAGTCCTACGCCGCATGGTTCGCCTCCCGTGAGCTCATCGACGCCAAGGGTCTTGAAAACGTCAAGAACAATATCGCCTCTGACGTGTTCGCCGACGCGCTTGCGGCCCTCGGCAAGTAATATCCCGCATAATTCGGAGCGGACGCTGTGGCCGCCGCCGGGCTGCGCCTTGCCGCCCTGCGCACATCCATGCTCGGCTCCTCCGGTTCGGGAGGGCGTTTTCAAGCGCCCTCCTTTTCACAACAGAAAGGTTTGCTTATGAATCGTGAACAAAAACTAAGCACCGCAAGAAAGCAGAAGATGAAGTACCGCGCGATCTCCGTTCTGTCGGTGGCGGTGTTCATCCTTATCTGGTATGTTGCGACTGCCGTTTTGGAGCTTGTCCCGTCATATTCGCTGCCCAGTCCTGTGAAGGTCTTTTCGACCTTCATCGCAAAGCTCAGCTCCAAGGCGCCGGACGGGGCGACGCTCGGCCAGCACTTCCTCGCCAGCCTTCAGGTCGCCACATACGGCTACGTCCTCGGCGCCGTCATCGGCGTGCCCCTCGGCATCGCCATGGGCTGGTTTGACTGGGTGGACAAGCTTTTCAGACCCGTCTTTGACTTCCTCAAGCCTATCCCGCCCATCGCGCTCATCCCGGTCATGATAGTTATTTTCGGCATTTCCATCCGCGCAAAGGCCGTTCTTATCTTCTTCTCGACCGTCATTCCCTGTATTCTCAACTCCTATTCCGGCGTCCGTCAGACGCGCCAGATACACCTCTGGGTCTCGCAGACCTTTGGCGCGACGAATTCCCAGCAGCTTTTCAGCGTGGCTATTCCCTCGGCGATGCCCATGATCTTCGCGGGGCTTCGCGTGGCGATGGGCTCTTCGTGGATGGCGCTCGTCGCGGCGGAGCTTCTGGCTTCCACGCGCGGCCTTGGCTATCTCATCTCTATCGGCCGCTCGCTGCTGCGCTCTGACCTAATCATCGTCGGCATTCTGTGCCTCGGTATGATAGGCATCGTTATTTCCGCCCTGTTCGACGTGGTCGAAAGGCTGTTTGTACGCGGGAGGAATGAGAAATGAACAACTCGAAATTCGAAGGGAAGCTCTCCTCCGCGCTTCTGGCGTCGATCGGCCTTGTCGCCATCATCGTTATCTGGTGGCTCGCCGTTAAATTCACGGAGATCGGCCTTCTTCTGCCAAGCCCGCTGGACGTGCTTGAGCGTATCATATATAACTGCTCTCACCCCATCGGCCGTAAATTCACCCTGCCCGTGCACCTGCTGATAAGCCTTCGCCGTGTGCTCCTCGGCTTCACAGTGGCGTCCGTCGCGGGCGTTATCCTCGGCATCGCCATGGGCCGCTCAAAGATGATAGAGGCGATCTTCCGCCCGCTTTTTGAGCTTGTCCGCCCAATCCCCAGCGTCGCGTGGATCCCCCTTGCGATAGTCTGGTTCGGCATCGGCGAGTCTGCGAAGTTCTACATCATTTTCATGGCCGGCTTTGTCAACATCGTCGTCAATACCTATTCCGGTGCAAAGCAGGTCGATGAAAACATGCTGGGCGTGGCGTACATGCTCGGCGCGAATAAGTATCAGGCGTTCTTCCGCGTCGTTATCCCGTCCTGTGTGCCCTATATCTTTGCCGGTATGCAGGTCGGCCTGTCCACATGCTGGATGGCTGTCCTCGCGGCGGAAATGGTCAGCTCCACCGAGGGTATCGGCTGGGCTATCACGGCCGGACAGGAAGCGGGCGATATGACGCAGATATTCGTCGGCATCATCGCCATCGCAATAGTCGGCCTGCTGCTCGCGGCGCTGATGCGCTGGCTTGAGCGTATTCTTTGTCAATGGAGGGTCCGCGGCTCATGATAGAAAACAATTCACGCAAGGCCGTCATCAACTGCGACCATGTCAGCAAGACGTTCTATAATCTCTCCGGCGATCACCTCGTCGTGGACGACCTCAACTTCAAGGTGTATGAAAACGAGTTCGTGGTGCTCTTCGGCCCCGGCCAGTGCGGCAAAACGACCATCCTCAATCTCATCGCCGGGCTGGAGCTGCCCACGGGCGGCAAGATAACCGTCTCCGGGGAAGAGGTCACAGGCCCCTCGCCGAAGCGCGGCATGGTCTATCAGACCACCAACCTTTTCATGTGGTACAACGTCATGAAAAACGTTGAATTCGGGCCGAGTGTCCGCGGCGTGCCGAAGAAGGAGCGCCGCGCCCGCGCGCAGCATTATATTGACCTTGTCGGCCTCAGCGGCTTTGAAAAGCATTACCCCGTCAAGCTCTCCGGCGGTATGCAGCAGCGCGTCGGCATTGCGCGCGCCTACTGCAACGAGCCTGAGCTCATATGCATGGACGAGCCCTTCGGCCATCTCGACGCGCAGACGCGCTATCTCATGGAGGAAGAGGTGGACAGGATAAGCAGCGCGGAAAAGCGCACAGTCGTGTTCGTCACGAATAACGCCGAAGAGGCGATATATCTTGCCGACCGCATCATCCTTCTGCACAACTGCCCCACGTCCGTCCATAAGGAATATATCGTTGACCTGCCCCGCCCGAGGGATTATACCTCGCCCGAGTTTCTTGCCCTGCGCGAGCGGATAACCAACGAAATGGACAAAACCCTGTAAGAAAGGGGAATTTCAATGTCTGATGAAGTAAAAGTCTCTGTAAAAAACCTCACCAAGAGCTTCGGCGACCTGCTCGTGCTGGACGATATATCCTTTGAGGTCATGAAGGGCGAATTCCTCTGCATCGTCGGCCCGACGGGCTGCGGCAAGACGACCTTCCTCAACAGCCTCACAAAGCTCTATAATATCGACAGCGGCACCATCACGCTCGACGGGGAGGCCATAAACCCCAAAAAGCACAATCTCGCCTATATCTTTCAGGAGTATTCCACCATGGAATGGCTCACTGTTGAGGAAAATATCAGCTACGGCCTGCGCATAAAGCACTTCCCCAAGGATGAGATCGCCAAGCGCACAGCCGAGGTCATGAAAATAGTCGGCCTGACGAAGTATGCCAAGTACTATCCCAATCAGCTTTCCGCAAGCATGCTTCAGCGCGTCGTCATCGCGCGCGCCTTCGCCGTCACGCCTGACCTTCTCCTCATGGATGAGCCTTACGGTCAGCTTGACCTGCAATTGAAGTACCATCTTGAGGATGAGCTTATCAACCTCTGGCGCAGGACCGGCGTAACGGTAATATTCATCACGCACAATATCGAGGAGGCCGTATATTTGAGCGACCGCATCCTTGTGCTCACGAATAAGCCGACGAAGATAAAATGCTCCATTCCCAATGAGCTTCCGCGCCCCCGCAAGGTGTCCGACCCGGAGTTCATCAAGCTCAGGAATGAAGTGACAGATCTTATTAAATGGTGGTAAGGAGGAAATATGGCAAACTCAGTTAAGCGTCCGAACGTGCTCTTCCTTTTGACCGACGATCAGCGCTACGGCACCATACACGCCCTCGGCAATGACGAGATACAGACGCCGAATATGGACCGCCTTGTCAATTCCGGCATGGCCTTTACCAACGCCCATATCCCCGGCGGCACCGTGTCCGCCGTGTGTATGCCCAGCCGCGCCATGATAAATTCCGGCAAGACGCTTTTCCATCTCGAAAAGGACGGCCAGAACATCCCGCAGGAGCATGTGACCATGGGCCAGTGCTTCCTCAACGCCGGATACCGCAGCTGCGGCATCGGCAAGTGGCACAACGGCATTGAAAGCTATGCCCGCAGCTTCTGCGACGGCGCGGACATCTTCTTCGGCGGCATGTGGGATCACTGGAACGTTCCCGTGAACGACTTCAAGCCTGACGGCTGCTATGAAAACGAGATAAACTACACGCCGAACTTCTCCGCCAGCCAGAGCACCGTCAAGGTGTGCGCAGAAAGGATAAACGCCGGCGTGCACTCCACCGACCTCTTCTCTCAGGCCGCCGTGGACTATCTCAAAAATTACGACGGCGACGCGCCGTTTTTCATGTATCTTTCCTTCCTTGCGCCGCACGACCCGCGCACCATGCCCGAGCAGTTCCGCAATATGTACGACCCGGATAAGATAACCCTCCCGCCCAACTATATGCCCATGCCGACGGTAAGCTACGGCTGGGCCGCAAAGGGGCGCGATGAGAATACCGAGGCGTACCCGCGCCTGCCGGACAAGATACGCCGCCATATCGCCGATTACTATGCCATGATAAGCCATATCGACTGGCGCATCGGCCAGCTCCTCGACGTGCTGGAGGAAAGGGGAATGGCTGATAACACCATCGTCGTCCTCTGCGGCGATAACGGCCTCGCCATCGGCCAGCACGGCCTGATGGGCAAGCAGAACCTCTATGAGCACAGCGTCAAGGTCCCGCTCGTCATCTCCGGCCCCGGCGTGCCCTCCGGTGTGACCTCGGATAAGCTGGTGTATCTGCTGGACGTGTACCCCACGCTCTGCGAGCTCTGCGGGATAGAGGTGCCCGCCTCCGTCGAGGGGCGCAGCGCCGTTCCGCTCATGCGCGACCCGGACGCGTCGATACGCGACGCGCTGTATCTGGCGTTTCAGGCGCGCATCCGCGGCGTCATGGATGAGCGCTATAAGCTCCTTGAGTACCGCACTGAGCATATAAAGCTCACGCAGCTTTTCGACCTTAAAAACGACCCGTGGGAGCAGTATAACCTCTTTGAAATGCTCGGCAGCGATGAGATAGTCGCGCGTATGCGCGAAAAGCTCTTTGAAATGCGCGACGAGTGGGAGGACGAGTCTGTTCTCTTCGGCCAGCAGTATTGGCAGCAGTGGCGGCAGTATGAGGCGGCCGAGGTCCACGGCGTCGCCGCGCCAAAGGGCGTGGATATGGCGGCGCAGGTCAATAGCTGGGGCACAAACAAATAGGAAATCCATGCTGCAACAAACCGGACGCAGGTCCATGCAACGAGGTGATCTATCTGAATCTTTATATAGCCGTCGATGGCGGCGGCACAAAAACCGAAACGCTCCTTTTTGACGGTTCGGGTCATATCCTCGCGCGCGATGTCACGACGGGCTGCAACCCGCTCGATATCGGCAGCCTTGCCTCTGCAAAGCTCCTGTGCGATGCTGTCCGCGGTATCTCCGCCGCGGCGAAGGGGCAGATAGGCTCCGTGTTCTGCGGCGTGGCCGGAAACTGCCACAGCCACGGCGCGCTTCTGGAATATCTCCGCGCGCATATCGATGCGCCGTCGCTCAACGTGTGCGATGATACGTACAACGTCATCTCAAGCGAGCTTGAGCGCGCCGACGGCTGCGGCCTCGTCGCGGGAACAGGCTCATCTCTTCTCGTGCGCGTCAAGGGGAAGATATGCCGCCATATAGGCGGCTGGGGCTTCCTCATCGACACAGGCGGCAGCGGGTATGTCCTCGGGCACGACGCCATATATATGGCGCTGCGCGCGATCGACGGCCGCGGCGAAAAAACCGTCCTGACGGAACTTCTCGGCAGGGCGCTCGGGGAAAGCGTCGATCAGGCCATGGCGCAGATTTACGCCGGCGGCCGCTCGTTCATCGCTTCCCTCGCGCACACCGTCTTTGAGGGGCGCGCCATGGGGGATAAGGTCGCGGGCGAGATATTCGACAAGGGCGTTGCCAGCCTTGCTGAGCTTGTCTCCACTGCCGCGCAGTATTTCCCCGGCGAATATCCGGTCGTCCTCGGCGGCGGGCTGTTCTCCGTCTACCCGGAGTATGTCGCCGCCCTCCGGCAGAGCTGCCCGGCGCAGGCGCGCCTTATAAGCACGGATATGCCCGTCGTGTACGGCGCGGCCGTGGAGGCGCTCGCCGCCGTCAATATGGGGATCGACGCTGCTTTTAGAAGCACGTTCCTCTCCGATTATCATGCGCTCACCGCCGCCGCCCGCCAGGGCCGCGCAATGTAACGCGCAAAACCAGAAAAAAATATCACCACCGTCAGGGTCAGCTTTGCAAAGCCCCGACGGCGGTGTGCTATATTACGGTGTTTTTGCGCTTTGCGCAGTTTGTACGCGCGGCTCAGAGAAGCCCCTTTACCCCGGCCTCGATCGCATCCGCGTCCAGTCCAAAGTGATGCAGCAGCTCCGGCAGACGGCCGGTCGTGCCGAAGCCTGTCATGCCCATGCGCTTGAATTTCTCCGGCGCTGTACCATGCTCCAGCAGTGTTTCCGCGACAGCCCCGCCGAGTCCGCCGTATATCGTGCCGTCCTCAACGGTGATGACGGCCTGCGCACCGCAGCAAACGTCCAGCAGTGTTTCCTCATCAAGCGGCTTTATCGTGTGCATGTCTATGACGGTGCACCTTATGCCCTGCGCAAGCAGCCTGTCCGCCGCAATGGCGCACTCACCGACGCATGGACCTGCGCTTATGAGGACGGCGTCCTTCCCATACTCCCGGAAGCGTATGGCCTTTCCGAAGGTGAATTCCTGATCCTCCGGATATATCACTGGTGTTGCGCCGCGGCCGAGACGCAGGTATACAGAGCCTTCAAGCTCTGCCGCGATACCGGCAAAAGCCTTCGCCGCGACAGCGTCCGCTGGGCACAGCACGCTCAGGTTCGGAATGGATCGCACGATGGCAATGTCCTCCGTGCCCTGATGCGTCACGCCGTCCGTATCCCCGGAAAGTCCGGAAAGCCCGGACACTATTATGACGTGCTGCTTCGTATATGCGCAGAAGGTGCGTATCTGCTCAAGCGCACGCATGGAAAGAAACGGACTGTAGCCGACGCAGAATACAGTGTATCCGTCCGAAGCCATGGCGGCGGAGGCCGTGAGCATGTTCTGCTCGGCAATGCCGAATTCAAAGTACCTGTCTGCGTATTTTGTCACTATCGGCCCAAGCGCGAAGGAGCGGTACGTGTCGGCGGAGGCCACAAGAATGTCGCCGCGCTTTTCCATAAGCTCAAGAAGCCCGTTGCCAAGCCCCGTTCTGGTGGAGATCATTTCACTCATACTTCCGCGCCTCCTTTGTAAGATCTGCCATGGCCTGCGCAAACTGTTCATCGTTGGGTGCCTTCATGTGCCACAGATACTGGTTTTCCATGAAGGAAACGCCCTTGCCCTTCGTCGTGCGCGCAATTATCACTGTCGGCTTGCCCTTGCAGTCTTTCGCGCTTTGCGCGGCGGCGGTTATCTCCTCCATGCTGTGTCCGTCGCATTCAAGCACGTTCCAGCCAAAGGCAGCAAATTTTGCCCGCAGATCCTCAAGATCCTGTATGTTTTCCACATTCCCGCCAGATTGCAGTCCGTTTCGGTCAATAAACACCGTCAGGTTGTCTAGCTTGGCATTCCCGGCGTACATTGCCGCTTCCCAGACTATACCCTCCTGAAGCTCACCGTCGCCGGCAATGGCGTAGACGCGGTGCTGCCGTCTGCCGAGCTTTGCGGCCAGCGCAAGCCCCAGCGCAGCGGAAAATCCGTTGCCGAGGGAGCCCGTCGTCATGTCCACGCCGGGACATTTGTTCATGTCGGGGTGACCCTGCAATTTTGTGTTCAGCATTCTGTATTCCATCAGCTCGTCCACGGGGAAGTACCCGCGCAGCGCAAGCGCGGCATAGTACGAGGGACAGGCGTGCCCCTTTGAAAGCACAAATCTGTCGCGCTCATCCCACTGCGGACGGCTCGGATCAATGTTCATCACGTCAAAGTACAGCACCGTTATGATATCCGCCATGGAAAGTCCGGGTGCTGCGTGCCCGTTGTTGGCGTGGTGCACCATCTCGATGGTCTTTATGCGCACGGCGTAACTGGCGCGGTAAAGACTTTTTATCTTTTCATCCATTTGCATGCTTCCTTTCAATCACGTCTCTTGCGGCCTGTGCGATGCTGCCGGCGTCCAGCCCAAAGCGCTTTATAAGCTCGTTATAGCTGCCGCTTTCCGTGTAGCAGTCCTGAATGCCAACGCGCTTTACGGGAAGGGCAAGCCCCTCCTCGGCGATGACCTCCAGCACGGCGCTGCCAAGCCCGCCGATGACGGAATGCTCGTCTACCGTGACTATCGCACCGGTCTCTGCCGCCGCCTCCAGCACGGCGCGCCGGTCAAGCGGCTTTATCGTGAACATGTCGTATACGCTCACGCCAATCCCCTCTGCCTTTAGGAGCTCGGCTGCGTCGAGTGCACGCCTGACGCTCAGCCCCCATGCGAATATCGCGGCGTCATGCCCGAAGCTCAGGCGCTTTGCTCTGCCAAACTCAAAGGTCTCGCCCTCGGCATAAATGCTCTCGCAGCCGTTGCGCGAAATGCTGATATAAGCCGGACCGATCCTGTCGCTGCAAAGCTCCTTCACCATCCAGTCGGTCATTACGGCATCCGAAGGGGAAGCGATGAGAAGCCCTGGCACGGCGCGCATTATGTTTATGTCGTCTATCGCGTGATGCGTTGCGCCGTCATAGCCACCGCACAGGCCGTTATTCACGCCGACGAGGCGTACATTCAGGTGCGAGTAGCCTATCAGCGCCTTCATCGCAAGTGAACACATCGACGCGGCAAGTGTCGCAAAGGTGTTGACGAAGGGAATGAAGCCGCAGGAGGCGAAACCGGCCCCCATGGCTATCATGTTCGCCTCGGCAATGCCGACGTTGAACATCCGCCCGTTAAGCGCGTCCTTTGCGAGACAGGTCTTTGAGCAGTTTGAAAGGTCTGCGTCCAGCACGACCACCTTTTCGTTTGCCGCCGCATGCGCGGCGAGACTCTTTCCGTATACATCACGAAGCGCTTCAGCCATTTTCAACACCTCCCAGCTCCTTCATGGCGCGGGCATATTCGTCGTCGCTTATTGCCTTGCCGTGATATTTGTTCGTGCCCTCCATGAAGGAAACACCCTTGCCTTTCACTGTGTTTGCGAGAATGACAGACGGTCTGCCGTTTGCCATGGCCTTTGCCGCTTCTATGTTTTCATACAGCGCGCTGACACTGTGCCCGTCGCACTCGAACACGTTCCAGCCGAAGGAGGCCCACCGTGCGCTCATGTGCGGCATGGGCATCACATCGTCCGCCATGCCGTCGAGCTGCACCTTGTTCCAGTCAACTATGGCGATGAGTCTTTCGCATCTGAACTTCGCCGCGGACATTGCCGCTTCCCATACTGTACCCTCATTCAGCTCACCGTCGCCAAGCACGACGAAGGTGAAGGCACTGTTCCCAAGAAGACGGTTCGCGCACGCCATTCCGCTGCCCGCGGAAAGGCCCAGTCCAAGCGGACCCGTGGACAGCTCCACGCCGGGCGTTTTTGCCGCGCAGGGGTGACCCTGAAGCCGGCTTCCCGGCTGGCGCAATGTGGCAAGCTCCTCCTTGGGGAAGAAGCCCTTTTCGCACAGACATCTGTAAAGCATCGGCGCGCCGTGCCCCTTGGAGAGGATTATCCTGTCTCTGTCAGGTGCATGTTGGTTTTCCGGCGATATGTTTGCGCATTCCATGTACAGCGTGACCAGTATCTCACACACGGAAAGGGAACCGCCCGCATGCCCGGTCTGCACGTCGTGCAGCGTTGTCAGCACGTCGATCCTGAAATCGTTGCAAAGCTTTGTCAGCTCTGCGGCTCTTGCTTGGGATAGTGTCATTTTGCACCTCCGTTAAGATAAGATGCAGCGCTCTTCACGCATAGAGCGGGGCTGCTGAAAACGGGCTTATTTAGCCTTTCCTCAAGGATCCTCTCCATTCTGGCCATAGAGCCCTGCGCCAGTATTATCACGTCGGCCGCGCCGCTAAGCTCATCGGCTGCTTTCTTTATCAGCGCGTCGTGCTCAGCCGCGTTCCCGGCAGCGTTTGCCTCGTATGCGCCCTGCGCGACCTTCGGCAGCACCTCCACGCGCATCCCGCGCTCTTCAGCTATCCGCCGTATATAATCGCAGGTAGGTTCGACCGTTGTGCCGAGTGACGCAAGCACGCCTATGCGTGTGCCGCGCTCAAGCGCAGCCTCTATCATTGCCCTGTCTATTCTGACGACCGGCGTTTCAAGCAGTCTGTCCGCCTCCTCGGCCACGGCGCCCACGGAGGAGCACGCAGATATTATCATATCCGGCGCCAGCGTCTCCGCCGCGCGGAAGTAGTGCATCATGCGCTCCCGCACGCCGTCAGTGACGCCGCCCGCCCTTATCACCTCGCGTATGAGGCTGTCGTCGGCGATGTTCACAATCTCGGCGTCCGGCAGCGTCTCTTTCAGCAGGCCGTTCATCGTTTTGACCAGTCCGCCCATAGAAGTGTATACTACAGCAATTTTTTTCACGTTTTGCCTCCGTTCGTGTCGAATAGAGCTTAATGCTTGTTGAAGCGGATGACGACCTTGCCCGTCTCAGGGTGGCGCGCGTCGGCATAGATAAATGCTTCCTTTATGTGGTCGAAGTCGAACACGTCCGTTATCATCATGTCGGCATGCTCCTTGTATAGCTGGAAGCGCGAAATGACGGGAACGAACTGATTCATCTGAAGCCTGCATGAAATTATGCTGAGCTGCTTATGCATCGCCTCGTAGGCGTCGAACATAAAGGGCATCGGCGCGGTGGGGATGTATCGCCCGGCAGGGGAGGCGTAGCTGACTATATCCTCCGCAACGGACTTTAGCCCCGCGCAGTCGCAGATGATGTTTGCGCCCTCTCCGTTCGTGACCTGCATCACGACCTCCTTGACGTCCTCCGTCTTGCTGTCCACGACGTAGTGCGCGCCTATCCTGCGTGCAAGCTCCAGCCTGCCGGAGCATATCTCCGAGATTATCACCGTCGCGCCCATATGTATCGCCGTGTCTGCCAGCATCAGCCCGATCGGACCCGCGCCGAGTATCAGCATCACGTCCTTCGGCTGAAGGTCTGCGCGTGCGCAGACGTGCGCGCCGATGGTGTACGGCTCTATAAGTGCGGCCTCGTTCCATGTTATCCAGTCGGGTATCTTGTGCCATTGCCGTTCGCCGGCGACGAAGAACTCCTCCATCCCGCCGGACATGTTGCAGCCGGTGACATGCAGATTCCGGCAGACGTTGCCCTGCCCGCGGCGGCAGGCATAGCATTTGCCGCAATATGCTATCGGCTCATGCACTACTCTGTCGCCGGGCTTCAGGCTTGTCACCGCGCTGCCGACTTCAGTCACGACGCCGGCAAACTCGTGGCCGGGGATGCGCCGTGCCCCTACGGACTGAGAATGGTGTCCTTCAAATATTTTCAGGTCTGTGCCGCATATTCCTATCGACTCGACCTCCACCTTGACGGAGTACTCGTTTTCAAGCTGCGGCTCATCGACCTCGGTCATGAATGAGGTGTTTCCGTCAAGAATCATAAATGCTTTCATATTGTTTTCTCCTGTATTCTTAGAAAAGGCTGGCAACACCGGCTGTTATCTGCGGGAAGATGCAGACTATGGCCAAGGTCGCAAAGTTGCTTATAAAGAACGGCACCAGCGCCTTTACGACGCCTGTCAGCTTCGTCTGACCAATCGAGGTCGCGGCAAACAGGCATACGCCGACGGGCGGAGTGCACAGGCCGATGACGAGGTTGAGAACTCCCATCACCGTGAAGTGGATTGGATCCATACCGACGGCCGAAGCCACGGCCCACAGCGTGGGGAAGAGTATAAGGATCGCCGACAGTGATTCCATAAACATGCCGACTACGATCAGCAGCAGGTTGATGAGCAGGATAACGAGGAACTTGCTCGTCGTTACGGACGTTATTGCCGCGGCGACGGCCTGGGGCACCTTTTCGTATGCAAGGATATAGGCCATCGCGTTTGCGAAGCCGACAAGCAGCATGACGGCCGCGGCCGCCTTCACTGTGTCGCGCAGGCACTTCCACAGCGCCTTCCATGTGAGCGTCTTGTATATGAACGCGCCCACCAGCGCGCCGTAAACCACGGCTATTGCGGATGCCTCAGTCGGCGTGATGACGCCGCCGAGAATGCCGACAAGGATTATCGCCACCATCATAAGTGCCCAGAGACCTGTCCATCCGGCAGTGCATATCTCCTTGAATGTGGCTCTGCGCTCTGCCTTGGGGTAATTGTGCTTTTTGGCCTGAATTATGCTGACGATTATCATGCCCACGCCGAAGAGAATGCCCGGCACGAACGACGCGGCGAAAAGGCGCGTCACGGACAGCCCCAGACAGCCACCTGCGACTATAAGCGGGATCGACGGCGGTATTATCGGCCCGATGCAGGAGCTTGAGCATGTCACCGCGCAGGAAAACTCCGCGTCATAGCCCTCCTCCTTCATCGCGGGGATTAGGATGCCGCCGATAGACACCGTGTCCGCGATGGCCGAGCCGGACACACCGGCGAACACCATACTCGCAAGCACGTTTGCAATGGCAAGGCCGCCGCGCACGTGACCTATCAGTGTGTTGCAGAATTCAATTATCTTTTTCGTTATCCCGCCTTCGCTCATAAGGCTGCCGGCGAGCATGAAGCCGGGAATGCACAATATCGTGAAGGAATTGAGACCGCCGAAAAACCGCTGTGTCATTATCGGCAGACTCATTCCGGTCGTGACAAAGTAGAAGGAGGTCGCAATACCCATTGTGAATGCAACGGGAACGCCCAGCAGAAGCAGTGCGATGAATATGATAAGCATAGGTATTAGCATTGCGTCAGTCCTCCCTTTCAACTTCTTCAAGAAGATGTTCCATTTCCGTTTCCGCGGGCGTGGATATCTGCACGAACGCGGCCAGAATATATGAAATGCCGAGCGCCGGGAAAAGGATCATCATGCTGATATAGATGTACTGCATTGGTAGCTTCATTGCCGTGGAAAGATATCTGTAATCAAATATCGCAAAATCAAGCACCGACGCGAAGAAGTACCAGAAGCAGAACGCGGCCAGCGCGAACATCGTTATGACCTTCAGGATGCGCAGCCCCTTTTCGGGCAGCAGATCGACCAGAAGCTCCACGCCGACATAGTCGCCCGTGTGTACTGCAAGCCCCACTCCGAATGAGACCATGTAAATGAAGAGAAATCGGGCGGCTTCCTCCGTCCAGATGGGCGCTTTGGGCAGAAGGTTGCGCGCGAGGACCTGATATATGGTGCACCCGATAAAGCCGACAAGGCATATCGCGCCGCATATCGCAAGTATCAGGTTGAATACGGAAATCGTGCGTTTAAGCACCGAGGTGCTACTTTTCATGCTTTTCCCCCTTTGTGTGCAGGCAAGCTGCGTGGAGTTGTGTGTTTATGAAGCTCCGCATTACCGCATGGCTTTTGCGGTAATGCGGAATGAGTAAGAAAAGAGTTATATCGCTGTGCTGTTATCAGGCGTTGGGGTCAACGGCCTTGATGCGCTCAAGTGTTTCTACCTCTTTTTCGGTGAGTATCGGCATAACGCCGCTCTGAAGAACTTCCTTGAACTCGTTCTGATCGACCTCGATAACGGTCATGCCGGCGTCCTCAAGCATGCCCAGCAGCTCAGCCTCTTCGGCGAGAAACAGCTCATGCTCGTAATCCTGCATCTCCTTGCAGCCCTCGGTCAGTATGGCCTGAAGGTCGGCAGGAAGTGCGTTGTAGGAGTTGGGATTGATGAGCACGTACATCCACGTGCGCAGGTGGTCAGAGAGAATGAGGTACTTCTGTGCTTCATAGAAGGAGTTCTGATAGATAGTTGCGAGCGGGTTCTCCTGCGCGTCTGCAGTGCCCTGCTGCAGTGCGGTGAGAAGCTCGTTGAAGGCGATGACAGTGGGCTTTGCGCCGGTCGCCTGGAATGCGGCAACGGTGTACGCGGTGTCGGGTGTCCTTATTATCAGACCCTTCATGTCGCTGACGGAGTGGATTTCTTTATTGGATGTGATATCGCGTGCGCCGCGGATGAAGGCTGCGAGGGGCATAAGGTTCTGTGCGGTGAGGGCCTCTGCCCATTCAGCGCCGATATCGCTGTTGAGGACGGCCTGCGCATGCTCATTGCTTGTGATGGCGTAGGGGATGGACATTGCGCCTATCTCCTCCACATATGCGGAAAGGGATTCGCCGGAGGTGCATATGTCTATGCCGCCGCCGGTGATGACGTTCTGCACGACCTCCATCTCGGTGCCAAGCTCACTGTTGGGGTGTATCTCGATGATGAGGCGGCCGTCGGACTTCTCCTTGCAGTAGTCCGCAAGGTACTCAAATGCCTTGTGCCATGTGGTGGAGGTGGACTGGATGTGCGAGAGAATGAGGGTGTAGGTCTCGCCGGAAGCGGCGTCCGCCGCGGGGGCTGTGTCTGCCGCTGCGGATGCCTCCTGTGCGGGGGCGGCCTGCTGCCCGCAGGCACACAGGGCGAAAATCATGGTCAGTGCGAGGAAAAGTGCGAGTAGTTTTTTCATGGTCTTGTTCTCCTTTTCATATTTTGTGTCTGTGTTTCACCAGATAGTCTGCAAAAGCGGTTTGATGCTGCTGCACGACAAACTGATATATCACACGCTGATACAAGCCTAGCACTTTTTACACGACATATCAATATTTCATTATCAACAAGAAAAACAGACATATTCTGTGCAATATCAATAAATCGACTGATTTTTAACACCGGTATGCTTAAAATATCAATTTTAAAAAGAATAAACTGCCATTAGCCTGCATAACCCAAAAAATCGAAAAATACGGAAATGATGTCTTTTTGCACATGCCGTGGCACACGTGTAAAATATCAGACGCGCACACATAAGCACGAAAATGAGTGCATGGCAATTGATGCTTGACTGAAAATGGGATGCATGATATAATTCCTATGGTTTGATGCATGCTGGGGAAAGAGTATGGCTGCGAGATGCGGCTGCGCCTTGAGAACGGCTGATATATTACGCTCGTCGATACTTGATTTAAGGAAGGCTGAAAAAATGCTTAAATTGCAGGCTTACGATCCTAAACTCTGCTCTCTGGTTGACGGCGGGCAGGAGCTTATCGAAATAGTTAACGGCGGCGAGTTTTTTGAAGGCCCCATATGGAGCAGGAAAAAGCAGACGCTCGTTTTCAGTGACATCCCCGGAAACACCCTCTATTCGTGGAACGAAACGGAGGGGCAGGTCGTAATAAAAAAGGACACCAACCGCGGCAACGGCAACGCCTTTGACAACAGCGGCCGTATAATCACGTGTGAGCATTATACCCGCCGCGTTGCGCGCATGCGTATGGACGGCTCTGAGTATGAGACGCTTGCCACAAATTACGAGGGGCATTGCCTCAACAGCCCGAATGATGTTATTGTGCATTCAAATGGCTTTGTTTATTTCACTGACCCCGTTTTCGGCATCCGCCCCACCGGCACCGGCATCTGCCGCCATGCGGAGCTTCCGTATCAGGGCGTTTTCATGGTCAACCCCATCTCCAAGGACATTCGTCTTGCCACGGACGAGGTCGATAATCCCAACGGACTTGCCCTTTCGCCGGATGAAAGGACCATGTATATCGCGGATACGGCAAATTTCCGCCTCCTTGCGATGGATGTGGAGCTTGACGGCACGCTCAGTCATATGCGCGTCCATGCGCCAATGATCCGCGTGGATGACCCCGACAAGGGCGTTATAGACGGCGTGAAGGTCGATGTTGACGGCAATATCTGGTGCACCGCCCCAGGCGGCGTGCAGGTGTTCGACAAGTTCGGTACGGCGCTTGGCGTAATATACATGCCACACAGAAGCGGCAATCTCTGCTTCGGCGGCGCGGATATGCAGACGCTGTTTGTCTGCTCCGGCGGCACCATACAGACGCTTCGCACTAATGTGAAGGGTCTGCCGACGGTATATTGATCCCTAAGTAATTTTTTGGACAGGAGCGTGCTCATGAAAAAAATACTTACGCTTCCCAAGGTTGATGGCGAAACCTACAGCGATTATGCCTACAGAACGCTGCGCAATAATATAATGCAGATGACGCTTGAACCGGGAGAAGCGGTCGATGAGCATGAGCTTGCGGATATCCTCAGCATAAGCCGGACGCCCGTGCACGAGGCCATCCTCAGACTGAAGGACGAATATCTTGTCGAGGTCATTCCAAGAAAGAATATGACTATCACAAAGATAAACCTTTCATATGTTTCCGAGGGGACCTTCTGGCGCTGTCTTGTCGAACCGGCTGTGGTAAAGTCGCTTGTGAACAATGTTCCCGGCGAGTATGCCGAAAAGCTGTGGGAGAATCTTCAGTTTCAGGAAAAGCTCATCAATGAGCACGCCGACAGAACGGCGTTTTACGCCGCGGACGATGAGTTCCACAAGCTGCTGTATCTTGCGGCAAATAAGGAGCTTATCTACAGCAAAAAGCGCTATATAACCAGCCATCTTGACAGGGTGCGCTATATAATAAGGATCCTCGGCAATAAGGATCTTGAATCGCCGAGCTATATGCACCATATGCGCATCTATCAGCTCATAATGTTCGGCGGCGTGGTGGATAAGGACTTTGTCGATGAATATGTGCGGCACATTTCCGCCTTTCAGGAGACGCTGCCGGATATCATGAAGGCGAATCCAAACTATTTTGAGGCAGGGCACAGGCTGGAGCTGTCCGACCTTCTATGGGAGCGTGATTTTCTCATATGAAGCGCACGCGTCTCAATTTCAAAACGGGGCTTATCGCGGCGCTCGCCGCGGCTCTTCTGGGTGTGATCCTGCTGCTTATAGGCGGGCTCAGATACGGCGTGCCAACCGGCCCGATAATGTACGCCGGATATGCACTGCTGCTTGCCGCTGTGATAATAAAGCGCGTCACATGGCGCTGCCCAAGCTGCGGAGTGCCGTTTCGCATGAACAGCATACGCTTGCCGCTGCGTTGCCCCTCCTGCGGCACGGATTTCGGCGATATCGTCAGGCCTGCCGCCCGCAGAAGATCCCAATAAACTCCCGAAGCCCGGATGCGTCCTTTGCGGATGCATCCGGGCTTGACCTTCCTCCTCGCGCTGCGGCGGTTGCGTTTGGGCGCGAAATGTATTATAATCATCCTGAGCTCCGCGCAGCGCGGCGTTCCGTATAGTGCAGCAACCTTGACGCTTACAACTGCGGCCATGCCGCATGGAGGATGATAATGAAAAAAAGCAGGGTTCTTTTATGCCTTCTGCTCGCCGCGGCGACGCTTCTGTGCGCCTGCGGCAAAAAGGGCGGGGGAGAGCAGGCCGCCGACACGCCGGACTACTCCATCCCGGATATACAGCCGTCCTCGGTGCCCTCGACGCCGAAGATATCGGATAAATACAACAGCATTGACGATGCCAATAAGCGCGAGGCGAAGGAGGTGCGCGAGCAGCTCCTTGCGGTCGCGGAGGGCTGCAGGGATATATACGAGCAGGCAGACAAGGGCACGGCGATAAACGTCGTCCTCAGTGACGCCACGGTGCAGGCCATGGTCGTGCGCATCGGGCAGATGGGCTACAGCGCCGTTGACTATCTCGGCACGATGGATATGCAGTGCCCCGACCCGATAGTTTTCTTCGGCAGCACCATCGGCACGGCGGAGGACACCAGCGTGTCCTACTACATGGTCTACAGCGACGGGCAGATAAGCGTGTACCACCTCGGCCGCAGCAGCGGCATGTGGTATCTCATCGCCATGTCTGCCGTGTGGGATAAGGAGTGTAACACTTCCATCCTCACAGAGGGGCGCTATGTCATCGGCAGTGTGTCGTACACGGACAAGGGCTGGCTCATCTATAACCGCGACACCGAGAGCTTTGACGACAACCAGCGCTCAAACACCAACGCGTATGTTTTCGTGCGCGTCCTGCCGTATGACAGCACGAAGCGCGCACTCAGCGCGAAGTATATCGAGCCGATAGGCTATTTTGAAAACAACCTCTTCACCACGACGTGGACGGAGGCCAACCTCGGCGTTATCGACTTCAACAGCCTCTACGCCTATCTTTTCGGCATGTATCACGGCACGGCAAGCCTCTCCGCCGCCAACGCGCGCAGCTACTTCAACGCCGTCAGCGGCACGCGGCTGTGCCTTGTGCCGACGGATTCATTTGAAAACGTCGTGCAGTACTATTTCAATATCGACTCCGGCGTGCTCAAGAATATCTCGGACTACAGCTCCCGCCTCGGCGGTTATTTCTTCCTGCCGTATTCTGAGGACTCGTACAACGTCGTGCCCCACACGGCGGAGCCGGAGGTCACGGATTACTGGTATAACAGCGACGGCACGCTCACCATGCGCGTGGACGCGCGCAACGAGTGGTACGGCACGGACAGGGCCTTTTCGCATGAGGTCACCGTGCGTGAGGACGGCTCCGGCGGCTTCAAATACGTCTCGAATACGCTCATTGCCGACGAGAACAGCATCATCCCAACCTGCCAGCTCTCCGGTCAGCTCGATATCGAGCGCGCAAAGACCCAGTACTGATAAACGTATATATTAAAAAAACGACACCGCATGATCTGTTCATGCGGTGTCGTTCAGTATGTCCAAAAAGCCTCGCAGAGTTTCGCGTCCGCAGACGCGAAAGCTGCATATATGGCCTTATATGCTGTCCAGAAACTTCTTCACGTAGTAGCAGGCCGCGCCCATCAGCGCCGCGTGCCGCGGATAGCGGCTCAGATGCAGATAGCCCCCGTCCGTGTCGAAGGGGTCAAGCTCCGTCAGCATATCCCGCAGCGCGGGCAGATACGGCTCCAAAAACTTTGCCATGAACCCGCCTATCACGACGTCGCAGTCCAGCGCCTGCCGGATGTTGTGCGCGCCGATCGCCAGATGCTCAAGATAATCGTCCAGCAGCCGCCTGTACTCCGCGCGGCCCTCCTCGACGCCCGCAAAGAAGTCGCGCAGCGTTATACCGAGCTGGTCGCTCAGCCGCGTGGCCGTGCAGTACGCCTCCAGACAGCCGCGCCGTCCGCACACGCATTTCAGCCCGCCCGGATGCACGCACATGTGCCCGAACTCGCCGCTGCGGTTGTTGTTGCCGATGAACTGCGCACCGTTTACAAGCACGGCCCCGCCGACGCCGTCCTCGATCGAGAGATAGGCGAGGTTGCGCTCCCCCGGTGAGCTGAACCACTCGGCAAAGCCGCCGCTCGTCCCGTCGTTTTCGGGGTGCGTGGCATACGGGATGGCGTGCAGCAGCCGCTCAAACGGAATGTTGTAAAGATTCAGCGTCGGCGCAAACACCATCGTGCCCGTGTCCAGCGACACCACGGCCGGAACTGTCAGCCCCACGCCGAGGAGCCTTGCCCTGTCAACACCCTGCTCGTCCAGAAAGCACTCCAGCTCTGCCGCCAGAAATTCGCTGTAATCGCCGTCCGTCAGGTTCTTCCCGTGGCGCACATCCTTGTACCCTAGCTCGTTGAGCTTCAGATCCGTCAGTATGAAGCGCAGGCGGTGCTCCGTAATGGACACGCCCACAGATACGCGCGCCCCCGCCACCACGGCAAGGTTCATCGCCGGCCGCCCGCCGGAGGACGGCTGCGCCCCGGCATAGTCTATAAGCCCGGCCTCCGCAAGCTCCGTCAGATTCTGATACACCGTCGGCAGACTGAGATTGAGGTCTGCGGCGATCTTCTGCTTGGCGCAGGGGAGCTCGGCGGAATAAAGATAGTGGTATATGCTGCTTCTCGTGCGCCTGCGGCGCTCCGTCAATGTCTCTTCAAGCATTGGCTTCTCGGCCATGGTTTATCCCTTCCTGTTTATATCTGAAAATATTCTATCAAAACTTTTGCAAAAGTCAATGTAAAAAGTTTTCTCTAAGCCGGATTATTACTGACGTTTTGACTAAAACAGGAAGCAAAGATTTTTACAGATTTTACGAAAGTGTTTCCAGAAAAAGAATTGTAATTGACTTTTATAAAATAACATTATAAAATCAGATCAGCAATGCGGAAGCATTGAAATATGTGACCCGAAACGGGTAAAAGTTAAAAGGAGAATGCCAAATGAAAAAGTATCTTGCACTTATTCTGGCGCTTGTGATGGTCTTCGCGCTGTGCGCCTGCGGACAGCAGGCCGCCCCCGCACAGGACGCTGCCCCCGCACAGGACGCTGCCCCTGCACAGGATGCCGCCCCGGCGGCGGAGAAGTCCAACCTCGTCGGCGTTGCGATGCCCACAAAGGATCTCCAGCGCTGGAATCAGGACGGCGAAAACATGAAGGCCCAGCTTGAGGCCGCCGGATATGAGGTCGATCTTCAGTACGGCGCGAACGACATACAGACTCAGGTCTCCCAGATCGAGAACATGATCGCAAACGGCTGCCAGGTGCTGGTCATCGCCTCCATCGACGGCGACTCCCTCGGCACTGTGCTTGCGCAGGCCAAGGAAGCCGGCATCCCCGTCATCGCATATGACCGCCTCATCATGAACTCCGACGCTGTCAGCTACTACGCCACCTTCGACAACTGGCTCGTCGGCGTGAAGCAGGGCGAGTTCATCCGCGACGCGCTCGACCTTGACAACGCGGGCGACAAGACCTTCAACATCGAGTTCATCACCGGCGACCCCGGCGACAACAACATCAACTTCTTCTTTGACGGCGCTATGAGCATCCTTCAGCCCTATCTCGACGCGGGCACGCTCGTCTGCCCCTCCGGCCAGACTGAAAAGACCGTCGTCGCCACCGCCAACTGGGCGACCGACGCCGCGCAGAGCCGCTTTGAAAGCATCCTCGCCTCCAACTATGCCGACGGCACCCAGCTTGACGCCGTCCTCGCTTCCAACGACTCCACCGCTCTCGGCGTGGAGAACGCGCTTGCCTCTTCCTACACCGGCAATTACCCCGTCATCACCGGTCAGGACTGCGACGTTCCCAACGTCATCAACATGAACAAGGGCCTCCAGTCCATGTCCGTGTTCAAGGACACCCGCACTCTTGCTGAAAACGTTGTCGGCATGGTCGATGCCCTCATGAAGGGAACTGAGCCCACCATAAACGACACCGAAACCTACGATAACGGCACCGGCATCATCCCCAGCTACCTCTGTGAGCCCGTGGCCTGCACGCCCGACATGGTGCAGAGCCTGCTGATAGACTCCGGCTACTACACTGCCGACCAGATCGCCGGCTGATACGGAAATTGACTTAAGCTGAAATTGGGCAAGGCGGCGATACCCGCCTTGCCCAAAAGCCCAAAAAACACATGTGCGGAGGCGGTAACTTGTCAGATATATTATTGGAAATGAGAAACATCACCAAGGAGTTTCCCGGCGTAAAAGCTCTGGATGATGTGAATCTGGAGGTTCGCAGGGGCAGCATCCATGCCCTTGTCGGCGAAAACGGCGCCGGAAAATCCACGCTGATGAACGTCCTCAGCGGGTTGTATCCCCACGGCAGCTATACCGGGGATATCCTGTATAACGGGCAGGAGTGCCGCTTTAACAAAATAAAGGACAGCGAGAACATGGGCATAGTCATCATCCATCAGGAGCTTGCCCTCGTTCCGTATATGTCCATCGGCGAAAACATGTTCCTCGGCAACGAGCGTGGCCGCCCCTATGCAATAGACTGGGGCGAGACCTATGCCGAGGCGGAGAAGTATCTCAAAGAGGTCGGCCTTAATGAGTCGCCCAGAACGCTCGTAAAAGACCTCGGCGTCGGCAAGCAGCAGCTTGTCGAGATAGCCAAGGCGCTTTCAAAGGACGCAAAGCTCCTCATCCTGGATGAGCCGACGTCCTCCCTCAACGAATCCGATTCCCGCGCGCTGCTGGATCTGCTGATAAGATTCAAGGAAAACGGCCTCACGTCCATCATCATCTCCCATAAGCTCAATGAGGTGTCGTATGTGGCGGACGATATCACGGTCATCCGCGACGGCAAGACCATTGAAACGCTCGTCAAGGGCGTGGACGATATAACCGAGGACAGGATAATAAAGGGCATGGTCGGGCGTGAGCTGTCTGACCGCTTCCCGAAGCGCGAGGGCGTGAAGATAGGCGGCGTGTCCATGGAGATAAAACACTGGACGGTCTATCACCCTAAATATACCGAGAAAAAGGTCGTGGACGATGTTTCGCTCAACGTCCGCCGCGGAGAGGTCGTCGGCATCTCCGGGCTGATGGGCGCGGGGCGCACGGAGCTTGCTATGAGTGTTTTCGGCCGCAGCTACGGCTCGAACATTCAGGGGGAGCTGTACATAAACGGCGAGGAAGTGAAGATAAACACCGTCAAGGAGGCCATAGACCACAAGTTGGCCTATGTCACCGAGGACAGAAAGGGCAACGGCCTTATTCTTTCCAATCCCATCACGGTCAACACCACGCTTGCCAATCTCCCGGCCATCTCCATGCGCGGCGTTATCGACCGCGATAAGGAGTATGCCGTTTCCGACGATTATAAAAACCGCCTGCGCACTAAGTGCACCGGCGTGGAGCAGAAGGTCGGCAACCTCTCCGGCGGCAACCAGCAGAAGGTGCTGCTTGCCAAGTGGATGTTTGCCGAGCCAGATATACTTATTCTCGACGAACCCACCCGCGGCATAGACGTGGGTGCAAAATATGAAATATACTGCATCATCAATCAACTGGCGGCGGAGGGGAAATCCGTGATAATGATCTCCTCTGAGCTGCCCGAAATCCTCGGTATGAGCGACCGGATATATGTCCTCAACGAAGGGCGCATGGTCGGCGAATTTACAAGAGAAGAAGCCAGTCAGGAAAAAATTATGACGTGCATCCTCAGATCGAGCGGCACAGGTAAAGGAGAAATGGCATATGAGTAAAAACAAGATAAAGGACTTTGTCCAGAAGTATACGATGGTGCTTATCCTGCTGCTCGTGCTGGCGTTCTTCGCCGTGCGCACAGACGGCAAGATACTCATGCCGCAGAATATCACCAATATAATCTCCCAGAACGCTTATGTTTTCGTGCTGGCAGCCGGTATGCTGCTGTGCATCCTCACCGGCGGCAATATCGACCTTTCCGTCGGCTCCGTCGTGTGCTTTGTCGGCGCGCTGGGCGCGGTCTGGCTCAGCAAGGGGTTGAACATGTGGCTCGTCGTCATCCTCATGCTGCTGCTCGGCCTTGCGATCGGCGCATGGCAGGCGTTCTGGATAGCCTTCGTGCATGTGCCGCCGTTCATCACCACGCTTGCGGGCATGTTCGTGTTCCGCGGCCTTTCCAACGTCGTGCTTCAGGGCAAGACGCTTCCCGTCACGAATGAGGCCTTCGTCCGCATTTTCGGCGGCGGCGCGAACTGCTACGTGCCGGACTTCTTCGGCGGACAGGGGATAAATATCCTCTGCCTTGTGATCGGCGGGCTTGCCGCCGTCGTGTTCCTCGCGGGCACGTTTGCCGGGCGCGCAGGGCGCGTCAAAAAGGGCTATACGGTCGAGCCGATGCTTGAGACTGTCCTCAAGGCCGTCATCATCTCCTTCGTCATTGCCTTTTTCGCCGTCAAGCTCAGCCAGTATAAGGGCCTGCCCATGGCGCTCATCTGGGTGGCGCTCGTCATAGGGATATATACATATATTACCTCCAAGACGACTATCGGCCGCCATCTCTACGCCGTCGGCGGCAATGAGCTTGCCACAAAGCTCTCCGGCATCAACACCAACAAGGTCTACTTCTTCGCGTATACCAACATGGGGCTTCTCTCCGCCTTTGTCGGTATGCTCACCATTGCCCGCATGACCTCCGCCCAGCCGACCTACGGCCAGAACTATGAGATGGACGCCATCGGCTCCTGCTTCATCGGCGGCGCGTCGGCCTACGGCGGCATTGGCACAGTGCCCGGCGTCATAGTGGGCGCGGTGCTCATGGGCGTCATAAACATCGGTATGAGCATCATGGGCGTGGACGCGAATTATCAGAAGGTCGTCAAGGGCCTTGTGCTGCTTGCCGCCGTCATATTCGACGTCGTCTCCAAGCGCGAAAAGACCTGATATCACACCCCCATCACCCCGAACGGAGGAACTTATGTACTATATCGGCATAGATCTCGGCACATCCTCGTGCAAGCTGCTCCTTGTTGACGGCGCGGGCGCGGTGCTCAATACTGTCACCAAGGAGTACCCCCTCCATTTCCCGCACCCCGGCTGGAGCGAGCAGGACCCCGCGGACTGGTGGCGCGCCGTCACATCCGGCGTGCCGGAGCTTATCTCCGGCTTTGACGCGTCCATGATCGCCGGCATAGGTGCCGGCGGACAGATGCACGGCCTTGTCGTGCTGGACGAAAATGACGCCGTCATCCGCCCGGCCATACTTTGGAACGACGGCAGGACGTATAAAGAGGTGGACTATCTCAACAACACCGTCGGCCGGGATAAGCTCTCGCAATATACGGCGAACATCGCCTTTGCCGGCTTCACCGCGCCCAAGCTCCTGTGGCTTCGCGCCAATGAGCCGCAGTCATTTTCGCGCATCACGAAGATAATGCTTCCAAAGGATTATGTAAACTACAAGCTCACCGGCGTCCACTCCTGTGACTATTCCGACGCGTCCGGTATGCTGCTGCTCGACGTGGCGCACAAGCGCTGGTCGAAGGAGATGCTCTCCATCTGCGGCGTTTCGGAGGGGCAGATGCCGCGCCTGTTTGAAAGCTATGAATGCATCGGCACGCTCCTGCCCAGCGTTGCGGAAGGCCTCGGCCTCCCGGCCGGGGTGCGTGTGTGCGCCGGGGCGGGTGATAACGCTGCCGCGGCTGTGGGCACGGGCGTCGTGGGCGCAGGGGGCTGCAATATCTCCCTCGGCACCTCCGGCACGATCTTCATCAGCTCCGAAAGCTTCGGTGTTGACCCGCACAATGCGCTGCACTCCTTTGCCCATGCCGACGGGGGCTATCACCTCATGGGCTGTATGCTCTCCGCAGCCTCGTGCAACAAATGGTTTCTGGAGGATGTGCTCCACACCTCCGATCACGCCGCGCAGCAGGCGGATATCACGGAGGAAAAGCTCGGCCGTAACCGCGTGTTCTTCCTGCCCTATCTCATGGGCGAGCGCAGCCCCATAAACGACACCGACGCCCGCGCCGCTTTCATCGGCATGAGCATGGACACGTCGCGCGCCGATATGGTGCAGGCTGTGCTGGAGGGCGTCGCTTTCGCCATCCGCGACAGCTTTGAGGTCGCGCGCAGCCTCGGCGTGGATATTCCGCGCTCCATGATCTGCGGCGGCGGCAGCAAGTCGCCCCTGTGGACGAAAATAATGGCGAATGTCCTCAATATCCCGCTGGATATCCCCGTGACGGAGCAGGGGCCGGGCTACGGCGGCGCGATGCTGGCCATGGTGGCCTGCGGCGAGTTTGACAGCGTGCGCGCCGCGGCGAATGCGCTTGTGAAGGTCAAGGCCACGGTCACGCCGGATGCGGCGCTTGCCGCGCTCTATGCTGAGCGCTACGCCCGGTTCCGCCTGATATACCCGGCCATGAAGCCGCTTTTCAAAACCCTTGCGAGGTGACAGTATGAAAATATATTCCGTTTTTGACGATGAGTTCAGACCCTACGGCAGAGTCGTGTCCGGCTTTGCGGACGCGCAGCTTCTCTCCGCCATGAGCGCCGTGCCCATGCCGTCGCAGGGCACGGCCTATGAACTGGCCATCCCCACGCTTGAAGCCTGCGATGTATACGCGTGGTTCCGCGACAGCGCATTCGGCGGTATGCCGGTGCAGCTCGGCATGTGCTGGGGCTATAACACGCGCCTCAACTGCCTTGAATACCACCGCGACAGCGAATTCAACCTCGGCACGGAGGACTTTGTCCTCCTGCTTGCCCGGCTGGACGAGGTGTCCGAGCATAAGCTCGACACGGCGAAGGTGAAGGCCTTCCGCGTTCCCGCCGGCGCGCTGGTGGAGGTTTATTCCACCACGCTGCACTACGCCCCCTGCCACACCGATGCGCGCGCGGGCTTCCGCGTGCTTGTCGCGCTTCCGAAGGGGACGAACACCGCCAAGCCCGACATCCCCGCGCCGGAGGGCGAGGACAGGCTCATGACGGCAAGAAATAAATGGCTCCTGGCGCATGAAGACAGCGCCGAGGCCGCGCAGGGCGCATATGTCGGCCTGTATGGCGAAAATATAGATATCGCCGCGCTCATCCGCTAGTATTAAGGAGGAAAATACCATGCTTGAAAACATCCCCGAAGTAAAGCTCGGCATCATCGCCGTCAGCCGCGACTGCTTCCCCGTGCAGCTTTCGCAGAACCGCCGCCGCGCCATTGCCGCGGCCTATAAGGGCGCGCTGTATGAGTGCCCCATCGCCGTGGAGAATGAGCAGGACATGCTCTCCGCCGTGACCGATGTAAAGGCCGCCGGATGCAACGCGCTTGTTGTGTTCCTCGGCAACTTCGGCCCCGAAACGCCCGAAACGCTCATTGTAAAATACTTTGACGGCCCGTGCATGTTCGCCGCCGCCGCCGAGGGTGACGGCGACCTTATCAGCGGCCGTGGCGACGCCTACTGCGGTATGCTCAACTGTTCGTATAATCTCGGTATGCGCCATTTGAAGGGCTACATCCCGTCCTACCCCGTCGGCACGGCGGAGGATATCGCGGCGATGATCGCGGACTTTGTTCCCGTCGCGCGCGCTATCCTCGGCCTCAAGGAGCTTAAAATCATCACCTTCGGCCCGCGCCCGCAGGACTTCTTCGCCTGCAACGCGCCCATAAAGGGGCTGTATGAGCTCGGCGTGGAGATCGAGGAGAATTCCGAGCTTGACCTTCTCGTGGCCTATAAGGCGCACGAGGGCGACGCGCGCATAAAGGACGTCTGCGCCGACATGGCCGCCGAAATGGGCGAGGGCCGCTATTATCCGGAGCTTCTCGCGCGCATGGCGCAGTTTGAGCTGACCCTTGCCGACTGGGCGCAGCAGCACAAGGGCGCGCGCAAGTATGTCGCCTTTGCGGACAAGTGCTGGCCGGCCTTCCCGAAGGAATTCGGATTTGAACCGTGTTATGTAAACTCACGCTTCGCCTCCCGCGGCATCCCCGTGAGCTGTGAGGTGGATATTTACGGCGCGCTCAGCGAGTATATCGGCGCATGCGTCTCGCAGGACGCCGTCACGCTCTTGGATATCAACAACTCCGTGCCCGCCGCGCTCTATGATGCGCAGATAAAGCCGCGCTATGACTATGCCCTGACGGACACCTTCATGGGCTTCCACTGCGGCAATACGCCCTCCTGCAAGATGTGCGCCGGCAGGGCTGTGAAGTACCAGCTCATTCAGAACCGGCTTCTTGAAAACGGCGGCACGCCCGATTTCACGCGCGGCACGCTTGAGGGCGACATCGCCCCGTCCGACGTCACCTTCTACCGCCTCCAGTGCGACAGCGAGGGCCGTCTGCGCGCCTACATCGCCGAGGGCGAGGTGCTCGACGTGCCCACAGGCTCCTTCGGCGGCATCGGCATTTTTGCCATCCCCGAAATGGGGCGCTTCTACCGCCATGTGCTCATAGAAAAGCGCTATCCGCACCACGGCGCAGTCGCCTTCGGGCACTACGGCAAGGCGCTGTTTGAGGTGTTCCGCTATCTCGGCATTGCTGACATCGCCTATAATCAGCCCAGATCCCTCCCGTACCCGACAGAGAATCCCTTCGCCTGAAAAAAATCCGCGCGAAGATATTTTTGACAGTCTTAGTCCCGCGCACGCTTGTGCGCGGGGCTATATTATGGTATAAATATAGTGTAAATAGCTATACTGAATGCCGTATGGGGGTAAAAGCAGTGGACGAGAACGAAAGAAAAGCCATATTTGACCGGGAACTGCCGGTTTCATTGCTGGGTAAACTGGCGGAGGAGGATCCCGCCTGCAAAAGGCTCAGCTTCACGCCGGGGGAGCTGCAATACCTGAAGAATACCATCTGCCGCGCCATAAACAAGCCGGTAGATCAGAAGGTGTATGAAATCGAGGAAGACGACGGCCGTCTGATGCTTTATTATAAAAATGAAGAGACTGCTTGGCACGCGCTGGACGATTTCCCAGATGAAGATGAAACGATCACATATTACCGTCTGGTGACTGTGGAAAAACTGACGCGCGACGGGGTGCGCCATGCCCTGAACAAGGTGAGGAAAAGCTGCGGCGCGGACTCGTTCAAGCCGGACGATAGCTGGACCGAGTGGATAAAGCTGCTTCGTGAAAAGGCAATGCTGACGGAGGCGTATTCGTGCTTTTTTGAAAAGACCGGAACGGAAAATGGGCTATTCAAGAACTGGACGAAGGCGGAGGTATACCGCGGCCTTACGGAAAGCGGAACTCTGTGCCTCATCATGTACGGGGATGACGGCTCAAAGTGACGTTTCCCGCGCCTTGCGCGAATTTTGTGCAAAATCCTGAAAGCTTTTCCGTTGCGTGCCGCCGCGTATGACGCTATAATAATTGCGGTTAAATTTTCATGGAAAGCGGGATAAACTTATGCGTACAAGAAATATGGCATATATCGCCCTCATGGCTGTCGTTATCTGCGTCTGCTCATGGATAAGCATACCGATGGCGGTGCCCTTCACGATGCAGACCTTCGGCGTGTTCTGCGCGCTGCTGCTGCTCGGCGGCCGCCGCGGCACCATTGCGATCTTGCTGTATGTGTTCATGGGCGCTGTCGGTCTGCCGGTGTTTGCGGGCTTTCGCAGCGGCGTTGCCGCGCTTGCCGGGCCGACGGGCGGCTATATCCTCGGCTTCATCCTCTGCGGCGGACTGTACTGGCTGCTTGAAAAGCGCGCAAAGGCATGGCTGCTGCTGGCCGCGGGCAACGTCGTGTGTTATATCTTCGGCACGGCGTGGTTTGTTTATGTTTATACTGCCAGCGGCAAGCCCATCACTTTCGGCGCGGCGCTGCTGGCCTGTGTTGCGCCCTACGTCGCTCCCGACGCGGCGAAGCTCGCCCTCGCGCTGCTCGTCTCAAAGCGCCTCAGCCCGCATATAAAGGCCTGAGAGTATAAAAAATACATAAAGCGAGGAAAAGAGAATGTGGAGATGCACTTTTTGCGGAACAGAAAACAGCAATAATTCTAATTTTTGCATGAAATGCGGCGGCAGCAAGAAATGCATTGAACCCAAGCCCAAGAGAGATAAAACAAAGTATTTTCTTCTTGCCATTATAGGTGTCTTGTCGGTTGCCCTTGCGCTCGCTATATTTGTCATTTTCAGGTCGGCTTCCACCTCTGAGGCAACTCCGACCCCTGCGCCGACTAAGAATACAACGTACATTCAAGGTGCTCTCCAGACGCCTGCATCTATAGCAACGCCCGCGCCGAAGCATGAATATATGTGGACCGAATGGAGCAGTTGGAGTTCTGACCCGGTTGTAAGCTCGTCAACGAGAGAGGTCGAAACACGCGCCAACAAGACCGTCATTGGCTATAATATGGTCCACTACGGCACACAGCAAGCAAAAGACCCTCACTATCGCATGTTCAGGGATTACAGTATAGGCGGCGAATATAGCTTTTACGGTGCCAGAGAGTCCTACGGGGAAAAGCATCTCACAAAATATGTAACTGCCAGAGAATTTTATTATGCAACGCCGTACTCCGGGAATGGTTCATGGGTCAGCATCACATACAATGGGGAAAATTATCAGGGCTACCAGATGAGCTCTTCCACTGCATATAATTTCGGTGACGACAACAAGGTCTGGTTCATCGAAAGTGAGGATTATCGTATAACTACCGAGTACCGTTACCGAGATTATATAATGGTCAGTTGAAATAAATTTTTCGCACTGCGCGGAGTGCGCCCGCGGCCGCTGTTGAATTTTCCTGATATTTGTGGCACTATAGACCCGATAGTTCGATGAACTTAACTGAAAGAAACGGAGAGTGGATCAGAATGAAATATGCGGGGATGCCAATGGGAATGTGGCTTCTGTTTGGCGGCTCGTTCAGGAAAAACCTTGTGGAAGTGTTCGGCATGACGCCCGACGCGGCGGAGAAGACCGCCTCCGGCGCGAAGCGCCGCTATAAGGAGATAATCGAAAGCCTGCCCGAGTTTGAAAAAGCGGACAGATTCAAGATGAATATCGTAAACTGCGCCATGCTCTGCGCGTTCGTGCTTAATATGCCCACGCGGCCTGATGTGGAGCGCCTGACGGATTATTATGCCCGCTCCATGATGACGCCGCAGATGAAGTGGTTCTGTAAAAAGAGCGGGAAAAAGAAGTTCACCCCGCAGGATATAGAGGGGATGCAGGCCACCGCGCGCCTCAAGGCGGCGGATAGGAACCCGTATTCGTGGAATATGGACTACTATCCCTATGCCGACGGCAGCGGCTATGAGGCCAGATTCTTCACCTGCGGCATATGCACGCTCATGAAGGAGCTTGGGCTGTACGATCTTGTGCCTGCCATGTGCCGGTTGGACTACACCATGACCGACGCCGGCGGTACGGCCCGCTTCGTCCGTGAGTATACGCTTGCCTCCGGCGGGTCGTACTGCGACTGCGGCTATAAAAAGCTGGACAAATAAAAATAAAATGAAGAGCGCCACAGGCGGCCGGTGAAAACCGGCCGCCTGTGTGCTGTTATATAATGATTTTTTTACGATAGCCTCCGCCGTTTTCCGTCCTTCGGCGGGATATACCCGTATTCTATCTCCGGGTGTATCTCCTTGAGCCGGGCGTGCAGATAGTCCACGTCCTTCTCCTCGTTGAAGATCAGGTTTGCAAATTCCTGCCCGTCGTGCACGAGGATAAGCCTGTAATAGTGGATTATCGGCCCGTCGTCGGGCGC
>UMHM01098967.1_pt1 | contig 60999 bp, 48 predicted proteins | sample 1965501 | NCBI WGS metagenome assembly UMHM01 (sample SAMEA4836095, study PRJEB28245) | human gut metagenome | biome: gut microbiome; material: fecal sample | place: Denmark | collected 2008
ATACCGTACAGTATCATATTAGCGACGCAGGGCGCAAGTAGTTTCTGACCGCATAGCAGAACCGCAAACTCAAGCTGAATGGCGGCGATATTAAGGCGGTGCAGGGGGATTCCGGTCATGCGCAGGCGACAATGGTAACGGATCAGTATTCGCACATTCTGGACGAAAGCCGCAGAAACAATGCACAGCTGTTTGAGCAGGCGTTTTATGGCGGGAAGGGCGTGAAAATCGAGCAGAAACAACAGGACAAAGCCGTGGAAGAGCAGGCGCAGCAGGCTGGGCTTAATTCAGAAGTGCTGCTCAAAATTTTCAGCAATCCGGATATGATCGCTATGCTGAAAATGCTCGCCAAGACGCTGGGATAATCGCGCATACGCCAATATACTCGAAAGCTCTGCGGAAATCTCCCGCAGAGTTTTTTGCTGCCATCAAAAGCGGCAGGCGGTTTGCGTCCCAACACGCAGTCGTCTTTCTGTCTAACGTCATCCACCACAGCACAACGATGAGCGAGGATGATTGTCACGCTAAGTGCTGCGAAAAGCAGTATATTTACTCAAGAATATTGTTGATTTTGTCGCCCCAAAAACGTGAAATCGCGCTGAATAATGTATAAAAATGTGGAGCGTAGAAAATTGCTGGCACGGTGCGTACGCTAATGTTAGGCAAATCGCCCGTTTGCCAGAACAGCGGTGTTGGCAAAAAAGGCGAAATGTCGGAAAGCTGCCAACAGCGCCAGCAGTGGAGCAAAACGTCGATTTCCAATAGAAAGCAAAAAATTCTTTCCAGCCGATGTTCTTTGCGCGTTTGCCAACACACACGCGAGAGCATCAACCAGAAAGAATTGTTTATATGGAAATGAGCCCGGTGGAAATCGAACCCACGACCTACTGCTTAGGAGAGCGAAAAAGCGTTCGCTTTCGAGTGCCTCCGAGTGCCTACATATTCCCAAATTTCAACGTTTTCCACCATTTTCGGATGTTCGCATTTCCTCCAAAAACCGCCTGTTTTACCCTGTTCGTGTTAGCAGAGTGTTAGCAGCTTCTAATTTTGGCGGTAGGCCATTTTCCCACGACGTCCGCTTTTGTTAGCATGTTTGTGCAGTATTTAATGACAAATTGTTTATCATTAGTAAACTCATACTATGAAACCCTTGCACTGAATGCATTTTTGAAGATAACAATTATTACGGATTTTCAGTGCCATTTTTGAGCTTGAAAGGTTTCGCCAGAAAACGCCCGAAAATACCAGATTGTACATGCGAAATGAGTCTTGTGTTATTATCTTATGGAAAAAATAAACCGTGCTCCCTAGTAGGAAGAGCACGGTATTTGAAGGCTTATAGATTAATACGTGACAGTGTGTATCATGCAACTGTGTGATAGATCCGTCTTAGTCCTCATCAATCTCGGTTTGAGCAGATGTAGTTAGCGCCATCATCCTTTCTGCGTAAGTAGGCCCGTCAATCTCTTCATTGGCATACTGCTGCATTAATTCATCCATCTGTCCCTTGAGTTCTTCTCTGGTCATTTGAGTATTCCTCCTAAGTCCTATTGGTATGATCAAAGTTCACGTCACTCATATTGTTTGAACCACAGCACATCGCCATACATCGTAATCAATCGAAGTTGAAGCCTCCACCCTTTTTCATGATGATGGGATTATACTCGACCCGAAGAATATTACCTTCCACAAGAGTAACGGTGCCTTCAGTATTCGTGAAGTCAAGGATCGTTTCTTTCCCCTTATTAAATGTGTTGCTCGCTTCCTTGGCATCCTGGAAGACTCGCACACGGGATGTTGCTGTGCCGCTAAAGAAGATTTTGTAGGTACCAGCGGGAATTTCTTCACCGATTGTGTAATTGCCTTTGGGGATAGTGGTTCCTTCGGGCGGAACATAGCCATTGCCGCGTTCTGAGACGTTGCCAACCCGCGCAACTTCTGCGCCATTATATCGAAGGCTCAGGTACTCACCTGGATACAGGCTGATTCTGGTTTCGCCGTCTCCCTTCAAGGAACCTTCTACACGGGGCATGTCACCGAGCCAGAGACGATCAATGTCGTATTTGTACATGGATTCATTTTCATACACGTAATAGTCCGATCTGGTGACGTCTTTGTCCCCGTTCTGCACAAATTTGAAAGTGTAGACACCGGCGGCCAGATCCTCACCAATCTTGTATTGGCCGGTGCCCAGCACCATCTTTTCCCCGCCAGGGCGGGAGGCAATCTCATCAGTCAGGTCATCTCTGATGGTCAGCAGTTCTTCCAGTGTATAACCTGAAAAGTCAATCGTTCCTTCTGCCACAGCAGCAAAGCAGCAAAGCGCAGTCAGCATCAACGCAATCAGGACAGCAAGTATCTTCTTCATGACGTTCTCCTCCTCAATCAATTCGTGTCGTTTTCCAATACCTCACATCAGCGGTTTTCCCACACGATGGGCATTCCAACGCATCATAGAAGCCCCCGGTCTCCAGTCGTTCATAATCTGCAGGATAGACAGCAGATTGTGTACTGACCTGCCTTTCGCAGTACGGGCACAACCATCTGTATTCCACCCTGGCACAGTGTTCATCCTGCGAAAGAATCTTGTAGGATTGACCGGGCATTTGACGATGCTTGGGCATTTGACCACCTCCGTCCGTTCACTGAACACTACCGGCAGCTTCAATGGGGAGATGATTATGCTCCTCCTTATAAGTCACCAGCTTCTTGTATCCCCAGCACCCAAGCCCATAGATGCCAGCGGCACCAAGGACCGCAATGCCCACCTTGCCTGCACCGACTAACTGGCCGGTACGGTAAAGTTTCACCAAACCAACAGCCTCCTTTCCGTCTCCTATCACCTTCAGATGATGGGCAATCTCAGCACAATTCATTTGAAGTCCCCCTTCCTGCTGATGGCTAAAGTTTAATCCTGCCCGAACTGATTTTGGATTTGTCGGTGCAGCAAAAAAGCCGCTGTCTCAAAATGGCTGAGGCAAGCCATGGGAGGCAGCGCCTTTTTCCGCAACATTTTTTGGCAAGCGAAAACAGAGTGCAGAAAGAACGGCACTCAAGGAATTATTTTCATAAGGAATTTCCAAGTGGAATGAGTTATAAACCGGCAGGAAAAGATGATGGAATCTTCAGACCGCTTCCCAAGCGTCTGTTTTGGATTTTATGGTGCAGATGGAGGATGTTGAGAGCGAGGCTGAACAGCAGCCATTCGGCGGCGACCTTCGTACTGCCGCGAAGCAGAAAACGCCGGAAATCAAGATCCTGCTTCACGTATGCAAAGTTGCCTTCGGCCTGAATGGAACGGTTCACCTGAAGCAAACATCCCTTGGGAGAGGAGATCTTTGCTTCCATAGCCTGCCGCTGTCTGGCAAAGCGTTTTGACACATAGATGACTTTGTGTCGTTCTTCCAGGGGCTTCTTACTGCCGCATGCACGGATGCACTTTTCTTTAAGTGGGCATCCGTCGCATTCGCTGCATTCATAGACTGATGTGGTGATTTCAAGCCCCGAGGCTGTATGCGTTTTCTTTTCCTGCGTTTTCTGCAGCAGCTTTCCGTTGGCACAGGTATAGGTGTCAGTTTGAGCATTGTAGGCCATATTCTCGCGGCGGCTGATATCGGTTCTGTATTTTCTGTGCTTGGCTGCCTCGTGGTTGCTTGGTTTTACATACAGCTCCGTTTCGGGATGCGCTTCAAACCAGCAGTAGTTCTCTTCGCTTTCGTAACCGGAATCCACCACAACGCTGCCGATATTCTTTCCTTCGTAGTTTTTCTGGAGCTGCTCCATAAACGGAATCAGCGTATGCACGTCATTTCTGTCAGAAGAAATGTAGCTCCCGATGATAAAATCGCTGCATGTTGCCACATTGACATTGTATCCATGCTTGAGCTGCCCGTTTCTCATGTAGTCCTCTTTCATGTGCATAAAGGTTGCATCATGGTCCGTTTTGCTGAAGCTATTCCGATTTCCGCAGATGTGAATATCATTTGTGTATTGCTTGAGTTTGGCAAGACATTGATCTACCCATTCGCTCAGTCTCTGCAGCCGCGTTTTTCTTTTGCCTTTTCCTGAAACAAGCTCGATTCCATCCGCTTTGATTCGCGCATGGATTCTTTTCCAAAGCTTCTTCAATTGTCGGACAGCAATCTTTTCCGGAACATGAAAGCGGATACCTACCTCTTTCAGCTTTGCAGGCAGCTCATCATGAATTTTCTTCAGCAGCTTTTCTGTCTTTTGGGCCGTTGCTTTCTTCCAGACAAAACTGTACTTGTTCGCATTTGCTTCAATCTTTGTGCCATCTATGAAAGCCGCTTCAAGGCTGAGCAGTCCTCTTTCGTGCAGCAAAACAACAAGCTGACACAGAATATCCTGCCCGGCTTCCTGTGTTAGAATATTCTTTCTGAATCGGTTGATGGTGTTGTGATCCGGCGCACGCTGCCCCTCAAGCAAATAGATGAAGTGCAGGTTTTCTCGGCAGCATGCTTCAAGCGCACGGCTGGATATCTGCTTGCGCATATACCCATACACCATGATTTTCAGCAGAATCTTCGGTGAATACTCGATTCTCCCAAGTCGGGAGTACGCCGCATACAGTTTGCTGTAATCCATCCTTTCCATGACGGCGTTGAGCAGTCTCACCGGTGCATTCTTCTCAATGTTTACTTCGCAGTCCAGCGGCATGACCAGTTGAAATCCATTCGTCATTGCTGTATAATCTGTCTGCGGCATGTTTCTTTTCATGGTAGTTACATTCTACCGCAGGCATTCGGATTCTCATAGTCCGAATGCTTTTTTTGTACCAAAAAGGAGTTTCCTCTTTTTAGTGAGACAACCCCTTTTTTCTTTGGCACTTCACGGAAAGCTGAGGAAGCTGCAAAACAAGAGCGCTGCAAGCAAACAAGAGCTTGCAGCGCTCGTCGCGTTTGCGGATGCGATGAACCCTCTTCCTTGGCGAAGTGATGCGCGTCCCATGCTCTCCTGCGCCATCTGCTTGCGTCTTTTCGTCGGGAAACCGTATGCTCCGACGTGAAAAAAATGCGCCCCCTGATGGGAAACTGGCTTGCTTTTTCCAGTGTCCGCTTCAGGAGGCGCAGGGGAGGGGGTGAAGGCAGGGGATTCGGCGTTAGTGCCGGGAAGCAATGAAGATAACAGCAAAGATGAAAATCAACAGACCGAGCGCAATGTAATTGAGCGTATCGACCGATAGGTTCACCTTGTCGTACATATCAGTGATCCAATTGCGGCCACGGCGCGGCGCTTTGGGGTCTGACGATTCTGTCTGCTGCTCGCTTGTCGATTGCGGCTGTTTCTTGTTTTCCTCCATTGTTTTCGCTCCTCCTTCCATAACGATAGAGCAATAGGCTCCGTGCATGAAGTACAGAGCCTCTGCGAAGCATGTTTGAAAGCTGATGGCACAAGGGACTCTGCCCCATTGCACCGTGAAACCGTTACTTTCTGGTCATGTACTTGCGCATATCCAGAATAACAGCGAACAGGATAACCGCGCCCTTTACGATGTAGGTAACGTTGCCGGAGATGCCCAGGAAGGTCATGCCGGCGATAATCAGCTGCATCATGAACACGCCAAGGACAACGCCGGAGATTCTGCCGGTGCCGCCGACGAACGATACGCCGCCGATAACGGCTGCGGAAATGGCGTCGGCTTCGTAGTTCAGACCCAGCGTCGCAGTGGAGGAACCCATACGGGCAGCTTCGATGAAGCCAGTATAGCCGTACAGAGCGCCAGCGACCATGAAAACGCCGATGATGGTCATCATAACGTTCACGCCGGAAACGCGGGCTGCTTCCTCGTTAGAACCGACGGCAAACATGTTTTTGCCGAAAGCGGTCTTGTTCCAGACGACCCACATCAGCGCGGTCACGATCAGCGCCAGCAGCACATACATGGGAACCACGGTGAAGATGGCAGTGCCGTTGGGGCGAACGCCGGTTTGAATTTGGAACAGGGGCTTGGTGACGAAGCTGGTGGTGTAGCTGGAGTCGAAGGAACCGACCTGCACCGAGTTGGAAACCGTCAGGTAGATACCGTAGACGATCATCTGCATGGCCAACGTGATGATGTAGGGGTGAACCTTGAATTTCGCCATGACGAAGCCGTTGATCAGACCAACACATGCGCCGATGAGCATAACGAGCAGCAGCACCAGCACGATGTTGGCAGGGGCTCCGCCTGCCAGCACGCGATTGGCAACGTCCGCACGCTGGAGCAGGATGGCCGCCACGAAAGCGGTCAAGCCAGCCACGCGGCCGCCGGTCAAGTCCGTACCGGCCAGAATGATACAGCCGGCAACGCCCAGCGCCATCGGCAGACGGGCGGCGGTCAGGGAGATGATGTTGATGAGGGAAGCGGGCTTGAGGAAGGCGTCACGCTGCGTCTGGACATACAGCGCCAGCAGCACGATGACAATAATCATGGCGTGATCGAGAATCCAGTTCAGGACGCTCTTCACGGAGAGATTCGGCTTTTTTGCCTTTGTTGCAACATTCGACATGTTCAGGCAACCTCCTTACAAGTTCTTTGCAGCCAGTTCGAGTATCTTCTCCTGATCGACCTTACCGTCGCCTGTCGGGACGTATTCGCCGGCAATCTGACCGGCGCTCATCACGAGAATACGGTTGCAAGTGCCCAGGAGTTCAGGCATTTCGGAAGAGACCATGATGATGCTCTTGCCCTGCTTGGCGAGGGACTGAATCAGCTCATAGATCTCGTACTTGGCGCCCACGTCGATACCGCGGGTCGGGTCATCCAGCAGCAGAACGTCAGGATTGGTCAGCATCCAGCGACCGAAAATGACCTTCTGCTGATTGCCGCCGGACAGATTCTTAATCTGCTGACGCTGACTGGGCGTTTTGATGTGCATCGCTTCAATCATGCGATCCGTATCCCGAGCCATTTTTGCGTCGCTGAGCAGCGGGAATTTCCCCAGCTTGTAGTTCTTCAGGTTGGCGATGACGGTGTTTGCGCGGATGTCAAGGATGCCGAAAATGCCAGTTGCGCGGCGTTCCTCGGTGACCAGCGCAAAGCCCTGCTTGATGGCGCTGTTGGGTGACAAGTTGGAAATTTCCTCGCCCACCTGCGTGCCATTGATGTCGTGTACTTCCATGCTGTAGTCTTCAGGCGTACCGCCCTGCGCGGCGCGGAAGCCGAAGTTGAACTTCTTGATGGTGCCGCTTTGACGGGTGCGATAGCCGAAAAGGGTTTCCAGCAGCTCGGTACGGCCGGAGCCATCCAAACCCGCTACGCCCAGGATCTCGCCCTTGTGGAGCGTGAAGCTGGCGTCGCGCAGCTGATTGTATTTGGCGGTCAAGCCCTCCACCACGATCATCGGATCGTCGTGGACGATGTTATCCTTGGGCGGATAGGCTGCGCTCAGCTCGCGACCGCACATGTTCCGAATGACCTCTGCGCGGAAGGAATCGTCGTCCGTGCCGTATTCGGTCTTGTGGCGGGTGGTAATCCAGCGTCCGTCGCGCATAACGGTCACGTCGTCGGCAATGCGCCAGATTTCCTTCATCTTGTGGGAGATATAAACGATGCCTACGCCGCGTGCCTTGAGCATATTGATGATGGAGAAGAGCACCTCAACCTCCGCCTCGGTCAGGGAAGAGGTCGGCTCGTCCAGCACAATAATCTTGGAGTTGAAGGAAACAGCTTTTGCAATTTCCACCATCTGACGGCGCGAAACGGGCATGGTGGACATGATGGTACGCGGGTTGATGTTGATGCCGAATTTCTCAAAATTCAGATCCTTAAAGACCTCCATGGTCATGTCGTATTCGGCCTTGTCGGAAACGAAGGGCATCTTAGCGCCGCCGAGCTTGATTCGCGGATAGCGCCCGAGCCAAATGTTGTCCATCACGCTACGCTTCAGCGCCTGATTCAGCTCCTGATGCACCATGGCGACGCCGTTGTCCAGCGCATCGCGGGAAGACTTGAAGTTAACCTCTTTGCCGTCGAACCAGATTGTGCCCGCATCCTTGCTGTAAATGCCGAAAAGGCACTTCATCAGCGTGGATTTACCGGCGCCGTTTTCGCCCATGAGTGCATGGACGGTACCGGGACGGACGGTCAGCTGTGCATCGTCAAGCGCTTTGACGCCGGGGAAGGACTTGCAGATGCCTTCCATGCGCAGCAAAACATCGTCTTTTTGCATGTTTGTCTTTTCCTTTCCTGGAATTCAACGAGAACAAACGATTGTAAAGCGGCGGATGATACCGTGGGTACCGACCTGCCGGAGAGCAAGTCGAATGCTGCTTGCCATATGTTGGTCAGCAGTGAAAGACGGAGAGAACCATTCGGTTCTCTCCGCCCGAAGTGCTCAGGGAAGAATTACTCGCCAGTGTACACAGCGTAGGGAATCTGCACGAACCAGTTGTCAACGATAACGTAGTTCTCGTTCAGACCCTCGAACTTGTTTTCCTTGCCGGCAATCAGGTTCGCCGTGATGGTCGCAACAGCGTCCGCCATACCAACGTTGTCCTGCTTGATGGTGCCGACCATGTAGCCGTTGTTGATCAGATCCTTCGCAACGTCGGTCGCGTCCACGCCGAACACGGGGATCGCGGTGGTGCCTTCGCCGTGGTTGTAGCCAGCGTTCTGCAGAGCCATCACAGCGCCATACGCCATGTCGTCGTTGTTGCAGATAACCAGCTCGACCATGTTGCCGTTGCCTTCGTTGTACATGGACAGGACGGTCTGCATCTGCTCAGAGGAGAAAACGTTGGACCAGCTGCCGTTGGGGTCAACGAGGTACTTGTTGGCGTTGGAGGCGTCGTAGAACTCAATCTCCGGCTTGCCCGCGGCAACCAGCGCCTTGTTGGCGTATTCCACAGCCAGCGCGGTACGAGCGATAGCTTCCTGGTTAGCTTCGTCGCCCTTGAACATGATGTAGGAAATCTTGCCGTCGCCGTTGAGGTCGATGTCGTTGTAATGCTCAACCAGATACTGACCAATCAGCTCGCCCTGCATAACGCCGGCGTCTTCAAAGTTGGTGCCGACGAACGCGGAAGCGGGGTTGTTCAGAAACAGGTTGGCGGCTTCTTCGTTGTTGGTAGAGACAGGACGGTTGAACCAAACGGTGGGGATGCCCGCAGCCTGAATCTGGTTCATGATGGTCTGCGCCGTGCTGATGGCGCCGGATTCAACGAGGTTCACCACAATAGCTTCGCAGTCGTTGTTCATCAGAGCCGTGCTGATGAAGTCGGACTGTACCTGCTGGTTGCCGTTGGCGTCGGAGCCGTTGATCGTCAGGTTCAGCTTGGCGAAATCAGCTTCCATTTCGGAACGCACGGAGGAAAGGTACACGTCGCCGTAGGTGTACCAGGACACATACGTATCGGCCAGCGCACTGACGCACGCAAAGCACATCATGACAGACAGCAGCAGAGCAACGAGTTTCTTCATTACAGAAGCACCTCTTTCTTTGTTTTTTGCGATTTCTCGCATGTCTCTTTTTTTGGCTCGGTATCGACAGAATCGAACAAACATGCAAAATCCGGTCGAATACTGACCAATTGAGCTAACTGCATTATATCATCGTTTCTGTCCGTTGTCAACACAATTTGTCGTAATTTTACGTGACTTTCACACAAAAATATTCACGTAAACAAATACGACGTGAACGCCCTATATTGACAAATTCTTGTCCATATGGTATAGTTGAATCAGAAACAAAATACTTACTGATTAGTAGTGTCGTTTGTTTTGCCTACTGTTGGAGGCGCTCGTATGGCGCTCCCTTTATTTGTGTTGCCTGTAATGAATGGAAGGCACTACCGCACAATTCGTCGGCAGCGTTGGCGATGTCTTTTCCGCCATCTGCGGCATGCAAATTTCTCGATTTACATCCAGTAAACCTTCGAAATTTGCATTTGCATCTGACGAAAAATCCATTCGCCAGCCGACTGCCTCATTGTGCGGTGTTACCCTAAATCTACCCTTGACAAATCACATTCCAAAAGAGGCTTTGTCAAGCCCTCTCCCTGGCAAGGGCGCACTTACTCACCACCTGCAAGCAGACGGTGGTATCCCTCCCGTTGGTCGGGCTCGTGCACTCTCCGATGGGGAGTTTCGCTCTCTGCGGAGAGCGACAGGAAATTCGGCAAACCTCATTCCCTGCACGAAAAACGCCGCTGCTGGCAGAAGTACAGCAGCGGCATTTTTCGTGATGACGCAGCATTGCCGATAGCGCTGGGGCGGATTCTCTATGCAGTTTTTTATAGGCTGCCAGCTCCGTAAGCCTTCGTCGTCAGCTTCAGGTACTCAACGCCTGCCAGCATGACAATACCAATGCCATGCGTATCGTTGAAGTTCCACATCAGCGTGCGATAATAGGCGCGGGAGAAGGAGAAACCTGATCCGCGGCACACGCCGTACAGGTTGCCGTCCCGGTCAATCGCCTGCTCGCACAAGCCCTTCCAGGCACGCTCGACGGCGCTGCGTACCTCATCCAGCACCGCCACATCATACCAGCCGTTACGCAGGCCGCGGGAGAAGGCGCAGATGAACATGGCCGTCACCGAGGACTCCAGATAGGTACCGGGTTCATCAAGAATCTGATGCCACAATCCGGAGGCATCCTGCAGCTTCATGTACCCTGCGCTGAGCTCGCGGAAGAACAATAGCAATGCAGGCCGCTTCTCATGGCCGACCGGCAGCTTTTGCAGCAGCTCGCTGAGGGTGAACAGCACCCAGCCGTTGCCTCGGCTCCAGGGGATACGGTTGCTCTTTCCGTTTCGTAAACAGCGCATGTGGGACATGATCTGTTTGTCGGGCATAAAGAGGAGGTCCTTGTATTGAAGCAGCTGATTAGCGCAGGCGTTCATACCTTCCATACTACCGGTCAGCTCCGAATAGCGGCACAGAAAGGGGCCAGACATATACATATCGTCCGCCCAGATGGTATCGTCGCGGCGGCAATAAGCTCCTTCGGAGGTGCGGGGCTGTTCATGGAGCATATATTCCCCAATGGCATCAGCCAGCTTGCGGACAGCCGCGTCGCCGGGCTTGGCGCATTCCAGCATCATGGAGCCAAAGGAGCCGCAGTCGTCCAGCGCGTCAAGCCAGCAGATTTGCTGATTGACCCCCGGAAAGCCATACCTTGCCTGATCATAAAGCGCATACTCATGGATGGAGACGACCTGATCCACATGGCTTGTCACATAGTCGTTCATGACCTCGCGGCTCAGGAAATGCCCCGCCTGCCACATGCCGTAGAGCGTAACGCCCAGCGGATAAGTCCAGCGGCCAAAGAGCTTGCTTTCCACATAGGGACGCAGAGCAACGCCGTCAAAGCCAGTGCGCCAGGTGATTGTCCCCTCCGCGCCCTCAACCAGCTGTCCCATGGCGCATGCGGTGAAGGCTGAAGTATCCGCGGTTTTCAGCGGGCCCATGATGAGATAAGGTGTCGTCCTTCCATGAATATGCACAGGAGGCTTCCTCCAAGCCCAGTCGCTGTCGCTCACCAGCGCGGCCACCGCCTGATAGGGGCCGACGGCCACAACATCATGCTGTGCTCCGGGGATAACCCGTCCGGGCTTACCGTCCACGATCAGGGTTACAGCGTCATGGGCGGCAAGGGGGACACGGACGCTTCCCTTGAGCCACGCCGCATATACGCCTGCCCCGACAAGGGACTTTTTCTCCGCGCGGGGAAGCCAGGTCAGCTCCGGCGGCATAAAGTCGCCAAAGAAGCTGCCCACGTCAATCTGCATCCGTTCATCCACCGGCTCCGTGTAGAGGATTCCTGCCTCCCCGTCATATTCCTTGTAGGGCAGTACATAATTACAGGGCTCCCACTGCGGCATGGCATTGGCGAAAGCGCAGCCAAAGCCGATCTCCGTCCGCTCGCAGCGCCATACGAAACGATTGTAGCCTGCCCTCAACGACACATCAATCCTGCATTTTTCATGGGTGCGTTCCTGATTGCCGTTGGACTGGAACACCCTTTCCTCATTCAACCACACCTGAACAGGACCGTCGCACTCCACCATGAAGCCGGAGCTCTTGGCCTGCGGACAGTATAGGTCGGCGGCGGCATAGACAATTTCGCCATTCTCTCCGCCGGGAAAACGCCGCGCAAAATCCAGCAGATATCGCGCCTTTCGATCCGCCTGAATGCCTGACTCATCAAAGGTGCGCCAGATAAAGGGCGTAACAGGATTTTCCCCCATAAATCGGATTCCAAGCAGATCAATGATTCTCCCGGCATCGTCGCCATAGCTCCAGGCAGCGCTGTTGCGATCGTCAAAATAGTATCCCATGGTCAATTTCCTTTCTTTTCTGCAATGCTTTCGCGATAGGCGGAACGCTTGGCTTCAATGGCGCGGCTGCCGCCCGCGGAGAGATAGGCGGCCACGCAGCGATCCCATTCCTCATCGAAATTCTCAGCCGGGCACATGATGGTTCGTATGCGGAGCTCCCTTTCCTTCGCGGCCAGGATGTTAACCGTTTCCAGCGACGCGGGGATATAGCCGGTAAGCGTCGGGATGGAAAAGGTGTTTGTCATCGCGACGCGCCACGCATCCCGCCGCAGGCTTCGCAGCCGCTCCATATACATACCCAGCGACAGCCGTGCATCTATATCGTCGTCCGGAGCATAGGCGTATCCGTTGTACATCAGCGCTAGGTCAGTCACGCTGATTCTTGGCTGCTGCATCTGGCTGCTGCTTACTGCAACGGGCATATTGCCCTCCAGCGTGTAGTGCTCGTTCTCAAAGCCATAACGAAGGACGAAATCATTCTCCGGCTGCGCAAGCCAGTTCAAATAGCGCATGGCTGCGTCCGTATGCGCGCTACGGGAGGAGACGAATACCATCATGCCATAGGGATGATAGGTGTACTTATAGGCAGGCCGTCCATCAGGAGCAAGGATGTCGACAGCCGCAACCTCCGCGGATGGGTCGGTGCTGTACAGCTTTGTCAAAGCCCCGTTGACGCTGTCGAACCCATACCAGGAATCATTGCACCAAAACCCAACGTCGCCATTAATGATGGCCTGCCCATACTGGGATTTATCGTTCTCCCCGATCATGGCGAAATCGCTGTTGAGCAGCCCAGCATTATACAGGGTGTTCAGATAGCGATAGCCCTCCTTGGCCCCATCGTACAGGAAGAAGGGGCGCGAGGCCAGATCCTCGTCGGAGATAGCATCCTGCTCATAGAAGCCTTCGATCAAAAGGAGCATCGGCCAATAGGTCGTGCCGTAGCTAAGGAAGGCGGGAGCATCCGTGCCGCGGCCGGCAAAGTCGGCCTGCTGGAAGGACCGCAGGATTTCCAGCAGCTGCTCCGCCGTCAGGGCATAGCAGCCGTTTTCCTCCTTTGGCAGATCAATTCCCAAACGATCCAGCCAATCCTTGCGGATGAAGGCGCTGGTCACATCGGTGGTGCTGCGCAGGGAGGGAATCGCGTACTGCCGCCCGTCGATTTCTCCATACGGCAGCACAGAGGCATGACTTCGTTTCAGATAGGAGCCGTTTTCCTCCAGCTCGTCGGTAATGTCGGCAACCAGTCCATTGCGGCACAGCGTCAGCCAGAAATCATACTCATAGGTGAACATGATGTCCGGCGGTTCGTTCTGACCTGCCAGCAGATTGATCTGCGCCACGTCATCCGCGCGCTTCACACGCACAAATTGCAGATCTATATCCAGTTCGCGAAGCACCCGGCTTTGAATATAGCGTACCCAGGCGTTGTCCTCGCAGGAGCCATATTCCTCGGGCATGTTCTCCCGGTCATAGACCATGACGCGAAGCGTTTCCGTCTGTGCCGACGCGCTCCCATGCACAAGGAACGGCAGCGTCAGCAGGAGAAGGAGAAACGAGAGCAGGCACATCTTTCTCACAGGAAATACCTCAATCATTTTCTGTGACCGGGAATTATACCCGGTCGCTCAAACAGCGGAGCGCATATTAAGGTAACACCGCACAAATGAGGTGGTCGGCTGGCGGAAAAGACATCGCCCGACGCGCCGCCGAATTGTGCGGCGTTGCCTTAAGGCAATACCGCACAAATGAGTTGGTGCGATGGCGAATGCATTTTTTGTCAGATGCGATTGCAGAAATCGAAGGTTTACTGGAGGTAAATCGAGATTTCTGCAAGAAGCAGATGGCAGAAAAGGCATCGCCATCGCTGCCGACGAATTGTGCGGTAGTGCCTTAAATATCCGTGCGCTCGGCCTTTTCAAAGTCAAGAATCGTCTGATGACCGCCGGCATTGATCTCGATTGCGCCCGCGTCAAATTCCGTCTGAGCAAACTCGTTATCATAGCGCTTGTAGCCATGGATGCAGATGGTTTCTCCCCCGACGGTCAGGGGCCTGTTCCAGCCGAAGGTGATCTCACCCTGAGAGGGAGACTGGTAGATCAGGTTGTGCGTGTCGCCGCACACCTTTTTCCCGGCAAAGCCGTCCATGAACGCCTCAAAGCTGCCGTTTTCAGCCTTGGAGCCCATTTCAATGACCCACACGTTTGCGTGACCCTGCGCGATGTACTCATAATCGTCGGCACGGTCATATTTCTCCTGCCAGCTTTCGGCGTACAGCTCTTTGAACATGGCGGGATCCTTCTTTTCCCAGTAGCCGGGCAGCAGCGAATACACCGCCGCATACCCATCGCCTTTGCGGCCAAAGATCCAGCCCTCCTTCTCCACCACCTCGTCCATCTCATGCCTGGGGAAGTAGAGGTGGGAATAGAGGTAATCCACAAAGTCGGGTTCAACGCGGTACAGGCACAGCAGCACGTTTTCATGCTGCACGGTGCGGGGCAGGGTCAGGTTGCCGGCCCAGCAGTTGGGACGGTTGGAATACTCGGTGGAAGCGGGATTGGTTGTAAAGATGACTGCCTTGCCGCCCAGGGAGGCCGTCCAGGGATGCTGCTGATAGCCCATGCGGCCCTTGCGGAAATCCTGCGCGCAGCTGAGGATATAGTCCGGCGTACGGCGTGTGTAGATGTCCACCTGTGTCATGGCTGTGAAGTCGGGCGCATCCACGCAGGGCGCACCAGCCTCATCATGCAGCTTGTAGCGCTCATAGTAGGCGCGGACACGGTTAGTCATCCAGTTCCATGTGGGGAACACCTTCAGCGAGTTCTCAATGGTCAGGCGGTCGGAGTATGTCTGCTGGCCCCAGAAGAACATGATGTTGTCAAAGTCGGCGGGATCCACGCCATAATACTTGGCGTCCGCCACGTCGATGCTCATGCGCTCGCGGTTGGTTTGGATTCCCGTGGGAGCCGCTGCTGCCGCCAGGATAGCCTTGGGACAAACATAGCCGTTGGCAGCCAACATCACGGCGCAGTTGCTCATGGTGCCGGCGTATCCCTTATCAAACAGCAGCGCCATCACGGCGGAGCAATCCTCATAGTCGGGCTCGATGATAAAGCGGGTATAGACGCGGCCATGGGTGGTGGGCAAGTGCCCTTCAAAATGATTGACCGCCAGGTCAAACACCAGCATGTCAATCAGCATGCGGCAGCGGGTGCGGATATCCGCCTCGTCGGCATAGATCATCAGGTTGACCAGACCCAGCATGTCATCCATGTAGTATCCCTGAGTCAGCCATTCGCTGAAGCCGAAGCGTTCACGCCAGTTCAGCCAGCGGCGCAGGAAGGCGGTGGCATGGGCGTGATGCTCAGCGCCGGTCATGCCATTGTTGGGGAACACCACGTCAGGATACATCTGCCCCACCAGATATTCGGCGCTGTGATACAGGATTTGATGATTCTCGGTGAAGAAGCAGGCGTGCACATCGCCGGGCTCGTCCAGCCAATACTTGAAATGAATCAGACTCTGTTCAATCTTCTGTGCCTGCTCCTCATTCAGGCGCGTTCCGCGATGCTCGCGCAGCATACGGATCAGCGCGGGGATGGTGAAATCAGCGCAGTCCAGGCGGGCGTCGATGCGCTCAAGCGCCTTGTCAATGGCGAAGTTTCGAATAGGCGGCGTGTCGATCCCGGCCTTTTGCAGCTCCATCTTCGCCAGATCGTAATACAGGCCCAGGAAGCCGTTGAACGCGTCAAACGCGCCGGACATTTCCTCGGGCGTGGTTGCAGCCTGGACCTTTCCAAGCTCCACGACATGTTCCAGATACTTCAGGTTGTCCATGTGATTATTCCTCGCTTTCATGATATTCATCCGCCGTCTCGGCGGCTATGGTACTGTCTGCGGAGGGATGCTTCCGATACTCGCCGGGGGAGCATCCCATATACTGTTTGAACAGACGATACATGGTCTGCTCGCTGCCAATGCCGACCTGCTCGGCAATATCCCGCTGGGAGATGGTCGTATTCACCAGCAATTCCTTCATCTTTTCAAGGCGGATGCCGAGCAGATAGGCTGAAAAGGTTGTTCCCATCTCCGTTGATATGATCTTTCTGAGATAGGAATAGCTGATTCCCAGCGCGCTTGCCACATCCTCGGGCGTAAGAGACTCGGCATAGTGATCGCCGATGTAGCGGATAAACTTGTTCGTATAGCCGCTGCCGCCCTTGTGCGCCTTAGCCAACTGCCTGGAAAGCTGAACAAATTTGCCCTCCAGCCATGTCAGCATGTGCTCCAAGGTGTCAAAGCTGCTCAGATAACGGAACGGGGAATGCTCCGGTTCGTCAAACAAGGCGTTGAACTGCACGCCCTTGCGAAAGGCCGTCTGGATCAGCACGCCTAAGAGCTGGGACACGGCGAACTCCAGGTCGTCCATACCTGCGTCGCTCTCCAGCAGCTTTGCAAGCAGCTCCCTCAGGCGTTCATGAATCGCGTTTTCTCCCCGGTCAATCGACGAGACAATGCTCTGGATCTTTGCCTGCGGGAACGTAAAGGATCTTGACACGCCCATTCCGGGCGTATAAAGGATGGTGCACCCGACGCCGCGCACCAGCTTCCAGCGGATCGCGCGCTTGGCCTCGTTCAGCGCCTCGGCCACATGCTCCCGTCCGGAAAAGACGGAGGAGCAGGAAAAGCTGAGCGTGCAGGTGGTGAAAGCCTGCATAAGGGCTGACGATTTGTCCATCAGTGCCTGACGCGCCTGTTCGGAGGGGCTGTTCTGGAAACTGACGGCGGCGGCAATGGACCACTCATTGATCCGCACTGTGTAGGAGCTTTCCCCCTCCCCCAGAATACCTCGGAGAGAATAGCGCAGCAGATAATCCAGAAAGGGCGACAGCTTACGCGCCTCGACAATGTGCTGATGCGGCTCGTCAATATCGCAAAGTAGGAACACATAATGATCGAAGGATGCCAGATGAACCAGCATACTTTCGGTCAGCTTGTTGGAAGTGACGGCTTCATAGAGCTGAAGATCCATCTGCTGGATGGTTTCCTGCCCATCGCTGGCATGCCATTGCTCCGATACCTGAGTCAGGACGTTGGTGGCTTCCCTGGCCGTGTCGGTTGGGATCGACTGTTCCTGCAATTGACGTTCAAGGGTAGCCTGCAATTCGGCGATGGGACGGTTCATCTGCCGCGCAATCATGCGGAAGCTGATGACGATGACCATGATGAACACCGCCAGCACTATCAGCGCATACAGCGCCTGCTGCACCACGGTCATGATCACAATATCGCCCGACACCCATACCACATAGAGGAAATGCCTGCCCCGATAGGCGGAACAGATTTTTCCTCCGTCAACCCAGTGCTGGTAAGTCTCGTTGGGGGACGCGAGAAAGTCAATAGCCGCCTCAACCCGTGCGCCGACCGGCTGAGAGTTCATCGGCTGAGAACAGACCGTGCGTCCGTCGTGGGTGAGCACCATGAGCTCCTCCAGGCTGTCATTGTGTTCAAGCAAGGAGGCGTACAGCTTTTTGCAGTCCAGCAAGAGATAGACAGCGCCGTGAAAACCCACGTCCGACACGTCTAAACGCTGCCGGTAGATCAGGCATGAACGACTGATCTCCTGTCCGGGATATCCATCCACCTGAGCGATGGCAAATCCCTCGTCCCACGCTTCCTGCGCTGTTTCTTCCACAATATTGCGGATGGCCGGAACGTCTGCGCTGTATCGGGTACGGCTGGCTGTGTAGACCACGCCGCGATCCTCGTTCAGCACCCAGATGTCATACAGCGCGTCGTCGGTCAGCTTGATGGTGTTGAGGGTTTCCATATAGTTGATGCTGCGTAGTGCTTCCTCCGTGAAGGAGACAGTTTGACTCAGTTTGGCGGTCTCACGGCTTACGCGCAGCATGGATGCGTTGCTCTGAATGTTTTGCAGCGCAAGTTCCAGCCGCTGCTCTAATTGTCGTGCACCCGTATCGGCCAGGTGGGAGGTGTAGCCTGACAGGGAGACGATTTGGATCACCGTCAGGATCACGGAGAGCAGGAAGGTGATCACAATGGCAATGGCGAGATACTTTCTCGTTGCAATCTCAATGACCTTGGGCTGAACTGATTGCTTATGCCGGTTCCTCTTTGCCGTCATGCTGCGTCCTTCAACTTTCTTCCTGTCGTTGCTATCATTATACCGAAAAGCATATGTTTTTGAAAGGCACATACGGTCGATTTTTGTCAAGGATGATAGGAATAATCAGTATTGTTAGTGGAACAGTTGTCAGTTTTGTAGTATGTTATAGCCAGCAAGATGGAGCAAACGAGAAATAAGCTTCCATATCGCACATGGGCGCGCCGCAAAAATTGAGTGAAGTAAACGCGCCCTCAGAGCAAAGGAGGAACCCTCATGACTGGTCTGGCACACGCAAAGAAGAGACAATCCTGGCTTCACGGCTTAGTGATCAGCCTAAAGCGCGACTGGCGGCTGTATCTGATGATGATCCTGCCGGTTATCTTCTATATTATGTTCCGTTATACGCCCATGCATGGCATCGTGATCGCCTTCCAGAACTACAATCTGTTCAAGGGGATTGCCGGTAGTCAGTTTGTGGGCATGGGAAACTTTGAGTTTGTCTTTAAGATGAGAGACTTTTCTATTGCGCTGCAAAACACGCTGCTGCTGAACTTCCTGGATCTGATTGTCGGCTTTCCGGTACCCATTATTCTGTCTATCATGCTCAATGAGATCAAATCCACAGGTATTAAGCGCGTGTCGCAGACGCTATTGTATCTGCCCCATTTCCTGTCCTGGGTTATCATCGGCGGCATGGTACTGACGATCTTTGCCCCTACCACCGGCGTTGTCAACTCCACGCTGATGAAGATGAACCTTATTTCCAATAATATCCCCTTCCTGACCAACGGCGTTTACTGGCGCGTCACTTATGTGCTGGTGGGTGTGTGGCAGAGCATGGGCTGGGGAACCATCCTGTACATGGCGGCCATCACCGGCATCAACCAGGAGCTGTTTGAGGCCGCCAAGATCGACGGCGCTAACAAGATGCAGCAGATTTGGCATGTGACGCTTCCCGGCATCCGTTCCACCATCGTGGTTCTGCTGATCCTGAACGTGGGGCAGATGATGAATATCGGCTTCGACCGGCCCTTTGTGATCGGCAATACCATGGTGCAGGACTACTGCGACGTTATCTCGACCTTTGTGTACCGCGCAGGCATCAAAAACGCGCAGTTTGCCCGCGCAACAGCCATTGGTCTGTTTCAGTCGGTCGTCGGCCTTGTTATGATCACCACCGCCAACTTTGTCTCTCGCCGCCTTGGCGAGGAAGGCATCATGTAAGAAAGGAGGATGAGAATCATGACTACCGTGCAGACAAAGGTTCTCATGCCTGAAAAGAAAAAGAAGGTGACCCTCGCTCAGGTTATCCTGGTCACGATTATTATGCTGTTTGTGCTGATCTGCGTGCTGCCGATCATCAACGTAGCCAGCGTGTCCCTAAGCTCCAAATCCGCCATTCTACGGGGCGACGTGGCCTTTTTGCCGGTCGAGCCCACGATCAACGCCTACAAAGCCATTGTGCGCGACGCCAGCATGATCCGCAGCCTGTTTTACACCATCGAGCTGACGGTTATCTACACGGCCATGGCGATGGTCATGACGATTCTGCTGGCTTATCCGATGACCAAGAAGCGCCTGCGCGGCCGCCGGCTTCTGTCGCTGTTTGTCATCTTTACCATGTATTTCAACGGCGGTGCCATTCCCACCTACCTGACGATTAAGAACTACGGCCTCATCAATTCCATGTGGTCGCTCATCCTGCCGGGACTGATCTCCACCTATAATATGATCATCCTGCGCTCCTTCATCAGCGCCCTTCCCGGCGAGCTGGAGGAAGCCGCCATCATCGACGGCGCTACGGATTTTCAGGTGCTGCTCAAGGTCATCCTGCCTCTGACGCTCCCCGCCATCGCAACCCTCTCTCTGTTCTACGCGGTGGGCAAATGGAACAGCTTCTCCGACGCGCTGTACTACATCTCCTCCGCTTCCCTGCAGCCATTGCAGCTGAAGCTGTACAACCTGATCAAAGGCTCCACCACCCTGGACATCTCCGCCGTAGAGGGCAACAGCGCTGATCTGGGTCATAGCATATCCGAGTCCATCGAGTCCGCATCCATCATCTTCGCCACGCTGCCCATCCTGGTGGTGTATCCCTTCCTGCAGCGCTACTTCGTGTCCGGCGTGACCGTGGGTGCTGTCAAGGGCTAATCTTCCCTACGCATTCAGCCGTCTGGAGAATGACGGTTGAAATATAATCAACAAAGGAGTGGAAACCATGAAGAAGTTCCTGTCCTACCTGCTGATGCTCATCCTGGTCGCGTCCTGCCTGAGCATCCCTGCCGCAGCCAACGCTGAAGACTGGATCACCCTGCGCGTCGAGTGCTTCGACCGCTCTGTGTCTGGATTGAGCGTTGAAAGCAACCTGCAGCACGACTACATCCAGAAAAACTTTGGCGACCCCAATCACATCAAGGTGGAACTTGTGCCCGTGTCCCGCTGGAGCGAGACCGACATCCTGAACACCTGGTTAGCCGGCGGCACCGCCCCTGACATCTGCTATACCTATGACACAGCTCTGGTGCAGCAGTATGTCAACATGGGTGGTTTGACCCCGCTGAACGACCTGCTGGCGGAGTATGGCCCGAACGTATCCGAATTTCTGGGTCAGGGCGTACTGGAATATGGTCAGTTTGACGAGAACGGCACTAAGGTGCAGTATTATATTCCTGCCCGCCGCATCAATGTGGCCAAGCTGGGTCTGTTCATCCGCAAGGACTGGCTAGACAAGCTGAACATGGTGGAGCCTACCACCACCGAGGAGTGGGTTGCCTATCTGCGCGCGGCCAAGGAAGCCAAGCTGGGCGGCGAGCAGACGGTTCCCTACGCCATGAAGCTGTATGAGAACAGCCCGCTGTTCTCCACCTCCGTGATCGTGGATTCCTTCCTGGACTTCTCCAAGATCACCAAGGAGGACTGGTACTCCCTGTATCACGGGCAGATGCCCGGCGCGAAGGAGGCCTATCGTCTGCTGAATACCCTGTACAATGAGGGTTTGATCTCTGAGAATTTCGCCATTGATAACGGCGACATCCGCGACCGCGATCTGAACCAGGGCTACGCGGGCTTCTACATCGAGGGTCCCACGCAGGTTTGGCCCGATTACAGCGATGAGATGAAGAAGAACGTGGGCGAGGACGCCGAGTGGATCCCTGTTAACCCCTTCGTGAATCCTGACGGCTACACCCTTCACGAGAACTATGCCGCCAACGGCATCTGCATCTTCATTCCCAGCTGGGTGAATAAGGAGACCGCTGTTGCCGCGATGAAGTACATGGACTGGATGGCTCAGCCTGAAAACATGTTCTACCTGCAGAATGGCATTGAAGGCGTTCACTATGATCATCTGAACGAGGACGGCCTGCCCGTTGGCCGTGTAACTAATGACAACCTGCCCGACGACCAGAAGTGGCTGTCCGCTGTCGACCTGGTGTTCCTGTCCAATGGCAACAGCTTCGGCAATGATGAGCTGAACAATAAGTACAGCGCCCTGGCCTTCACCGGCTATGAGGATGTCGTCGCACGTTCCTATGAGTACATGGCCAAGGATTCCTATGCACCCATCGGCTTCACCGTGGCGATTAAGGCCGAGGCCGACTACGGCCAGATGGTGCTGGCAAAGCAGGCTGAGCTGCTCACCAACGCCCTGACCTGCGATCCGGCCGAATTTGACGCGGTGTATGATCGCTGCGTGCAGGCCATCCTGGACGTTGGCGGCCAGCAAATCGTCGATGAGCGCAAAGCTGCCTATGAGGCTGGCTTGATCCGCGGCGACTTCCCCATGGAGGTGCTTTCCAAGTAAACATGGACTGGATGATAGCCATCAGCGCTGCTGATATGGCTACGGCATAAGGAAACATTCTCAGGGAGCGATGCAGCAAAAAAGCGCATCGCTCCTTTTGCTGCGGGCGGCTCCCATCGGGTCAGGTGCCCACCACCGGTTCCTTGCCGGGAAGAATTGCTACGAAGATTTCGCTCGAACATCCTCCGTCTTGGTAAATACAGGCTGAGCTGTGACGGACGCGGCGAGCAGCATTCATCCAAGTAAAGGTACGTTCGACAATCCAGCGCCACGGAAGTTTTTCCCACTCATGAGGCTTGATTTTCTCGGAGATGTCCACCCGGCGCCGGAGCTGTTGATTAAGGTAACACCGCACAAATGAGGTGGTCGGCTGGCGAATGGATTTTTCGTCAGATGCAAATGCAAATTTCGAAGGTTTACTGGATGTAAATCGAGAAATTTGCATGCCGCAGATGGCGGAAAAGACATCGCCAGACGCGCCGCCGAGTTGTGCAGTGTTACCTTAACTTCGTCAATACACGTGCCGCGATAACCTGCATCGGCGCAAAAGGCTTGAATTGACGGATACTTTTTGCAAGCCTTCTGCGCTGCAAGAATGCCTGATTTCGTGTCGTGAATGTTTGCAGCATGAACCACGATGCCCAGTAAGTTGCCCATTGTGTCTATGACGGCATGACGTTTGCGCCCTTTTGCTTTTTTCCGCCATCGATGCCGCGCTTTTCATTGTCTGCTACCGTTTTTACGCTTTGCGAATCAATTAACGCATAGTGCGGTTCGGCACTTTTCCCCGCATCTTTACGAGTCTTTTCAACCAAGTGAGCGAGGATCTCCTCCCATAATCCCGACTTTGCTCCACGGCTGAAAAAACTATAAACCGTTTGATACGGCGGGAAATCGTGCGGAAGCTGCCGCCATTGACAGCCGGTCTTTACGATATACAGCACGGCATTTGTCAGTTCGCGCTTGCTCCACTTCCGATTCCGCATTCCCGAATATAGTGGCTCTATTTCTGACCACTGCGCGTCTGTCAAGTCCGTCGGGTACGGCTTGTGCTCGGCTCTTGCTTCTTTCATTCTACTATTATAACACATCCATCTTATGAAGACAAGTTCTTAATTTAATTCTTTCAGTGGAGACTTCTGCTTTTGCCTTTTCAATATCGTTGATGAACCTTTTGCTTTTCAAGCATTTTACCTTTGCTCCGCAGTAGGTGCAAAAAGCCTGAGTTCTGTTTTCCTCAATCGATAACGTCTGACCACAATCTGGGCATTTCACAGAAACCAGCTTAATTGCCATGTTTGCATCCTCGTCATTCTTGTTCTACTCTGCCCCGTTCCGCTTCAGCCGCTGCCTCTACCTCAGGTGGGCAGAATGAATCATCCTCATCAATTTCCCAAGGAGAATCCTCCCGATGCTCATCCATCAACATATAGGTTTCTTCAGCCCAGATAAAATCTCCTGCTTCTTCATATGTTCTGGCCAGACTGTACCATGCAGAGAAGCGTGTCCTGCGATAAACAGACATTTCTTCTCGCTTCGAGCACTCTTCAATAGCCCAATCCATCAGTGCAATCGCTGTTACAGTATCGCCCATAGCCATGTAGATAGGAACCTCTTCGTCGAGCTTATGCTCAATATAAGATAAAGGAGAATCCTGCCTTTCACTGGCAATTCGGTCGGCCTCCTTCATTTGCCGAATGCTCTGTTCTCTCTGGCCGTTCATGGCGTAATACATGGCGGAAATGCAGTAAAACTGATACCGCTCGTAATCGGAATCATCGGTGTATTTCTTTACCAGGGGAGTTGCTTCTGCAATCAGCCTCTGGCATTGTGGCATATCTTTGCCGGCGTCCAACAGCGTGGACGTTTTGTCCAGCAAGGAGGCTGCCAGTTGCTTTTTTGCGTCAGGATGCTTGGAAAGCCGGGCAGCAGCAATCGCCTGATCTTCGTGCCGTAAGCAGATCTTCACATGGTCTCTCAGCGCCGCATTATGGGTGAGAACCGCCATCGCCCGGTGATAGCCGGACAGGTAGAAGGCGCTGGGATGGCGCAGCAGGTAGGCTTTCATTTGCTTTAGCTGGTCAAAGGCATCTCCATAACATTCCATGCGGCCAAAGAGATAGGCCGAGGTTTCATAAAGGCGGAGAATGCTTCCGTCATCCAATCCCTGAGGGTTCTCCAGCAAATGTACCATCCGCATGGCAGTCCATTCATCCTGATCCACCGGGGCGTCCATCAGAATGCGGTACCGAAGCCTTTGGCTGGCAGGGCTGACCTTCTGGCTGTGCGCCTGCAGCTGGTCTGCAATGCCGAGAAGCTCATACAGACGGTCATAGTCCTCCGGGGACTGCTTGTCGGTATCATGACGCTGTCCATCGGGACAAATCTGTTGGTACAGCCCTTCAGCCATTTGTTCTGCTGCCTGATCCATGGTCTTGTTCCATGGCCAGGATCGAACCACCTCCTGCATCAACGGATGTAGAGCCAGCTTCCGCTCATTGACCTTGACCCAGCCACCTTCCTCCAGATCGTTCAAGTGATCCAGCTGTGCTCGCCCCGTCAGACTGCGGAACAGAGAAGCGTCAATCCCTGGCAGATCAAACAGAGCCAGCTCCTGCACCAGCAGGCGGTCATCATCCGTGAAAGAGTCCACAGCCATCAGCTGATCCAAAACCTTGGTCAGCGTAGCACGCATCACCTTGCTGTCCCGGAGATAATCAATCTGATCCGTCGGCAGTGCCTTGAAGCCAGCGGAGTCCACCATCTCCGCTGCCTCCTGCAGTGTCAGGTGGCTTTTGGCAATCTGTCGAGCAATCAGCTCCATGGTCAGCGTATGCCCGTAAACCGCGTTTGCCAATGCAATAAACGCTTTGACATCCGCTTTCTCCTGCAGAGGCTGATGCGCGTAGTGCGCGAACAACCCTGCCAGATCGGCAGCCTGCATCTCCTCCAGATTCATGGAAGGGCACAAACCTTCCGGCAGCTTCTCCCGGGAAATCAGCAGCACTTGCCAGCCGATATCAAACAATGATTGCAGATCATTCCAGTGATCGGGATCAAACTGATCCAACACAAGCAGCGCCTTTTGCTCGGCACAGATGACCTTCAGCGCGTCCTTCTTCCGGGCGAAATATTCTTCTGCTGTTTCTTCCTTCTGCCTGTGGATGGTGTTGACGGTTACAAGCTGATCATCTGTCAAAATATCATTTGCGGAACCGTGATCATACGTATAGAGAATCGCGTCATACTGGTCCCGGTGGAGCATGAGATGGTGCCGCACCAACGTACTTTTCCCTATGCCGCCCATGCCGGACAGCGAAACAACAGAATGGCTGTCGTCCAGCAAATCCGAAAGTGCGGATAATTCTTCCTCACGCCCATAAAAGCCATCTTCTGTCGGAAGAAACGAGGAAATAATATAGGGCTTCTGCTCATCTGACCAAAGCACCATCTGCTCCAATTGGGCCGCGGCTTCCGCTATAGAGGGATACCGATCCCGAATATAACTGGCCAATGTGCGATGGAAGAACTCCGTCAGACCACGGTACAGCCGATCCTGATAATGGAAAGCGGAGAAAGAAAAGTGAGAATAATCATAGACAGCATCCACCGCGCAGTCGAAGGCCGTAGGCGTTTTGCCCCACAGCATTGCAAACAAAACCGCACCAAGACTGTACACATCGCTCCAGGGGCCTAACTGTGCAAGCTTCCCGGTCTGCTGCTCCAAAGGCGCAAAGCCCTTGGTGTAGGAGGTGCGCAGGGCGGAGGCGTCCCTGGATGCTTTCGCATGTTCCAGATCGGAAAGAGAAATCATGGAGTCAAAATCAAACAGCTGCACCAGTTCGGTTACACCACGAATGGTCATAATGTTTTCCGGTTTCAAATCCAGATAGAGATACCCAGCCTCATGAATCCGCTGCAATACCTTTGCTGTAGCAAGCACCAGAGAGATGCAATCCTTCAGACTTTTCGGATGCATCTCTGCCATCGTTGAACCGTTCAGCCAGGTGGAGACGATCCAAATCGTGCCAAAGGCTTCATACAGATCCGCTGTGTTGGTCATGGCGTTTGTCAGCGCATCCTGCACAAACAGGTCATGATTCCGCTGATACGCCTCTTTCATCCTCTTTTGAGCAGCCTTAAAGGCGTCTCTGTCCCGATCTTCGGCCAGCAGGTCGCCGCTTTCTGTGCGGATCAACTTCAGCCCGTGAGGATAACATTCCTTCAGGCGAACCAGCTTATGATTGCCGAGATTGTCCTGATACGAAGCATCATAAACAATGCAGGAGCCGCCCCTGCCGATTTCCTGGGTGATGGTATAGGAAACCTCGCCGCCGTTCCGATTTTGAAAGTGCAGCTTGGTACCTGGGGTCAATGCTTTGCGCCCGTCCATCCGATCTCCTCCTTTTCTTTTGTCATCCCGATTGTACCCCAGGTTATTTCTAAATTGGATTTACGGATGTTCCTCCAGCTTTTCCCCCAACAGGGTATTCCAAATTTCCCGGAAGAGCCGCAGCGGCTCCTGATCCTGTGCACAGAAGAAGAAAATCCAATCATAGGGATTGCCTACATACATTTCAGGATAGCCGGCTTCCACAAGTGCCTGATCCATGAAGGACAAGAAACGCTGCCCATCCTTCTGGCCCGCCTCATAGCCGCCGGTGTTCAACGCCCGCTGTGCCCACCAGGTGTAGAAAATCAGCAGAATCAGCCATTTGCGTACCCGTTCATAGGAGAGGTGCTCTCCCTGGAGAATTTTCGTCATTCCCTGGCGATCCGGGAAGGAATCTTGCGCCGCCTCGTGCAGCTTGGCCAGAATCGGGCGGATGGTGCGCTCTCCTGGCAGCTTGTCCACCTGCTTTCTGTTGAGCTGGAAGATAGCCAAATAAGCATCCCACAGGCGAACGCCATCCTTGCCCACCTTCAGGGGCGTGCTTTGATCCGACGCGGCATCATCTGCCATGGAGATGAACCGGTGGGACTCCTGCATCAGAAGGCCATTCTTTCCGGCGGTTTGCTCCCACATGTCTCGGATCATCCGGTAAGCAGTGGCGTTGTTGGTATTGAACAGATTTACATTCTCCTGCAGCCAAGCCACCAGTTCCTCTTTGGTGGACAGTCTCTTCAGTTCGTCCACAATAGATGACGTATAGACCACCGTCGTGCCGGGATTCTTCTGATTGGACAGGGGAATTTGACCATTGATTTCCTGTGCGTCCGTCCAGTTATATCCATTGATCAGGCAGAAATAATAAATGGCTTCTGTCACTTGGTGACAGTCAAAGCTGCGCTCCCGTGCGAAAGTCCGGCGGAAGAATTCATCCGTCTCGCCACCGTCCAGTCCGAACGCAAAGCAAAGCTGAAAAGCCGTATCCCGCTGGATAGGCTGTTTTTCCGTGAACCAAAGGCGTGTCTCCCGCGGCGGTGTCATGCTGGCTTGCTCAAAGGTTTTGCGGATAAATGCCACTTTGGCCTCCACATCGTCAATGTTTCCCGCGTATCCATGCTCCAGCAGGAACTCATCCATGGCATCCGAAAACGGCCGAAAGAGCTGCGCAATACTGAGCAGCTCTTCGGTAAAGTTTTCGTCGTAGGGGGAAATCTCTTGGAATTGAGATTGGAGAAGGTTGGTATAGGTCGGCATTTCAAGTCCTCTCAAGAAATAGTGTAATCAGCACAAAACACTCTTTAACTTTTGCATCGCCTTTTCTGCTAAATGTTGCTTGATAAGACCCTCATGAGCATAGACAGCAACGTCTGCTTCAGGGCCTTCTCTCAGGATGATAGCATGAGAAAGGGTGTTTCCGAATGTTCCCATCTTGATTGTTGTAATGTAATAGTGATGATCAAGATCTTCCTTCAAGATGGTTCCATACCCGGTGATCGCATCTCGTATAAAAAGATCGTCCTCTTTTCTCAATGTGATTCTTTCAGTTGAAACCTCTGCTTTTGCTTTTTCAATGTCACTGATGTACCTTTTGCTTTTCAAGCATTTTAGTAGAGTGCTAACCGCATCCATAAATGAAACCTCCTCGTTTTTTACTCGTTGGCATCGTCACCGCTTACATCTTCATAAATAACTTCAAGAATCTCCGTAAGATAATCTGAGTATTCATCTTCAGAGGGAAGCTCAACATATTCACGCTCCGCAACCACTGGATCAATGGCCATTTCTATCAGCTGACGAGCAAAGGCGTTATGATCCTTGTATTGGTACATTTGCTTCAACATCTCAGCTGTAATCAAGGTCTGAAGGTTCTCGATCGACTGGTTTAAAGCTGATCAACCGTTTCACTGTGTCACTTTTCTCCTCTCTTGTTCAGTTACGCTACAAGATAAAGATACTCTTCATCAAACAGCATGCCCTTGACCTGATTGCTCAGCTCATCCACATTTCGGATGCTGCTTTCAAAAATTTCGCTGCCTGTTTTCTGCTCAGCAGCAAAGCTTTCTGCGAGCTTTGCGACCTTCTCCTCATTGGCCTTTTCGATTTGTTCACCGCAGTTCTGCAGCCATTCATCCACAGGGCCATCTTTCAGGATCGGTGCGGAACCAATAAGTTTGCCCAGTCCTTTTGCAGCATTTGCAATTCCGCCAGCCACCATCATCTCCACAGAACCGCCGGAAAATTTCTTCACATAATCACGGCACTGCTCAAACTGCCGGACGTAATTTTCCTGATAATCATGCACCTTGTCAGCAATGATTTTCAAATCTTCTGCCACAAAACGGCCATCCAGCATCACCTCCAGATAAGAGGCAAACGAGAATAGATATAGAGCCATTCTATAATCATGGAAGAGCTTTTGTAGCTGCTTCATAGCGTCTTGTACAGCTGCATCCAGATAAACCGCTGGCAATCCCTTGATCTTTTCTGCAATTTGCTTCTGATACAGGATCAGTTTAGCATCGGCATCATGCTTGATATCCAGCGCCTTCACATGAAAGTTGCGTCTGAAATTGTCGTTATTCCAGTTGTATGGATAACGTTTCAGGATGTCCTCCAGCATGTTCAGGCTGGCCTGGCTGTCAGCACGTTCTTTTTCCTGTAGGAAGGACAAAATCTCCTGCTGCGTTTTCTGAATGTCATCTAGTTTTTGGTTGATCTCTACAATCATCCCGGCCATTGCCATGACCGTGATGGTAGCTGGATCCATGCCAACAGGCTTTAGCCTTGCTTGTGCAAAACCTCCGCCGCTTTTCATAATGCCTCCGATAAATTCGCCGGTGCTGTGCAGTGTCGCAAGGCTCCCAGTTACACCATCCGGAAATACAATTCTTGCGATGCTTCCGTTCGCCAGATTTCCTCCATTGACTGCTGTCTGAATCATGGGAACAGCCTGCGCAAAAACACCACCGATCGCCGCCACATTTGTCAGTGGTATTTTCTTCAGTTTGCTGAGATCAAAGTTTCCTCTTTCCGCAATTGCCTTCTCAATATCCGACATGTCTGCCAGCGCTTTTTCTTCGTGTAGCACACTGATATCTTTGCTATCGTTGTTCGCACTATTTCCACGGCCAAGCAGTTTATCAAAGAGTCCCATCAACCATACCTCCATATAGCTTCATCTCCATGTTCCAGGAGACGTACCCACATATATGATAACGCAGTATTCCGGGATTTGGATTTACCAGTGTTATCTTTCTTTTCAGCATCCGTAAATGATGCTTTTGTAACGAAGGTGTAGCGCCTTCGCACATACAACCCCATCATACGCCCTGCAGAGCATGAAGTTATCTCTCAATAGGCACAATAAACCACGCTAACCATTGTATCATAAATGGACTTTAAGATAAACACAATGTGTTGACTTTTTTCTATTTTGTTGTATAAATTTTATGAGAAATGTACTACGAATGTGCTGAATTGACTGTATATCTATGATGGAAAAATTGATGGCTACGGTTAGCGGCAAGCAAGGTACTCGTTTTACAAACGGCACAGAGCTTGTTGGCGGACTCCGTCCCCAAGCCCCTGATTGCCAGCGTTTTCACGCTGTGGTTGTGGGGTGATCCTGCGTCTCACCCCGGTCTGGCAGGAGTCCCAAAATAGAAAAAAGCCCCGCGCCTGAGGCCGAGAAAAAGCTCGGTATGCGAGTCTCAGGTGCGGGGTATTCGTTATCGTTCTGTGGACTGCTCGCGGTCCAAATTGGTCGGTTCGGGCAGATGATCACGGGTGATGATATCAAAGTTGTACTTTATGTGGTTCAGGGTCGTGAGCTGCGACTTCAGCTCCTCCAGCTCCGATTTCTCAGTTTCCAGCGTTTCGCGGAGTGCGTCATATTCTGCAGCGAGTTCCTTCATCGACGGCATTTTCCCGTCCATTGCAGCATAGACTGCCTGCGCATTTTTGTGATCTTCGATCTCCTGACGATGGGCGTTGTAGAATTTCGGAGACCAGCCTGACTCCCTATATTTCGTATAGACATCCTTCGTGCGGCGGTAGTCACAGATCGCCTGCCGCTGCTGGTTGATCTCCTTCATCCGGTTTTGTTTCTCCCGGATGGAGGCGTTGATGGAGTTTCGCGCAGACCGCAGGGTATGAATCCGCTCTTCCAGTTCTGTATAGGAGTGGATGTGATTTTCCTTCAGGTAGATAACGGATTGGGCCTTTGCGTCGATATTGTTCCGCTCCGCCCATACGACAAAGCCGCGTCCTTTGCCCTCACGGAGCTTGCTTTCGATGTCGATCAGCCGCTTCACCTGGGAGTCCGTATAGTCAGCACGCGGCGCCCTGGGAACATGGATGTGCTCACCATCCAGTGTTCTGCGCAGCGATGCTTCCGTGTATTCAGTGCCAAGGCTGTCCAGACGAATGTAGCGCTTTCCATCCGGCGGCAGGATACTGATGTGCGCTCCTCGCTTGATTCTGCAGCCGATTTCTTCCAGCAATTGCATCAGCGCATCAAAGCCATCCGGCTGCAAACGAAGAGCAGCGTCGATTGCCATTCGCAGAAAATCACGACTGGCGATTGGCTTCTGATTCCCTTGCCACTTGTCATAGGAAACGGTCTTGTTCTGCGGATTTTGTACAACCGACAGACCGTATTCTCTGCAAAGCTCATCGCTGATGCGGAAAACTTCCTCGTTGGATCGGATGACGTTCTTGTACTTGTAATTCCCATCCAGCGCGTAGGAGCAGATAAAGATATGATTGTGAATGTGGCGTCTATCTGTATGCGTCGCCACCACATAAGCGTGCTCACCATTCGTCAGTCTGGCTGCCAGTTCATAACCAATATTGTTCGCCAACTCCGGCGTGATTTCTCCTGGCTTGAAGGATTGCCGCACATGATACCCGATAATCTCCCCAAGAATGGTTCTGCCTGTGTTCGCCAGATAGGCATTCCGCAGAAGCATGAATTCATTGGCTGCCGTCTCCGGCGCACACGCATGAGAGGAGACCAGTGTGCCGCCCTGCGTTTTTCCGGGATTCATGATGTAGTCCAGACGTTCCTTTATGCATTTTCCCGCCGTCTTTCCCTTGTTGATATGCAGCGGAATGATCGCTGTCGTTGCCATGTTTTCCTCCAGATACAAAGAAAGACGGCGATCTGTGAGTGACACAAACCGCCGTCGTCAGATAGAAATTTCAGCACAGCTTCCCTTCAAAAAAACCGAGGATGTGATCCATTCGGTTCAGCAGGAAGTCCGCAACCATGGGCAGCCCTATGGGACTCGCCAGAAGCGCCAGGGCCATAAAGGCGATACCGTTCTGCCAGTAGCCAATGGCGAATTCCACGACACCCAGCAGGGCGAAAAGGCCAACGGTAAGTCCAAGAACCGAGGAGGCAATGGAGGTGACAAACGCTGCCAGTCCAAGCAGAAGCCGTATCGTCAGCATGAAAGGTGCCAGGGCAATTCTCAGTGTGCGCTTCATCATCTTCGATTCCTCCTCATCCTGCTCCGCCTTCAAGCTTGGCAAGTATCCCGTTCAGGGTTTCCCAGATTTCCTTCTGCCTGTCCTGAATGTCTTCGATCTCCGTCTCATAGATGGATCCGTGTTCATTGAGCCTGCGGGCGATCTGGTTGACGTTGTTGGTCAGGTTCTTCAGCAGCCGTATCATCTCACGGATTTCGGGAAGATCCAGCTTCAGCATGTACCCATTCAGGGCAATAGCCCGGTAGAAAGCAGATTGATTCTTGATGCCGTAGGCCTGCATTTTCTGCCGGATCAGTGCATCTTCGGCCTCTGTCGTCCGGAAGTTGTGGTTCACAACCCGCTGTTCTTCCTTCGCCATCATTATCGCTCCATCCCGCTCTTCCGGCAAGGCTGTCGCCGGTCAGAGAGCGCTTTTTCAATTTCATCTTTACCGGCAGGATGAAGACCGAAGGCACGGGAGATTTTGTCAATCGCCAGCTCCCGCTTCTGATCCAGACCGGCAACAAGCGCTGCGGCTTCCTTTTCCGTCAGAAGCTCCAGCCGGTCATCGCCAGCTTTGACGATCATGGCACCGCCAACGATGGGATCACCATGACGCTCCGATCCATACAGATCACTGGCAATGCAGTTGATGTACTTCACATCATCATGGAGCTTTCCCTCCTCATCGATCAGCATGAGACAGCTGTCCTTTGACAAAGACTCTGGCTCCACCAGCTCAATCCAGTCACAGCCCAGGGTAGCCCGCGCGATGCTGAACATCTCCTCCTGCGGATCACACTCCAGGATCTTGACCTCCTGCTCATCAGTCAGAAGAACGGCATACTGCTTCTCATTGCCCGTATGCTCCACTGTGTCGTAGGTCGGATGCTCCAGCGCAGCAATCTCTTTCCTTGCTGTGTTGATGAATCCGTCCAGCACCGCAGGATGCGAGGTCACGGCATAATCATCACGCCGATCCATGCCCAGCATGTCGTGGGTTTCAGGAAAATCGTAGGTGAAGGCCCAGTCCTTGTTGGCAGAAGAAAAGCGGCCATCCCAGGCTTTCACCTGAACGGTCGCTGCCAACACCTGACCGACACGCTCCGGGCCGTACTTTTCCAAAACGCCCGAGATGGCGTGCTTGTTCAGGCGGAAGCCGTCAAAGTTCTGGAAAATGGCTTCCTCAATATCCTTCTTGCAGGCGATGTTCGCCTGGTGGGACTGCCGGAATTGATCCAGCTCGCCATGCTCGCGTGCATAGGCGGCAGACTGATGATATACCGGCGTATTCACAATCGGTTTCATTCCGGATACCTCCTCATATCTGTGTTCGTTTTTCAGGAAGTCGGTTACGAGCTGTTCCTTCTCAAAATCCTCTCCAAACAGGAGAACGTCCAGCTGATACTCGACAAAGTCCAGATTCATCAGCGCCTCCATGAACCGGGAATCAAAATCGTCAGAGGGACTTTGTGGCTCATACAGCTGCTGCCATTGCACAAGCTGATTTCTGTAATCCGCCAGCGCCTGATAGCAGTATTCCACCTGATGCCTGAAGATTTCTTCATCCGAGATTTGCCGGTGCTTTGGCTTGGAGCGGAACGTCTTTCCCGTTTCGTAGGCGATGCCAAAGTCGCCCGCCAGCTTTTCGGCGGCATCCTTTGGCGTAAGGCCAAACAGGCGGGCGGTGAAATCAATCACATCACCGTCCGCCTGACAGCCAAAGCAGTGGAAGCGCTTATCCACCTTCATGCTGGGCGTTTTATCGTTGTGGAAGGGGCACCTGCACATGCCGCCATGCTTCACCTGCAGGCCGTAGCTTTCTGCCGCCTGTCTGGTTGTGACACTGTCCTTCACGGCTTCAAACAGATTCATCGCTCGGCCTCCTGCTTCTTCGTTTTCTCAGGCGCAGGCCGATCCATGTTCAGCTTCGCATCCAGCTCCGCCAGCCGGGCACTCTTGGTACGCAGCTCATCCTCCTGCGGGAAGGGCTTACCCAATTCACTGCGGGCAGTCGCCATCTGCTGATTCAGATCGGTCAGCCTGTTCTGCACGCCTTCGATCCGTTTCGGGATGCCGGCCAGCGCGTTGTCGATGCGGGTAATGATGCCGCGGGGATCAGTGCCCAGCTCCACCTGGTGGGACATGGCCCCCTTCAGGGTCAGCATGTACTGATTCGTGAAGGGGTTGTACATCAGGGACATGTCGAAACCGCGGTATGTGCCGATGGGCTTGTCCTTCTCATCGTGCACATGCTTGCACTGCGTGAGGATTTCCTCGCCGGCGGTCTTGGTCTCCGTGTATCCGGCACCATAGATGGTCATGCCGATGAAATCCTGCTCCGGCAGCGGATGCGCTTCAACCGTTGCTTGATCCTGCTCCAGCCCGCGCAGGAAACCCTGATTCCGCTCAATCTCCTGCGGGAAGTGCTTCAGCAGCCGGTCTTCCAGCCGGTACTGCTGGCTCTGGTGATCCGCCTTCATCAGGCGAAGACGGGCCACATCCACGTCCAGGTCATGAGGTAAGCCAGCATTACTGACTCCCTCCAGAACCGTGCAGGCACCTCTCGGCGCACACGGCTCGCCGTTTACCATCATCTTGCGATTTATTAGACCGGTGAATCATCTCATGGCAGTTCGGACAAACAGCAAGTGTTTTGCGGTGACGTGACCGCATTACCTGTTCCCATTCAGCATTTCCTGTGAGGTCTTTCAACCGCTTAACCTGGTGAATCTCGATATCATCGCAGGTTGTTCCGCATAGTTCGCATGTTTTTGCGCGTAACTTGCAAATCAGGCTGCTGGGCTTTGCATATTTTTTGTAGGTTGCTTGCATGTCAACCTGTCCAAATAGCGGCTCTTTTCGTCTCTCGAATCCTTCGTTGTAGTACACACACTCTTTCGGCCCAGCTTTCGTCATATAAGGGACTGTGAAAATGCCCTTTTTCAGATATCGAGCTTTGATCTTCGAGGTCTTTGTACGATATTTCGCAGCAAAGGTTTTGAGCATGCTATACTTCATCAGGCTTGAGAAATGAGCCATTCTTATGGGATTGCACGCCAGCGAGTAGTAATTAGCCAAGCCTCTTACCTCGCTGTTGTACTTGCTTAGAATCTCAATGTCCGAACGGTTAATGAGTTTCTTCCTGTGGATGGCCTTCCAACGTTCTTTACCATTGGTATCCTTCTTGATACGGATTGCTCCTACTTCCAGCAGCTTCGCCATCGTTTTATCAAATGGCGTATAGAGTTTTACCACCGCTGAGTACACACGGGACTTTGTTCCGTTTTTCAGCTTTTTTGTTTCCTGAGACCGAGACACCTTGATATCATAGCCAAGAAAACGGGCACATTCTGATGTGTGGGTGATTTTCGTCTTTTCTGCTGAGAGAGTTAAACCTAATTTCTCTTTCAAAAATATGGCAAGATCGGCTTTGAGAGCTTCGGCGTCTGCTTTATTCCCAATCATTCCGATGATAAAGTCATCAGCATATCGGATGTATTGCAGACTTTTATATCCCTCATCGAATACTTCGCAATGCGGTAGTTGCCGAGCACTTGCTTTCAACGAACGGATGTGGCGGGCACATTCTCTCTGTTCCTGTTCATTGAGCGTGTCCCAAATCCTTGCATATTTACGTTTCGTTCTTTTGGCCAAACCGTTCATACGCTCATATTCGGGGTTTGCTTTTCTGTGTGAGGAACTTCCCCTGTCGAATTGCTTTTTGTACTCCTCAATATGCTTGTCCAGCTCGTTCAAATAGATATTCGCAAGGATTGGACTGATACCTGAGCCCTGCGGTGTGCCTGAATAGGTCATATGGAATTTCCACTGCTCCATATATCCAGCTTTCAGGAACTTCCACATCAGAGCGATGAAGGCTTCATCCTTGATGCGTCGGCGTAAGATATCGATCAGCACATGATGGTCAAAACAATCGAAACAGGCTTTGATGTCGCCTTCCACAAACCATTTCGTCCCAGTGAAAGTGCGCTGCAGATGCAGCAGAGCCGTATGGCAACTTCTACGAGGACGAAAGCCATGTGAGTTTTCTGAAAAGGTAGGTTCATAGATGCTTTCCAGTATCATTCGGACAACTTCCTGCACCAGTTTATCATTGGCCGATGGGATTCCCAGTGGCCGTTTTTTATCACTGTTCTTCTTCGGGATGTATTCCCGACGTGCAGGGTGCGGCTGATAGCTTTTGTCTTTCAGGGATGCAATGATCCCTTCAATCCTTCTGCTGCTCATGCCGTCAATGGTGTTGCCATCCATTCCCGGTGTCATACTTCCATCATTAGCGTATACATTCTTGTAGGCCAGAAGATAGAACTCCGGGTTATACAGATTTCGATACAATCTCTCATATCTGTACGTTGGGTCTTTTGCTTTATCGCTTAGACTATTCAATACATCAATCGGATTTCTCATAGTGCCTCACGCACCATCCTTTCTGTTTGTATTAAAAAGGTAAACTGCTCCCCTTTGCCATGTAGGCGGTTTTCCCGCTTCCGTTTTTACGGCCATCTCTGTTAATTCAGAGTCCTCGGACTACTATGGGAGCTGTGTAACCATGCCCCTTACGGGGTTTAGGTCATCCCCGGTAGCGTATATCAATATAGCGTTTTGCGTTGTCGGATGCGACTTTTGCCGTTTACTTCTGTCTTGAAGTTACTTTGCTTCGGATATCACATAGCCATCCAAAATGGAAGAACGGCTATCGAAGCACCGTAGGTTTCAGCATCTTTCCTACGGAGGGCAAGATGTCCCCAAGCTCCGGCTATCGTATCAGGCAATCCAGCTTTCATCCTCATACGCAAATTTTCATCCCCATGTCCATCGGTTCTTTGGATGCTGTATATACCGCTGCACACCCATCCTTCCGGATAACAACATGCTACACTCCCCATTGGGTTTCCCCATCCGGATAAGTTGTGGGATGATAGGTTTACTTCTTTCACCTTCCTTTCTTGATATCTTTACCTACCGCTTGCTAAAGGCGGATTTTGATATACACCCTTACGGGCGCACCATCTTTTCCTTGATGGCAGGATCACCGGCGCAGAGCGCCTTGATCTCCGCATAGGACAGGGCGGCCTCGTCAATATCCTCACAGGAGCGTACCGGACTTTTGCTGGTCATGATCTGGGAGATGAATTTCTGCTTGTTCTCCACCGTCTGCCAGAGATAGGCGTCAAAGGTGCCCTCGGTAACATAGCGGTAAATCTGTACATCAGGATTCTGATTGCCCTGCCGGACAATGCGTCCCGAACGCTGCTCCAGATCACCAGGCCGCCAGGGGCAGTCCAGATCATGAAGAGCGATCAGACGATCCTATAGTGATAGGTAATCCTTTGGCGAACTCACCTCCGGATTTTCCCCCACTCCAAACCGTGCATGAGCGTTTCCACTCACACGGCTTTCCATCATTTACAAATTGTTATTCTAATCAGCAGCAGGTGTCTTGCTGCTCTAACGTAATTGCCTCGATTCCAGCTAACTTTCTGAGCTTATTCAGCTTATCAAGCTGCTGTTTGTTTAGCTGTACGGTCTGCATGATTGCAGAAATAGTACCTTTTTGCGTTGCGTGAATCAGTCTGTGAATCCGTTCATGCAGAATAATCAGGTTTGCGTAATTGTCCCCACCGCCCAGCGACTTAGGCTTTTTGTGGTGGCAATGGATTTCTTCAAGGGACAGCTGCTTTTTCGTAATGGCACATTTTCCTTGCTGCGCCACATAGAGGGATATACGGTTATCGTTATACTCCACTGTGGCGCTCGTAATGGGTTTTTTCATGAGACTGTGCAGGATTGACATGTCTACACTCTCCAGATTCTTGTGTATTTCCGCTCGTCCAGCAGCGGTGTATTTATTCACCGACTTCTTTTTATGAATTGGCGGATGGTGCTGAATATAACCAATTGGAAGCAGGATGTTCTTGCCGATAAAGCGTATTTCCCTGCTCCTTGCATACCGTTTGGCATATTCAGGAATTGTTTGATTGCTTCGTCGCCTTACTCGCTCTTGCAGCCTGTTTTTTATAGAAATCTTAATTTCAAATGCTAATCGCTGTATGTCCGGGGACGCAGCAGTTGCCATGCGGTAGTAGTTGTGGATACCCATGGCAAAACTGTTGTAGTCGCTTACAGCCTTGAATTCTTCCATTTCACCGGATGAGTGCTGGATTGCCTTGACTTTCTTTTTCGCAGTCTCCTTTATCCTGTCCAATGCTTTGGGTGCAATATGTGATATGACCACATATTGATTTCTCTTGCCTTTATGAACCTTGATTCTGAATCCCAGAAAATCGGAATATGCATGTTTCAGATTCACAATCTTGGACTTTTCCGGGCTGATGTCCAGCCCCAGGCGCTCTTTCAGCCATGCTCTTGTCGCTTCAAACAGCTTCACCGCATCGCTGTGCTTTCTGCAAAAGATTTTGAAATCATCAGCATATCTAACGATATAGCACTCTTTCAGATTGGTTTTTCTGAGCTCCCTATACTTTTTCGATTGGTCTTTGGTGCCGTTTTCATGGATTTTTCCGCTGTATTCATGTCTTGTAGGCATTCCAACCCATTGACTGGTAATCCACCAGTCCAGTTCATTCAGAACAATGTTGGATAACAGCGGAGAAAGGATTCCACCCTGCGGTGTCCCTTTTTCAGGAAAACCGATACCAGCGACCTCTGCTTTCAGCATAGCGGATATGATGCTCAGCAGCTTCTTGTCATGGATTCCCATTGTCCAGATTTGGCGCAGCAGCTTTCCATGATTTACATTGTCAAAGAAGCCCTTGATATCAATGTCAATTACAATATGAAGGTTGCTTTTCTGCATATGTTTTTCCGCCTGCGCCAGCGCATTTTCAACGCCCCTGTTGGGACGGAAGCCATTGCTTGTTTCACAAAATTTTGCTTCACAAATTGGCTCCATCACTTGCAGGACACATTGCTGTATCAATCTGTCCATGATGGTGGGAATCCCAAGCGGTCTGGTTTTGCCATTACCCTTGGGAATCTCTTTTCGTCTGACAGACTGGGGCTGATACCAGTTGAATTTTTGCTGTACAAAACCAATCAGTTCCGGCTCACTCATTTTTGCAAGGTCTGCGATGGTTTTCCCATCCGTACCGGGCGTTCTGCTTCCAGCATTCTTTTTTAGATTTCTATAAGCTAACCTGATATTTTCTTCAGCCGTGATGATGCTGATAAGATTCTTAAATTCACATTTCGCAAGACTATTTTCATACAGTTCGTCGAATACTGACTGCATATCATAGTATTCGTTGTTCCTCAGCTTTTGGCGTTTGAGCAGTTTTCGTCCTGTCAAAGTCGGCTTTCGCCTTTTTTAGTCTTACTCGAACCTTTGATATATTGCTTTTTAGAATATTTGTTTTGCAAATGACTGGCGGCTATTCTTCCGCCCCTGTTACAGGGGCTTCATCAGTCTTGCCGCCGCTCTCAGTCAGGATAAAGGTTACTTGTTTCACTGCTCGATTTTTCGTAACCACCGCTTCATCGTGTGCAGACACTCAGCGTTCCGACCTTTCCTCGTTCCGATATTCCTATCTGTGCATAATCCCCTTAGGCTGTCCTATGAGCCTGTGCGCTTGGAAGTGCCTGTAACACTCCAAGGTTTTTCATAACGTCCATTTTTACTCAACCTCACGCACGCCGTACATTTACGACAATGACATTTCTGCCATATCACGCTATAGACCCTAACACTCGGACTTCGTCGGTCATGGATGACATCCTCACCATAGGGATTTTATAGACCTCGGCGTATCATCTGCATATCCCACCTCTGGGACACTTTCCACAGCACATGACTGCCTGTTGGGGCAGATTTCCGCCGACTTCAGCGGGCTTTGCACGGCTCAATTTCTACAAATCTTGCCGCACACCGCAGTATCAAGGCAGGCGTTTCAGGGCGTTGCCCCCTCATTCCACCTGTTGGAATATCAGTTCTTCAAATCAATTTTCAAGCTCCTTTTAATCTTGCAGAATTTTGACTTGAGCGTAACCTTTTCAGTTACGAACGAGTCGCACGCACGTTTGTTCCCGCGCCCATTTTTGCGGTGCTGCCCATCAGGACGCGCACCTGCCCACTGCGTACCTTCGCGAAAAGCTCCTTCTTCCGCACTTCCGTGTTCGCTTCGTGGATAAAGGCAATCTGCTCCTTCGGGATGCCCTGCGCAATCAGTTTAGCACGAATGTCATCATACACGTTGAAGTTCTCGCTGCCCGTTTCATCCGCCAGAAGCGTGTCTGCATCCGCTGTTTCCTTCTCCGAAGCCGCCTTGCCGCGCGGGGTGGACAGGTCGCAGAAAACCAGCTGTGTCAGCTTTTCCGCCGCCCCTTCGCGCCAGATGCGGACAATGTTTTGGACGCAGGCGTTGACCTTGCTGCCCGGATCATCCGGAAGAAGCGGATTCATCAGCCGCTGGTCAAGCCCTAACTTCCGCCCGTCGGAGGTGATGCGCAGCATGTTGTCCACGCTCGGCTCAACCGCGCCGCTGTGAACCGCTGCCGCCCGCTCCGAAAGCGCCTGCACCATTTCCTGCTGATAGGCAGACGGCTTCACCACCACCGTTTCGTAGTGCGCGGTCGGTCGGGGCAGATTCAGCTGATCAGCCGTCTTGATGTCCGCAACTTCCTTGAAAAGGTTCATCAGCTCCGGGAGGTTGAAGAACTTTGCAAAGCGCGTCCGCGCCCGATAGCCCGTTCCTTCCGGAGCGAGTTCAATCGCGGTCGTGGTTTCCCCGAAGGTGGAAGCCCACGCATCAAAATGCGACATGCTTTTCTGCTGCAATGTGCCGTACTGCAGATAGCGCTGCATAGTGTACAGCTCCGTCATACTGTTGCTGACGGGCGTACCCGTTGCAAACACAATGCCCTTACCGCCGGTGATTTCGTCCATATATCGGCATTTCAGGAACATATCCGATGATTTCTGCGATTCTGTCTGCGAAAGCCCTGCGACGTTCCGCATTTTTGTATACAAAAATAAATTTTTGAATGAATGTGCCTCGTCCACATAGAGTCTGTCCACCCCCAGTTGCTCGAAGGTGACGACATCATCCTTCCGTTCCTCGGCTTCCAGTTTGGAGAGCCGATTTTCCAGCTGTTTGCGGGTGCGTTCCAGCTGCTTGATGGAAAACTGTTCGCCGCGCTGGTACTTGAGTTCTTCGATACCATGCGTAATGTCATCCAGCTGCTCCCGGAGAAGGCGCTGCTGCCGCTCTTGCGAGACGGGAATCCGCTCAAACTGGCTGTGTCCGATAATCACCGCGTCATAATCGCCCGTCGCAATGCGCGCGCAGAATTTCTGCCGATTGGCGCGCTCAAAGTCCTTTTTCGTAGCAACCAGAATGCTGGCAGAGGGATAGAGGCGGATGAACTCGGATGCCCACTGCTCGGTCAGATGATTCGGGACGACAAAAAGCGGCTTCTGGCAAAGCCCAAGCCGCTTGGATTCCATCGCTGCTGCCACCATTTCAAACGATAGCGATAGGTAATCCTTAGGTCAGAGTATACAAACGTAAATTGTACATCCCTTCCTCCAGATTTTCCCCCGCTCCAAACCGTGCGTGACAGTTTCCCATCACACGGCTTTCCATCGTCAGCAATTTTGTGACAATCTATACATCAAACAGATTTGCCCTTTAGAAAACGAGTTCCGGCATTTCTGCCATTACACGAAGCTTGTTGAGCTTTGCCAGCTGCTTTGGGTCAAGGTTCAGCACTTTCAGGTATTTTCGGATGGTACGCTCATTGCTGGAATGAATGAGGATATGAACTGCATCGGAAACAATAATCAAGTTTGAGTAACTGTCATCGCCACCCAGCACCAACGGCTTTTTGTGGTGACAATCCACTTGACTTGCATCCAGTTCCACTCCAGATACAGCACATCTTCCCTTCTGAGCAACATAGAGTGCAATGCGGTTATCATTATATTCCACACTCTGCTTACCGCACGGACGATTCATCAGGTGATAGAGGACTGCCATATTGATACTGGCAAGATTCTTATGAATCTCAACGCGACCCTCTGGCGTGTACTTATTTACCCGACTTTTCTTGTCCATAGGAACTCTATGCTGAACATAGGCAATCGGGACGATTGCGTGACCATTCAGGTAGCGCACTTCCCGGCTCGTGCCATATTTCTCCTTGATATACCTGTTCGTGATTTGACCGCTCTTTTGCAGCCTGTGCTTCAATCTGTTGTAAAGGCTCTTTTTGACATCGAAAGCGATTTTGTGAAAGTCAATATTCACATGGGTTGCAATGCTGTAATAGTTATGAACGCCCATGACATAGGAGTTGTATTTCTGTATCAGACGATATTCCATCCTTTTATCATAGGTCTGCCGCAGCTGTCCTATGATTTCTTTGCTTTTCTCCCGGATTTTCAGCAATGCTTTGTCCTTGATATGCGCTTCTACCACATACCGCGGCTGTCCGTCAGGCTTCTTTCCCTTCGTTCGGACTTTCAGCTTAAAGCCCAGAAACTCGGAGCAATGGCGCTTCAAATTTACGATTTTTGATTTCTCCGGGCTGATTTCCAGCCCAAGACGCTCTCTAAGCCATTGCTTTGCAGCTGCAAACAGCTTGACCGCATCTGTACGCTTTTTACAGAAGATTTTGAAGTCATCTGCATAGCGGACAAGATAACACTCTTTCAGTCTGGTGTAATTGCGCAGGGTACGGATAGTATTGCTTTTGTCAGGCGTTCCATTCGCATAGATTCTGTGTACATAGTTCCTTCGGGTGGGCATTTCTTCCCACTGGCTGACAATCCACCAGTCCAATTCGTTCAGAACGATGTTTGACAGCAGCGGAGAAATGATGCCGCCCTGCGGCGTACCCTTCTCCGGGAAGCCGATTCCTGCCACTTCCGCCTTCATCATAGCAGAAATAATAGACAGCAGCTTTTTATCCCGGATTCCAAGTGTCCACATCTGTTTCAGCAGTTTTCCGTGGTCCACATTGTCAAAGAATGATTTAATATCTATGTCAATGACGTAATGGCAGCCTAAGCCCTGTATCATTCTTTCTGCTTGGGCAATAGCATTTTCCGCACTGCGATTTGGTCTGAAACCATTGCTTCGCTTGAAGAATTTTGCTTCACAGATAGGTTCTAATACTTGCAGAACACATTGCTGAATGAGCCTGTCCATAATCGTCGGGATTCCAAGGAGACGGGTTTTCCCGTTGTCTTTGGGTATCTCCACTCTGCGGACAGCATTGGGAACATACCAGTCCAGCTTTCGTTGAACATGGTCAACCAGTGCAGTTTCGTTCCACTTGTTCAAATCGCTTATTGTCTTGTTGTCCACACCCGCCGTTCGACTGCCGCTGTTCTTGCGAATGTTCCTGTATGCCAGCTTGATATTTTCAGGGCGCTTTATCAGTTCCATCAGATGGCGAAACCGTTGCCCCTTGACACTCGCTGCATACAGTTCGTCAAAAACAAACTGCATATCGTAGTATTCAGCGTTGCGGATTTTTTGTTTCTTTAAGGGTTTCTTCTTGTTTGCCAAAGTCAGGTACTTTCCTCCTTATGAGAGGATTTCGCTTTTCTTAGTCATACTCGAACCTTTGTGTCTGTATATTTCTCAATTGATTGTTTGCTGACGACTAATGGCTATCCCGTCACCGTGTTTCCACGGCTTTCTCGGTACTGTGCCATCTCTCTCAACTGGATAAAGAATTGTTATACGCAATGCGACTTCCAATCCAACACCTCATCGCCCGTAACCAGCTCCGTGTTCCAGTTTTTCCACGTTCCAATATTCCTATCTGTACATATCTGCCCTTAGGTGTCCCTCTGAGCCTGTATGCTGGGCGGTGCCTATAACACCGCAAGGACTTTCATAGTAAAAATTCTTACTCATCCTCACATACTTCCGTAATCGGAAAGGAACATTTCTGCTCCTGCGCCTTTTAGACCCGTACATTCGGGATTTCGTCAGTCATCATGACATTCTGACCATAGGCAGTTTGTAGACCTCCGGCGTATCATGCACACATCCCACCGCTGGGACGCTTTCCGCGGCATAATCTGTTTGGGTGCATTTCCGCCGACTTTCGCGAGCGTTATACCGCATTCCTTGTTACAGAGGACTGCCGCATATCGCAGTTTATAAGGTAGGCGTTTCAGGGCGTTACCCCATCATTCCACCTATCGGAATATTAGTTCTCCAAGTCTTTTCAGGGACTCCTTTCTGGTTCCCAATTCTATTGACTTGTGCGCAACCTTTTCAGTTGCGAACGTGTCACACTTTTTCCTGCCCCAACTTCGTGTGCCAGCAGCGTATTGCCTTTTTGTCCTCTGAAATCATGCAAGTTACTGTCTTCAGCGAATCCACTATAAAAAAGCGCCGTATTATTACAGCGCTCTTGAGTGGTAAGCAAATTGTATTCTTGGCGTTTATTCGTCATCCCCTGAATGCAAACGCAGTCTTGTGCAAATTGCACTTCCTTTAATCCAAACAAACTGTGGCAACATTTTAATGCCATTTACGCACTCTGTCTTATGCCTAAGTGAGGAATCTGTTCCTCCGCCACGGATAAACACATCGTTTTGCGAAGATTTGATAAAATTAGGTGCTGAGCAAACCTCTCCATTTTTATTTTGGATTGCTGTTCCGTCCTTTTTTCGACTAACGACATCGGCAAGTTGATGTGTTTTAATTTTATTTCTGGTATCTTCCCATACTTTTTTCACAACATTATCTATAAATTCATCAGAGAATACCAACCGTTGAAATCCAATAAACTTATTCATCGCCAATGGATGTTTTATTTTGATGCTACTTTCAGAAGTAGTATCTGCGACATTCTCCTTGGCTGGTTCTTCATAAATAATGCACAGGAACTCATGATCTGCAAAATATCCATACATTTCGGAATCCTCGAATACGAATGGACGAGTCGAACCATCTTCTTCCGTAAATGTGTCCTGCATCATTTCTGCAAAATCAATATGATATAATTTCATATCTTCTGTTCTTCTTCCCGCAGGTGTAACAGCAATGGATTTTGCAATCAAGCCGAAGCGTTGAAACAGCTCAATATTGTTTAGTTTTTTAGCATTTCCTCCGAACATCTTTACCATTATTTGTTCCACAATGCCTTTGTTTTCTTTTTTGTCCTCATTCCTTTTGGGTACGCCTAAGATATCGGCAATTTCACCAATCGTTTTTCCGCGATATTCTTGTTGAAGCTCTTGGCATTTGCTATCGATAGCTGATATAGCAGTGTACCTGCCCGGAAGTTGCTCAAGGCTATAGCCAAAGTGTCGCGCAATAATCGTATTGACAATCGGCTTTTTTAGTCGGAATCGGGGGGGAAACTTTGGTGCAAGGTCAATATAACTCAGTAATCTGCGAAGTGAGCTATGCTTATCCAGGTATTCTTGCTTTACTGCTGCTTTCCAAGCATCATCATGAGAACCTGGGTGATTTTGCACAATGCTTGCAACCAAATCATGTACATAAGTCCAGTCATTCTTCAGTGTTTCTTCGTCTTCTTGACTGAACTCATGAAATTCATACCCCTTGATAGGAAATTCCTTATAATCGTATGGTGCAACCGGTTTGGTAGAAAGATAATAATAATACACAATCAGCATATGCTCCAGCTTGTTCCAAAAATGAGACTCGTAGAACGTCTGATTCGCTAAATCAAATACGCCTACGCCAGTAATTGATACAGGTTCTTTAGCAACGTAATGGCAATCTCCACTCGTGCTAATTCTCATGCCAGTAACTTTTAGCTCTGTATTTTTACGGTCTCCGCCATCAACTACAATAAGGTCAGCTTGCTGTTTTGAATCAGGACTATACCCCAATACGCACTGTTCAACAATGGTGCCAGCAACTCCTTTTTGAAGTTTGAACTCATTGTTGCGAATGTGCTCAAGTATCCCAACGTTATCAATTTCCCCAAAAGTTTTATTTAGAATTTCCTCGAATCTACGAATTAAATCATCCTTTTCATACACATGTTCTTCCATATAACCCACCTCGTCCATAAAGTAATTCCTTCCACATAATTACGGCTCGTTCTTGATTATTTCATCAAGGACTTTCCCCATTCGCGTAATCATTGGAACAACTAAGGCATTTCCCATGCAGAAATATCTCATTCTGTTCGGCATTCCAGAGTTCGTCCACCCATCATCAAAGCCTTGCAACCGCTCCGCCTCAACAGGAGTAATCAATCGCAATTTTCCTGTTCCCGGATCCGAGACAACATGCGTGGAACGATTTAATGTTGATTCACTTGTCAGCATTGTTCTACCCGGTTTATCCCAAGAATCCGGAAATGCAACAGGGCCTTCACTGAACACATACGCATGACCATCTTGTGATTTTCGCGGTATTTTTTTTGCACCCTTGAGGTATGTCCATTTCGGCATTTTTTCAGCAGCAATGTAGAATTTTTCATCAACGTTCTTTTGCAAAATTTGTCCGAGCGTAATTGGCGTTTCCTCTTTTTCCATTATCTTTGCTGTGTATACTTTACCTTTATGCATATACCCTGCATTTTCAAAAGCAAACTTGAAAGAATCAGATACGTTTACGATGTCACTGTTAAGCAGCGTCTGCGAAACTGTCCCCATCTCTATGATTGGAAACGCTTTCGCCATAAAGCCATCGCATAGAATAATCTCTTCTGCTTTGCTATTTTCCGTCTTAATGCCATATGCGGTGTCGTTTCGATAAGCAAAAATGAACGTTCTTCGTCTTCTTTGTGCCCCACCGTATTGTGCCGCATTAACCACACGCCATTCTGCACTATACCCCAATTCAGCAAGACATGCAAGAATAACGCCAAAGTCTCGTCCTCGTTGCTTTGCTGGTGATTTAAGCAGTCGATCCACGTTTTCCAGCAAGCAGAACGGCGGCTTTTGGGCTATCAACGTGTTCCTGATTTGCCACCATAAAACGCCTTTCTTGCCTTCAATGCCTTTGGACGATGCCAGTGTATGCGCAACAGAATAGTCCTGACATGGAAAACCGCCAACCAGCAGTGTGTGGTTTGGAATCTGTTCTTTATCCACCAGACTAATGTCTTCCCCCGTGTGGACTTCTCCGCTTAAGTCTTTGCAATCTCCAAAGTGTTGAACATAGCAATCATGTGCCCACTGGATTTTTGCTCCCGGTTCCCATTGAGAAAACCACACCGTCTTCCACGCTGTTTGTAGGCGTTCAAATCCCAAACGAAAGCCGCCAACTCCTGCAAACAGCTCACAAATTGTTTTATCCACAAAGTCCTCCTTTGACTACATATAGTCAACTCACTTATTGCCATTCGCATAAATGTTAGCCCCGACAGACATCGGTTCGATGGAATAGCATTCTTAGTATACCATACAGTTTCCTTCTTTTCAACAGTGGTTGTACTTTCCATCTGGTGGAGACTCTGCGAGGCAAGGCGCATCGACGCATCCGCAGAAAATTCTTCTGCCAGCATCTTGCGGACAGCCGGTTCTGCTGCTTCCGTCAGCTGCCACACGTCTACATTCCGCGAATCTGCCCGCGTTCCCGTGTCCGACACATCAAAGACATATCGGATGCGCATCCCGTTGGCGGTTGGGTTCAGCAGGGCAATGCCCTTTGCGCCGCGCCGGATGTAGCGGTGCATCGTGCCGTTCCAGAGCTCATACGCGGCACAGGCGCTTGCATCCGGGCGCTGCGCATAAATCATCAGCTGGTCGTGATAGGGATATTTATAGAGCCTTGATGCCGTGGTCAGGAACGACAACCAGTCAAGGTAATTGCCTGTGATTTTCAGCGCTGTTTCGTCCGCCAGCTGCACATAGGCTTGTACTTTTGTCTGCATGTTTTTCTCCTCTGCGTCAGTCTGCGCCGCTCGCATACCACAGCGCGTAGGCGGCAAGGTCGGTCAGCGTCCAGTCGGCGGGCATTACGCAGTCAGCAAAATAGGCGCAGTCGAGGCTTCCGGCTTGGAAGCTGCGTTCGTCCTGCTCTATCAGGCGGCAGCGCTCGTCCGTTTCCGTGCAGAATCCCTGCCGGCAGCGCGGGCATTCCTGCTGGGCAAGCAGTCCGATGCAGTCCACCATCTGCGCGGTCATCAGGAATCGGGCAGCAGCTGCGAGAGGGCATGAAGCAGCGCGCAGAACGCCGTCTGCTCGTCCTCCGGCACGGACTGCGCACGATGCTCCGGATAATCCGCAGGGTGTTCGCCGCCGTGCATCAGGAGTTCTTCAACGGAAACATGGAAGGCGCGCGCAAGGCGGAGAATCGTGCCCGCCTTGCAGTTCTCCAGCCGCACGCTGCCGCTGAGCAAATCGCGCAGGGTGGTGTCCGGGATGCCGCTCTTCCGGGAAAGTTCCGCCTTGGTCAGGCGCCGGGCGCGCATCAGCTGATTTAGGTATGTCATTGTTTTTTATCGCTCCATTTCGTTCTTTTTGTTTTGGTGGTATGAGTGCTTCGGCGCAGGAAAAGCGCAAGTGAGATAATCTGTAAGTGAATTTTCTGCGTCAAAGATGAAGTTTTTCAGTTATAGCTGAAAAAGTCTTTTGTTTCTGCTTGATTTTTCTTCGCAGATGTGCCATACTATGTGTATCATCGAAGGGAGGCTGTGCCGCATGATTCAGCGGGAAATGTACATGAAGCGTATCCGTCCGTTTATCGGGACAGATTTGGTGAAGGTGATGACCGGCATCCGGCGCTGCGGCAAGTCCGTCATGCTGAATCTCATCCAGGACGAGCTGAAAGCATCGGGCGTTCAGGATGCGCAGATGTTTTCGTTTAACTTCGAGGTCATGAGCAATGCGCACCTCTGCACGGCACAGGCGCTGCACGAAGAGGTGCTGAAACGGGCCGCTGCCATCACGGGCAAAGTCTATCTGTTTTTTGATGAGATTCAGGAAGTTGCGCAGTGGGAAAAAGCCATTAACTCCTTCCGCATTGAGCTGGACTGCGACATTTACATCACCGGCTCCAACGCCAAGCTGCTGTCCGGCGAACTGGCGACCGTGCTGGGCGGGCGCTATGTGGAATTTACCATTTACCCCTTCTCTTTTGCTGAATTTCTCGAACTCTACCGAACGGTTGAACCCGGTGCATCCGACGCGGCAGCTTTTCAGCAGTACCTGACGCTGGGCGGGATGCCCTACCTTGCCAATCTCCGCTATGCGCCCGAACCATGCAGGCAGTATCTGCATGACATCTACAATTCGGTCGTCCTCAACGATGTGGTCAGGCGCAACAAAATCCGCGATGTGGATTTGCTCGCCCGCATTGTGGCGTATGTCATCGGCAATATCGGCACAACGTTCGCATCCACATCCATTGCGAAGTTTCTGAAAAGCGAACACCGCACGGTTGCGCCCGAAACGGTGCTGAATTACATCAAGTACTGCACCGAAGCGTACCTGTTTTATCAGGTCAATCGGGAGGATTTGCAGGGCAAACAGATTCTCGCGACGAACGAGAAATACTATATGGCAGACCACGGCTTGCGGGAAGCGGTGTTCGGCGGGAACATGAAGGACATCAACCTCATTCTTGAAAACATCGTCTACATGGAGCTGCTGCGCCGCGGCTACACCGTCACTGTCGGCAAAATCGGCAGCCGGGAGATTGATTTTGTCGGGCAGAAGCAGCACGAAAAACTCTATGTGCAGGTATGCTATCTGCTGGCTTCCGACGAGACGATTCAGCGGGAATTTGGCGTTTACGCTTCCGTGCCGGACAACTTCCCCAAATACGTGGTGTCGATGGACGAGCTTGACATGAGCCGCGACGGCATCAAGCACCGAAACATCCGCGACTTTTTGACGCAGCCTGAATGGAATTGAACCCAGCCGCCCTTCCGGAGAAATCGGGAGGGCGGCTGGCGTTTAGGAGAAATCACGCCTCCTTTATTCCAGTACCATGCTGCTTTCCTTTGTGCCGTCGGAGAGAATCAGCGCGTACTTATATCCGCCATCCGCCGTCATCTGGCGGCAAATCCGCAGCCCATACTGTTCCGCAGTGCTGCCGCGCGAAAGCGTCAGTTCAAACTCCGAATCGTTCCAGTAGCGTTCGCGGCGGGTATCGTATTCCTGAATCTCCCATGTGCCGCAGAAATCAGCGCGCGTCCCGTCTGCCAGCACAGCACAGCCCGTCATGCTGCCATCCGCAAGGAAGGTCATCTGTTCCGCATCCACGGAGCTGCCCGCGTACAGCTTCCAGCTGCCGAGGATGGCGCGGTTCGCCTCGCGGGTATCAGTGACTGTCCCCAGCAGACACTCGGTGGGGACGAACCCGCGGAAGCGGCTCTTGCCCGTACCCGCTTCGATGTACGTCCAGTCGCCCATGCTCGCCAGCGCCGTCACGCTGGTGTTTTCCGTCAGGCGGGTCAGCGGCGTCTGGCTCATCAGCGGGTCATCCGTTACGGAAACATCATAGCTGACGATGGCGGGTACGGCTTCCAGCGCCAGCGCGGGAGCAGCAGCATCTTGGGGCAGTGCGTTCCTGTCAATATACCCGATGCGGCAGTGCTCCGGGGTGATGGCATACTGCACCAGCAGCCAGTCGCCTTCCGTGCCGAAGACCTGAATCCAGCCGTTGGTGCTGACCCGCGCGCGTCCTTTCGCACTGCGGATGCTTCTGTTGTCCGGCGCGGAATACACCGCATAGGTCTTTCCCGGCGTAAACGGCATTACCTCGGCATTCAGCGTTCCCTGCGGAATTTCCGGTGCACTTCCAGTATTCGCCAAGGCAGCGGCAAAACAGGTCAGCAGCGCAAGCAGGAGCGCTATGAGTTTCTTCATTTTCATCATCCTTTCATCAGTCAAAGCGCGGGCGCAGGATTGCCCTGCCATCCTTGCCGAAATCAAGATGCAGCACGGCATCATAGCGGGCGTTAGTCCGGATGGAGTGCAAACCGGTTTTGCGGACAACCCCCTTTGTCAGCAGCGTCTTTGCTTCGGCAGCAGTCAGGGGTATTTCCGCATGGGCAAGGATACCGCCCTTTTTCCAGAGTGCGAATCCGCAGATACGGTTTTCGCAGAGATACCCCTGGGGATGCTCCGTGACTGCCGCGCCGCATTTGGGGCAGCTGCCGATTTTCTCCCGGAGCGGCGGAAACAGCGTCTCCGCATGTTCAGCGCGCTGCGGATTCACCGTCAGCTCTTTTGCGAACGCCTGAATATCCCGCATGAAATCTTCGGGCTTCTCCGCACCCTGTTCAATTTGCTGCAAGCGCTGCTCCCATGCAGATGTCAGCAGGGGTGAACGCAGACTTTCCGGCAGAACCGCGGCAAGGGCTTTCCCCTTGGCTGTCGGCACAAGCACCTTCTTCCGCTTTTCCCCGATGCGCTCAATCAGCTTCGTTTCAATCAGCTTCTCCAAAATGGCGGCACGGGTGGCAGGTGTGCCGATGCCTTTCCGCTCCGCCTCTTCGGGCATGTCCGCTGCACCGGCGGTTTCCATTGCGTGCAGCAGCGTGCCTTCGGTATGATGCGGCGGCGGGGTGGTCTTGCCTTCCTCAATGGATGCGCGGAGAACCGGCAGTTTCATGCCTTCTGCAAGGTCAGCCGAGATGACGTTTTCCTGCATCTTCTCCTCTTCGTTCATCCGTCCGCCAAGGCTTCCGCGGAAGGTGTACCAAATGCGCTTCCAGCCCATCTGGATAATCCGTCTGCCCTTTGCCCCAAATTCATGCGCACCGCACATCAGCGTGACGGCTGTTTCTTCATACACGAAAGGTTCTTCCAGCGCGCACAGCAGCCGGGTGCAGACGAGGTGGAGCAAGTCGCGTTCGCCCGTCGTCAGGGCATTGATGCGCTGCGTCTGAGCGGGCATTGCGGCGGTTGGGATGATGGCGGGGTGGTCGCTGACTTTGCTGTCATCCACAACCCGTTCGGGATGCAGGTGCAGTTCCAAGGCGGATGCGAACGGCAGCGCACGGCACACGCGGGCAGCCAGTTCCGGCAGTTTCTCCTGCATGTCCTGCGTCAGATACCGGCTGTCCGTGCGCGGGTAGGTCAGCAGCTGCTTCTCGTACAGACTCTGGGCGTAATCCAGCGTCTGCTGGGCAGTGAAGCCAAACAGCCGGTTGGCATCCTGCTGAAGCGTGGTCAAATCATACAGCAGCGGCGGATTTTCGCTGCGCTGCCTGCGTGCAATCTTCTGCACCACTGCATACGGCGCGCGATTGCAGCATTCCAGCAGGGCACGGGCTTCGGTCAGGTCATCCATGCGTTCCGACTTTGCGGCAAGCGGGTCAGTTTCGAGCTTTACGGCAAAGAACGGGGTGGATTGAAAGTCAGCAATCGCCGCTTCCCGCTGCACCAGCATCGCCAGCGCCGGGCTCATGACGCGCCCCGTCGGAAGCGGCCGCCCATACAGCAGCGAATACAGGCGCGTGGCGTTGATGCCAATCAGCCAATCCGCCTGTGCGCGGCACAGCGCCGCCCGATACAGATTGTCATAGTCGTGCATCGGCTTCATATGGCAAATGGCTTGGCGAATCACACTTTCTTCTGTTGAGGAAATCCATAGGCGGCGCACCTCCTTCCGGCAGTCTGCCATTGCATAGACCAGCCGGAAAATCAGCTCGCCTTCGTGTCCTGCATCGGTCGCGCAGACAAGGCTCGTCACGCGGCTGTCATGCATCAGGCGGCGGAGAAGCTCAAACTGCTTTTTCGTCTCTGCGACGACGCTGTACTGCCACTTGTCGGGCAGAATGGGCAAATCGCTGTAACGCCAGCGCTGATAATCGCTGCGGTACGCTTCCGGCATCGCCAGCGCTACCAGATGTCCGATGCACCAGCTGACCATCCTGCCGTTTCCCTCCCAATAGCCGTCTCTTCGCTCATTTGCGCCGATGACGCTGGCAATGGTGCGCCCCACGCTGGGCTTTTCTGCGATATACAATTCCATGCGTCTCCTCCTTATTCAGCACTTTCGTCGTCATCATCCAGCATAAAATCGTTGTCTGCCCGATGACGCGCGCTGTTTCTGCGGTACTTCACCAGCACAAAAGCACCCGCGCCGCCCAGCAGCAGGATAGCGCCCAGCGCAAGCACTGCCGTCATTCGGTCGGAGCTACCCGCCTTTTCCGGCACAGCTGGCACGGCAGTTGGCATCGGTACGGTCGTGGGAACAGGCGTTACATAGATGATTTCAGGCGACGGGGTCGGCAGTTCCTCCTTCTCTTCGTCGGACAGCAGCGCCAGCAAATCCCGTTCATCCACCAGATTGAGGAAGTATGTCTCGTACATTTCCGCCGCTTCGTCAATGGGCTTGTCGTAGTCGATAACGAGGTAGAAGGTGCTGCCATTCTTGCTTTGCAGGGTAATGAACTGCTTGTTGGTCGCGGCGCTGTACAGCACGTCCAGCGTATGGGCATTGCCGTCCGCCTTGTAGGGCATTCCCGGCCCGATAGGAACGTACTGGATGATTGGTGTCGGGGACGGCACTTGCGTCGGCGCTGCTGTCGGCGCAGTTTCTTCGCTAACGTAAATCAGCGAGCCGCCCAGCCCGTTCGGACGCTTCGTTGCCGTCGGCTGGATGGTGATTTTCTCCGTAGAATTGGGCTGCCTTGTCGGTTTCGGCGAATTGGTCGGTGCTGCCGTCACCCGCACGGCATCTTCGTAGCAGGGATTATTGAGCAGCACAGGCTCGGAGAAGTTCCCGGCATAGTCGAAAGCGCGGATGGACAGCGTGTCGTACCGCGCCAGCGTATCATCCAGCGCAATCCGGATGATGCTCCCTGCCTGCTGCTCGGTGAAAAGCATGCTGTTGACCTGCACACCTGCCACGCCGGAGAGGTCGTCCTGCACTTCTACCTGCAAGGTCGTCCCGGTGATGCTTGCCTGCACAGTCGGTGCGCTTCGGTCAATGACAGCGACGCGGGTGCTTTCTTCAAACGTGTGTCCGTGCGGGTCGGTGATGCGAAAGGTAAACGTACCGTTCTCATGCACCGCGATTTCCGCCTTGCCCTTGTCAAACAGCTGCTCACAGTCCGTCCAGTCGCCGTCGTTCATCCGATACGCCATTTGGTACCAGCCGAGATTCTGCTCATCCTTCACGTTCACCGTGATGACAGCGCTGTTGCTGCGGTTCCAGCCGCCGGGGGCTGTCAGCACAATGCGGTACGGAGCGCATTCTTCCTGCGTCAGCGCGCTTTCCGCCCGCGCAAGATGCAGGCTCGCCGCCAGCAGCATCAGCAGGCAGAGGAAGGCTGTCCATTGTTTCCATTTTCGCTTCATTCATTTTCTCCTTCGGGCAATTGGGAGGCAGCGGGGATTTCAGTGGCATTGTCCTGCGTGTCGAATTTCGTGCGGAGGAACGCCGAGAGCATTTCCGGCGTCAGCGCATACAGCTCGCAGGTGGCATTGATGGCAGTGCGATCTGCTTCTTTCACGCGCGCACGCAGTTGATTGACCTCTTCGGTTAATCGGCACAGCTCGTTTTCCTTCTTATCCAGCAGGGCATGGAGCTTGATGCGGTCTGCGGGGTAGCGTTTCTTGGGTTCACTCATCCGGCTGCGCTCCCTGCTGAACGGGCAGTCTGCCAAAGGCATAGATTTTCTTCGCCCATTTGTCGCTCTGCAAATCCGCAAAACCAACCGGGTCGCCCGCGTGAAGCATCATGTCATTGCCGACATAAATGCCCACATGGGTGATGCCCTTCACGTCTGCGCCCATCGTTTTCGTGAAGAATACCAAATCGCCGGGGCGCGCCTCGTCTCGGCTGACATCCGTGCAGAGCGAATACAGCCCTTTTGCACCCAGCCGCCCGGTATCATAGACCCCCGACTGGCGGAATACCCAGCACACGAAGCCGGAGCAGTCAAACCCGGTGGACGGCTTGCTGCCGCCGTATACATACGGATAGCCGATGTACTTTTCCGCTTCCACCATCAGCGCCAGAAAGTTTTCGTCCGCCCGGAGCAGCGTTTCCGGGATGGTGTAGCGTACCAGCTTGTTTTTCGACTTGACCCCGGCGATTTTCACATTGCTTTTGCCCTCCGAGGTGATGACGGGAATATCCGCTTCCAGCGCAGGATATTCGGTGCTGTTCGCCGTCTCACTGACAATCATCGGGGATACCGCTTCTTCCGCCCGCGCCGGAATCAGCACGGACAGCAGCATCAGCATCAGCATCGCAATCAGCACCTGCTTGGCAATATCCATTGCTTCCCCTGCGGGAATCGAACGGTTCATGTTTCTCTGCATATTGTTCTCCTTTCAAATGTGGATCAAAATTGGGTAGGAAAAAGGGAGTCCATGCGCTGGACTCCCCGAAAATTACAGACCGGGCATCCGCCCAAACGAATGAAAGTGACTTTTCCAGTAGGCATCGTTCAAATTCGCGTAGCCAATGGGACTTCCGCTGTGAATCATCATACCATTGCCGACATAAATGCCGCAGTGCGTAATGCCATCCACGCCGTCGCCCATCGTGCCTTCAAAAAACACCACGTCGCCCGGTTCTGCCTGTGCTGCCGGAACGTTCCGGCACAAGCTCCGCAGTCCCTTTGCGCCCAGCCTGCCCGTATTGTATACGCCGGAATTGGTGAATACATAGCTGACAAAACCCGAACAGTCAAAACTGGTTTCGGGCGATGCACCGCCCCAGACATACGGATAGCCGATGTATTTTTCCGCCTCCGCCATGAGTGCGGCGAAAGTCGGACTGCTTGCGAGCGTCTCGTCGGGAATGTCGTACAGCATGGGGTCTTTGAGCGGGACAGCGTAAGGATTGCCGTGGAAAATACCCTCCATGTTGCCGTGCGTCGCCATGTACAGCGCGTACATGCCCATCGTGTGATGGCTCATGCTGACAACGGGCAGGTGCGACAGATTTTTGTTCTCCAGCCGCACATGACAGACTGTATAAGCATACGGCACGCGAACCGTCACCGTCTCCATGCGTTCTATTTCCGGGTTGTAGCGCTGCTCGGTCTCCATGCGGTATCGTGTTTCTTTCGTTACGGATTCTGTCACGATGTACTGGAGCTTGAAGTATTTGTCCAGCACCGGCATAGCGGTTTCCAGCGTCCAATCCTGCCCATCGAAGCAGGCGGAGATGATGGCAATCAGCACATAGGGATCATGCCAAATTTCGTCTGCATCCACCTGCACTTCATCATATTCCGGATGATGGCGGGCGTAATTGCTCATTTCCTCTTTGAGCTGCCTTTCCATGCTGGCATACGCGCTTTCCGCCGCTTTTACGTCCGCTTCCTCCGCCGGATAAGTGCCAATCACGATGGATTCCAGCACCGACTGCGCCAGCGGCGTACAGGATTGCAGGCTGCTCATCACCGCAAGGAGCAGCGCCGCCAGCGCAAGCACCGCCCAAGCCGTCGGATGGCGGGCGAACGTCTGTCGCAGCCGTTTCTTGATGTTTTCGGCTTTGGGAACTGCATTTGCTGCTACCTTCGGCGCGGGAGCAATGTGATTGGCTGGACTGCGGGAAGATTTTGCGGCTGCATATTCCTGCCGGATGGCGCGTTTCTGCTGCCAGCGGGCATTGTGCCGCTTGGGGGCTTTCCCCGCGTGCGCCGCCGCCCGGAACGCTTCTTCCTGCATGTCGTCTGCTGTCAGCGCGGCTTGCACAGCGCTGTTCTCATCTTCATTGGCTTCTGCCGCCTGATGATGGAGCTGGACATGGGCTGCATGAATACCTTGGTGAAGCAGCGGCGAATGGCTGCTTTCAGGCTGACCGGCGCGTACTGCCTGCATCTGTTCCTCCTTGCTGAACTGCAAGCGGGATGCGCCGCGATTGCGCCTCTTTTCCATCAGCGCCGCCCTTCCTTATGCTGCATCCGCTGATACGCTTCCTCGCTCCCGCGGTCTGCTTCCGCTGCCGCGCGCAGCAGTGCGTACACCGCCAGCGTCAGTACGGTGCAGAAAATGCAGCTGCCCAGCATCAAACCATATGTCATGGAATGCACCTCCTGTATTTAATGTTCATTCTGCACTGCCTTGTCCGACAGTTTGGTGGTCATCACCTTGTACAGCATGGTGTTCTTCGGGAAATGATCCTGAAATGGAAGAATCACATTGCCGTAAAACAGCAGCCCTTCGCCCTCGCCGCTCTGCGTGACGTAGGAAAGCTGATACGGCGAAATGCCTAACTTCTTCGCCAGAATCTCCCGGTCGCCGGATGCCTGATTCAACATGCAGATGAAGTCGGAGTTTTCCAGAATGTTCTCGACTTCCTGACTGGCCAGCAGATCCTTGACGTTCTGCGTAATGCCCGTCGGGATGCCGCCCCACTTGCGGAATCGCTTCCAGATTTCAACGGAATAAGCAGCGGTCTGCTCCTCGCGAAGCAGCAGGTGAAACTCATCCATGTAATACCGGGTGGACTTGCCTTCACTGCGGTTTGCCGTCACGCGCCCCCAGACCTGATCCTGCACAATCAGCATACCGAGTTTTTTCAGCTGCTTGCCCAGCTCCTTGATGTCATAGCAGACCATGCGGCTGTTTACATCCACATTCGTGCGGTGGTTGAACACATTCAGCGAGCCCGTCACATAGATTTCAAGCGCCGTTGCCAGCGTCTGCGCTTCCTTCTCCGTCTGCTGACGAAGCGCGTTGTACAAATCTTCCAGAATCGGCACGTTTTCCGGCTGCGGGTCATTCAGGTACGGCTGATACACAATGTGGACAGCACGATCAATCACCGTTTTCTCAATGGGCTGCAAACCGTCCCGCCCGCCGACAATCAGCTCGCACAAGGACAGAATGAAATCCGATTTCAGCGACAGCGGGTTGTCATCGTCGCTGTAATTCAGGTTGATTTCCATCGGATTGATGTAATTGCTGCTGGTCGGCGAAATTTGAATGACCTGACCGCCGAACTGCGCAACAAGCGGTGCATATTCACCTTCGGGGTCGCAGATGATGACATCATCGTCCGTGACCAGCATGACATTGCTCATTTCGCGCTTGGCGGAGAAGGATTTGCCTGAACCGGGTGTACCCAGAATCAGCCCGTTGGGATTTTTCAGCTGCTTCCGATCCACCATAATCATGTTGTTGGACAGTGCATTTAAGCCGTAGTACAGCGCTTCTGCACCGTTTTGACACAGTTCCTGCGTCGTGAACGGCATAAAGACCGCCGCCGCCGAAGTGGTAAGTCCGCGCTGAATCTGGATTTGGTTCTCGCCCAGCGGCAGGCAGGACACCATGCCATCCTCCTGCTGGTAGTCCAGCGGAATCAGCTGACAGTTGTGCTGCAAGGCAATGCTCTGCGCCTGCTTCACGTTCAAATCCAGCTGATGGTAGTTGTCCGCCGTGTTCATCACCAGCAGTGTCGCCAAGAAGAAGCGCTCGTTTCGGTTCTGCAATTCTTCCAGCAGCTTTTTTGCTTCGCCGCCGTAAGCAGCCAAATCAGACGGCAGAATTTCCATGTCATATCCGGCGCGGACGGCTTTTTTCTGCTCATCAATCTTCATTTGATCCAGCGCCGTGAGCTTATGCTTAATGTCCTTGATGGCTGCGGTCTGGTCAATCGCCTGCAAGTGAAAGCTCACCACAAGGGAGGAATCCATTGCGAGGAACTCCGCCAGACAGCGGTCATTGAGTTCGGACGCAAGAATGGAGAAGAAGCTGACCGCGCTCACTTTGCTGCCCATGTCGAAACGCTGCCGCTCCCCGAATTTGAAGGAAGAGGGAACGATAAAGTCCTTCGTGCGCAGTCCGGTGGGCGCAAGCCATTTCCAGTCAAACAGGAACGGTGTCTGCGCATCCAGATGGAACATATCGTACATCAGCTTCAAGCGCTCTCTGCCATCCATCGGAGCGGCTGCCGCCCCAAGGCGCTTGAAGTGATTGAGCAAATCTGTCTCCATGCGCTCCAGACGCGGCTTTGCCGTCCGGTAGTTTTCCGATTCCACGCCGAAAGTCAGATACTTTCGCTTGCTCAAACCATTGCTGCCCTTGGCAAGCTGGTTTTGCAGCATTTCCGTGTATTCGCGGCGGATTGCGTCGAAGCCGTCCGCCTTGTCGGGAAGCAGAATGCGCTGCTCAACGGCATCCGCATTCGCTGTCAGGTTCAGAAACGAGAGCTGCAAATGCACGCTGCTGTCAAAGGCGTTCAGGAAGTCGCACCAGCCCTCGAAGATGGCGCTTTTATCTTCGTTCTGCGCCAGCTGATAGTTGATGTCCCAGAACTGCACAGTCTTCGTGTAGTAACTTGGGCTGACGCGGCAGATGCCATCCGGCCACATGCGTTCATACGGAATCGTCTCCTGTACGGAATGCGGCGGTTTCTTCCGCTGCTGACGGCTGCGCATGAGTGCCTGCAGCTGCCGTTTCTCAGCCCTTGTCAGCTTGATTTTTTCTTTGTTTGCCACGAAGTATCTTCTGCACCTCCTGCTGATTGCGGATACTCCGGTCAATCGTTTTGTAGAAATTGTCGTTCTGCCAGACACGGATGCGCGGACGCACGAATCGCGCCTGAATGAAATGCCGAATCAGCACTTCCAGCGGCTGCCCATGCCGTTCAAACATCGCCAGCAAAAAAAACGGCAGCATAAGCAGCATCATGAGCAGCACCGAAGGGCTGACACCCAGCGCATCCTTCGCCAGAAAGAAGGCGGGAACGCCTATCAGCGCCCCCAGCCCGAAACAGACGACCTGACGCTTCGTCAGGTTGAAAAGAAACTTGGACTTGACGCGCGACAAGTCCTTGGGAATCGAGACATATGCCATTGCCTATTGCTCCTTCCTGCAGCGCATAGGTTTTGTTTCCTGCGCCGCTGTTTTCCACAGTCTTTGCAGTGCCTGTGGATTTCTTGTGGATTGCTTGTGGATGCCATGTGGATAAGCTGTTCCCAGAAACCTCTGCTACTGTTTTGGGATGAGCGGTCAGCGGGCATTAAACACGGACTTCGCGACGCTGCTGGTTTTGAAGAGCGTGAAGCACAGCAGCACCGTGTAGCCGATGCACGTCCACAAGGCGGTGCCGATGTCGCCGCCGGCGCTGATGCCCTGCACGAGTACCGCATAAATCGCGACGCAGACCATGATGAGGAATGCCTGAAAACCCAGCGCAAAGAGCGACCGCAGATAGTTGCTGCCCATCTGCCCCCATTCCCGATTCACCATCGTCGCCATCGGAATCGGCGCAATGGATGTGACCATGTAAATCTCAATCATACGCCCATATATGACGATGAAGATGCAGATGCTCAGCACCCACGCCAAGATGCCCATCAGCGAGGACTGAAACCACAGCCCGAACAGCGGGCCGATTTCCATTGCCATCAGCGCCTGCTCCATGTCTCCAAGCAGCGCGGCAGCATCCAGCGCGGTATCGCCGATGATGATGCCCGATGCCTGACTGACGACGTTCTGCGCAACATCGAAAACCGCCATCACGATATTCCATGTGTTGGTGACAATCAGCACTGCGGCGAAGGTCTTGAAAATCCACTTGAAGAAAAGGAAGGTGTCAAAGTCATGCAGGCTGTTTCGGTCAATAAGCATCTGAATCAGTTCTAAGCACATGATGAAGGTCAGAATAATGCCTGCAATCGGTACAACGACGTTTTCCGACAGGCTGCGAATCATCTGGAAGATGCCGCCGTGCCATGCCTGCGGCGTTGTGCCGACGACCGCCGCCGCCTCGCCCACGCGGGTGTTGATGGCATCAAACAGACCAGACAGGTTGCTGATGATGCCGCTGACCAGCAGCCCTTTCAGCCATTCCGTGATTTTATCCCAGATGAAATTCAAAGGACATCCCTCCTGCGGAACCCGCTTCCGTTATCCTCCGGAAGCGGGTGAAAGATGGTGCTTTGATCATCCGAACAGACCGGACAGCAGCGGAACAAGGGTGGTGCCAATCAGCGCCACCCCGCCGCCTGCCATCAGCTGCTTGATGCCTTGGGACTTTACTGATGTGCGATAAAGAAGTAATAGAAGTGTAA